>Ga0209803_1002035_pt1 | contig 12876 bp, 13 predicted proteins | sample GraSoiAngelo_138_FD_185895 | JGI IMG/M metagenome (GOLD analysis project Ga0209803, IMG submission 185895) | Grasslands soil microbial communities from the Angelo Coastal Reserve, California, USA - 14_0929_09_40cm (SPAdes) (version 2) | ecosystem: Environmental > Terrestrial > Soil > Grasslands ... | reverse complement strand
CTTCATCCGCGAGATCCTCGACCAGGAGTTCCGCGACTAGCAATCGGAGGGGGCCTCGACGGCCCCCTCCGAGGCCTCCCCCAGGAATCGTCGCGCGGGCAAAGCCCGCGCTCGAACCGCGGGTAGGCCGACGCGCGACTAGTCAACTCCGGGGGAAAGCTGGCGGGGGATGGCTCGACCACGCGGCATGCTCACGCACGACCCCTTGCGGCTGGGCTCCATCCGGGCGCGGCCGTTCCGCATGTGGCGCGGCGGGAACGGATTCCCCACGTCATGTCAAGCCACCGCTTCGCCGACTGGGAGGCGGCGCCGGGCTGGGTCGTACAACGTGCCGGCGGTCAGCATGGCGATGAGGACGTGGAGCAAGCGGTCCACGACGCCACGGACGGCGCGAGCATGATTATGCCCGCGGGCGCGCAGACGTTCGTAGTGCGCGCGACTGACCGGATCATGGCGGGCGGCGGACTGGCCCCAATGGTACGCCGCCTGGCGCAGCCGCGGATTGCACGCGTAGCGCATGCAGACCAGGGTGCGGCGCCCGCTCTGACGAGTGATGGGTGCCACGCCGGTCTGCGCCCGCAGCCCGTGGTAATCTCGGGCCGCCAACAGCCGCGAGGCTTCGGCGAGCATCGTGGCGGCGACGACTCTCCCGACGCCCACCACGGACCGGAGGATCGGCACGTCACGATGCTCCTGACTCTCCCCCAGGCGTTCCAGCAGCCCCTCGATCTGCGTGGCGCACTCCGCCCGCTGCTGATGGATCAACCGCAGGCGCGGCAGGAGCACCGCCAAGTGACGCTGCGCGGCCTGGACCGTCCCCGGTGCGACCGGCAGCGCGGGCGCGCGCAGCGTGGCGAGGACCGCGTCGGTGTCGACACGCCGGATGCGATGACGGCTGAGGATCGTGCGGACCGTGGCGCGGGGCAGGTGCTGCGCGACGCTAGGGGTCGGAGCACGCTCGAGCAGGGTCCAGAGCCAGGGCTCGTCGGCCGCCGGCACGAGGTGGAGGAGCTGTGGGTAGTAGCGGTGCAGTTGCTCGCGCAGCCGATTGGTGAGGCGGCCGAGTTCCTCCTGCAGGTCGTCTTCGAGGCGGGAGAGCTCCCGCAACTCCAGGAGGAGGGGATGCTCGGGTTCAAGCCGCCGGAAGGCCGGTTGGTCGGTGGCAAGGGCGGACGCCAAGACCTGAGCGTCGCGCCGATCGTCTTTGGCGCCGGCGACCGTGAAGCGATCGCGGAAGCGGTCGAGTTGCTTGGGATTGAGGGCAAAGACGTGGAAGCCCCGGGCGAGGAGGACATCGACAACCGCCCCGCGCGGCACCTCCCGCGCGACAGCCACGGTCTCGACGGCGCTGGCGGCCAAGTGCGTCAGCCAGTCGGCAAAGCTCTCAAGCGCCGCTCCTTCATGGCACACCTCGCGCTCCCGCACGACCCGGCGCTCGGCATCCAACACCACAACGCGATGCTTCTCAGTCGCCCAGTCGATTCCGACGTGGAAGCGGTAGACGAGTGCGCTCATCATCCTCCCTTTCTCCGAGCCGCCGAGCCACAGCGCCGCATCGCACCCTGTACTGGCGCTCGTCGCGCGATTCCCCACCGGATGGGCACTGTGGCGGGCTTGCCGAGGCGCAGTTCCGTTCCAGGCGCTTCATGACGCTGGGTCTCACGGGCGCTCTCGGCAAGTCGCCACGCTCGGACGTTGGCATCGTACAGGGTCTCGTCCACCCCCCGTCCCCGGGGGCAGACCGCGACCCCGGCTATGCGTTGCGCTCTTCGACGCGATAGCCCGCGTCTTCGAGACGCTGCTTGAGGGCGTCGATCTGCGCGCGCCCCGAGGTTTCGAGCGTCAGCTCGACCTCGGTCTCGCCGATCCCCCCGCTCGAGAACGCGCGGTCGTGCTCGATGTGCAGGATGTTGGCGCGCTCCGCGCCGATGAGGGTGGTGAGCCGGGCGAGCGCACCGGGCTGGTCGCGCAGGAGCACGCCCAGGCGCACGAGCCGGCCGTCCTTGACGAGGCCGCGCTCGATGATCCGCGAGATCACGGTCACGTCGATGTTGCCGCCGGAGAGGACCAGCACCACGTTGAGGCCCGCGAGCCCGAGCGCGCGGTTGAGAAGCGCGGCCAGCGGTGCGGCGCCCGCGCCCTCGACGACCGTCTTCTCGATCTCGAGCAGAAGGAGGATCGCGTTCGCCAGCTCCTCCTCGCTCACCGTCACCACCCGGTCCACGTGACGCCGCGCCAGGGCGAGCGTCAGCTCGCCGACCTGGCGCACGGCGATGCCGTCGGCGATCGTGGAGGCGGGCGGCAGCCGCACCCGCTCGCGCCCCTCGAGCGCGATCTTCATGGCGGGCAGCGCCGCGGCCTGCACGCCGATCACCTGCACCTCGGGCCGGTGGGACTTGACGGCGAGGGCGACACCGGCGATGAGCCCACCGCCGCCGACGGGGACGAGCACCGCGTCCATTTCCGGCCGCTGCGCGAGCAGCTCGAGCCCGAGCGTGCCCTGCCCGGCGATGACGCGCTCGTCGTCGAACGGGTGGACGAACGCAAGCCCGCGCTCGGTCTGGACCTCGCGGGCGCGCCCGTACGCCTCCTCGTAGTTCGCGCCGTGCAGGATGACCTCGGCGCCGTAGCGGCGGGAGGACGTCACCTTGATGAGCGGCGCCCATTCCGGCATGACGATGACGGCCGGGATCCCGAGGCGGGAGGCGTGAAAGGCGACCGCGAGGCCGTGGTTGCCGGCGCTGGCCGCGATGACGCCACGCGCGCGCTCGTCCGCGTCGAGCTGGAGCAGGAGGTTGGCGGCTCCGCGCTCCTTGAACGAGCCGGTCATCTGGAGGTTCTCGAGTTTGACGAAGCAGCGCGCGCCGGAGAGCTCCGAGAGCGTCTGCGAGTAGGGGCAGGGTGAATCGTAGATTGCGCCCTCGAGGCGCTTCTTGGCCCGTTCGAGATCGGCAGGCTCGAGCATGACTAGAAGGGCACGCGCGGTTCGGCGAACGCGGGGGACATCAGCGCGACCGGCATCAGCGGCGTCGAGTGCGCCCAGCCCGTGCGGCCCCGCCAGTCGACGAGGATCAGCCCGCCCTGGCCGCGGCCTTCCTCGACCAGGAGGTCCACGGCGACCCTCGCCGCATAGTCGGGATCGTGAGCCTCCTTGAGGTAGTCGAGCGCCCGGCGGGCGAGCACCACGCGGATGATCGCCTCACCGTCGCCCGTGCACGAGACGCCGCCGATCGAGCTCTCGGCGTAGGTCCCGCAGCCGATCAGCGCGCTGTCGCCGACGCGCCCCGGGAGCTTGCCCGCGAGGCCGCCGGTGGAGGTGGCGGCGGCGATCGTGCCGTTCGTGTCCAGGGCGACGGCGCCGACCGTTCCCTGCATCGCCGCCAATCGCTCGTGATGGCGCACGAGCTGGCGCTCGGTGACGAGCGACTGCGGGTCGCACTCGGGAAGCCCCTGCGTCCGGGCGAAGGCGAGGGCGCCGTCGCCGACGAGGAGGATGTGGCGGCTCGCCTCCATGACCCGCCGGGCGAGCGTGAGCGGATTGGCGATCCGGCTCACGGCCGCCACGGCGCCGCACTGGAGCCGGTCACCTTCCATGATCGAGGCGTCCATCTCGATCGTGCCGGCGGAGGTGAGGACGGAGCCGCGCCCGGCGTTGAAGCGTGGGTGGTCCTCGAGCGCGCGCACGGCGTGCTCGACGGCGTCGAGCGCGTTGCCCCCCTCCCGGAGCACCCGCCAGCCCTCGAGGACGGCGGCCCGGACGCCCCCGCGGAGCTCGTCCCGCCCCTCGGCGGGGTCGGCCCCGGCGCCGCCGTGGACGATGACGGACGGCACGCGCAGGGCGGGGACCCGGTCGCGCTGTAGCGGCATGGCTTTCACCGTGTCACAATCCGGCCGGATTGCAAAGAGCTCTCGCGCGCTTGAACGCGACGATCGTGCGCTGTCGCAAGTGTCCGCGGCTCGTCGCCTATCGTGAAGCCGTCGCCGCCGCGCCACCGCGCCGGTATGCGGGCGAGGGCTACTGGGCGCGGCCGCTGCCGGGGTTTGGCGACCCGCGCGCACGCCTGCTCCTCGTCGGGCTCGCGCCCGCGGCGCACGGCGGCAATCGCACGGGGCGGATGTTCACGGGCGATCGGAGCGGTGACTGGCTCTTCGACGCGCTCCACCACGCGGGCTTCGCGAACCGGCCGACCTCGCGACACCGGGACGACGGCCTCCGGCTCAGCGACGCCTACATCACTGCGGCGCTCCGCTGCGCGCCGCCCGCCAACAAGCCGACGCCCCGGGAGCTCGCGCGCTGCGAGCCGTACCTGCTCGAGGAGCTGCGGCTCCTGGACCGCGTGAGCGTCGTCGTGGGGCTCGGGCGCATCGGCTGGCAGGCGTACCTGCGCGCGCGCCGCCGGCTCGGCGCGCCCCGACCGCGGCGCGCGCCGCGCTTCGCGCACGGCGCCGTGACGACCTTTGCCGACGGCATCACGCTCATTGCCTCGTACCACCCGAGCCAGCAGAACACGTTTACCGGCAAGCTCACGCGACCGATGCTGCGCCGGATCTTCGCGACCGCCCGTCGCCTCCTGACGCGCTCGCGCCGGCAGGCACGCGCGTAGCTTCTGGGCGTTGCCTCGGCACCGAGAGGATGGTTTCAGCTCACGCAGTGAGTGCTAGCGTGGTCGAGGAAGGCCTCCCGCCCCTCGGCGTCGGCGGCCGACCGGGACGGCTCAGTCCACGAGATCGGCGGGGAGGCGGGGGCGCTCGGTAACGGTCAGCGTGAGCTCGCGGCTCTGGCCGTCCCGCACGATCGTGATCTTCATGCGCTGACCGGGCTTGAGCGTCCGCACCTTGGCGACGTACTCCTGGTGGGTCCGGATCGGCGTGCCCTGGATCGCGGTGAGGATGTCGCCGCCCAGCAGGTACTCTTCGCCCTGGACGACGACCGACGTGCTGCCGCCGCGCACGCCGGCGCGCTCCGCCGGGCTCCCGTCGTCGACGATCTCGACGAGGTAGCCGCTGGCGAACGGCAGCTTGACGAGCGAGGAGAGGCTTCCGTCCACCTCGCGTCCCTGGATGCCGAGCCACGGGCGGACCACGCGCCCGATCTCTCGCAGGTCGCGGAGGACCGCTTTCGCGCTGTTGATCGGCACCGAGAAGCCGATCGATTGCGCCTCCTCGGAGATGAACGTGTTGATGCCGACGACGTGGCCGCACCGGTCCACGAGCGGGCCACCCGAGTTGCCCGGGTTGATCGGCGCGTCGGTCTGGATCATGGGCTGCTCTGCGAGTCCCGGCAGGATACGGTTGAGGCCGCTCACGATCCCACGCGTCATCGTCTGCTCGAGGCCGATGGGGTTGCCGATCGCCGCGACCTCCTCGCCCACGCGGAGCGTGGACGAGTCGCCGAGCCGCGCGGTGGTCAGCGGGATCGTCGTCTCGATCCGGATCAGCGCGAGGTCGAGCACGGAGTCGAGGCCGATCACCCTCGCCAGCACCTTCGTGCCCGAGTCGAGCGTGACCGAGAGGGACGCGGCGCTATCCACGACGTGGGCGTTCGTCAGGACCTGGCCGTCGCGCTCGATCACGACGCCGGAGCCGACGCTCGTCTCGAAGCGGCGCTGGGCCTTCGCCTTGTTGATCTTCGTCGTCTGGATCGAGACGACCGCCGGCGAGACCATCTCGTAGACGGCGGCGAACGACTCGCTACAGGGCTCCGCGAACGCGGGCGCCGGGAGCAGCAGCATTACCGGAAGGAGCGCGGCGAAACGCATAGGCGTGGATGATACACTAATCGACCAGTGAGAAGGGCTCTCGTCGTCTTCCTCGTCCCGCTCCTCCTCGGCGCTCCACCAGCCCGGGCCGCGGACACCGTCGTCGCCGAGACGCTCGACAACGGGCTGCGGGTGATCCTCCTGGAGGACCACCGGAGCCCGATCGTCTCCTTTCAGGTCTGGTACCGGGTCGGCTCGCGCAACGAGCGGCGCGGAGCGACCGGCATCGCGCACTTCCTCGAGCACATGATGTTCAAGGGCACGCCCACCCACGGGCGCGGCCAGTTCGCGCGGATCGTCGAGCAGAACGGCGGTCAGGACAACGCGTTCACCTCCCAGGACGTCACCTCGTACTTCGTCAACATCGCCGCCGACAAGCTCGACCTCGTGATCGAGCTCGAAGCGGATCGGATGCACAACCTCCTGCTCGACCCCAAGGAGATCGAGTCGGAGCGCCAGGTGGTCATCGAGGAGCGGCGGACGCGCACCGAAGACGACCCGGGCGGGTTCCTCGGCGAGGAGGTGGCGTCGATCGCCTTCAAGGCGCACCCGTACGGCTCCCCGATCATCGGCTGGCAGGAGGACATCACCCGGATCACGCCCGAGGAGATCCGCGCCTTCTACCGGACGTACTACGTCCCGAACAACGCGATGGTCGTCGCCGTCGGCGACTTTCGGGCCGGCGAGGTGCTCGAGCGGATCAAGCGCCGCTTCGGCGGGATCCCGCGCGGCGCGGCGCCGCCGCCCGTGCTGACCGTCGAGCCGCCGCCGAACGGCGAGCGGCGTGTCGTCGTGCGCAAGCAGGCGGAGCTGCCGATCGTCTATCTCGCCTATCACGTCCCGAACCAGCGCTCGAACGACGCGGCCCCGCTCGAGGTTCTCTCCACGATCCTCTCCGGGGGGCGGGCGTCGCGGCTCTACCGGTATCTCGTCTACGAGCGGCGGCTCGCGCTCGAGGCGGGTGGCGACTACTCCTATTTCTCGATCGACCCGAACCTCTTCTGGTTCTGGGCGACGGCGATGCCCGGCCAGACGCCGGAGACGCTCGAGAAGGAGCTGCTCGCGCAGGTGGAGCGGCTCAAGACCGAGCCGGTCACCGACGAGGAGCTCCGGCGCGCGAAGAACCAGATCGAGGCGGCGTTCGTCTTCCAGGAGGACTCGATCCACCGCCGCGCCTCGCTCCTGGCCCGGTTCGAGGTGATCGGGGGCTACGCGCAGAAAGATCAGTTCCTCGCGAAGATCCGCGCCGTGACCGCGGCCGACCTCGTGCGCGTCGCCGGTAGCTGGTTCCCCGAAGACAAGAAGAACGTCGGGATCCTCCTCCCGAAACCCTGATGACGCGCTCGCTGACGACGCGCTTCGCCTCCCTCATGCTCCTCGGGCTCGCATCGCCGGCCGCGGCGGCGCCGATCGCCCATCGCGAGGTTCTGCCGAACGGCATCGTGCTGCTCGTCGCCGAGCGCCCCGCCGTGCCGATCGTGGCCGTGCGCGCGCTGGTCCAGGCGGGCGCCGTGCACGACCCGCCCGACCGGGCGGGGCTCGCGAACCTCACGGGCGTCCTGCTCACGCGCGGAACGACGAAGCGCACGGGGCCCGAGCTCGACTCGGCGATCGAGTTCGTCGGCGGGAGCCTGGAGGCGGGCGCCGGGCGCGACAGCATCGGCGCGTCGCTCCGCGTCCTCAAGCCAGACCTCGGGCTCGGCCTCGATCTCCTCTCGGAGGTGATCCTGTCGCCCACGTTCCCGCCGGACGAGGTCACGCGGAAGATCGACGAGATCCAGGCCTCCATCAAGCGCTCCGAGGAGGACCCGGGCGCTGTCGCCGCGCGGGCCCTGGCCCGGCTCGTCTTCCCGGGCCACCCCTACGGCCTCCCGGTGGAGGGCACACGTGAATCCGTGGCGCGGCTCACGCGTGACGACGTGGTGAAGTTCCACCGGGAGCGCTTCCGTCCGGACGCGACGGTCGTCGCCGTCGTCGGCGCCGTCACCGTCGACGAGGCGCGCCGCGAGGTCTTGGGACGGTTCGGGTCGTGGGCGCGGCCCGCCAGCCCGCTTCCCGGCGTGCCGACCGCCTCCGCGGGGCGAGAGCCGCGCGAGGAGGTGATCCCGCGGGACCTGACGCAGGCGACGATCATGTTCGGCCGGCAGGCGATCCGTCAGACCGACCCGGATTACTTCGCGCTGGTCGTCGCGTCGTACGTGCTCGGCGGCGGCTCGGCCTCACGCCTCTACACGCGGGTCCGCGAGGAAGGCGGCCTCGCGTACAGCGTGTACAGCTACGTCTCGCCGTCGAAGTACGGCTCGGCGTTCTTCGTGAGTGCCCAGACGAGAATCGCGGAGGTGCCGAAGGTCCGGACCCTCCTCAACGCGGAGCTCGCGCGCATGACACGCGAGCCCCCGTCCGACGCCGAGCTCTCGCTGGCCAAGGCGTACCTCGTCGGGAGCTTCCCGCTGCGCCTCGACACGTCCGCGAAGGTCGCCGACTTCGTCTCGGCGATCGAGGAGCTGGGGCTCGGGCTGGACTACGCCGACCGCTACAAGGAGCGCGTTGCGCGCGTGACCGCCCGGGAGGTCCAGCGCGCCGCCCAGCGGTTCTTCATCCCCGAGACGTTCAACAGGGTCGTGGTCGGGCGGACCCCGTGAGACGCTCCGGAATCGTCATGCCCGCGCTCCTCGGTGCGCTGCTCCTGCTACGGCCGATCCCGGCGCTCTCGGCCTCATTCGCGCTGACGCCCGGCGAGCGCGAGGACGCGCTCCGCGTCGGCCAGCGGTCCGTGACCATCGAGACGTTCGACGCCGAGTGGCGCGTGGCGAACGCGTCGGGCGACAGCGTCACCGTGATGACGCCGTTCCACCGGCTCGTTCTGGCGGCGCGCCACGCCGCGTTCCGGAACGAGGCGATGAAGCCCGACGAGCCGGAGCGCCTCCTGCGTGAGCAGCGGGACCGCCTCCTGATCTGGGCGTTTTTTCACGGCCCGCGCGAGGACTTCGCGCGCTTCTACACGCCCCGCCTGCGCCTCGGCGACCGGGAGGTCGAGCCTGCGTTCGTCCAGAACGAGCGGACCGCCGTGCGCAAGGACGATGGCCGGTACCTCGCCCGGTGCGTCTACGGCTTCGCCACGCGGAACCTCACGGGGACGTCGCGGGTCGCGCTGGTCGTGCGGGACGCCGACGGCCGCGACGTCGGCTGGTTCACGATCGACCTATCCACGATGCGGTGAGGGGGAGACGCCATGGTCACGAAGGAGCGCTTCAAGCAGGGCATGACGTTCCAGCAGTACCTCGATCAGATGGGGACGAACAAGGAGAAGTTCGTCCAGTTCCTGAACGAGATCAAGATCACGCCGGAGGACAAGACGGCGCTCGACCGGCACGGTAAGAAGCTCAACGTCCTCGTCATCACCGAGGACTGGTGCGGCGACGCCCTCTACAATCTCCCGGTCATGGCCAAGATGGTCGAGGGCAACCCGAACATCGAGATGCGCGTCTTCCTGCGGGACAAGAACCCGGACCTCATGGACCAGTACCTGAACCAGGGGATCTACCGGTCGATCCCGGTGTTCGCGTTCTTCGACGAGAGCATGAACGAGCTCGCCCGCTTCATCGAGCGGCCGCCCGCCCAGACGGAGGAGATCGAGAAGAAAATGCTGGAGGTCCGGCGTGCGCTTCGCGCCGAGCGCTACCTCGAGTGGCGCGCGGGCGCCGTGAAAGAGATCCGCTCGCTCCTTAAGGTCTAGCGACACGCGGCCCTGCCCCCTCCCCACGGCGCGACTGACCGTGCAGAGATCGGCTCGTTTCCCGGTCCACGGGTTGCTCGGGGCGGCGGTCATCGTCGGCGCCGAGCTCCTGCTCTTTTCCGGGTCGCAGCTGGTCGGGCGGTGGTTCACGCCGATCGTCTGGACCGGCTACGTCCTGCTCATGGACGCTGTGGTCGCGCGCGTCACGGGGCGCTCGTACCTCACGACCGACCGCGTCGAGGGCGTGCTCGTGGCGCTCACGTCGGTCGGGGGCTGGTGGCTCTTCGAGTGGTACAACGCCCCCCGCTTCTGGCAGGGCGGCGCCGACCTCGTCGGGGTCTGGTGGCAGTACCACGACGTGGAGCCGAACCTCCTCCTGCGCCGCGTCGGCTACGACTGGGCGTTCGCGACGATCTTCCCCGCGCTGTTCCTCACGGCGGCGGCGCTCCGCGCGACCGTGTTCACGCGGTCGCGCGTAAGGCCGTGGCGGCCATCGCCGGGTCTCCTCCGCGCCGCTGTCGCCGCCGGCGTCGTGAGCGTTGTCCTGCCGCTCGCCGTCGTCTCGCCTTGGCTCGTGCCGCTCGTGTGGACCGGCTGGGCGTTGCTCCTCGAGCCCCTGAACTACCGGCGCGGGCGCCCGTCGTGGCTCGCGGATCTCGCGGCAGGCGACGCCTCGCGCGTGGCGGCCCTCTTTGGGAGCGGCCTCGTGTGCGGTGTCCTCTGGGAGTTCTGGAACTACTGGGCGCTGACGAAGTGGACCTACACGGTGCCGTACCCGCCCGATGTGAAGCTCTTCGAGATGCCGGTGCTCGGCTACCTGGGCTTCCTGCCGTTCGCCCTCGAGTGCTTTGCGATGTACCACTTTTGTCGCGGGGTCCTCACGCACGGTTTCAACCGTGGGTGGCCCGACACCGGCACGCCGGTCGCGGCGCCCGTGTCGCCCGCTGGGCCCCTGCTATAATCCGCTGCGCTGAGCCAACCCGTTCACGGAGGTCGAGCCCATGAAAGCCGTTCGTATCCACGCTCCCGGCGGCCCCGAAGTGCTCAAGTACGAGGACGTGCCCGAGCCCCAGCCCAAGGCGGGCGAGGCGGTCGTCAAGGTCGACGCCGCCGGGCTCAACTACATCGACGTGTATTACCGCTCCGGTCAGTACAAGGCCGAGCTCCCGATGACGCTCGGTCTCGAGGCCGGCGGCACCGTCACGGCGGTCGGTCCGAACGTGACCGAGGTGCGGGTGGGCGACAAGGTCGCCTACACCGGTGTCGCGGGCGCCTACGCGCAGTACGCTGCCGTCCCCGCGCAGCGCCTGGTCGTCCTGCCGGCCGGCGTCAGCACCAGGCAGGGCGCGGCGGCGATGCTCCAGGGGATGACCGCGCATTACCTGGCGTGCTCGACCTATCCGTTGAAGCGGGGCGACACATGCCTGGTCCACGCGGCGGCGGGCGGCGTGGGGCTGCTCCTATGCCAGATCGCGAAGATGCGCGGCGCCCGCGTCATCGGCACGGTCTCGACCGAGGCGAAGGCCAAGCTCGCGCGCGAGACGGGGGCGGACGAGGTCATCCTCTATACGACACAGGACTTCGAGGCCGAGGGGAAGCGGCTGACGTCCGGCAGGGGCGTGCAGGTCGTCTACGACTCGGTGGGTAAGACGACGTTCGAGAAGGGGCTCAGCTGCCTGGCGCCGCGCGGGCTGATGGCGCTCTACGGCCAGTCGAGCGGGCCCATCGGCACCTTCGATCCCCAGGTTCTGAACCAGAAGGGCTCCCTGTTCCTCACGCGTCCGAGCCTCGGCCACCACGTCGCGACCCGCGAGGAGCTCCTCCAGCGCGCGGGCGAGGTGCTCGGCTGGATCCGCGACGGCAAGCTCAGGCTGCGGACCGAGTTCGAGTTCCCCCTCAAGGACGCCGCCGAGGCCCACCGGGCCCTGGAAGGGCGGAAGACGACGGGCAAGGTGCTCCTGATCCCGTGACCGTCGCGCAGCTGCTCGAGGCCGCAGCGCGCGACCACGCGGACCGGACGGCGCTCCTGGTCGGCGATCGCCGCGCGAGGTCGAGGAGGTGCTCTTCCGCCACGCGGCCGTGAAGGAGGCGGCGGTCGTCGGCGTGCCCGACCCGGTGCGCGGCGAAGCCGTGAAGGCCTACGTGGTGCTGCAGGAGGGCCGGCGCGTCACACCGGAGGAGCTCCGGAAGATCTGCCCCGACGCGATCGCGTCCTACAAAGTCCCCGAGACGATCGAGTTCCTCGGCGCGCTCCCCAAGAAACCCGACGGGGAAGATCCTCAAGAAGGAGCTCCGCAAGCTCGGGTCGCCGCGAGCGGAACCCCATAGGCTAGAATGAATGCGGAGGTGACGCCATGAGGTCCCGAGTCCCGCTCACCCTGATCGTGCTCGCGCTGGTCTCGTGGCTCTTGATCGATGCCGGAGCCGTCTGGGCCCGCGCGGGGGGCGGCGGCAGCCGCGGCTCGCGCTCGTACTCGGCGCCGGCCCGCCCGCCCCCTGTGGCGCCCGCCAACCCGGCGACTCCGTCGCGCGGGATCGCCCAGCCAACCCCGCAGCCCGCGCCCCAGCGGCCAGGGTTCTTCGGGAGCCTCATGGGCGGAATCGCCGGCTTCGCGCTCGGCGGCCTCCTCGGCTCGCTGCTCTTCGGCGGCGGCTTCGGTGGCGGCATCGGACTCCTCGAGATTCTGCTCGTCGTCGTCGGCGTCTTCCTCCTGATGCGGATGATCCGTGGGCGCCAGAGCGCGCCCGAGCCCGCCTACGCCGGCGCCGGGGCGAGCGCGTACGGGGCGAGCGATCCGGGCGGGTCAGGCGGCGGCGCCGTGGCCGTGGCGATTCCGCCGGAGGCGGCCGACCGGGACCGTGGCATCGAGCACATCCAGCAGATGGATCGGGGCTTCGAACCCGACGCGTTCGCGGGCTGGGCCCGGACGGCGTTCACCGACGTCCAGGCGGCGAGCAGCCGTCGGGACATGAGCGCCCTCGCCGATCGCCTGACCCCGCAGGAGTACGCGCGCCTCCAGGCCCAGTGTGACCGCCTGCGCGGCGCGCGGCAGACGAACCGGGTCGAGCAGATTCGGATCGACCGCGCCGAGGTGACGGAGGCGTGGCAGGAGAGCGGGCAGGACTGGGTCACGGTGTACTTCGCCGTCTCGCTCGTCGACTACACGGTGGACGACGCGAGCGGGGGCATTGTGGACGGCTCGCGGACGCGGCAGGACATCGAGGAGTACTGGACGTTCACGCGCCCGGTCGGAACCAACCCCTGGCGTCTGTCGGCGATCCAGACGGCGTAGCCGTCTGCGGCGCTCCGCGGTGATGCGCGCCCTCTGGTGGACCGTCGGCGTTCTCGCGGTCGTCGCCGTCCTGGCGATCGCCGCGATC
>Ga0209803_1002034_pt1 | contig 12878 bp, 2 predicted proteins | sample GraSoiAngelo_138_FD_185895 | JGI IMG/M metagenome (GOLD analysis project Ga0209803, IMG submission 185895) | Grasslands soil microbial communities from the Angelo Coastal Reserve, California, USA - 14_0929_09_40cm (SPAdes) (version 2) | ecosystem: Environmental > Terrestrial > Soil > Grasslands ... | reverse complement strand
GGTGGGCTAGCACGGCGCCCCGCGCGGCGGGTGGCTCTGGCCCTGTTGAGTGTGGCCGTGGCGGCCCTGCTCGTACTTGCTTCGGGCACGGCCTCCGCACAGGTGGCTCCGCCTCCGGGCGCGGTGCCGATAACGGTCGTCGGCCTGATCAAGGCCATCACTCTGGACGTGCCGGGCGACGTCTTTTCCAGTGGCACAATCTCAATTGGAACCATCCCCTTAGCGGTTACGGGCGATTACACAGTCATCATCCCCCGTAACCTTCTCCTCGACACACCTGGAAATAATCGGCTGAGCCTGCAGCAGTTCGTTCAGGGCGGTCACGTCAGCGGTGTCCCGATTGAGGGGATCGGCTTGGCGACCATCCTCGCCAATCAGCTGCTTGACGGCCGAATCATCGCCGGCTCAGTCGCGATCCAAAAAGGGAATGAGAGCTTGACCGGTGACGTGACTTTCATCAACCACACCGACGGATACTTCCGGATCGCAGGGACGCCCAACGCCGACATTGGCGGGACCATGGTTCGGATCAACGATCCTTTGGGCCGCTACACCATCCAGCAGGGGCTTGGTTGCTCCCCTCTCGGTGGAGCCAACTGCAGCCCCGACGATCGCTTCGCTCCGGATCCCCGGGGTCACGCGGTTGTCTTTGTCACCGGTATGCCGGCCTGCATCCCCAGCACGGTTGCCAGTGCGACGCGCGCTGCGGCCAGCAACCCTACCGGTTTGGGCGACCCCTTCTGTCCGGACACCAACCGCAGCGCTCTCACCAATGTGGTCGCCGATTCCACCCGCTTTGCTCCCATTCGGGTGGGCGACACCCTCACTGCGGTCGGCAACTACGAGACAGTGAACCTTGTGACGTTTCTGTCGGCCTGGTCCGTTCAAGTGTTTGCCAAATTGATTACGCAAAACATCCCCACCCAGCCGGACTACGTTCAGTTGAGCGACACACGCTGGGAGGTCCCCGGCTTCCCGCTGAACCGGGTTCGGGGACGGTACTTCGGGTCTGGGACCGATTCCGCCGCACAGGTGCCAGGCACGGCTCCACGGTTTGATCTGTTCGCCCTGCACACTGATCAGACCAACGTCGCTCATGAGCTGCCCCTGGGCTCGACTGTGAATCATCCACGCGCCGTCCTAGGGGTTCCGGGGAGCCAGCTCTTCCGGATCATCTATGACGTAGTTTTCAGTAGGGGGGCCCTGCCTGGCTTCTCTCCTTGCGCCGATCTCATTGCTGCCGGCTTCGGCTTCGTATGTCCGCTAGGGGGAACCGTCGAAGAGGAGACGCGCATCCTTAGCCCCGTTGCTCGCGAGGCCATCGCCCACACTCGCCACCAGAAGGAGTTGAACCCCGGGGTCGTGGCGAGGGACCTCCAAGGGAGAGTGACGGTGAGCGGCCAGCTCGTGGTGCCCGTAGGGGTTGACTTCCCGAACTTCATGGAGGTGGACACGGGCCGCCTCAGCACCCCGTTCATCTTTGAGGGCATTCCGTGGAACATCGACCGCCGCGTGGGACCGGGCGGCTGCATTGGGCCTTGCGGGACGGTTCAGGCACCGCTTGCTCCGTTCGCCATTTCCGGTATTGATCCGCGCACGGCCGTCAGCCCGCTGAGCGGGCAGATTGCGCTGCCCCTCGGGGTGCGCAACCAACCTATTGCTTTCTTCCCGTTTGGCGGGCCCACCGCCAACGCCGCCGTCGGCTTACTCACCATTCCTTTGGTGCCTTAGGAGGATGCCGATGAAACTGACAACCAACACAACGAGCAAAAGAATTTGGCAAACCGTCGGCCAGGCTCTGGCACTGAAAGGGAGAAGAACAATAATGAACTCAGAAAAACTCTTCGGATTCCGAACTGGAAGCGACAGTGCGAGTCTGCCGCTGGGCGGTGCCACACCGCACCACACCCGCAGGTGGGGTGTCGCTCTAAGTGCGGCCCTGGCGGTCCTGCTGGTGTTCGGCTGGGCCGCTACCGCACAAGCTCAACTGACTCCCGGCGTGAAACAGTCCACGATCAGTGGCACGATCACAGCCATCACCACTGATGCTCCTCTTAGCCCTACAGACATCTTTGCGGGCGGCACCATCACCGTCGGCACCCAGCAGGTGATCATCCCCCGCAACCTGCTCCTCGAGCTGCCCGCCAACCGCATTACCCTCTGGCAGTTCGCCAGACTTTCCCACGTGAGCGGACTCGCCGCAGAAGGGCATTCCAGCACCACCATTTTCGCCAATCGCTTGCCCGACGGGCGTGTTATCGCTGGCCATGTTCTGATCCATAAAGGGACAGCGCCGGACCCGGGTGACACTCTGACCGGCAAGGTGACCTTCATCAACAACGCGCAGGGGTATTTCCGGTTGCAAGGCACGCCGAACGCCGACAGCGGCGGCGTCATTGTGCGTCTGAACGATCCCACAGCCGTGCATAGCATTCAAAGTGGGCTGGGTTGCTCTCCACTGGGAGGACCCAACTGTAGTCCGGACGACCGCTTCATTTTGGATCCCAAGAACTACACCAACGTGTTCGCAACAGGCTTCCCGATTTGCATCCCCCGTAGCGCGGCCGACGCGTTCTGCCCGGCCACCAACCGCAGCGCTGCCTCCAATGTGGTTGCCGATTCCACGCGCTTTGCTCCCATCTTGGTGGGCGATCACCTCACGGTGGTCGGCAACTATGAAGTGGTCAATGGCGTTTCGTTTTTCTCCGCCTGGAACACTCTTGTTTCCGCGAAGCTGCTTACCCAGCACACCCCCACCCAACCCGACTACGTCTACTTCTCTGACAGCAAATGGGAGGTCCCCGGCTACCCACGGGATATGGTTCGGGCTCGCTTCTTCGGAACTGGGACCGACCCTGCGCTAGCGTTCGGCACAGCTCCACTGTTTGACCTCTTCTCTTTGCACACCGACCAAAACAATATATCGCACGAGCTGCCCCTCGGCTCGACTGTAAATAATCCAGACGCCTTTCTGGGCGTTCCGGGGAGCCAGCTGTGGAGGATCATCTATATCGTAAATTTCACTACGGGAGCTGTGCTCAAGAAGGATCCCTGCCTCGCTCTCACCGGCGCAGGCTTCACTGTCTGTCCGGGGGGCGGCACCGTAGACGAGTTGTCTCGTATCCTCATCCCCAGCACCCGTGAAGTCATCGCGCATACCCGGCACCAGAAGGAATTGCTGCCCGGGGTCGTCGCCCTGGACATCTCTGGGAATGTCGCGCAGAGCGGCCAATACCTGACGCCAGTGCCGATTGACTTCCCTGCGTTTGACGAGGTTGACCTCGGTCTGATGACCTTCCCCTACATCTTCGAGGGGGTACCATGGACCCTCGACCGCCGGGTTGGACCGAACGGCTGCAATGGTCCCTGTGAGGCGACTGCACAACCCCTGTGTCCCTTCCCGTTTTCCGGTTGGGATCCCCGCATCGTCCCCAGCCCGCTGGCTGGCGGTCTGCCGGCAGTGCCCCCCGCTGCGCGCGACAAGATTATCTCCTTCTTCCCGTTTGGCCCGCCCAACGGGAACGGCTCCCTCGGCCTGCTGCAGTTGCCGCCCCAGTCGGGGAACGTGCCCACTGCACCGACCTTTCCGGCTTGTAATGAGGTCATCATCTTCACGCCTCCGACGGTGACTATTAGCAGCCATCCGCCAACCCCGACAAACATCAAGACCCCGACTTTCGCGTTCACTTCGAACACGGGCACTACCTTCCAGTGCTCGCTGTCGCTCACTGCCGCGCCCGCGTTTTCGCCCTGCACCTCACCATTTACCTTCCCACCGCAGCTCGATGGCACCTACACCTTTACGGTGGTGGCTTTCGACAACGGCCTGAACCCCAGTCTTCCGGCAACGTTCACGTTCACCATTGACACGGTTCCACCCGTGGTGACCCTCACGGCCACGCCGCCGGCCGTCACCACCGTGAACACTCCTTCGTTCAGCTTTACGGCGAGCAAAACTCCGGTGACCTTCCAGTGCTCGCTCTCGACCGGTGTGGACGCCTTCGCGCCCTGCACTTCGCCGATTGCCTATGCGGCGCAACCCGACGGCGTGTACACCTTCAAGGTGATCGCTACCGATCTCGCCGGCAACGTCAGCGCTCCGGCCATCTTCACGTTCACCATCTCCACGCGGCCGACTGTCACCTTGCAAACGCCGACGCCGAACTCGATCGGTATACCTCTGAATACCACGGTCAGCGCGACGTTCAGCAGAGCCCTTAACCCGGCCACAGTTACGACGGCCTCCTTCAGCCTACGCGCCGCTGGCGCCGCGGCGGATGTGCCGGCAACGGTAACCGTCAACGCCACCGGCACCATCATTACCCTCACCCCAACCGCTCTGCTGGCGCCGGGGACGGTTTACACCGCTACGATAGCCGCTACCGTGGCTGATACTACCGGTGTCACGGTCGCAGCACCCGTGGTCTGGAGCTTCACCACGGATACAGCGCCGACAGTGATCGCCCAGTCGCCCGCACCTGGCGCGACCGGTGTGGCGACCAACGCGACCGTCTCGGCGACGTTCAGCAAGCCCATGAATGCCGCCTCGATCACGGCGGCTACCTTCAGCCTGCGTGCCGCAGGGGCTGTGGTGAATGTCCCGGCAACGGTTGCCCTCGATGCCACGGGCACCATCGCCACGCTCACACCCACCAGCCCGCTGGTGGCAGGCACGGTCTACACCGCTACGGTGACTGCCACCGTGACTGACACGGTTGGCACACCGCTTGGTACGGCCTCCGTGTGGAGCTTCACTACCAGCGCAGCGCCGGCAGTGATCGCTCAGTCGCCCACACCAGGCGCAATCGCTGTGCCGCTCACTGCGACCGTCACGGCGACGTTTAGCAAGCCCATGAATGCCGCCTCGATCACCACGGCCACCTTCAGCCTGCTGGCCGTTGGCGCCGCGGCTCCTGTGCCCGCAACCGTAACCGTCAACGCCGCCGGCACCGTTGCCACGCTCACGCCCACCGGCCCGCTGGCGCAAGGCACCGTCTACACCGCTACGGTGTCTGCGACCGTGGCCGACACCATCGCCACGCCGCTCGGCGCAAATGTGGTTTGGAGCTTCACCACCGACGTCGCGCCGACGGTGATCGCCCAGTCGCCCGCACCTGGGGCAACCGGCGTGCCGCTCAACACGACCGTCACGGCGACGTTCAGCAAGCCCATGAATGCCGCCTCGATTGTTCCGACCACCTTCACCCTGCGTGCGGCAGGCGCCGCGGCGAATGTCCCGGCAACGGTTACGCTGGATGCCACGGGCACCATCGCCACGCTCACGCCCACCGGCCCGCTGGCGCTAGGCACGGTCTACACCGCTACGGTGGTTGGCGTGACCGACGCAGTCGGCAACGCGCTCGGCACAAACATCGTCTGGAGCTTCTCCACCGACGTCGCGCCGACAGTGATCGCCCGGTCGCCCGCACCTGGCGCAACCGGTGTGCCTCTTATTACAAACGTCACGGTGACGTTCAACAAGCCCATGAATGCCGCCTCGATCACCACGGCCACCTTCGCCCTGCGTGCCGCGGGCGCAGTGGTGAATGTCCCGGCAATCGTTACACTCAATGCCGCGGGCACCATCGCCACCCTCACGCCCTCCATCGGAGTGGTCAACGGTATCGTGATCGCCAGCCCGCTGGCGGCAGGCACCATCTATACCGCTACCGTGGCTGGCATCGTGACCGACGCCGCAGGCACCGCGCTCGGTGCAGACTCGGTGTGGAGCTTCACCACCGACGCCGCGGCGACAGTGATCGCCCAGTCGCCGACACCTAACGCCACTGGTGTGCCGGCCAACACAACTGTCACGGCGACGTTCAGCAAGCCCATGAATGCCGCCTCGATCATTCCGACCACCTTCACCCTGCGCGCGGCGGGCGCCGCGGCGAATGTCCCGGCAACAGTTACGCTCGATGCCACGGGCACCCTCGCCACGCTCACGCCCAGCAGCCCGCTGGCGCTGGGCACGGTCTACACCGCTACGGTGGCTGGCAGCGTAACGGATACAGCCGGCACCGCGCTGGGCATAAACGTGGCCTGGAGCTTCACCACAGCCGGGCTTACCCGAGTGCAGCAAGTGAGCGGAGTAACGTTCTTTGACACCACGATGCCCATCAACCTCGGCAAGACGACCACTGGCGACACCTTGCTGGTGGGCGTCGAGACCAATAACGACGTGGCCATCTCCTCCATCACCGACACCCAGGGCAACACCTACGTCCGAGACGCCGCCTTCGCCGGTGCCCCGAACCGCCTGAGCATCTGGCGCGCTTCGAACATCACCGGCGGCGCGGTGCCCGTGGTCACCATCAACTTCGTGGCGAAAGAAACGGCCACGGCGGTGGTGGCGGAGTACAACGGCATCGCTAGCGTGTCGCCCTTCGATCAGACGGCGAGCAACAATCAGTTCGGCGCCACCTCCTACACCTCCGGGACTACCCCGGCTACGACTCAGGCCACTGAACTAGTGTTCGGCGTGCACATGAATCGCAGCACGAACCTCGGGACCTGGACTCCTGCCGGAGGCTTCACCACCGTGCTGGAGCAGGACAACGCCACTAGCAAACACCAATTCCAGGTGCAGGACCAGTTTGTGACCACGACCGGAGCGTTTGCCTCAACCGGCACGCACTCCACCGCCGTCACGATCACCAGCCTCGTTGCCACTTATAAGGTTGGGGCAGCAGCAGTGGCGCCGCCTCCACCGCCGCCTCCGGCACCTGTAGCGCCGACCGTGACCGCCCAGTCGCCGACACCTAACGCGACTGGTGTGGCGATCAACACCACCGTCACCGCGACGTTCAGCACGGCGATGAACGCCGCCACCATCACCACGGCCAGCTTCAGCCTGCGTGCGGCAGGCGCGGCGGCGAATGTCCCGGCAACGGTTACGCTCGATGCCACGGGCACCATCGCCACCCTGACGCCCACCACCCCGTTGGCGGCAGGCACGGTCTTCACCGCCACCGTGGCCGGCACCGTGACCAACGCTGCCGGCACCGCGCTCGGCGCAAACGTGGTCTGGAGCTTCACCACGGCCCCGGCAGCCCCGGTCAACGCACCGCCGACCGTGACCGCCCAGACACCGGCGCCTAACGCGACTGGTGTAGCGACCAACACCAACGTCACCGCGACGTTCAGCACAGCCATGAACGCGGCCACGATCACCACGGCCACGTTCAGCCTGCGTGCGGCGGGCGCGGCGGCGAATGTCCCGGCAACGGTTACACTCGATGCCACGGGCACTATCGCCACCCTGACGCCCACCACCCCGCTGGCGGCAGGCACGGTCTTCACCGCCACCGTGGCGGGCACCGTGACCAACGCTGCCAGCACCGCGCTCGGCGCCAACGTGGTCTGGAGCTTCACCACCGCCCCGGCAGCGCCTGTCGCCGGAGCGATTGCCCGGGTCCAGCAAGTGAGCGGAGAAACGTTCTTTAACTTCGCACTGCCCATCACCCTGGGCAACACCACGACCGGCCACACCCTGCTGGTGGCGATCGAGACCAATAATGATGTGGCCATCTCCTCGATCACCGACAGCCAGGGCAACACCTACGTCCGAGACGCCGCCTACGCCCCTGCCCCGAACCGCGTCAGCATCTGGCGCGCTTCGAACATCACCGGCGGCACGGCACCCGTCGTTACCATCAGCTTCGTGGCGAAGGAAACGGCCACGGCGGTAGTGGCGGAATACAGCGGCCTGCTCAACTTAGCACCGTTCGATCAGACGGCGAGCAACAATCAGTTCGGCGCCATCTCCTACACCTCCGGGACTACCCCGGCCACGACTCAAGCCACCGAACTAGTGTTCGGTGTGCACGTGAATCGCGGCGGCTTGGGTACCTGGACGCCTGCGGCAGGCTTTACCACGGTGCTGGAGCGCGACAACGCCACCAGCAAACACCAACTGCAGGTGCAGGCGAGTACAGTGACCGCGACCGGAGGGCAAGCCTCCACGGGTACGCACTCCACCGCCGTCACGATTACCAGCCTCGTTGCAACCTATAAATAAAGCGAAGTAGCAAGGACTCAGCCCAAGGAACCCGGCATCCAGCCGCGGGTTCCTCGGGCTGAAATAACTGCGGCGACGGGCCCACCCAGCGGTGGGCCCGTTCCACATCTTCCTAGTACTTCTTTCCTAAAATATTTTTGTTACTTGTGGACTTCCTCAGGTGTGTGCGAATCTCCCATCGTCCTCGCACTGTGTTGAGAGGGAGAGACCCGGATTTCTACTCCCAGCCGTAGGGATCTGGATGCTCTGCTAGCTGTCGGTCGAAACAGGAATCACGAGAGGCGTGTTGCCCAAAATCCCCCGGGCCGGCCCCTTTCGACATTTCCCTAGACCCACAACTCAAGAAGGCTGGCCCTGAGCTGTAGTTCCAAGCCCAGGGCGAAGGTAAACAACCAGCAGGATGCCAGTGGGATGGACCCCATCCCATCTGACCCTTGCGGTTCGTGTCGCACGCGGCATCCCTAACCAGCCGATGCTGCACGCGTGCGCCTTGCTGTCTCACCACGAGCTGCAAGGGCCGATGTGTTCTTTACGAGTTTATTTGCAGGGTAAGTCTTGCGAGGTCGTCGCAGAAAGGGAGAGTCATGATACAAGCAACGAAAATTCTCAATCAGTTTGTGGGTGGGCCACGCCGGCCCGCGCGCCGAGCGGGTCTGACCCTGCTCATCCTGGCCCTGGCGGCCCTGCTCGTTTTCAGCTCGGGCACGGCCTCCGCCCAGGTGCTCGCGAATACGGGCTCGGTTTCGATAACCATCGTCGGGCCGATCAAGGCCATCACTGTTGACACGCCCGGTGACCCGTTTTCCAGCGGCACCATTTCCGTAGGAACCATTCCACTCTTAGTGGCGGGGGATTACGTCGTGATCATCCCGCGTAACCTGCTCATTGACATGCCAAACGGAGATGTCCTGACCCTGCAGCAATTCGTTGCAGGCGCCAAGGTTAGCGGTCTCCCGATTGAAGGGAACGGCATAGCGACCATCCAGGCCAATAAAGTCGCCGACGGCCGAGTCCTCGCGGGCACGGTGAACATCGCAAAAGGCGGCGATATCCTGATGGGTCAGGTCACTTTCATCAATCACACAGACGGATACCTGCGCATCAACGGCACCGCCAACGCCGACCTTGGCGGCTCGATGCTTCGCATTAACGATCCCGCCGGAGTCCACACCGTCCAGCAAGGCCTGGGGTGTTCCGCCTTGGGCGGCCCCAACTGTAGTCCTGACACGCGCTTTGGCGCGAATATCGGCGAGGGCTACACCGTTGCCTTTAACACCGGGATGCCGGCTTGCATCCCGCGCAGCGCGGCCGACGCTCTCTGCCCGGCCAGCAACCGCACCGCCAACAAAGTTGTCGCCGACTCCACGCGCTTTGCTCCCATTCAGGTGGGCGACAACCTCTTTGCCACCGGGAACTACGAGACGGTCAACCTTGTGACCTTCATGTCCGCTTGGTCGGTGCAAGTCTTTGACAAATTGACCACTCAGAATACGCCTACCCAGCCGGACTACGTGCACATCTCTACCGCCCGGTGGGAAGTTCCCGGGTTTCCGTCTAACCGGATTCGGGTTCAGTTTGTTACTGGGTCTGGAACCGATCCCCAACCCGTTGGCATAGTATCTCCGCGGTTTGACATCTTCTCGATGCACAGAGGGCAGGACAACGTCCCTCACGAGCTTCCCTTTGCAAGCTCCGTCAATAATTCAGCTACTGCCATCGACTTCCCTCCGGGCAGCCAGCTCTTCCAAATCCACTATGACATCGATTTCAATCTGCTCCTAGCCGGACTTAACCGGGCCGAACTGTCTGCCTGCGGTCCACTCATCAATGCCGGCTTTCCCACGGTGTGCCCGCTGGGGGGAACCCTTGAAGAGGAGGCTCGCATCGTCAGCCCGGTTGCGCGCGAGATCATCGCCCGCACCCGGCACCAAAAGGAGCTGAACCCCGGAGTCGTCGCCCTCAACATGAAAGGCGCGGTGACACCGACCGGCCAGTTCCTGGCGCCTGTGGACGCTCACTTCCCAGGGTTTGCTGAGCCTGAGCTCGGTACAGATAAATTTACCGTGAGCACTCCATTTATTTTCGAGGGCGTTCCGTGGCTCCTGGACCGCCGGGTAGGAGTGGGCGGCTGCGTTGGGGCATGCGTGAACACCCCAATACCGCTCTCGCCCTTCTCAATATCTGGTTTAGATCCACGCACGCAAGTCAGCCCGTTCAGCGGGACAATTCCGCTGCCGGCTGCGGTTCGCAACCAGCCGGTTGCCTTCTTCCCGTTTGGCGGAGTTAGTGGCAACGCCGCCGTCGGCTTACTCACCATTCCGTTGGTGCCTTAGGAGGATGCCGATGAACCCCACACATATCCAAAACAGCACAGAAGCACCGGAAACCCATGGCGAGACTCTGGCAGTGAAAGGGAGAAGAATCATGACGAATGCAACAAAACTCTTCGGAGTGCGAACCCCAAGCGGGTGTGGCGCCACACGGCGCGACACCCGCAAGTGGGGTCTCGCCCTCTTTGTAGCGGCCCTCGTGGCCCTGCTCACGTTCGGTTGGGGCGCTTCCGCGGCACAGGCCCAGAAGACCCCCGGCGTCACGCAGGTCACGGTTACAGGCACGATTACGCTTATTACTACCGACGCTCCTCTTAGCCCTACTGACATCTATCAGGGCGGCACCATCACCGTCGGCACCCAGCAGGTGATCATTCCCCGCAACCTGCTCCTCGAGCTGCCCGCCAACCGGCTTACCCTCTGGCAATTCGCCAGGCTCTCTCACGTGAGTGGGTTCCCGGTAGAAGGCCATGCCATCGCCGCCATTGCCGCCAATCGCTTGCCCGACGGGCGCGTGATCGCCGGCTGGGTCAATGTCCTAAAGGGCACGAGCCCGCTGGGAGATAGCCTGACCGGCAAGGTGACCTTCATCAACACCACCCAGGGCTATTTCCGGATAGAAGGCGCGCCGAACTCCGACACCGGCGGCGTCATGGTGCGTCTGAACGATCCCGGAGCCGTGCACAGCATTCAAAGTGGGCTGGGTTGCTCTCTGCTGGGAGGACCCAACTGTAGCCCGGACGACCGCTTCATTCTGGATCCCCTGAACTACACGAACGTGTTCGCAACCGGCTTCCCGCTCTGCATCCCCAGCGCGGCAGTTCCCGCAGCAAACTGCCCGGCCAGCAACCGCAATCAGGCCGCCACGGTCGAAACCGTTGCCGATTCCACCCACTTCGCCCCCATTATGGTCGGCGATCACCTCAGGGTCATCGGCAACTACGAAGTGGTGAATGGCGTTACGTTCTTCTCCGCCTGGAACACTATGGTCTCTGCGAAGCTGCTAACCAAGATTACGCCGACGCAGCCCGATTATATGGTCTTCTACGCAGCCGATTGGGATTACCCCGGTTTCCCGGCCAACCGGCTTCGGATTCAGTCGTTTTTCGGCGCTGGGACTGAACCCGCCACGGCACCCGGCTCGGCTCCGCGTTTTGATGTCTTCTCTCTACAGACCGATCAGAACAACGTTGCCCATGAGCTTCCCCTGGCCTCGAGCGTGAATAATACAGAGGTTGCCATCGATTTTCCTCCGGGCAGCCAGCTCTGGAGAATCAAGTATGACATAGATTTTGGTGGGGCCCCTTTGCCGCTCGTGAATCCTTGCATCGTCCTCACCGCAGCCGGTTTCCCTGTCTGCCCGGCAGGGGGCACCATTGAAGAGAGATTCCGCATTGTTAGCCCCCCCAGCCGAGAGATCATGGCCCATACGCGGCACCAGGCAGAATTGCTCCCCGGGGTCGTCGCCCATGACATCTCCGGGAATGTCGCGCAGAGCGGCCAATACCTGACGCCCGTTGGCCCGCACTTCCCGGTTCCCGAAGAGGATCTTGACCTAACCGCGCAAGCCTTCCCGTATCTTTTCGAAGGCATGCCGTGGGACCTCGACCGCCACGTTGGACCGCAGGGTTGCAATGGTCCCTGCGAACTGAGCGCGCTGCCGCTGAATCCCTTCCCGTTCTCCGGCTGGGATCCCCGCATCGTTCCCAGCCCCAAAACGGGTGCGCCGCCGGTGCCCGCCGCCGTTCGGGATAAGATGCTTTCCTTCTTCCCGTTTGGCCCGCCCAACGGGAATGGCTCCGCCGGCCTGCTGCAGTTGCCGCCCCAGTCGGGTAACGTGCCCACTGCACCGCCCTTCGGGCCTCAAAATGAGGTCATCATCTTCACTATTCCGACGGTGACCATTACCAGTCATCCGCCGACCCCGACAAACATCAAGACGCCGACCTTCGCGTTCACTTCGAACACGGGCACTACCTTCCGGTGCTCGCTGTCGCTCACGGCCGTGCCCGCGTTCGTGCCCTGCGCGTCGCCGTTTACGTTCCCGCCGCAGCTCGATGGCACCTTTACCTTTACGGTGGTGGCCTTCGACGCCGGCCTGAACCCCAGCCTTCCGGCCACGTTCACGTTCACGATTGACACGGTACCACCCGTGGTGACCCTCACGGCGACGCCGCCAGCCGTCACCACCGTGAACACTCCTTCGTTCAGCTTCACGGCGAACAAGACTCCGGTGACCTTCCAGTGCTCGCTCTCGACTGGTGTGGACGCCTTCACGCCTTGCACTTCGCCGATTACGTATGCGGCGCAACCCGACGGCGTGTACACCTTCAAGGTGATCGCTACCGATCTCGCCACGAACGTCAGCGCTCCGGCCATCTTCACGTTCACCATCGCCACGCGGCCGACTGTCACCTTGCAAACGCCGACGCCGAACTCGATCGGTATACCTCTGAATACGACGGTCAGCGCGACGTTCAGCAGAGCCCTTAACCCGGCCACAGTTACGACGGCCTCCTTCAGCCTAC
>Ga0209803_1002028_pt1 | contig 12889 bp, 9 predicted proteins | sample GraSoiAngelo_138_FD_185895 | JGI IMG/M metagenome (GOLD analysis project Ga0209803, IMG submission 185895) | Grasslands soil microbial communities from the Angelo Coastal Reserve, California, USA - 14_0929_09_40cm (SPAdes) (version 2) | ecosystem: Environmental > Terrestrial > Soil > Grasslands ... | reverse complement strand
ACGATGATGAGGTAATCGTGCGTACGCAATTGAAAAATGTCCGCGAGTCTGTAATCCACTTCGGATATGAACTGGTGCGCGCCGATGACGGCGAATTGCTGGCGGAGGGAGAAACCACGCACATTGTGACCAATGGGGCCATGAAAGCCGTACAGTTGCCGGAGAAGTATTTGAAAGTGTTTCGCAAGGCGACGGGAAGATAAATGCGGGAGGGCACGGGTGACGCCGCACCGCAAGCGGTGGAGAATCCACTGTTCCCGAATCAGAAAGCAGCCTCTCGCGACTAAACTCGTTCGGAATGACACGGGCTTTAATTTATTTAGCTGAAACGGATTTTCGTGAAAGCTCTCCACATCAACGGCAACGATCTCACACCTGAAGCCGTGCGCGAAGTCAGCGTCGAGCGCCGCCCAGTGCTGCTTGATCCGGACGCGCGCGAAGCGGTCAATCGAGCACGCGCAATCGTCGATTCAGTAGTAGCACAAAATCAAATTTCCTACGCAATTACTACGGGAGTCGGCAAACTAAGTGACGTTCGTATTGCCGGAGATCAGATTCGCGAATTACAAGTCAACTTGGTGCGCTCCCATTCAGTGGGCGTCGGTGAACCGCTTTCTATCCCCGAAACGCGCGCCATGATGCTCCTCCGCGCCAACTCTCTCTCCAAGGGCTACTCCGGCGTGCGCGCCGCGACCATCGACACACTTTGCGAGATGCTTAACCGAGGGGTCACTCCGTTTGTTCCGTCGCAAGGCAGCGTCGGGGCGAGTGGCGATCTGGCGCCGCTGGCTCATCTAGCGCTGTCGATGATCGGCGAAGGGGAATGCCTGGATGAAAAAAGCATCCGCATCGCGAGTGCCGAAGCTCTACGCCGCGCCCAGATCAAACCGCTCGTGCTCGAGGCCAAAGAAGCCGTCTCGCTGATCAACGGCACACAGGGAATGCTGGCGCTCGGCGTCCTTGCGCTGATCGGGGCCGAAACGCTGGTCGATTCCGCTGACGTGATCGGCGCTCTCACACTCGACGCTCTGCGTGGGACTGATGTTGCCTTCGATGAGCGCATTCACAAAGTGCGTCCGCATAGCGGCCAACTAGAAACTGCCAGCAATCTTCGCAAGCTGTTAGAGGGCAGCCAGATTCGCGAGTCGCATCGCGTCTGTACCCGCGTGCAGGATGCGTACTCTCTCCGCTGCATTCCGCAGGTCCATGGTGCTGTGCGCGACACACTTGCCCATTGCCGCGAGGTGATGGAAATAGAAATCAATTCCGCGGTCGATAATCCGCTAGTGTTTCCCTCCGCGGCTCATGTGGGGACGGGCGCCTCGCCCGTCCATGCGGAGCGAAGCTCCGCCGGAGAAGACGGCGAGATCCTCTCTGGCGGAAATTTCCATGGCGAGCCGATCGCATTCGTGCTCGACTTCCTCGGTATCGCCCTCAGCGCGCTCGCGGGAATTTCCGAGCGGCGGCTTGAGCGCCTCGTCAATCCAGCATTGAATGAAGGCCTGCCGCCGTTTCTCGCCGCTGGCGCCGGCCTCAATTCGGGATTTATGATGGCGCAGGTCACCGCCGCCGCGTTGGTCAGCGAGAATAAAGTGCTGGCGCATCCCGCGTCGGTCGATTCGATTACGACGTCAGGCAATAAAGAAGACTACGTTTCGATGGGGATGACAGCTTCTTTGAAGCTCAAGCGGATCGTGGAGAACACGCGTAACGTCCTCGCAATCGAGGCCATGGCTGCCGCACAGGCGCTCGACTTCCTAGCTCCGCTGAGGACTTCAAAGCGCCTGCAATCCGCTCATGCAGCAATCCGATCTGTGAGCCCGACGATGGACAAGGACCGAGTCATGTACGGTGACTTTGCGCGCATCGCGGACGTAATCGCCGCCAGGAAACTCGTGGAGTCGTTACTCTAGATTTCGTCCCGACCATTCACCTCAACAAAGCAACTGATTTCATAAAGACGTCGGCTTTCCCCTCGACTGAATCTTGTCTAGGGGCCAACTACGGGCGGACTGGGCGGACCGTCATCCTTTTTTCTGGCAACATCATCGTCTTGCCGAGCAGGCGGCTTATTTCCGTCGCCGCCGATGGCGCGTGTTGCAACCGTCTTGCCGGTCGTCTTGCGCAACTCTCTCAGAATATCCTGCCGGTCGCGTCCAGCGTAATCGCGGGCAAAGCGGGTCAGCGCTTCGGTGACCACGTCATGGTGATGCAGTTTATCGAGACCCGGTTCGCGAGTGATATTGAGCCAGAGGCGATGAATCAGGTGAACGTCTTCGGACTTTATGGAAGGGGTATGGGGGCCGATACGGAAGGTGTCGACCTGCTGATCAGGGTGGACAATTTGGACGACGAACTGGCGCTTAGGCTCGGGAGCGGCTTCCCAGGCGCGGCCTAATTCGAACGCCTGCTCCTGCGCGGTCATCTTGCTGGAGAGGCCGGAGATCACTGCGGAGGATTCGAGATTATTTGCGGTCTGCACGATTGCCGACCACACATCACGCGCCGGCACGACCAGCAATGAGACATGCTTGCCGAAGCTCTCGGCGATGTTTACTGCCCGCGAGAACAACTGTTGCTCGTACTCGCTGAAGATCTGCTCGGTGGAAAGATCGTAAGCCGCGGCGCCGAACTGGCTGACGCGAGCCGACATCACGACGATGTCCTGCTCCTTCGTGTCGATCCGCTCCAGCGCCCACTTCAGGTGGTTGAGCGTGTTGTAGTCGCGAACCGTGACGAGCACATTTCCGGGGCGAATACCGAGACCGCCGCGGTCGACGGTGTCCCGCTGGAGCAACTGAAAGTGCTCCTGCAAATGCTGCTCCGCTAGCGCGTGCTTATGACGATTGGCACGCTCGGAAATGGTGAAGATCAGGAAGAATGCGGCGGCGAATCCGACGCCTGCTTCGGTCGCCAGGGACTTCGTAAACAGATTCACGATGGCCGTGGAAAGCAAGACCAGGAATACCGATGCCAGGCCAACCGGAATTTCACGGCCGGCGATCTGAATGTTGGGTGGAACCTTCCAGCCGCGTTCGCCCTTGTACTTGTACCGTAGCACGAGCATGGCAAGGCTGTTGAAGGTGAAACTCCAGATCACGCCAAAGGCGTAGGCTTCACCCAACCAGTACACGTTTCCGCGACTGGCCAGAATCGTAAATAGCTGGAGAAATACGACCAGGTTGACGATGCGATAGGTCGTGCCGAAACGCGGGTGGGGCTGACGGAACCAGTCGGGCAGGACTCCGTCTTCGGAGACTCGATTCAGGACGCCATTGGAGCCGATGATGGCGGTGTTCACGGCGCCGGAGAGAATCAGGAATCCAACCACTACCACGAATGCGCGAAACGCGAGGCGCAGGATTTGCGGGCCCCATAAGTACATGGCCAGGCCGGCGATCAGGTTGTCCTTGTAAACAGGAACACGCACTGAATCTGGGATGATCATCACGAACAGCAACGCGGTCAGGCCGGTAAAGACGAAGCTGTAGATTGCAATGATCACGGCGGCGCGCTTCAGATTCTTCAGCTTGGGATGCGCCAATTCCCGGTTCACCTGGGCGAGCGATTCCTCGCCGCTCATAGCCAGGACAGAGTGACCGAAGGCAATCAGAATCCCAAGCAGGCCGAACTTTCGCGCCAAGTCATGCGCGAGATCGGTGTGGTTGAGAAAACCCAGAGCCTCGTGACCGAATTGCAGATTGTGCCCGGTTGGCAACGGAACAGGCTGGTAGCCCTGCTTCAGCAAAGTGATGGCCGACCAACCTAGCAGCAGTACGACCATCACGGTCGTGATCTGCATTACGCGGAGCGCTTTCTCGCTGGATTCCTGAATTCCTTTGGTGTTTTGCCACCAGAAATAAATGGTGACTGCTGCGGCAAAGACGACTGAAGTCCAGTTGACGTTTACGTGAGGCGTGCCGTGGAACATGGCATGCACGGCGCGGGGAACCCAGCCATGTGTGTCCAGGGTAACGAAGACATCATTGATGAGGCCGGCGATGTACTGCCCGGCAGATACGCCGGAGATTGGCCCGGTCAGGATGTAATCGAACATGAGGGCGGAGACGCTCATTTTGGCCAGGGTTCCGCCCAGAGCTTCTTTCACCACGCGGTACACGCCGCCGCGGACAAACATCGAGCAGCTCTCGACGTACACTGCTCGGACGGTGAACGAGAACAGCATGACGGCAACGATGAACCAGGGAGCGGACTTACCGACTGCTTGTTCGGCGATGCCAGCGGCGTAGAAGGCGGACGACCCCAGGTCGTTCAACACGATGGCTGCCGCCCTCCAATAGGAGATGAACGTCAGCATGACTGACGTGGCGACAACGATTCGGACGCGATTTGATGGAGTGCCGGGCTGGTAGGACGATGCCATTAAATAGCTGATTCTTCAGTATGGGTAGAATCGCCAGAGCCTATGAGAGTCTCAAAGTCCTCAATTCCGGTCAGCACCAGCACGATGAACGAGCCGATTGCACCGATCGCGAACATGCCCTCCAGAAGGCGAATTCCGATGGTGACGAGGATCCCCATACCGAATTATGTTAGCTGATACGCCGAGTGCGGGATAGAGCGGGAAAAGCACCTAAGTCTTTGCTGCTGCGGGCCGCGAAAGAGCTTCGTTTGTTATCCTTCCCCAGTGCGGCGGATTCACAAGAATGCCTGGCTTCTTGTTCTTCTCTCGGCTGTCCTACAGATCCTAATCTTTCCACTGCCCAATCTTTACATGCTTTGCTGGATTGCAGTCGCGCCATTGTTGGCGGCGCTTCTGCGGGCCCAGCCTCCGGATACTTTGCAATTATCGGAAGGAATGAAGCTCGTTCCCGCCAGCCCGCTGCAAGGGTTTGCGCTCGGTTATGTCTGCGGAATCATCTGGTATGCGGGCACATGCTATTGGATTTACAACACCATGCGCCAGTACGGCGGCGTGAACGCTCTCGCGGCGCTGGGCATTCTCATTCTTTTTTGCCTCTATCTCGGCATCTATCACGGCGTGTTCGGTTTGATTGTCGCTTTGCTTGCTGGAAAGAATACGGCAGGGCGGCGGACCCTCGTGCTCGCTCCATTTGTGTGGGTGGCGGTTGAATTAGCTCGGACACGCATTTCGGGTTTTCCCTGGGATCTGTTAGGAGTGGCGCAGGTCGATAACATTCCATTGGCGCGGATCGCAACTGCAACCGGTGTCTATGGAGTTTCGTTTGAAATCATGGTGGTCAACGTGGCAGTGGCGGCTGCATTTCTGTTGCATCGAGACCGCACTCGGCGGGAAAGGCGCAATTCCCTGCTGCTGGCATCGGTGGTTGCCATCGTAGTGCTGCAAGTGGGCACGTTGGTAAATCCTCCGGCCTTGCCCGCTGATCACGTGGCTCGACTGGTGCAGCAGAACATTCCAGCCGTAGAAGGATCGGATTGGACGGAAGAATATTTCAAGACCACTCTTAAGGATTTGACCTCGATCAGCCTCAGCACACCGAATGGTGAACGAGCGAGAAAGCGCGACCTGATCGTGTGGCCTGAGTCTCCGGCTCCGTTTTACACGACTGATCCGACGTTTCGTGAGACGGTAAGCAATATCGCGCGTGAGTCGCAGACGTGGGTGCTTGTCGGGAGTTTGGGAATTCGGAATGCCAGCCAGACGCCGCAGCAGGCGACGGAGGTCTATAACTCTGGCAGCTTAGTCAGCCCGAACGGCGAATGGGTGGCGCGCTATGACAAGGTCCATCTGGTGCCTTTCGGGGAATATGTTCCCTTCAAGCGTGTATTTTCATTTGCCGGCGGATTGACAAAGGAAGTCGGGGATTTTGCGCGGGGCACGTCGCGTGCGCCGCTTGATGCAGGCGGGACGAAGCTGGGCGTGTTCATCTGCTATGAATCGATTTTTCCGGATGAAGTGCGGCAGTTCGCCGCTTTCGGAGCTCAGGTTTTAGTGAATATTTCTAACGATGGCTGGTATGGTGACAGCGGCGCGTACGCGCAGCACTTGAGGCAGGCGCGCATGCGCGCTGTGGAGAACTCGCGCTGGCTACTGCGCGACACGAACACCGGGGTGACCGCCTCGATTGATCCGTATGGACGAATTGTGGCATCCGTGCCCAGGAAAGTGAGGACAGTGCTCGACGCTCCATATGCGCTTTCGAACGTCACCACGTTCTATACGCGTCAGGGTGACTGGTTTGCTTATCTATGTGCGATAATTTCTGTGGCGGGGCTGCTGACGCGCCTTTTGGAACGGAGAAAAGTAAGCCGCTAATTCTTTGCGACGCTCGAATTGGGAAAGATTTTAACCGCAGAGCGCGCCGAGGTTCGCAGAGGACACTGAAAAGATCTGGTGTCGTCTTGATGTGGAGGTCAACATGGTAGAAGAACTGGAACAAGAGTATGCAGGGTTGAAAGATAAGGTACGTGACCTCCGGGAGTACCTTTGACGCAGGAAAGTTGCGTCAGCAATTAGCCGAGATTGAAAAGCAAGCCGCTGATCCGAATCTCTGGTCGAATCCTCAAAAATCCCAACAGGTAATGCGTGAGAAGAAGCGCCTGGAAGAAGGGTTGTCCACTGAGGCCGAACTGATACGGCGCAGTGATGACATCTCTGCTTACTTTGAGCTGGCGCGCGAAGGCGAGGTCGTGGATGGCGACCTACGCCGCGAAATTGATTCGTTGCGCGAGCTGGTTGACCGGCTTGAGACTGAGACTCTGCTGTCGGGCGAAAATGATGCGCGTAACGCGATTGTGACGATTCATCCTGGGGCAGGTGGCACAGAGTCGCAAGATTGGGCTGACATGCTGTTGCGAATGTACCTGCGCTGGGCGGAGCGGCAAGGATTTCAGACAGTTCTCTACGATTATCAGCCGGGCGAAGAAGCGGGACTGAAATCAGCGACGTTTGCGGTGAATGGAGAGTACGCCTATGGGTTGCTGGTTGGCGAAATCGGGGTGCATCGACTGGTGCGCATTTCGCCGTTTGATCAAGCCAAGCGGCGGCACACGTCGTTTGCCAGCGTCTTTGTTTCGCCGGAAATTGACGACAGCATCGAAGTTGTCATCAAGCCCGAAGAAATTCGCGTGGACACCTACCGCTCGAGCGGCAAGGGTGGACAGCACGTGAATACGACGGATTCAGCCGTGCGCATCACACATATTCCAACGGGGCTGGTCGCGAGTTGCCAAAACGAGCGTTCGCAGCATAAAAATCGCGAGCGCGCCATGAGCATGCTGCGATCGAAGCTGTACGAATTTGAGATGGAAAAGAAACGAGAGGCCACGAGGAAGATTGAAGATTCGAAGCTCGACATCGACTTCGGCTCGCAGATTCGGTCATATGTGCTGCAGCCATATCGGCTGATTAAGGATCACCGAACCAAGGTTGAAATTGGAGATGTGGACCGCGTGCTGGATGGGGATCTGCAGCCGCTTATCCGGGGGTATTTGCGGATGAGGCGAGGAGAGAAACAGTAGACAGTATCTCTCGGGGTTAGAAAGGTTTTTTCTTGGCGATCTTTGCGAGTTTTTCTTGGCGAACTTTGCGGTAGAAGGTCTTTAACTCCTCTTTAACCGCCAAGATTCGCCAAGTTCGCCCGAAGTTCCCAAGAACTGCTATCAGAGTGTCGCCATTCGTGAAGCTTATGCAGCGCCGGTCCACGGTCTCTAAAGTAACCTTACCACCCCTCAAAAAGCTGGCAAACGGGCGCCCACTGCGTAATCCTGTAATGTAATTGCCCCTGGGAATGCCTTCATGCCGCGCATGATCGATCTCATCCGCGTTTCGGCCTTGCCATCGAATGTGATGCAGGCTGCTTCGAAGGGATCGCTCTCTGTGCCGGCAAACGAAATGATCGAGATCCTCGTTTATCTTGCGACTCACAACAAAATTTTCGGGCAGCAGGCGCAGCTCACGCTGGCAGGGTGGGACGAAGTTGCATCGCGGGCAGTAGCTGCAGACCCAAACACCGCGAAGGAAGTGCTCGATTATATGGTCTCCGCGAAGAACCTGCGTCCGGCGTTGCTTTCGGCCTTGCTGGAAAATACCTCGGTCAGTCAGCAGGCTTTGGTCGACCTGGCAGAATCGGCCTCGCGCGACATTGTCGAGATCATGCAAGGTAGCGAACGGGTGCGGAAATCTGCTGTGATTCTGGAGGCGCTCAAGGGGAATCCCCACGTGCCTCCGGCAAAATTAGACACTATGCAGGTCCAGGAAGAGCCGGAGCATGCGCTGGCTGCGGCTGCCGGTGCAACGGCCAGCCCGGCTATTCCGGCCGTCCCAGTCGTGCTCGTTCACGAGAGCTCAGCAACTGGACCGCTGCTCCCTTTGTCCAGCGTTGAGCAGCCTGGTGAAGACGACATCCTGGATGAGGACATCCTTTCCTATCTGAGTGAGCATGCGGGCGAAATTTCTGCGGAAGGCAATAAGGAGTTCCAGCCCATCGGCGGTTTTTATGATGAGTTCGTGCCGGGATCTGACAAGGATGTATTAGAGAGTGAAACTGCACCGCCTTCGACAAGTTCGGAAAAGACTGCGGCGGCACCCAAGAAAGCGCCTGCGGGTAAAAAGCAACACTTGAGTCACGAGGAAGAACGTGGCAGCGCGTTGCAAAAAATCTCCAAGCTGGACATTAAAGGGCGCATCCAGCTCGCCATGAAAGGCACCAAGGAAGAGCGCTCGCTTCTGGTTCGAGACGGGACAAAGGTGGTGGCGCTAGCGGTCCTGGAGTCGCCTAAAATCAGCGATGCCGAGGTGGAGAGGTTCGCGACGCAAAAGAATGTGCTCGAAGCTGTGCTTCGCGCCATTCCGATGAAGCGCCGTTTCGTGAAGAACTATGCCGTAGTCCGCAACCTGACGTTCAACCCGCGCACTCCGCTGGACGTTTCACTTTCGCTGATCAAACATCTGCTCATCACGGACCTGCGGCACCTTTCGGGTAACAAAGAAGTGTCAGAGACTGTCCGAAAACTGGCACTGAAGATGTTCAAGCAAAAATTGGAGAGCGGCAGCAAGAGAAGCTGAGCCCCAGAATTAGCGGCCGGAACTGGTTTCCCGCCGCACCATCCCGCTACAATCAACGCATGGCTTCAATTCCTGACTCTGACCCCATCGCGGACCTGCTACGACACGCCAAAACTATCGCCGTCGTCGGACTCTCCAACAGCCCGCTGCGACCCAGTCACGGCGTCTCTGCCTACATGCAAACGCAGGGATACAGAATTATTCCTGTGAATCCGCGGATTCACGGCGCATTGGGGGAGAAGTCGTATTCGTCGCTTCTTAACGTTCCCGAGAAAATTGACATTGTGAATGTGTTTCGTCGTCCGGAGTTTGTGGGTGAGATCGTGGATGAGGCAATTCAGCTTAAGATCCCCGCGGTCTGGATGCAGGAGTCGGTGATCAACGAGAGCGCAGCAGAGAGGGCGCGTAAGGCGGGAATTTTTGTAGTGATGGATCAATGCATTTTGAAGGAGCATAGGGCGCGGTTCGGATAGTTCGTTTCCGCCCTGGGCGGCCGACGTATTGGGGAATTCCTGCATGCGGGTTGGGCGCCCAGACGATATTGTGGAAATATTCAGGCTTTGATGAAGATCACGGTGGCGTCGTCCTGTAATCCGGCGCCGTTCACGAACGAGCGCACATCTTCGAGAATGCTCTCGGGCGAAGCATTCGAACTGACCACATGACGTTCGAGCCGTGCCGGCCCGTACTCTTCCTCGGAAGCCTCGGCTGCCTCTGTAATACCGTCGCTATAAAACACCAGCCGGGAACCTGGGGAAAGATCAATCTCAACCTCAGAGAAGCCGCCCGCCGCCAGTCCCAAGGGCATGCCGCGATCGGTATCGAGAAAACGCGCACCGTTGTTGGTGACCAGCAGCGGACGCAAGTGGCCGGCGTTAGCAAAAGTCAATTTCCTGGAGGCCGGATCGAGCACGGCATAAACCATGGTCACGAACTTGCCGCTGGGAAAGTCCTGGACCATTAGATCATTCAGGCGGGCAAGCACTTCGCCGGGGCCGCAACCGGCTTCTGCGAGCGAGCGCAGCATTCCGCGTGTTGCCGACATTAAGAGCGCAGCGGCGGTGCCCTTGCCAGAAACGTCAGCCAGCACCAATCCCCATTTGCCGTCGCTCAACGGAATAAAGTCATACCAATCGCCGCCAACGGCGCCCGCGGGAATGCTCAGTCCAGAGATAGCAAATCCCGGAACATAGGGCGAACTCTTTGGCAGAAGCGCCTGCTGAATGACGCGAGCTTCGTGCGCCTCGCGACTCATGCGCTCGCGCTCCTGGCGCTCACGCTGGAACAGGCGCGCATTCTGCACGGCGACAGCCACGTGGTTGCACAGCGCTTGCAGAAGCCGGAGTTGCTCGGGCGGAAAAGCATTTAACTCAGGATGGGAAGCCGTAAACACACCGACCAATCGGTTATCGACCACCAGCGGGATGGCTACTTCCGACAGCGTCGACTCCTCGCACGCGATGTAATAGGGGTCCCTGCGCACGTCAGGTGCGTAGCGCATCTTGCCGGTGGCGGCCACATGGCCGACCATGCCATCTTTCCCGACTTTCAGAATTTGCCCTTTTTCATGAGTCGTGCAGCCGCAGACACCGGCGAGAATTAACTCGGCGCGCGGTTCATCGTGCAGATAGATGTTTGCTTCCAGGCACCCGAAAGAAGAGGCAATCTCGTGGACAACTTTGTCGATGAGCTGATCGAGATCGAGGATGGAGGTAATCTTCTGCGCGGCTTTTTGCAGTCTGAGCAGATCTTCGACTTGATGGAATTGCAGGTCCCGCGTAGCGAGGTGATCCGGGTGCGTCGTGGGTACGCTCGTGGCCATGGTTCCTCGCAGTGATCCACCGCGGTGCCGTCAGAAGGGATGGCGTTTCACCAAAATAGATGCGAGGCTACTTGCCTAGGATTCGCTTTTATTGTCTTCAGAACGCTTGCTCGCTCGCGAGCGGATGCGCTTAATCTCCTCGATGCGCTCGCGAATTCGCTTCTCGATTCCTTCAGTGGTGGGATGGTAATAGACACGGTCGCGCAGATTGTCGGGGAGACACTGCATGTCAGCAACTTTATCTGCGAAATCGTGAGCGTATCGATAGCCTTGACCATAACCCAGGCCCTTCATTAATCCGGTGGGAGCATTGCGAAGATGCAGCGGGACCGGTTCGGCGGCGGTGCGTTCGACATCCTGCTGCACATCACTGTAGGCGGCATACAGAGCATTCGATTTTGGGGCAACGGAGAGATAAACAACTGCCTGCGCAAGCGCCAGATTGCCTTCGGGCATGCCGATAAAATCGACGGCATCGCGAGCGGCCATGCAAAGCGATAGCGCAGTAGGATCAGCCAGACCAATGTCTTCGACCGCCATGCGAACGACGCGGCGCGCGATGTAGAGTGGATCCTCGCCGGCCTCTAGCATGCGGCCCAGCCAGTAGAGCGCAGCGTCGGGATCGCTGTTGCGCACAGACTTGTGCAGGGCGGAGATGAGGTTGTAATGCTCCTCGCCGGCTTTGTCGTAAAGCAGGACACGTTTTTGCAGCGCGTCTTGGACAATTTCGTCGGTAATTTCAGCTCCGGTTTCTTTGCCGGCATGGCTACGCGCGAGCGAAGCCGCGACTTCGAGCACGTTATAGGCGCTGCGGGCATCGCCGCTCGAGTAGGCGGCGATCTTTTGCAAAACTTCGTCTGATGCCTGCAGCTTGATCGTTCCCAAACCGCGTTGTTCGTCGGCAAGAGCGCGGCGTAGAAGCGCCACGATCTGATCTTCGGTCAGAGGTTTCAAAACATACACGCGACTCCGGGAGAGCAGCGCAGAAATAATTTCGAATGACGGATTCTCAGTCGTTGCGCCGATAAGCCGGATGTTGCCTTTTTCCACGTGGGGAAGGAATGCATCCTGCTGTGCTTTATTGAAGCGGTGGATTTCGTCGATAAAGACGATTGTGCGCGTGCCATATTGGCGCGCACGCTCGGCGTCGGCCATGACCTGCTTGATTTCCTTGATACCGGCCAATACTGCAGAGAATTGGATGAAGTCGGCTTTGGTCAGGTGAGCGATGATTTGCGCCAATGTCGTCTTGCCCGTGCCCGGAGACCCCCAGAAGATGAGCGAGCCGGTATCGTCGCGCTCGATTTGTGTACGTAACGGCTTGCCCGGGCCGACGAGATGCTCCTGGCCGACAAATTCGTCGAGCGTGCGCGGGCGCATGCGATCGGCAAGCGGGCGGGTGCGATCGTCTGGATTTTCAGCGCTCGGGATGGGTTGAAAGAGGCTCACGTTTCAAATTTGCGATTTCCGATTTTCGAATTGCCGAGTGTCGTTGCCGTGCCCGGGCACTTGGTGGGCTTCTCGTTGCAGTTCAGCGCCAACGAATTGGCAATCCTGAATCATTATCTTTGCTTCGATATTTCATACAGCACAATGCTGGCTGCGATTCCTGCGTTCAGCGATTCCACTTTAGAGGAATGCGGGATGACCACTACTTCGTCCATCTCTGAGATCAGATCGCGGGGAAGCCCGCCTCCTTCGCTGCCGATGAAGATGGCGAGCTGGCCTGTAAGCTTTGCTTCGGAAAGAGTGATACCTTTGTGGGACGAAGTTGCGATCAGCCGCAGACCTTGCGCCCGCATTGCGCCCAGCATTGCATCAAGCTTTGTCCGCGCGATGGGTACGCGAAATACCGATCCTGCCGACGCCCGGACTAGCTTGGAATTAAAGGGGCTGACTGTGCCTTCTCCAAGCAGCACGCCGGCTGCTCCAAAAGCCTCAGCCGAGCGCAGAATTGTGCCTAGATTGCCGGGATCTTGCACACCGGCGATAGCGAGCAGCGGCCCGGCCTGTGCTCTAGCGATCACGTCATCGGGCGAGTGCTCCTTCCAGCGAAC
>Ga0209803_1002027_pt1 | contig 12893 bp, 14 predicted proteins | sample GraSoiAngelo_138_FD_185895 | JGI IMG/M metagenome (GOLD analysis project Ga0209803, IMG submission 185895) | Grasslands soil microbial communities from the Angelo Coastal Reserve, California, USA - 14_0929_09_40cm (SPAdes) (version 2) | ecosystem: Environmental > Terrestrial > Soil > Grasslands ... | reverse complement strand
GCCCGCGGAGCTCGCGACGTCCGGCTCGCGGAGTTCTACCGCGAAGACGGCATGTCCCCCTCGACCATCCGCTCCGACGAGGTGCTCACCGACGTGACGATCCCGCGCGAGGACGGTTGGCGCAGCACCTACGTGAAGCTGCGCGATCGTGGCTCGTTCGACTTTCCGATCGCGGCGGTCGCCGCGGCCGTACGCTGGGATGGCCGAGCGATCGCCGACGCGCGTGTCGCGATCACCGCGCTCTCGTCTCGGCCGATCATCATCGATGCGGCGCGCGCGGCGCTCATCGGCACGCGGCTCGAAGATGAGGCCATTGCGGCGGCCGCGGACGCGGTGCACAAGACCGCACGACCGATGGACAACACGTCGGGCACGATCTCGCAGCGCAAACGCGCATCGCGCGTCCTCACCGAGCGCGCGCTGCGCGCTCTTCGTCCGGCATAACGCGTGCGCGCCGTCGCCGTGGTTACCGCCGCGGGTTCGGCGGAGCGCTTCGGCGGCAGGAAGCTTCTCACGCCGATCGACGGCGAACCGCTCCTCGACCACACGATCCGCGCGCTGCTCGAGGGAGGGGCAGCGGAGGTCATCGTCGTCGTGGGCCGCGATGCGCGCGCGGAGCTGGAGCGCGACGTCAATGCGATGCTCGACCCGCGAGTTCGCCCTGTGGAGAACCCCGACCCGTCGCGCGGTATGTTCAGCTCGATTCAGGAAGGCATCGCACAGGCGCAGGGTGACGCGATCCTGGTGATGCCTGGAGACATGCCCTTCGTCTCCGCCGATACCGTGCGCTTGGTCATCGAGACGTTCGAGCGCAGGCCGGCGATCGTGTCGCCGCGCTACCGCGGCAAGCGCGGTCATCCCATCGCCATGCCGCCGTCGCTGCGCGACGAGATCCGTGCGGCCGATCCACGCACGACGCTGCACGACGTCATTCACCGGCACACGGAGATGCGCGTGGACGTGGAGGTCGAGGACCAGGGGATCGTGCGCGACGTGGATACCGCCGCCGATCTCCGCGCGCCCGGGCGCTGAACAAACGTTTGCGAGTACGTAAATTGACGTCCGCACCGAGGGTCGTTACCTTGCCGACGAGGGTCCGCCGTCCCCCTGGGGAGGCCTACTAAAGCGCAGAGGTGCGTTGCGGATGAACGCAGGACCGGGCGATCAGGACGGACAGCCGGCGGATCAGGCGGATCTCTCCCGCCGCGATTTCCTTCGCCGCGGCGCCGCTCCGGTCGTGGCGTTCATCGCCCTCGAGGCGATTGGCGGCCTCGGCCTGGTGACCGGCACCGCACCGAAAGAAACCAAGCTCTCGAGCGGCGTCATCTTCCCCGATCCGAGCCTGTGCATCGGGTGTCTCACCTGCGAGGTGATCTGCTCGCAGGAGCACAAGCGCGAAGGTCTTGCCGCGGTCCCCCGTATCCGCATCTTCAACGACCCTTCGACGCAGGTCGCTCAGGTCATCAAGGATGCCTACCCGGATCGGGGCCAGTTCCACCAAGAGCCATGCCTCCAGTGCCCCACCGCGGAGTGCCTCTACGTGTGCCCGGTGGACGCGCTGCAGGTCGAGCCGCGGACCGGAGCGCGCTTCATCCGCGAGGACACGTGCGTTTCCTGCGGCCGGTGCGCGGAGGCATGCCCGTTCCCGATCAGCGATGAGTCGCAGGCGACGCACCCTGAGCCCGAGCTCGCACAGAAATCGCGCATCTCGTACGACAAGGAGGCCGACACCTTCGCCAAGTGCGACCTCTGCTACTGGCGGAACGGCGGGCCGGCGTGCGTCGAGCGCTGCCCCGTGAACGTCCGCATCCGGCAGGGGATCATCAAGAGCGACCATCTATGCCTCGACGCGCCCGCCGGCGATCGCGCGACCTGGGCGAGGCTCCGCGAGTTCCAGACGTTCGGCGACAGCCCGGCCAAGGGAAAGGCCTAGCCGGTGGGGGTGGCCGTGCGCTGGCTGCTCGTGCTCGCGGGCATCGCGATCGCGGCGGCCGGCGGGTACGTGAGCCTCGCGCAGGCGGGCTCGGGTGCGCAGCCCTGGGATCCCGAGCTCTCCGACAACTTCGTCTTCATGCGCGCGCTCCCGTTCGCGCTGGGGCTCGGTGCCGTCGTGGGTCTCTTCCGCGCCGGCGGGTGGAAGCCCGCGGTGCGCCGCGGCGATCAGATCCGCCGATTCAGCCCGGGCACGGTCATCGGCCACTGGATCGCGACGATCGGCTTCGTCATCGCGCTGCCGACCGGTCTCTGGCAGTACCTAGGCGGCATCCTTTCGCAGGACGTTCCCGCGCCGGGAGGACAGCTGCTGTTGGACCTCTTCCATCCGGTCCCGCTTTATTGGTTCTACCGCCTGCACTACATCGGCGCGGCGTTCGTCCTCTTCTCGGTCGCCAATTTCGGAGCGTACTGGTGGGTCAACCGGGATCGCGCGCTCTTGGTCCCGCGCGGTGAGTGGCGCCTGCACCTCACCGGGTTCGCCCTCGAGGTGCCACGCATGTTTGGCGCGCGCCTCGCCGCGCCGCTGAAGCTCGACCTCACCCAGCGCCTGCCGCAACCACGGCCGTTCACCTACTACGAGACCGCGTTCTCCTTCCCCACCTGGACGTTTGCACTCGCGCTCATCACGATCACCGGCTTGCTCAAAGCGATGCGCTACATCTATCCGATCCCGGGCCCGGTCCTGTACTGGGCGTCGACGCTCCACGTGGCCGCAATGGTGCTGCTAGTGCTCAAAGTGCTCGACCACTTCCGCTACACGCTCGCCCGTTGGCCGCTCATGGTCGCGATGACGAGGGGTTGGGTCAGCGAGGGCGCGCTCCGTCGCGTTCTCGACACCATCGCGCGACCCGGACCTTGGCACCCTGAGCCCACACTCCCGGCAACCGCGCCAGCCGGCGTTGCGGGAGGAAGCGAGCGATGAAGCGCCTGGTCGCGATCCTGGCGCTCCTCTGGGCAGCGCTGAACGTGGTGATCGCATATCTCTTCGTCACGAACGCATTTGTCGCCAAGACGGCGATCAAGGAGGGCCTGCCAGCGCAGGCAGCGCTCTTGCTTGGTGGAGCGCTCATTGCGGTATTCGCGGTCGCGCTGGCCAGGCAGTCGCTTCGGATACTTCGCGCGCCGGGCGCGGCCGAGGGATGAAATGACGGGGAGCAAGCTCGTCGTGCTCCGGGCGCTGTACCTCGCGGCGTTCCTGGCACTAGTCACCGCGTATGTGAGCGAGGCCGCGTCACCGATCCGGCAGCTGACGAACACCACGGCCTCGAACCTTCGGCCGGCGTGGAGCCCCGACGGGAAGCGCATCGCGTTCCAGAGCAACCGTGAGGGGCCGTACCACATCTACGTGATGGACTCGGACGGCGGCAATGTCAGCCAGCTCACGAACGGCGACTCTGACGACCGCCATCCGGCGTGGAGTCCCGATGGCAAGTACCTCGCGGTGGACTCCGGCGATACGGCGAAGCGTGAGATCTGGACGATCGAAGTCTCGTCCAAGCGCCGTACGCAGGTTACCAAGCTCGGCGCCATTGCGAGCTTCCCGAGCTGGAGCCCCGACGGGAAGCACCTCGGCTTCTACGTCTATCAAGACGCGAGCATGGACGTCTGGACCGTAGCCTCCGAAGGCGGGAACCAGACCCGCCTGACGAGAGACCTCGCCAGTGAGGGCAACAACCAATGCACGTTCGCCTGCCATGCGGTGGCGTGGTCCCCCGACGGCAGCCGCATCGCCGTGGCCGATGGCGATCAGGCGCGGGTGCTGCTGCTCGCCGCGACGAACGGGAGCGCGTCCGCACCCATCACGCCCATCGATGAGCGGAGCCACTTCCCGGTCTATCTGCCGGACGGCCGCCTCGTGTATGTCTCGGAGCACGTGACCATCGATCAGAGCTGGACCGACCTCTGGATGGTCGACCCGAACGCCGCGAATACGATCGACGCGCGCACCGCCGTCGCTGGCCAGATTCAGGCGCAGGGCCCCTTCGGGCTCAGCAACGACGTCCGCCAACTCCTCTTCGCGTCACCACGCAGCGGGAACTTCGAGATCTACTCGGTCACGCTGGACGCCGCGGGGAAAGCGGCCCTCGCCGCAAAGCCCGAGCGGATCAGCCCCGACCTGAGCTCCGCCGAGAGCAAGGCGGTCGACAAAGGCTTCCGCCTTCCGGACACACCGGAGCCGTACGTCCTCGCCGCCGGTCTACTCGCCTTCGCAGTGGTCGGGGTGGAATCGATCGTCCGCGCACGGCGGCGCTCGCGGGCGAAAGCGAAGCCCTAAGACTCCTCGTCGCGGCCGCGAAGAAGCTCGCGGCGCGACATCGGCCGCTGCTTGCGCTCCTCTTCGGCAAGCCACTTCGCGCGCTTCGGGGAAGCGGCGGCAGGGTCGGAAGCGCTGTCGGGCTGTTGCACTGTCGGCTCCTGCGTCGAAGTGACCTCGCCCGCGATGTCGCTCAGCTCGTCGAGGATGATCTGCAGCTCGTTGGCGTGCAGCTCCTTGAACGCGCGGATCTGCTGTTCCAGCCGCCGGAGGCGCTCGAGGAGGCGATCCTGCGTCACAGCTCCTCCGTACCCCGGAGGGTGACCACTTTGGGATCGTTCGGTTTGGTCTCGTCCGCGTAGATCGACCGGCCGCTCCGGAGATCCCGAACGAGGTCGTCTGCGGCCGACGCCGCGAGCTCGCGTGTCGCGCTCACGATGCGAGCGCCTGTCCGCAGCGCCTCCGCGCGCTCGCGCAGCTCGGGCGAGACGACGAGCACCTCGAAGGTGTCCGGCAGGTCGTCAAGCGGGAGAAGGCGAACGCGCACGCCCAGGCGAGCCTTGGCGAGTGCGCGCTCGAAGCGCCGGAACACTTGCAGCCACGCCGTCGGGAGCTCCTCTGAATATGCGCACACCACCGTCCGCACGAGCCGGGCTCCGGGGTCACGCGATGTGCTCAAGTTTGACCGCTCTACCACGCCTGATTAGCGTCGGCCACCAGTGAGACCACGAGGGCGACCCGATGGATGACGGACAGTCGCTGGATATCGCCACGAGGGCCGCGTTCCGCGCCGGAAGGCTGGCGCTCGCACGAACGGGAAACCCGGGCTACCTGCAATGGAAAGGCCATCGCGACGTCGTCTCCGGAGCCTCGCTCGAAGTGCAGGACGCCATCGTGTCGATGCTACAGAACGAGTGTGCCGGTGATGCCATTCTCGTCGAAGAAGGACCCGAGGATGACCCGCTGCCGGTCGGTGCGGAGCGCCTCTGGATCGTTGATCCGATCTGTGGAAGCCTGAACTTCGTTCAGGGCATCCCCTTCTTCGCGGTCTCGATCGCGCTACGGGTCGAGGGGCAGCTGCGTGTAGGAGTGGTTTACGACCCCACGCGGGACGAGACGTTCGCGGCGAGGTTCGGCGAGCCTGCGACGCTGAACAACCGGCCGATCACCGTTTTGAACACCGCCCTGGGACCCGAGTTCTGGGAGCAGGCCTGGGTCGCGACCGACTTTCCGCACAGCGGACCCCGCCGCGAGGAAGCCTTGCGCGTGTTCAACCTCTTTTCCAAAGAGGTGCTAGCGCAGAACGTCATGGGCTCGCCCGCGCTCGGTCTGTGCTACGTGGCGGCGGGGCGGCTCCATGCCTACTGGACACTCGATGCGAAGCCTTGGGACGTCGCGGCGGCTTGCGTGATCCTGGCGCAGGCCGGCGCGCAGATCACCGACGCGGAGGGCGGACCGTGGGTGCATTCCGACGGCGGGTACCTCGCGGCGAATCCCGCGTCCCATCAGTGGGCGCTCCGGGGCCTCAAGTTCGTGGTGGAGCAGTCCCGCCAGCCGTAATACGCAAAAGAAAGAGGCGGCAGCCCCACGGCTGCCGCCCCTCGCGCCCCTCGCGAGCGCCGGATCAGTTCCCGAGCGCGTCGAGCACCGTCCGCTCGATCAAACCCGCAGCGACGTCCACCTTGTACGCGTTGAGGCTCATCGGGCGGGCAACGGTGCGGATCTGAGCCGCGGCTTGCTTGATGTTGCCCTTGATGTCCTTGCCCTTGAGGGCGTCCTCGACGACCTTGGCCCGGTATGGCACCGGCGAGACGCCGCCGAGGGTGATGCGGCCGTCCTTCCAGTTGTTGCCGTCCATCGTGAAGGCCACCGCGACCGAGGTGAGCGCGAAGTCGTAGACCTGGCGATCCTTCAGCTTGTTCCAGGCCATCTTCGTGCCCGACGCCGGGTTCGGGATCTCGACGTGGGTCATGAACTCGTCTTTCTTGAGCACGTTCTCGCGGAGCACGTCCTCGCGGGGACCGATGAAGTAGCTGTCGAACGCGACGTCACGGCTCCCGCCGACGCCCGCGATCTTCGCCTTGGCGTTGAGGGCGAGGAGCGCGGTGGCGGTGTCCGACGGGTGAACGATGTAGCAGAGCTCGCCGCCGATGATGGCGTGGTAGCGGTTGTCACCCGTTACGGCGTAGCAGAAGTCGCCACCCTTCTTGTAGCAGTTGAAGTCTTCACCGCGGAAGAACCAGCAGCGCGGACGCTGGTTGACGTTTCCTCCAAGGGTTCCGAAGTTACGGATGAGCGGCGAGGCCACGCTCTGCGCGGCCGCGACGAGCAGCGGGAACTTGTCCTGGAGACCTTTGCTATCGGTGACGTCGCTCAGAGTCACCGCCGCGCCGATGCTGGTGGTGTCTCCAACCGAGATGCTGGTCAGGTCCTTGATGGTGGTCAGGTCGATGAGAACGTCGGGGAACGGCAATCCCTTGCCGTGGACCCAGTCCTTCATCATCCCGCCGATGAGATCGCTCCCGCCTCCCACCACCTTGACCGCCCGGTCGGAGTTCTTGCGGAGTAGCTCGACCGCACCCTCGACGGTCGTCGCGTCGTAGAGCTCGAATGCCCTCATTTCTTCCTCCCTCCTAACCGGCCTTGATCGCGGCGAGCAGCTTGTCACGCGTGAGCGGCATCTCGGTCACCCACACGCCCACCGCGTTGTAGACGGCGTTGACGATCGCCGGCGCCGGCGGTGCCATCGGCGGCTCGCCGAGGCCGTGGGCGCCGAAGACCCCATAAGCCTTCGGCTTCTCGACGATGATCACGTCCGCCAGCGGCGCGTCCTTGATGCTGAGCGGCTTGTAGTCGAGCAGGTTCGGGTTGAGAGGCAGCCCGGTGGCCTTGTCGACCAGCAGCTCCTCGGTGAGAACGGCTCCGGTGGCCATGACGACGCCACCTTCGATCTGCTGCTTGGCGGCGAACGGGTTGATCGCTTTCCCGAGGTCGTGAGCCGCCACGTACTTGGTGATCTTCACGGAGCCGGTGACAGTGTCGACCTCGACCTCGGCGGCGTGCGCCGCCCAGGCGAGACGCTCCCAGATGGTGTCCTGGATGTACTCGGACTTGCCGTGGATCGGCCCGCCCTTGAACTGGACGACGTCCGCCAGGCTCGACTTTGTGGAGGGGGTGCTCTTCAGGAACACCACGCCGTCCACCAGGTCGACGTCCGCGGCAGTGATATCGAGAGTCTGGTTCTTCTTCTTCGCGTCATCGATGAACTTGCGAGCGGCCCAGTCGAGCACCTGCTTGCGCGCGTCCTGCCCGGCCTCGTACATACCGCGCCCGCCGTTGTTGGTCTGCTGGCTGCCTGCGGTGGTGCCGGTGTCGGTCGTGTTGTCCGTGTCGACGTAGGCCGTGATGGTCATCGTGCTGAGCGGAACGCCGAGCGACTCGGCGGCGATCATGATCATCTCGGTGCGCTGGCCGCCGCCCACGTCGTTGGAGGCGGAGACGGCCTGCACGCTGCCGTCGTTGTTGATGATGATCTGCCCCGTCGACGGGTTTCCGCCGGCGCCGTGGCTGCAGGTGTGGGCCGCCAAGCCGATACCGTGGAAGACGCCGGGGCGTACCTGCTTCGCCTTGGGCGCGTGCCACTTGTCCTTCCAGCCGATCCCGTCCCGTGCCGCCACGATGACGTCGCGGCTACCGGGGTTGCTGAAGGGCTTCTTGGTGTCGGGGTTTCCGACCTCGTTCAGGTTCTTCAGTCGGAACTCGACGGGGTCCATGCCGATCGCGTACGCCGCCTTCTCCATCGTGATTTCGAGGGCGAAGGTGCCGTTTGGGTGGCTCACGCAGCGGTACGGGCCGGACTTGTAGCTGTTGGTCATCACGTCGACCGCCTCGAGCCGCAAGTTCGGGATCTTGTAATGGTCCTGCATGTTGATCCATGAGCCGTTGGCCGCGCCGGCGCGCTGCGCGCCGACGTTGGCGATGACCTTGAACTGGCCGAACTGGATGGTCCCGTCCCGGTTGACGCCCATCTTCATCTCGTCCTGGAACTGCGGGCGGTGGGTGCGGGTCACGAAGTCCTCGTACCGCGTGTAGTTGTTCTTGATCGGGCGTCCGGTGAGCTTCGACAGGATCGCGGCGTGGACCTCGGAGAGGTCGATGCCACTTCGGTAGCCGTAGCCGGAGCCCATGTACCCCTGCTGCACCACGCGCACCTTGTTCTGCGGGATCTTGAGGGCCTGCGCGAGGCCCGAGCGCGTGCCGTGCGCGTGCTGCGCGGTGTAGTGCATGTTCAGCTTGTCGTTGTCCCACCAGGCGAGGGAGTTCGTCAGTTCGAGTGCGACGTGCTGCTCGGTGGACTTCTTCGCCAGCACGTCGACCGTCACATCGGCCGTCGTCTTGTTCGGGTCGCCGCGGACGAGCGGCGGGGTCGTCGCGATGATCGTGCCGACCTCCTTGGTCTCGAACTGCTTGGCCGTCGAGGACTTCATGCCCTCGATCATGTCGAGGACCGCGGGCAGTACCTGGTACTGCACATCGATGAGGCGGAGGGCCTCGTCCGCGATGTGCTCGCTATCGGCCGCGACGACGGCGATCGGGGATCCCACCTCGAACACTTCCTCGTTGAAGAGGAAGCGCGTCGGCTGGGCGGATCCGAGGAACACATCCTTGTACTCGGCCGGCAGGTTCCCGCGATGAAGGATCTTCTGCACGCCCGGGAGCTTCTCGGCCTTGGACGTGTCGAGCGAGGTGATCTTCGCGTGCGGGTATTTGCTGCGCAGCGTGCGCATGAACAGCATGCCGGGCATTCGGAGGTTCTCGGTGTATTGGCCGAGGTTGGTGACGACCCCGATCCCCTGGACCCGCGCGACGTCGGTCCCGACGACCTTGAGCGCCGCGGGAATCGCGGCCTGCTGCGTTCCGCTCTCGGCTGCGCGAGCCGCGCCGGGCAGCTTGTGTCCATGGACCGCGATGACGGAGGACACCATTTCCGACTGCTCGGCGACGAGCTCCTGCCAGGTAGGGTCCTGTGCGAGCTGCTGCCAGTCGGCGTCGCTCAGGCTCGCGGCGTACGCCGCATCTTGCGCGACACGGACCGCTTCTAGGTGAGCCATCTCTTATCTCCCTCCCTACCGGACCGCGTGGCCCAGGCTCGCGAGGAGATCGCGGACCTGCTGCTCATTGAGCTTGCCTGGATCCCACGTGACGGTGATGGTGCGCTCGCTGCCGCTGATGTTGACGATGCCATCGCGCTTCTTGAGCGGCTCCACGAACGTGTCGAAGTCCTCGATCGTCGCGAACGGCGTGGCGAACGTGAACTCCTTTGACGTGCCGGTGGCCGTCGGCGCCGTCGCCGTCGCGGTGACAATCGCTAGCACCGGCGCCGCGAGGTGGGTAACTTTCTCGCCGCGCATCTCGGCGGCGGCGGTCTGGACGGAGGTGAAGACCTTCTTGTAGGCGCCACACCGGCAGATGTTTCCGGCGAGGCCCTCAGCGATCTGCACATCGGTCGGCTTCGGGATCGCAGTGAGGAGCGCGACGCTCGACATGATGAAGCCGCGCGTGCAGATGCCACATTGGAAGCCGCCGTCAAGCCAGAAGGCTCGCTGCACCGGGTGGAGACCTGCGACGCCGGGTCCGGTCGCGAGACCGGCGACGGTGGTGATCTTCTGTCCGCGGCCGAGCCGCGAGCTCAGGACGGTGCAGCTGTTCACAGCCTTACCGTCAACGAGCACCGCGCACGCGCCGCACTGCGCTCGATCGCACCCGAGGTTCGAGTTGGAGAGACCAAGCTGGAAGTTCATGGTCTCCCAGAGACTTTCGCGGTTGTCCACGACCAGATCGCGACCGACGCCGTCGATGTTGAGCGCGACGCGGCGCATCGTCGCGGGCAGTGGACCTTGACCGACCGCGGTGGTCGTCGTCGTCGTGGTAGATGGGGAAACCGCCTTCGTGGCGACGGCTGCACCGCCGAGGACTACGACGGCTGTTGCTGCGCCGGCGCCTGCTCCGATGAGGAAGTCACGTCTGGTAACGGTCTGCTTCGCGCGCTCGGCAAACGATTTCTGGTCAGCTTGAGACGGAGTTTGTCCTCCCGCTTCCCCCATAGGTTCACCCCCTTGCTCCTGGTCGGAAAGCGCGCCCAGAGTAGCAGGCGGGGCAAAAGGGGGCCGCTGGGCGCGTGTGCACGCAAGCAGACAACAGAGTTGTGGCTTGGTCAACCGGCGGTGGGGAGGGCGGCCAGGTCCTGGTCGGAAGACGCGCCGAGTGGCAGTCTGTGCGGCGGTCAGGATGATGGACGAGGGCGTCGGCGACCGGGTACGGCGGTTTCGAAGGCACCGCAAGCTGACCCAGCAGGCTCTGGCCGACCTTGCCGGAGTCGACAAGGGCTATATCAGCCGGCTCGAGGCGGGCGAGATCGCTGATCCCGGCATCGAGCTCGTCGAGCGGCTCTCGAACGCGCTCGAGGTCTCGTTGCGGCACGTCGCCGATCCACGCTGGTACGCAGGCGAAACGAAATCCCTTCCCGACTGGGAGGCCGCGATCCTTGCCATTCCCGCAAGCTGCCTGTCGGACGAGGACAAGGACGCGATCGTCCGATTCGTGAGGACGGTCATCGCCGCAAAGCAGGGGGTCAATACCGATGTGGTCACGCGGGCCGAGAAAGCCATTCTGCTTCTCGGCGCCGCGGAGGCGGCCGGCCGCTTCGCGCTCTGAGGGGCGTCCGTTCACGGCGCCCGTCCAGTTCCCTATGCGCTTCTACGTAAGGCGGATACTGGGACCGTGCGGGAGATCTTCGCTCGGATGGCCGAGCTCGAACGTGAGGGACGCCGCTTCGCGGTCGCGACAGTCGTGCGCACGGTCGGGAGCACCCCTCAGGTGGTGGGCGCGAAGCTTCTGGTCGACGATCTCGGCCGGCTCGTCGGCACGCTCGGTGGCGGGTGCGTCGAGGGAGACGCCTTCGTCGAGGCGAAGCGAGTCATCGAGACGAACGAGTCGTCGCTGCGCGAATACGAGCTCACCGAGGAGCTCGCGTGGGACACCGGTCTGGTGTGCGGCGGAACGATGTGGATCTCGATCGAGCCAGGCGAGCGCGTCCTGCGCTTCGCGGGACGGGACCTGCTCGGGGACGTCCTCGCGGCGTCAGCCGGGGGCAAGCCGGTCGCGGTCGCCACGCTCATGCGCAAGCGCGGGAAGGACGTGGTCGCCGCGGGAAAGCTCTTCGTTGAGACCGACGCCAAGGGCGGAGGGACGCTCGGCGATGCGGCGCTGGACGCCCGCGCTCGCGCTGCGGCGAGAGATGCGCTCAAACAGGGCACGGCCCGAATCGTCGCGCTCGACGATGAGACAGAGCTGCTCGTCGAGCCGGTCATGGCGAAGCCGCGCCTGGTCCTGGTCGGCGGCGGTCACGTCGGCCTGGCGATCGCGAAGCTCGGAGCGCAGCTCGAGTACGAAGTGACGGTCATCGACGACCGTGCCGAATTCGCGACCCGAGAGCGTTTCCCAGGCGCGAGCGAGGTCGTGAACATGGATATGGTCAAGGCCCTCGAGACGATGCCGATCGGATGGAACAGCTTCGTCGTCATCTGCACGCGGGGCCACAAGCTCGACTCGCACTGCCTTCGCGCCGCGGTGAAGACGGAAGCCCGCTACGTGGGTCTCCTCGGCAGCAAGCGGAAGACGATCCTCATCGCCCAGATGCTCCGCGATGAAGGCGTGAGCGAAGAGCGCATCCGCGCAGTCCACGCCCCGATCGGACTCGATCTCGGCGGACGCACGCCCGCGGAGATCGCGCTCTCTGTGCTCGCCGAGCTCTCGCTGGAGCGCTACGGCGGCTCGGGGAAACCGCTCCGTCTCTCCGACGAGCTCTTCGAGCGGACCATCAGCCGACGGAATTAGCCACCGCGATCGCTACCACCGCTCCTGACGTTGTGCGGAGCAAGCGGCTCGATCTCGTGCTCATGCCCGTAACGCTGCTCGACGCGATCATCGAGGGCGACCGCGAGAAAATCGAGCAGCTCACGCGCTATCGCGTTCCGCCGAGTTTTCCGGGGCGAGCGCTCGAACTCGTGCGTTTCCGGCGAGAGCAGATCGGCAAAGACCCAGCACGCCTCCCCTGGCTTCTGCGCGCGATGGTCCTCCGCTCGAGCCGCGTGATGGTGGGTTTCGTCAACTTTCACGGACCACCGGGCGTCAACGACATCGAGGCGGCGGGCGCGGTCGAGCTCGGATGGACGGTGTTCCCGCCCCACCGCCGAAGGGGCTACGCGACGGAAACGGCGCGCGCCCTGATGGACTGGGCCACGGCGGTCCACGGCATCCGCTGCTTCGTGTCGAGCACGACCCCCGACAACGTGGCCTCGCTCCGCGTGCACGAGAAGCTCGGATTCGCGCGGACCGGCCAGATCGTAGATGGAGAGATCATCTTCGACCTTCGCGTCTAGGTCGTCTCACGTTCGGGCCATCGCGCCCGTTCTATCGTCGTGAGATCGGAACGGTGACGTTCGGCGAGCTTTTGGAGCGCCACGAGCGCGAGATCTTCGCCTACGCGTTGCGCCTCACCGGCAGCCGGGCGGATGCCGACGATCTCTACCAGGAGACGTTCCTCGCGGCGTTTCGCGGGTGGCCCCCGCCTCGCGCCGGAAAC
>Ga0209803_1002024_pt1 | contig 12898 bp, 16 predicted proteins | sample GraSoiAngelo_138_FD_185895 | JGI IMG/M metagenome (GOLD analysis project Ga0209803, IMG submission 185895) | Grasslands soil microbial communities from the Angelo Coastal Reserve, California, USA - 14_0929_09_40cm (SPAdes) (version 2) | ecosystem: Environmental > Terrestrial > Soil > Grasslands ... | reverse complement strand
CCGCACAGGTGACATTGGGATTCCACGACGACAGTCCGCTCGTCGCCGCGGACTGCGCCCCGTCGATCGCCGCGGACGGTGTTACGTTCAGGTATGCCGCGAACGCGAGGACCAGGATCCCCACAATTAGTATCATCAACGCCGCTTTCCGCGCTCTTGGCTCCCGCGGGACCGCTGCCCCTGTGGGCGACACAGAACTGCCAGAACGTGAGAGGGGGATATTCTGCCGGACGTTTACATGTTCTTGGAACTGAACACCATCGGTTGCAGTCACTTGGTCTTTGTTATCGCCCGGACAACAACATGCGTCGGCGGCGGACGCCGGATCAGCAGGCCCGGGGATTGTCGTCCGGCGGGTCTTGCATCGCTTCCTGGGTACCAGGGCACGGATCGGAGGACGGGCTCGAGCAACTCGCGGAAGGCGATGCCACGGTCAAAGAACTGGCGCAGCCGCACGGCGCCCGCCTTCCTGCGTTTTCGAGGCACCCCGCGCGTTCTCGAGGACATGGTACGTCAGGAGACGATGCGGGACGACCACCGGCAATACTGGTGAGCGGATTCGATCCACCTCGCAGGAAGTGATGGCTCAATAGATTCGGGTGTTGTCGTCGGGGGGATCCTGAGGGGCCGCCGGAGGGTCCGGGGCCGGATCGGGGGCTGTGTCGGCGACCGGATCGGAGGCTGGATCAGAGGCCGGATCAGGGGCCGGTTCCGAAGTAGGAGCGGGGGCTGAGAGGGCACGACGCCACGCCCCTACGCTCAACATCAGGGAGGCGGCCATGAGCCCCAAACCGCCGACGAGCACGACGAGGGCGAGAAGGGTGTCGCCAGTTTTCAAGCCTACGACGGTCAACTCGACATGAACCTGAAGCGGTTGCCGCGTTGGAGAACCGACGATCACAACGTGATAGTTTCCTGGTCCGGCAAGACCGAAATCAAAGACGATGTGCGTTCCACTCTTTTCGAAGAGGGGAGGCAACGAATTCGAGCCATCGCGGAACGACGCGTAGCCGGGGTCATCGAAAACGAAGACGTCGAAGGACTGACTCTGAAGTTCGGAAAGGTTGCCGCTCATCTGTCCCGTCCCCAAGATGCCAAATTCGTCCTGGTGGTACATCCCGGATTGGACGACGATGTCGGTGGATATCCGAACGGGCTGTGCGGCACCCAGGAGCAAGAGCGATCCGGCGATGATTTGCAGGATTGCGATTGCGACGAGGAAGTACACCCGTTTCAAGGGACCGCCTCCCGATCACAGTTGTCTCCGTTCATCGCACACCTCGGCCGCGTGCGGCCCCGTCCGTGGTCCAGGGGCTTCGCCGGGCCGTTGCGTTGGAAACAGGAAACCAGACCCTCCTTCGTTCTACACACCGACCTGCCCCTCCTCTCATGGAACTTGATCGGGTGCCCGCGCGATGATGACCGAGATGTTGTCCGTCCCGCCGCCCTTGTTTGCGAGGGCGACTAGGATGTCGCACGCGGTCTGCGGATCGCTCGTCTCGACCACGACACGTTGAATATCCTCGTCTTCCACGTGGTTGATCAGGCCGTCGCAGCACAGCAAGATGCTGTCGCTGGGCTCCACGGTGAGGCATCCGATATCCGGCGTCACTTCGTCGTAGACCCCGAGGGCCATCGTGATTACGTTCTTCCTCGGGTGGTGCCGCGCGTCCTCGGGCGAGAGCTCCCCTCGGTCGACCATCTCCTGAACGAGGGAGTGGTCCCGGGTCACCTGGTAAATCTCTCGCGCATTGACGATGTATGCGCGCGAGTCGCCTGCGTTGGCGACATGCAGGGTGCGACCATCGGCGACCGCAAGGCTCAGGGTCGTCCCCATCCCTTCGCATTCCGGATGCCGTTGGGCCTCCGCGATGATGGCCTGATTGGCAAGACCGATCGCGGCTCGGAGCTGGTCGTGATAGATCGCACGCGGGATGTCGGTCTCGCTCATCAGCAGGGGCAAGAGCGTCCGGGAAACGCTCTGTACGGCGATCCGGCTCGCCACGTCCCCCCGACGATGTCCTCCCATCCCGTCGGCCACCATCAAGAGCAGTCGGGTTCTTGCTTCGGACCGAAATGCGGTCCGGATCTCGAGTGCGAGGATACTGTCCTCGTCGACGGGTCGAACCCTCCCGATGTTCGAGGCAAACCCCATTTTCCCATGAGGGGCGCGAATGATCGTATCCCCGGTCCCTGGGCGCACGCCCTTGGCGGCGACCGTCCGGCCCAAAGTCACCGGCCCCCTTGCCGTCGGCCGCCCTTGAATGCGATCGTCATATAGGGCCCTCTCCCCGGCTTGTACACGAGGGCGACGACGTCGCCGTCCGTAAGGGGCTGCCGTTTGAACTTGGGCAGCCGTTGGTAGGTCCTCCCGCCGTCGTGCGACATCGCCGTGCCGTTCAAGCTCCCCAGGTCCTCCACCCAACAGCGGCCCTTTGGGTCCTTCAGGATCCGCGCGTGATGCTTGGAGAGGTACCGCTCCGTGTCCAAGATGCCGATGTCCGGCGGGTGACCGAACCCCCTCTTCGTGCAACCCTGATCGCAGGCCTTGTGGTCCCGACCGATCTCCATCTCCTTCTTGACCTTGCATTTCTTTCCGAGGACCACGAGGTGGGGAAAGCCCAGGGACTCGGGAGCGTCTCCCGCGATCGCTTCGGCCATGTCCTTGGTGGTCGCAAACCGCTGCTTCGGATCGAACGCCATAGCTCGGGTCACGACGTCGGAAAGCTCCTTCGGGACGCTCGGCATGAGATCGCGAGGGGATCGATACAGCTCCGACTTGCCCTGCGCGAGTTGTTTCATGGAGCCTTGCGGGTCCTGGGTCGTCAGAAGGAAGAAGAGGACGGCGCCCACGCTGTACAAGTCGCTCGCGGGCGTCGCCTCTCCGAGGTTCTGCTCCGGGGCTCCCCAGCCCGGGGTGTAGATGACGGTGCCGGATCCCTGGAACTGGTGGAATTCCTTCTTCGCCGCACCGAAGTCGATCAGCACGACCTCTCGGTGGGCGTCGAGGATGATGTTCTTGGGCTTGACGTCCCGATGGATGACGTTCCGCCCATGAAGGTACGCAAGGGCTTCGAGCAACTGCAGGACGTATCGGGTGGCGGTCGCCGCATCGGCCGGCTTGTCACGGAATCGTTCCGCCAACGTCTCGCCTTCGAGCTGTTCTTCGACGAGGCAGAAAGGTCCCAGATTGCTGCCTTCGTCCACATACCGTACGACCCGCGGATGGCCGGGGGAGCCGAGGGCGCGCAGGATGTCGGCCTCGATCCGAAGCCGTTCCTGCGCCTGCTCGAGGTCGGGCCCGCTGGCCTCCTTCACGACGACGGCCTGACCGCGGCTGGATTTGCCCGCATAAACGGTCGACATCCCTCCCTCGGCCAACTTGCTGACAACCTGATAGCGACCCTTCCGGCCTTTCAAGGTACACGGAATCGTGAGGGTCATACGCTCCGCGGACCTATCTCACCACGAACTGGAGCTTCACCAATTCCGCAATGTCGATCTCATCGGCGTCCTGAAGTTCGTTGCGACCCGTACCGGTGACAAGGATTCGATCGTTGCCTCGAATCAGCCAGGTCTTGTTCGTACTGGCTTTCCGTTGCACCATCGTCTTCCCGTCTTCGATGAAAAACCTCTCGCCCTCCTGAAAGACGGTCAGGTGCCCCCGGGAAATCTCATTCGCCTTTCCCGAATCGGGGAGGAACTTGGATACATCCGCGCGGCCGATGAGCCACTGGGACGGCGGAATCGGCTGCTCCGTTTCGTCGGGGAAGACCAAAAAGCCCGCTTTCGGCGCCTGGGCCGGAGGCTCCTCCTCAGTCTCGGCCGATTCGGCCGAATCGTCTGAGTCGACGGAGGCGTCACCCTCGGGTTCCGTCACATCGATTTCGGGCTCGGGGTCCGCGGCCTCGGAGACACCGTCCTCCCCGGTGAACATCGAATCGACCGGACCATCACCTTCGTCCGCGCTCGACGAAAACGCGGGGTCCTGGTCTTCGATGGGCGTCGAGGTAGGCTGCGGTCCCGCTTCCGCGATCTCGAGATCGATCTTCCCGCCGCACCCATCGCAGAATCGGGCGCCTTCCCGATTCTCGCTCCCGCAAGTCGGACAGCTCGCCATGGCCTCACTTCCTCGGTTTCTTCTTGCCGATGATCGTCGTCGCCTGGAGGAAATCCTTCTTGGCGGAGTCGCTGAGCTGGAGCCCGCTTCGGGCGACCGTCGCCTGGGCGTCCCGCATCGTCGTCATGACCTCATTCAGGGCGGGGTTCGCTCGGACCGCGGCCGCCGCGCCGGCATCCGACGCGAGGGTCTTCATGATCGTCTCCGCCTTCTGCATCGCCGTCGCCTCCCTCGTCTGCACCGCTCTCTGCATGAGGACGGTGGCCTCGGCCGAGCTCAACAGCGTGCGCGGATACGCGTTTGTCTCCACGCCAGACAACCGCGGGTCGTCCGTGAAGTTCAGTTCCACGTCCTGCACGACTTCGACCAGGGAGAATCGAACCAAGTTGGCCCTCCCCGCCGGCCTCGCCGGGACGCCCATGCGGAACACGAGGGTCTGCTGCTCACCCGCGATCAGGTCCCTCAACGGGACTGTGAAGGAGCCCCCCTCGAGCCGCGGTCGGGGCAGTCGGTTCAGAACGGGCCTGACGGTGTAGGCATCGGCGAGTTCCGAACCGGGCATGATCGAAACCTTCAGTTCCGGATTCGCGACAAGCGTTCCCGCCATCTGCGCCGCCTGCTCTTGGAAAATCTGGGGGAGATCGCCCTTCGCAGCATCGATGTGGTGCCACAAACCTCCCGCGGACTCGGCGATCTTCTGAAGCAAGGATTCGTTGTAGTCGGTTCCAATCCCGATCGCGGTGACCGTGATGCCGGCCTCTCGCATGTTTTGGGCGAGGGTCACGAATTCCCGGCCGTCGGTCTTGCCGACCGTGGGATTGCCGTCGGTCAGGAGGAGGACTCGGTTCACGGTACCGGGTTCCGGAGTCGTATGGCGCGCCTGTTCGAAGGCCGCTTCCAATCCGCTGTACATCGAGGTAAGGCCGTTCACCGAGATGGCCTTCACCGCCGCCGCGATCTCTCGGGAGTTGCCGACTCGCGACATGGGCAGTTGGACCGTCACGGTATCAGAGAATGAAACGATCGAGATCTGGTCGGTTGGACGGAGCTGCTTGAGAAGGCCGAGCGCCGCCGCCTTGGCCTGGTCGATCTTCTCCCCGTCCATGGACCCGCTCGAGTCGATGGCGAGGGAGATGCTTCGGTTCCTTCCGGCGACGGCGGCGGCGGACGGGCTCAGGTCTACGGCCACGTAGACGGATGTGCCCGAATTCGGCTTCAGGTGCGCGCGATTGACCGTGCATTGCATCGCGAACGGCGATCGCTTCGCAGGACGATTCTGGGTTTCCAGTGCTTGTTTCATTTTCCCACCAGAGAGGCGGGCGATGGCGGCGAGGCTTTCTTAGCTCTTGCGCCCTCGTTCTCACGGATTGATTCTCACGCCAAGCTGTGCCCGGAGCCGAAGGAAAACGCTTCATGACTACGCCTGCCGTCTCGACTTCGGATCGAGATGGTACGTGATGCCCGGTCGCGCGATTGATCGTCGTGTTGCAGCCTGTCTTGGCTCCGATTCGAGGAGGCGTCCCGTAATGGATCACCGGGTGTCCTGGACCGGTCTCCGCCGCCCCAATCGGGGCTGGCCTCGTCTGAGGCGGGTGGGCATGGTACGCTCGGCCACGGAACGGGGCGAATCCGAGTGCGTGGGCAGGATTCGACCACGTTTCGGGGCGAGTTCAGCGACTTTCGGACGAACTGATTTGACCGTGGGCGCCCTCACGCGAGTCCAATCTGCTTCATCAGGCCCACGAGGTCGTAGAAGAGCCGCTCCTCCGTGATCTCCCCCTTATCATTCCATGTGGCGACTGTACAAAACTCCACATGGAAACTCTTCCCGGTCGGCGGGATGACCTTCCCCTCCGCGGTCTTCATTGGTCCCTTCATCGTGCCGGAGAATTCCGCGACGGAGCACGTGTGGTTGCCGTCCGTGAAGAGAAGCTTGTACGGGCGGTTGATGAGGTGGTTGTCCGGGAAGGTCTTGAAGAATTCAATGGCTTCCACGTCATGGTTGTGCCGGCCTCTCGTGGGTGGGGCCCCACCGGGCCAGTACACGGCAACATTTTCGGTGTGACGCTTCCTAAAAGTTTCCCAAAGAGGACTTCCAGGTCCGGCATTCCAAGCATCGTCCAGCGTCGTCATCAAATCGACCAGCTCTTTTTGTTTCATGTGCAGCCCCTGCCCCGCATCATCGGGGTCTTTGAAGAAACCTTGCCAATCCCTGCTACGGGCTCACGCACCCCTCGCCCGGGATGAATTCATTCTCCACCCGCCCACAAGTAGGGGTGAGTTCGATGCGTGGGCCAGGATTCGAACCTGGGAACCCCTTCGGGAAGGGATCTTGAGTCCCTCGCCTTTGACCGGGCTTGGCTACCCACGCGCAGCTCGCGAGACGTCCGGGGCCGTAAAACCTTTTCCCGTTCGGCACCCACGCGCCCCGGTTTCGCAAAGGCTTATTTCATCGAGGAAGGTCCCGCAGGAGCGGAACCGTTGGCGCAATACTTCACTCAAGCCTTTTTCCAAGAGGTGGCGAATCGCCTCAACGCGGATCCCGAATGGTCCAGAAAAGCCGCGGCCATTACGGCGAAAATCGTCCTAACGTGCGTCGATCGAAAGGCCTCCTTCCTAATCGACGTCGTGAACGGCACCGTCTCGTGCACCGAGGTCGCCGCCGACGTGGCCGCGGACTTCAAGTTCGAAGGGACCTACGACGCCTGGATCCAGCTCGGGAAAGGGGAGAAGGATTTCCAGAGCCTCGTCATGGGTGGCAAGATTCGGTTCCGCGGTTCCATGCCGAAGATCATGGCCTTGATGGGAGTCCTCAGCCGCATCACCTCGGTCGCGCGGGATGTCCCGAAGGATTTCTGACGGAGCGGCCAAAGAGGGCTATCCCGACCGCGATGGAGGCGAGCTCAAGGATGCCGATTCCCACCGCCGTCGCAACGAACACCAAGGTCCATCCATTAGAGCCAACGATCGCCATCTGGTCAGGCCCCGCGATGAGAAAGTGCCCCGGGAATCCGTAGGCGAACGCAGCCGCCATGACGACCGTGAGAAGGGCGGAGGCCAGCGAGGGATTGAATCGCAGAATCGGGAGCGCCGCCACCGGGCCGATGAGAATGACTCCGAGGATGAACGCGGTGTCGGGAGGCGCCGGGAGAATCTGCAACGCGAGGTGCGCGGTCGTGTGGACCAGGACCACGCCCAGGTGGGCGAAGACGAGGGAGATGAAATAGGCGCCCAGACGGTTCATGGGCGCGAGCCTTTCCCGTGTGGAAAACCTTCCGCCCTCCAGGCCGCGACGACCTCGTCGAGGCCTTCCGCGAACGTAGGATACGCAGGCTGCCAGCGGAAGTCCGAACGGAACCGGGCACTCGACGTCGGGAAGGACGACGTGAGAAGCTCCGCCGTATATCGCCCGAGCGCGAGTCGGACCAGCAAGCGCGGCAATCGGCGTGGCGGGCGGGTTCCCAGTTTCGTCGCGAGCGCGGTGACATATTCGGACAGAGAGACCGGTCGATCGTCGACGACATGCCACACGCCGGACTTCGGCCATTCGGAGGCCGCCACGAAGGCGCGGGCCGCATCGTCGGCGTGGATCCAAGACCAGACCGCTGAGCCCCCGTCGACCAGGACAGGCCGACCTCGGACGAGCGATTCGCCGAAAATCCGGGTGTGCCATCCGTCCGAAGAATAAAACCCGCCGCACCGGAGGATCGCGGCTCGGAACCCGTGCGCCGTGGCGGCTTCTCGGGCGATGCGTTCGCCGTCCAGGGAGGACGCGAGGATCGGATCGGAAACCGGGGGCGCGTCCTCATCGAACGTTGCTCCGTTCGGACCGCGAACCGCCCACACGACGCTTTGCTGAAGATATGCACCGGCACCCACGCGGGCCGCCGCCGTTGTCAGGCACTTCGTCCCCTCGCGACGAATCCGATCGTTCATCGCCCAATCCCACGGATTCGTTCGGACCTTCGTCGGGATCGCGGTCGCTGCGTGAACGACGACGCTGCACCGTTCCGCCGCCTTTGTCAGGGAGTCCGCGTCGAACAGATCTGCCCGGCGCGGCTCGCCGCCGAGCGCCCGAACGGTCCGATCCCCGGCCTCGGTTCTCGTGAGCCCGACCGCGCTGTGGCCCCGTGCAACGAGCTGACGCACCAGGCGACGGCCAAGGACGCCGGTCGCACCTGCCACGAACACGCGCATTCTCGCGGGATGTGCATCAAACGATTAAATATCGTCGGACTCATGGGCCGACCCGAGCAGCGACAGGAAGACGATGGTCGATTTCGACCTCACGGACGAACAGCGGCTCATGCAGAAGACCGCGCACGAGTTCGCAGAACGAGAAATGAGGCCCCTCGCATTGGAATACGACCGCAAGGGGACGGTCCCGTGGGAGATCATTCGGAAGGCGCACGCCCTCGGCCTGGACACGGCGTTCATCCCGGAGGCATACGGGGGGGGTGGTGTCGACTCCACTTTGACCCACGTCGTCGTCACGGAGGAGCTGAACTGGGGGTGCGCGGGCATGGCGACGGGTTTGATCGGAGCCGGCCTTGCCTATCTGCCGATTATCCATATGGGGACGGACGATCAGAAGAAACGGTTCCTCACGCGCTTCACCGGACCCGAGGCGCGGCTGGGAGCCCTCTGCCTCACGGAACCCGATGCCGGATCCGACGTGGCGAACATCTCGACGACCGCGACGAAGGAAGGGAAGCAATGGGTCCTGAACGGGGTGAAGCGTTTCATCACGAACGGCGGGATTGCGGACCTACATGTGGTCTTCGCCACGGTCGACAAGAACCTCGGGTACTTCGGGATTCGCGCGTTCGTCGTCGAGCACGACACCCCGGGCCTCAAGGCGGGAAAGGTCGAGGACAAGATGGGCGTCCGCGCCAGCCATACCGCCGAAGTGCTCCTGGACGACTGTCGCATCCCTTCCGGAAACATGCTGGGCTCCGATGAGAAGACGGCCTTCTACGGAGCCATGAAAACCCTCGAGTCGTCACGTCCGCTCGTGGCCGCGGGTGCGGTGGGCATCGCGCGGGCCGCGTACGAATACGCGCTCGACTATGCGCGGAAACGGAAGGCCTTCGGCTCCCCGATCGCGAAGAAGCAGGCGATCGCGTTCATGCTCGCGGACATGAAGACGAAGGTGGATGCGGCCCGGCTCCTGACGTGGCGCGCCGCCTCGATGAACGACCGAGGCCTCCCGATGAACAAGGAGGCGAGCATGGCGAAATTGTTCGCGGCGGACATCGCGATGGAAGTCACCACGGACGCCGTCCAGATCCTCGGGGGGGCGGGCTACATGAAGGACGAGCCTGTGGAGAAGTGGATGCGGGATGCGAAGATCTTTCAGATATGGGAAGGGACGTCCCAGATCCAGCGCGTCGTGATCGCGCGCGAGGAAATCGGCGAGCTCTAGGCCTTCCGCGCCACGGCTTCGACTTTTTCGGGTGATTCCTTGAGAGAACGGAGGAGTTTCCGTTCCTCGCGAATCAGGTTGAGGTACTCGTTGAACTCCTTGTCGCTCATCATCAGGAGCTTCGCCAAATGGTCCACACCTTGTTTCACGAAGAAGTCGACGTCCTCGAGGCCCGCGATCGCGTCCGCCCAATTCTGCTTCTCGCCGATCTGATCCATCCGTTTCTCCAGCTCGACGAGCCGGGACGCCAGCGTGGGATCCTCCCGCACCGTGAGGCCAATCCTCGAGAGCGCCTTCAGGCTCTCCGCGGCCTTCTCCTCGTGGTACGCACTCGACGTGCCGCTCCCGTGCGACATGTTGAAAATCTCGGCCGTCGCCCGGTAGTACGTCTCGATGAAATGGTCCACGCGTTCTTCGCGAGCGACCTCGACCATGCCCGCATCCCGCAACTTGCGGATGTGGTGGTAGATCGCCTGCGGCGTCAGGTTCAGTTCACCCGCGATCTGACTCACGGTCATCTCCTTCGCTCGCAAGAGATAGATGATCCGTCGTCGGGTCTCGTCTCCGAGGAGCTGAAAGGCATCTGGATCCGTGATGAGCTTGAAGGCCTTCGTATGGTGTCGAGACAATGTATGTTTGTGGATGTTTATAACCGTTTCTATAATGAAAACGACTGTTTTATAAACAAGGGTTGACATCAGCCAAATATGCAGTACAACAAGGAAAATGGACGCTTTGTAGAGCGCCCCGAGGCCGCGAATCCGCGCGCCTCCCGCGAGCTCGCCCGCGTTGCCTGGCCTTCGACCGGCCTGGAGCTCTTGGCCCGGAGGTGGCTCCGATGATGCCATCCATCGCTTGGGCGTTGGTGCGAGACGACCCGACTCTGAAGGGGACCGAGGCGGACCGATACGTGCGCCGGGAGTACGGCGGCCCGAATGTCGCCTGGCTGCTTTCGGCGAATGCCTCGCCGAAGACCCCGGCGGAACCGACCCACGATGACGATGTGAGCGAGGGCCTCTTGCGGCGGGTGTCGCAGGCGATCGCCTCGTTCTGGTGATCCCGACACCGGTTTCTCGGCAGTCTTAAGCAGCTCGCGGACCGTTCCGCAGCGTGGCCGAAGACCTCGCCGCGCGCATCCGGGAGCCCTTGCGCCTCCCGCACGGCAGTGTGCGGGGAACGATCGGCCTGATCGTCACCGGGACCTACGCCTACCTCCTGCTCCGAGGGGGGGCCGAGGTCCCGCCCATCCTCATCAATTCCGTCGTCGTCGTAATCGCCTTCTACTTCGGGACTCGCGCCGCGACGACTCCCCCGACCGTGGCGACTCCGGGGAGGCCCCTTCTGCCGGCGACCCCCACGACCCGCCACACGAAATTCGTCCGCGGAATCCTGCTCCTGGCCTTCGGGGGGCTCGCGGCGTGGTTCCTTCGCGCGAATCCGACCGTGCAGGGGATCCCTCCGGCGCTGCTCGCGGTCCTTGAGGTCCTCGGCGGCTACGCGTCTGGACTTGTCGTGTCCTGGTTCGTCCACCGGAGGGCCCACGAGAACATCGTCCGGAAACGTTTCGCAACCCTCGCGCGGGACCTAATCGCGATCGGGGCCTTGGCGCTGACCGGCTACACATGTTTCGCCTTGGCGACCGGAGAGACCACGATCTTCGCCGATCGCGTTGTGGACGCCCTCTCCCTCGTGGTCACGTTCTACTTCGGGTCTCGGGTGATCGGCCGCTAGGGTGGACTTCAGCTGAAGGCACAGTGCGGCGGACGAACCGTTCAATGAAGATCGGGCGCCTCGTCCAGGATCTCGCGTTCCCTCATCTCGCGGCGTTTCCAGCCTTCCAGTTCGCCGAAGAAATAGGGCAAGAGCCGCATCGAGACGTACGCATTCATGAGCGGAATCCCCAACGTCTCCGAGAAGATGAGCAGGTTCACCGCGTCGTTGTAGCGGATCCGCAGCTTCATGTTCTCGGTGTACAGGTCGAACATGAACAGGCCCCACAAGACCTCCTTCAAGATTTGCCATGCGCGCCGAACCCGGCTCACGCCATCCCCTGCGCGGTAGGATGGCCGCGCCCTCGTAAGCATTTTCCGAACGGGACCGAGGGCTTTAGGGACATTGCGCCCATCCGTCCGCTGTGGCAGACGTCGATTGGGGTCTCGCGGCCGTCTTCGCTGTCGCCGTCTTCTTCCTCGCCTGGTACTACGCCGCGTTCGTATATTCCCGCCGCCTCGCCGGCCGCATCGCCAAGGAACTGAAGGACGCGATGCTCGCCCTCGGAGGAACGTCCCGCATCCAATGGTTCGGCACGACGGCGTTCCGCATCATAACGGAGGACGCCCACCCTCCGTTCCGGCAGGTCTCGCTCACGGCGACCTTGCGACCACGGGAGATGCCGATCAACTGGGCGATCGGGACGGCCCAGGGTCGCCAAGACGCCGCCCTCGCCGAGGCATCCTTGAAGACGGAGCCCAAGGTCGCCTTCGAACTGGTCGATCCAGCCACGCGATTGGGGAGACGACGGAAGCGTGCGCGATCGGACTGGTCCCCGCTCATGGTGGGCGGCCGTCGGCTGCTCCTCGCGTCCGACGATGACGCTCGGGTTCTCCGAATCCTCGAGACGCTCGACCCAGATACCCTCGCGGCGGTCCTAGCCCTCCATGTGACCGCAGGGAGTGAACCGGGGATTACAGCGTCTCTCTCGGTGCAACCTGGCGAGGCGGCCCGAGGACTCGCGGCCATCCGGAACCTCGGGGAGCGGCTAACCGGCTAATGGCAGCGCGACCGCTCCACGGAGGTCAGGAGCCCCTCGAGCATCTCAGGCGGCCCTTTGTGCATGAAGCGGAGGTCCACCGACCGCTGTGTCTCCTCACATCGATACGCAATATGGAGCACGGCGTAGTGCTTGGTCTTCAAGAGTCCGAAATTTGCGGAGCCGATCGCGTACGCCGCGTCGTGACCTCCGATCCGACAACTCCCCGGCTTCGCGTCGAGGAGCTTCGGGGGCGAGACGGATTCGCGCGCCGTGCGCACGGTCAGCTCGATGGCGCGCCGCGCCTTCGCATCTACGAGGAGGGCGGACGCCTGACCGGCCTGAGCCCAGCGGACGCCGTCCACGAAGACGGTGTAGTCGATGTCCATCGGCGTCCGGCCGAGGCGGAGGTCCCAATTCTCCGGGAGCCGAAGGACGATGAAGTTCGACGGCCCCAGGACGAAGTGGGTCGCGGCGACAACGTGGTCGCGCGTGGACGACTTCATGCCCCGCCCGCGAGCTCGGCGGCGAACGGCGGCGTGTACGACATCATGTCCTCGGAGACCCCGCGAATCATGTCGACGCCCCCCACCTCGGAAGAATA
>Ga0209803_1002015_pt1 | contig 12945 bp, 7 predicted proteins | sample GraSoiAngelo_138_FD_185895 | JGI IMG/M metagenome (GOLD analysis project Ga0209803, IMG submission 185895) | Grasslands soil microbial communities from the Angelo Coastal Reserve, California, USA - 14_0929_09_40cm (SPAdes) (version 2) | ecosystem: Environmental > Terrestrial > Soil > Grasslands ... | reverse complement strand
CGATCAGGGTGACTCTGCGGGGAGCGTACGGCGGCCACTTGGCCCCGCCTCTCAACGACATAATCCGAACAGAAGGGGGCGTCCTCCCCCGCGAAGCCGACCGAAAGGAATCAATGCGGAACAGAGAATGTGGGAGCGCGGACACAAGCTTGCGCGCGCAACCGTTCTGTCCTTACTGCGGAGTGTCGATGCCATGGTCCGAACTAAGGCCACACGAGGAGGCCCGACACTCGGACATCCTGGCGGCGTTGCAGCATCCCGGAACGGAACTCCCAGCTGAACGCACGTGCCCCATATGTGGCGCGGTTCTGGCTTGGGGCGCCTACAAACGCCACGTTCAGGTCCTCCATCCGCGGATCGCATGGTATGGCCGTTTCGTGGTTGAAGTCACGACCGCCGTTGTAGCTGGATATTTCGTGGCGTATTTCGCGCTCACGATATTGTGGTTGTCTAACGCAATCTCACTCGCTGCCTACGTCTACAGCGGTGTCGTGTTCGTAGTTTTGCTCGGGCTTACGGCCTATTGGATTCGGGTCGTGGCGCTACGGCACTTGCTTCAGCTTCGGGCCGTCTGGCAAGCCTCAGGATCGGGCTCTGTCACGCCTGCCAACCAGGCCCCTCTGCAGAAATAAGAGACAGGACCGCGAGGAATGGAAGGGGACGGGCCGGGAGGCCGGCACTAGAGGGGGAACGAGGGCGTCGACAACATCATCCGAACAGAAGGGGGCCTCTTCCGCAGCGAAGCACCGGAACCTTTCAATCTCCAGACACAGGTTCGGGCACGTTGAAGCCGTACGACGTGGTCCGCATCGTCAGCGACCGCTTCATCGAAGCTGGAGTGCCGCCCGGATCGATCGGAGTCGTGGTGGATCAGCACCCCGGCGGCGCAGTGGAGGTCGAAGTCTCACGCCCGGACGGCGCGACAATCGCGGTATTCTCGGCGAGACAAGACGAACTCGAACCGGTTGATCCTCGCTCCCTGGGTCCACGACCCGAACTACCCGAGGCGGACCAGGCAATTTTCGACACCCTCCACGCGAGCCACTTGGATTTCCGAGACCCCCACCGTGTCGAACACCACCTCTACTTCCCAACGCACCCCGCTGCCAAACGGGCTGTTCAGGAGCTACGCGCCGCGAAGTACAAGCTCCGGCAGGGCGAGTGGCTGGTCCGCGCGTCACATACAACTTTGCTTGATGAACAGCTAATCGCCGGGACGATTTCTGCCATGCGGAGACTCGCCGCCTCATTCAATGGCCGCTACGACGGGTGGCAAGTCCAAGACATAAAGTGAAATGGGGAAAGGGCCGGGCCACGAAGGTCCGGCATGAGTGGGGAACGAGGGCTGTGACGACATAATCCGAACAGAAGGGGGCGTACGTTCGGTCGCCCGGGGCGGCGGAACAGCCGGCGGCGTAGATTAGGAAGGCGGAATCTGTTCGGCCGCTCCCAGCCCGGGACCGCATCCCAGAACTCATGCAACGTGGCCCACACCGTTCTTTAGAGGACTCCCGGTCGGGCGGTCCTCTGCCGAGTGGTGCAGCCTATCGGCCCTTACCGCTCAGCGGCAGCAATGCTCGATTCCCGGCACAGGTTCGTGAGACCAGACCCCGCTCGTTTCGAAGGCGTTGGCGCATCGCCCGAGTACGCCGCTGATCGAGTGGTACCTCGCCGCTTTCATCCACACCCACACTCACGACATTGCCTTGGCCGAGCCTGACCGCGATGCCTCGTAGGGCGGAGCGCGCGCGGCCGATGCGGAGCTTCGTCTGATGTTTCGGAAAAGAAAAGGGGTTAGGGAAGGCCGGCTCAGAGATCGTCGGACGAGTTCCCATCGCCGTTCTGGCCTTCCGAACTCTCGCCTTCCTTGCCTTCGATCGGTTTCTTGATGACGCGCTTCTGGACGATCGGCGCGGTCGCGTTGGTCGGTCCGGGCGGGGACATCGGCCCGCGGGCCTGGACTTTTCGCGCCGGAGCACCGGCGACGACCGCTCCACCGCTGGGTGGGCGTTGATCGCGCATCAAGGATCCGCACTTGTGGCAGACCGTGGCCGTCACGGAGTTGAGGGTGCCGCAGGTCGGGCACGGCTTCGAGCCCATCTTGCGCATCTCCTCTTCCTCGCGGAGCCAGTCTTCGAAGGTGAGGAAGGTCGGCTGCTTGCGCCACCATTCCTGGAACTCGGTCTCGCTCAGGCTGCGGCCCAGCTGTCGGGAGGCTTCCTGCTTGAAGCGGGCGATGACCTCGTCGTACTGGAGGCGCATCTTCTCCTTGTAGTCCGCCATCTCCAGCTGACCGGTCGCGAACTCGACGCCGCACTCCGGGCACTGCTTCACGTCGACCGGGATCCAGGCCTGGCAGTTCGAGCACTTCGCCATGTCCCGCTCGAACTCGACGCCGCACTTCGGGCAGGTCGTCGCGTCCTCTGGGATGAAGGCGCCGCACTCGCCGCACTCGACCATCTTGCCGAGGCCGTAGACCTTCCAATACAGTGACACGCCGATCGCGACAGCCGCGGCGGCCGCCAGGATGACGAGGAACAGCCACCACTCGATGCCGAGGACCGGGACCTTCTGGAACAAGAAGGACGAGGATCTCTGCACCGCGATGTTGGTCGTGTCCGGTTGGATCAGGGTCGTTGCCGGCGTCACGACGATCGAGTACTGCCCATCCTGGGTGTTCGAGGGCACGACGATCGTCCCGATGAAGAAGCCGTCACTCGCGGACATCGTCGAGTTCGTTGCGAGGACCGTGGCGCCGCTGCGCAGTTCGATCGCCAACACGACGCCTCCGATGCCGTTCGAGCCCGAGTCCCGGACGTATCCCGTGACGCTCAGAGCGTTTCCGGATACGACGGACTGGCCGCTCGTCGGCGTGAGGATCGCCGTGAACCCGGCCGGAGGCGGCTGGACGTTCAAGGTGATGTTCGCGAAGTTGTTGCTCTCCTGAGCGGAGCCGCCCTCGTTGATCGTGTTGTCCGGGTCGACGATGAGCTCGAGCGTGTGGGCGCCGACGGTGGCAACGCCCTGAATGGTCATCGTCTGATTCAGGGACGTGGCGACCGTGAGGCTGTCCACCCGGCCGTACGTGACCGCGCGGCTTCCATCAAGGTACGCCGCGACGGAGACGCCGGTCGCCGTGGTCTGGCCCTGGTTCGAGATCAAGGCGTACACGGTGAAGGGCTGGTTCTGGAGGACGGTCATCGTGGGGCTCGCCGGCGCAACCGTGAGGTCCGGACCCGTCCGGACCTGGACCGCGAGGCCCACGCTGACGAACTTCGTGTTGTTGGCCGCGCTGATCGCCGGATACGGGTCGAAGTCCACGCCGCTCGGGCCGGTCGCCGCCCCGAAGGCGACGGTCAGCTGGTAGTTACCGAACGATTCCGCGTTCGGCAGGCTGGCGGTCGTGATCACGTCGGTATACAGCGGAATCACGGCGAGGCCGCTCGAATCCGTGTGGTTCCACGCGTTCGCCCCGCTCGCGGCCCGCCCGAGGTAGGCGAGGGTCCGCGCGCTGGGCGTCGACGAGAGACCGTTATCCGGATACTGGGCCGTCGTCGCGCTCGGGCTGAGGGTCGACCAAATCGAGGCGCCACTCACCGGGAATCCGGTCGAGTCGACCACGGAGGCGCGGAGCCACCGCAGGAGGAAGATGTTCCCGCCCGCGGCCAGCGGCTCGTAGGCCGGCTGCCAGGTCGACTTGAGGACCGGGTCTTGCGACCGGTCGATTGTGACGGCGTACAGGTACGCGTTCGAGGTCCCGTCGACCCGTAGCGCGTTGTGCAACCCGACGACGTTCGAGAAGTCGACACCGATGTACGAGTCGTATGCGTAGAGGTTGCTCGAGGCGGTCAGGGCCACGTTGCCTTCGATCGGACCCGTGGCATTGCCGCCGCTCGCGGTGCCGTTCTCGTAGATGCGCTCGATCCGCGATCCGTACAGGCTCGCGGTCGTGGACGCCCACGAGATGAGCGGGCTGTCGTCGTTGTCATCGCTGTATACCCCGAGGCCGAAGAGCTCGGTCGACGAGAAACCGGTGATCGTCGAACCGGTCACGTCGATCGTCGTGCCGGTCGCGTTGAACCAACCGGGGAACTTCAGGATCGCGCCATTCTTCATCGCGAAGTGGCTGTTCGCTCCGGAGACGGTGAATGCGAGCTTGAGGAACGGATTGATCGCATCCGTTTGCGTCGTGACAACCGAGTTGTCGAGGACGAGTTCGCCGCCCGCGTTCACGTTGAGCGCGTAGCCTTCGTGAGACGTATCCTTGGAGAAACTCAAACCGCCGTTGACCAGCGTGAGGCTGCCCCCGGCGTTGATGTTGATCGAACCGTCCACGGAGTAGACGATTCCCGTGCACACCTGAGTCGTCGTGATCGTCCAGTCCCCGGTGATGACGCCACCGACCTGGTCACAGGTTCCGGCCCGCGCGGCCGGGCTGAGAGCGACGACGGCGGCGAAGAGGCCACCCAGGGCGACAGACCAAACGATCAAACACGTCAGGGCCTTAGCATTCCGTTCGGATCGGCTAGACAACCCAAGACCTCCTGAGGTCGAGTCGGCCGAACGCATCCGGAGGACTACGACCGGTGGGCATGTTGCGCGGGCCATCCGGGGCCTCTTTATAAATAGGTTACCGCGCGATTATCTATCCCGATACGCACCTGTTCTCACGCGAAAGAATAACGCCGGAATATGGAGGAAAACATTTTATCATTTCGCGGATATAGAAATGAGCAAACGTCGATGAAAATGGCCCGAAAAATGCATGAGAAGCCGGGTGGACGGAGGCTCCGCGCACGCTCGCCTCGCTCCGACCGCCGGCTCAGATCACTTTCTTCTTCATGACCTTCTTCACGCTCACCGGGACCTTCTTTCCCTTGTCGTCATCGGACGCCATCCGGTGGCCACACGCGTAGCACATGATCGCATCGGAAGAGATCATCGTGCCGCAGGCGGGACAGGGAATCTCGGACTCGCCCTCCGTCTCGGACGTCTCCTCCGCGGCCGCCTCATCCTGGAGACGGTGGCCACACGCGTAGCACATGATCGCATCGGAAGAGATCATCGTTCCGCAGGCGGGACAGGGAATCTCGGACTCGCTGCCCGCAGCGGGCTCGGCTTGGACCGCGACCTTCACGACGGGCTTCGCTACCTGCGCGACCGCGACCGGCATCTGGGCGGCGGGCTTCGCCGCAACGGGTGCCGGGTTGGACGGAGCAGGCTGGGGCCGAAGTACCACCTGGGGTGCGGGCGTCGTCGGGACCGCTTTGACGGAAACGGCGGGCATCGAGGCGGGTGCCGCCGCCATGGACTTGATCGACTGTTCCTGCGCGAGCAGCGCCTTCTCGCGATCGAGGAGTCGCTTCCCCTCTTCCGCGATTTTCGCGCGGGCTGCGGCGAAGTTCTCCTCCTCGGAGGCGAGCTTCCTCTCGCGCTCCATGAGCTCCCGGTTCCGACCAATCTGCGCATCGAGCGTCGCCTTCTGGTCTTCGAGGAGCTTGACAATCTGTTCTTGCCGCGAGGCAATCTCGGTCTTGCGCGCTGCGATGTCCTTCGCGTGCGTGACCGCCTCCGTGTCGCGCCGCGCGAATTCCTCTTCCCGCCTCACGAGGGAGTCGAGGCGCTTCGCGAGTTCCTGCTCGCGGGCGACGAGCGAGTTCTCTTTGGCGAGCACCTGTTGTCTCGTCGCGTCGAATTCCTGCTCCCGGTCCGCGATGCTCCGTTCACTCTGCTCGAGCTCCTTCTCGCGGGCGCGCATTCCTTTCTCCCGACCGACGAGCGAATCCCGCTCGTCCGCGAGGGACGTCCGCTCCTGATCGAGGACCCGCCGGTCTTCCTCGACCTTGGACCCTTGTTCCTGGAGCGCGGCCTCGCGCTGTCGGAACTCCGCGTCCCGGGACTTCAGGTTTTCTTCCAGCTTTTTCAGTGCGTCCAGTGCGTCAAGGATCGATCCTTCGGCCATCTACGGTGCCCTCCGATGTCGGTGCATGGCGCCGAGCCTCCCAGGCGTCGGCGTGCAAACGTGTCTCATGAATTCCCTCCCGTCTCGAAGATCGGTCCGAGGACGGTCAGCCCGCCTTTCCGAACCTCGATCGCGTGCTTCTCCATCGAGTGATCGACCGATCGCATCTTCTCCACCTGGAGGTACCGGACGAGCTTGCCGCGGGATCGGTCGAGGCCCAGTATCACGATGCCATCGACGAGAAACCCCTCGTTCCCGAGGAGCTGGCTCTCGCCGTTCGGCGCGCGTTCCATGACGACGAGGGAGGTGAGTTCGTTGTCGCGGAGCATCTTGAAGAAGTAGAACATCCGCTTTCGCATGTTGCTCGTGTTCTCCATGAGCGAGTAGAGCGCCCCGAGCGAATCGAGGGCGAACAGCTTGAACTTCTGACCGTGCACTTTGCGGTAATGGCCGATCATCCGCTCGATGAACGCCAGGTAGTCCGTCTGGTCCTCTGGGCCGACGACTGCATCGATCTCCCGCAGATCCGTGAAGTCGCTGATCTGCATGTTCATCGAGAGCTCGACCCCGAGGGACTCCATGTTCCGCAGGTGCGACTGGACCGTCTCCTCGAGCGTGGTGTACAGACCGAACTCGCCGGTGTCCTTCAGGTAGCGCGACATGAGCGTGTAGCAGAAGGACGTCTTCATCGACCCGGGCGGGCCCGTGACGAGGATGACCTTCGGTGGGAGGATGTCGCTCCGAATCACTTTGTCCAGACCCTCGATTGCACTGCGAAATGCCATGGCCGCGCCGGATACGCATCACACGGGGGCAGGGCTCACTTAATCGTTTTGCGCTGATTATCTGGGCTGAGGACTTATCATTCTCTGAACTGAGTCCGGAAAGTCTTTGTACGCTCATTCAAGATAGAAACGCGTCGACGAATTCGAGGTGTCGGCTTACGCCAGCGAAGGAAACGAAAGTCTGTCCCGTCTGTGACACACCGATCGACGCGAACGCGCGGGTGTGCCCTTCGTGCCAGACGGACCTCACCTTGTTCGACATCGGTGGAGGCCTCGACCCGATCGACACGCCCGTCAAAGACGGACGCAGCATCGACGAGATCCTCGCCTCGATCATGGAGGGCAAGGAGGACCATCGAGAAATCTTCGAAACGCTGAAGAACGTCGCTCGGGAAACGCCGGAATCGGCCGACGTCGACGCCGCCGCGAAACCCCGCGCTGTGACGGAGGCCGCGGCCGATCTCGGCGAGCAATTCCTGTGTCCGGTCTGCGAGACGCTCGTCTCCGCGGACGCGACCGTCTGTCCAGGTTGTGGCGCGGAATTCTCCGAGGGCGAGGCGACGGAGTACGAGTGCCCGGTCTGTAAGAGCTCGGTCCCGGCCGACGCGGATCGTTGCCCGAGCTGCGGGGTCCGCTTCGCCGAGGACCCGCAGACGGCGACCGCGCGGATGGGGAAGATCCGAGAACCGCCGCCGATCGTCGCGGCCGTCGCGGCGGAGGCCCCTCCCATCCGGTCGTTCGCCGCGCCCGCGGCCGGCGGCAAGCCTGCTCGGTCTCCTCTCCAAAACCGGATCGACCAACTTCGCCGGACCCGACGGGAAGCGGAACGTCGGATCCCGACGGGAGACCGAAAGCTCCTCTACCGCGAACTCCCCAAATTGGTGAACGAGGTGAAGCCCCTCCTGGTCTCCGCGAAGCGCATCGGGCTCGAGATCGAGGAGGGGAAGCGGATCATCAACGACGCGATCCAGGCCGGCAAGGGACGCGACATCGAACGCGCGGTCACGCTCATCGCGAACGCCCGTCGAACCTTGGACGTCGCGTTCGTCGATTTCATCGGCGGAGAGATCGACACCTTCATCCAGGAACTCCGCGCCGCCAAAGGGGACGCGGGCGTCCAGGCGGCCACGCCGAAACTCCAAGAGGCGGTCGGCCGGCTGGAGGCGGGCGACTACGATGCCGCGTGGGACCGGTTCCAAGGGGCGCTCGGGACGTTCCACACGGAGGCGAAAGACTTCCACGAGGCCCGCAAGATCATCGACGATGGCGATCGGCTCGCGCGCGAGGTCCGGTCGATGGGCATGGACCTCCGCGATCCGGAGCGACTCCTCCGGCAAGGGCGTGAGTCGCTCGACCGTCGGGATGTCGCAGGCGCCCTCCGGCTCGGGCAGCAGGCGCAGGAACGGATGAACCGGGACGTCCCGGCGTTCGTCCAGGACCAGATGCGGAAGGCCCGGAACGAACTGTTGGACCTGAAGGTGCGCGGCAACGACCTCTCCCGACCCATCGGCATCCTCAAAGAGGCGAGCGCGTTCGTGAAGCGCGAGGCGTGGGGCGACGCGCTCCGGCAGATCCGCGACTTCCACAAGGCCGTTCAGGGCCTCGGGTAGCCCAGTCGCGATTACGGATAGCGGATCACTTCCATCTCCCGCTCGAGCACCTTGAGCTCCTGGTCTTTCAGCGTCGCAGGGCCGAGGGAGATGATGAACGCGTATCGGCTCTCGGAGATCGCGTCGAGCAGCCGCCGGACGAACATCAGGACCGCGTCGAAGGAATTGTTCGAAACAAGGTACTCGATCCCGTCCAGGAGGATCGCGCCCCGGGGCTGCTTGCCCATGAAGTCCTCGATCTCGTAGACGAGCCGCTCCAGGGCCGGCGCGATCGTCTCCTCCGCCGACCCCTCGCGGTCCGTGAGCCACAGGACGCGCGCGGTCGCGAGGTCGTGCGCCTGCCGGACGCGTTTCGGGTTCGTCCGGCTGATGACCAGGCCGCCGCCCCCGCCACCGAGGAAATCCGTCAAGAGCCGGAACGCCTTCGCGGGTCGTTCCTCCTCTATCAGGTAGCTGCGGCCTGGTGTGAGTTCGTGGTTCGCCGTCGTGGGAACTTCCTGCCGGACTCTCTCCTCCGGCGCGGTCCGCTCAGAGACCGGCGACGGGATCGGTTCCGCCGACGGCTCGACGGTCGCCCCGGACAAGACTTCTCGGGCGAGATCCTGCGTGATCGGGCGATTCATCAAGGAGGAGAACGCGACGACTCGGTTGAACGCCCCGCCGAGCTCTCGGACATTGTTGTCGACGAGATTCGCGATGCATGTCAAGACTTCGCCTTCGATGGAGACGTTCTCGTCGCGGGCGCGGCGTTCGAGGATCGTGACCCGCATCAAGAGGTCCGGAGGTTCGATGCCTGCCACGAGGCCCGATTCGAACCGGGAGACGAGGCGGTCGTCGAGGTTCGGGATCGCCTTGGGGGGCCGATCGCTTGCCAGGACGATCTGCTTCTCCTTGTCATGCAGATCGTTGAACGTGTGGAACAGTTCCTCGTGAATCTCCGGCATGCCGCTCAGGAACTGGATGTCATCGATCATCAGGCAATCCATGCCACGGATGCGGTCCCGGAACGCGGAGAGGGTCCCCACTTCCTTCGCGCTCGTATAGCTTGAGGCGAACGATTCGCAGGTCAGGTACAGCACCTTCGATTCGTTCGAATGGGCCAGGATGTAGTTCCCGATGGCGTGCAGGAGATGCGTCTTCCCGAGGCCCGGACCCGAGGTGATGAGGAGCGGATTGTATTCCTTCGCGGGTTGCTTCGCGACCGCGACCGCTGCGCCGTGCGCGAACCGGTTGCTCTCGCCGACGATGAACGACTCGAACGTGCACATCTGGACGAGGTTCGTCGCCGCATCCCGGGCCGGCATCGATTCTTCGAGCACCTTCCGCGCGACGTCCTCCGTGGAATACGGACCACCCTCGGGGCGCAGCGCCTGCTGCTGTTTCATCACGAGGTCCAGGACCTTTCGCGTCCGCGCCTGGGAATCCCGGCCTCGCTCCATCTCGGCCTGGCGACGCGCCTCGATCTGGCGCAGGCTTTCCACGGCATCGCGGAGGCTCTCGACCTCCGTGTCGATGTCCGGGTGTCGCACGGGATCCTTGAGTTTCTCTCGGAGGATCGCGGCGCGCGACTCGAACCCGGACACATCGAGACCGGAGAGGATCTCGCCCACCGCCTCGGCCTTCTTCACCCCGTCGCGCATCGCGACGACGGACGCCGCGAGGATGGACGGCTCGGCATCGAGGTTCGAGTCGACGGAGGACACGTCGTACCCACGGTCCTTCCACGACCGAATCTGCCTCTCGATCTCGGATCGTTCCATAGTCTGCGGGATCTTCGTCTTCTTGACGACCTTCGCGGGCCGCTCGAGGATCGCATTCGCGTATTCCCGAACGAGGCCGTCCATGTCCACGCGGGCGTGGAGCTCCAAGACGCACGACTCGTCGTACGAGTCCTGCCACACCTTCTTCAGGGCGCTCCGGCCCCGGTCCTGAGTGCCGTCCCGATGGTACAAGCTGGCCTCCGGGTTTCCGCCGCGCAGGAGCACGATCCCTTCGGCCCGCCTGCCGGCCCCGCTCCGAACCGTCCGGACGTAGCCGGAGAATGAATATTTCTTCAGGTCGAGGAGGAGTTGCTTGAGCGCATTAGGACCGCCCCGCGTGGTGCGGATGAGTTTTCCCTCTGGCAGGAGGAGGTCCTGAGGCGTGAGGCTCCCTCGGTGGCCTCGGCCCATTCCCGAGGTCCCTCTAAAAAGGTTCCAACCCAGTTTCCTCGTTTGAGAACGGGAGGCATGCGGCGCGGCGGAGGACGCGCCTTCGCGATGCGAAAGGACTATTATGCTCCGGTATTCTGCGTCGTATGCTGATGGCCCGGGACTTCTTCACGATGGATGATTTTGACCTCTCGGGTCGTACGGTCCTCCTGCGAGTGGACATCAACTCTCCGATCGACCCCGCGACTGGCGAGCTGTTGAACGACGCGCGAATCCGGGAGCACCTGACGACGATCCGCGAGCTGCGGGGTTCGAAGGTCGTGTTGCTCGCGCACCAGTCGCGACCGGGGAAAGACGACTTCACGACGCTCGAGGTCCATGCGGATCGAATCGGGGCGCTCCTCGGACGTCCCGTGCAGTATGTGCCGAGCCTCTTCGGTCGACCCGCGATCGATGCGATCGACGCGATGCACCTCGGGGACGTGATCGTCCTCGAGAACACGCGTTTCTACTCGGAGGAAGACGCGCTCGCGGACGCCAAGCTCGAGAAGATGGCGAAGACCCACATCGTGAGCCGGCTCGCGCCGCACGCGGACTACTTCGTCCTCGACGCGTTCGCCGCGGCCCACCGGGCGCAACCGAGCCTCGTTGGGTTTTGCGAGGTCCTCCCCTCCCTCGCCGGCCGGGTGATGGAGCGGGAGCTCACGATGCTCGCCCAGGCGGTCCAGCAGCCCGAGCGGCCGAAGATCGCGCTCCTCGGCGGCGTGAAGGCGGACGACTCGATCGCGGTCGCCCGCCACATGCTCGAGAAGGATCTGGTCGACAGCGTGCTCACCTCGGGCGGCGTGGCGAACCTGTTCCTCGACGCCGCCGGAATCGATCCGGGCAAGCCGACGACCGACTTCATGCGACGCGAGGTCGAGGACTACGAGGCCCACCGCGCCATGTGCAAAGAACTCCTCGCGCGTTTCCCCGGGCGGATCTTTCGGCCGACGGATGTCGTCCTCGACGACGAGGGCACACGGAGGCCCGTCCCGGTGTCCGCGCTCCCGGCGAAGTGGCCGGTGTACGATATCGGACTGGACACAATCGCCCACTACGTCGAGGAGATCCGCCGCGCGAAGACGATTTTCTTCAACGGTCCCGCGGGCGTCTTCGAACTCGAGCCCTTCTCGGTCGGCACGCGCGAGTTGCTCACCGCGATCGCCGAAGCGGACGCCTTCTCGATCGTCGGTGGTGGACACACGGTCGCGGCGGTCGAACAACTCGGGCTCTCGGACCGCATCGATCACGTGAGCACCGGAGGAGGTGCCCTCATCAATTTCCTGGCGGGAAAGGAACTCCCGCTCGTCACCGCGTTGAAGCACTCGTACAAGAAGTTCGCGAAGACGAACAAGTGAACGGCCGCGCGTCGCCGCCAATCCGATATATACGCGGAGGGCTTGGCTTCTCGATGTTCCGGGTGCGAAGGCCGCCGGAATGGGGCGTCGAACCGGTCCCGCATGGGTTGCGGGTCCTCCGGACTTTCGATCTGTTTGTCCTCTGGTCGAGCCTCGGGATCGGGCTCCTCGTCCTCGCTGCCGGGACGCTGCTCATCGGACTCGGGCTGACGCTTGCCGAGTCCGCGATCGTGGCCCTCGTCGGTTCCGTCTTGGGGAGCCTGATGCTCGCGGCCGCCGCCCACCACGGGAGTCGCGCCGGAGTCCCGACGATGGTGAGCCTCCGTCCGATCCTCGGTCGACGGGGCTCCTACATCCCGACGGCCCTGAATGTGTTCCAACTCCTGGGCTGGGCGACGTTCGAACTCCTCGTGATGGGAATTGCGGCGGCGACCCTGACCGGGAACGTGTTCGGACCGGCCACGGCGCTCGTGTTCGTCCCGGTCTTCGGGGCAGTCGTCGCGGCCCTGGCCCTCGGAGGTCCGCTCGCAGTCATCCGGGCGTGGCTCGAAAAGTTCGCGGTCTGGCTCGTCTATGCGTCGACGGCGGCGATCGGAATCGCGCTCATCTTGAAAAGCCCCGACCTCGGCCTGCGGTACGCGCCGCAATATTTCTCGGGGACGACGTCCCTCCTGTTGGCGCTCGACATCGTGATCGCGATGCCGATTTCCTGGTGGCCGCTGATCTCGGACTACAACCGGTTCGCGCGGTCCTCGAAGGACTCATGGGTCGGGACTACGGCCGGTTACACGATCGCGAACACCGTGTTCTATATGCTCGGCGCGGGGCTCCTGGCGCTGGGAATCGTCTTCGGTCAACCGAATTTTCTCGCGGTCATCGGCGTGCTCGGCCTCGGCGCGTTCCCATTGTTGATCATCCTCGTCGACGAGACGGACAATGCCTTCGCCAACGTCTACTCGACGGCGGTATCAATCCAGAACCTGGCACCGAAGCGACGTCAACTTGGGTTCATCGTCGCCGCAACCCTGATTGCGATGG
>Ga0209803_1002010_pt1 | contig 12987 bp, 10 predicted proteins | sample GraSoiAngelo_138_FD_185895 | JGI IMG/M metagenome (GOLD analysis project Ga0209803, IMG submission 185895) | Grasslands soil microbial communities from the Angelo Coastal Reserve, California, USA - 14_0929_09_40cm (SPAdes) (version 2) | ecosystem: Environmental > Terrestrial > Soil > Grasslands ... | reverse complement strand
TAGACTTCTTCCGATGGCGATCGACGGAAGCGCGACCACGATCGAGGTGACCCCGGAAGCGGCGACCAAGCTGCAGGAGCTTCGCGCCGACGACCCGAAGCGCGCGTTCCTGCGCCTGTATGTCTCGGGCCGCTCCTGCTGCTCGTTCATGTACGGGCTGGCATTCGACGAGAACGCCGACGAGACCGACGCGGTGACAAACGCGGCGGGACTGAAGGTCGCGATCGACGCGCAGAGCCTTCCGTACTGCGACGGCGCCAAGGTCGAGTGGGTCGATGGGCCTGAGGGCACCGGATTCCTCGTGCGCAACGCGTCGCTCGGCGGCAGCTGCGCCTGCGGCGGTTAGTCAGCTCGCGCTCGAGAGCGACTCCCACAGCACTTCCGCGATATGCCGAACCCGCGTGGTCTTTTCGCGCGCGTCCATCGCACCACGCAGATGCGTGAGGCATCCGGGGTTGTCGGAGATGACAAGGTCGACGCCGGTAGCATCGATGTTCGCGAGCTTGCGCTCGAGCACGCGGTTCGCGACCTCCGGATACTCGAAGCTGAACGATCCGCCGAATCCACAGCAGACGGCCGACTCGGTCATCTCCACGATCTCGACGCCGGCCACCTCCCGTAGCAGCGTCCGCGGATCCTGATGGATACCCAGAACGTTCGCCGACTGGCACGCGTCGTGGTACGTCGCCCGTAGCCCGAGTTTTCGGCCACGAAGCGGACGTTCGCGAAGGATCGAGGCGACGAACGGCGTGAACGCGGTGACCCGCTTCGCGAGCTTGCCGGCGCGCTCTGACCAGGCAGGATCCTCCGACAGGATCCTCGCGTAGTCCTGCGCGATCGTGATCGCACATGACGACGATGGAATCACGATGCGATCAGCCGCGATGCGCTCGAGTGACTCGATCGCCGCCTTCGCCATCGCGATCGCCGTCTGCCGATCGCCGCTGTTGAGCTGCGGGAGGCCGCAGCAGCGGCGGCCCTCGACGATGTGCACTTCCGCGCCCATCGATTGGAGGACGCGCGCCGCGGCGTATCCGGCGCCGGGTAGGAAGTGGTCGATGATGCATGAGGGGAACATCGCGACGCGCAGCGACGGTGAGGAGGGATTGGTCTGCGTGATCTCACGAGCCCGGTAATGAAGCGGGTTGTCCGCCACCGCGGGCAGGCTCTTCTCCTGCGCGAGCGAGCCGAATGGAAGGCGCACGCTCCCGTTGCGCCGGAGCGGGTTCTGGAAGGTCGCCAGCCACCCGGTGATGCGGTCGATGCGGTCGGGCGTGGACCACTGACGCATGAAGAGCCGCTTGGCCCAGGACATCCCGGTCCGCTCGACTGCCTGTGCGCGGACGTCGGTGATGAGCGATGCGAGCGGGATGCTCACCGGGCAGACCGTGTCGCATGCGTTGCACCCCATGCACAGGGCCTGCTCGTGGGCGACGCTCTCGATTCCGTGATGCCACGGCGAGACAACAAGGCCGATCGGGCCGGTGTAGATGTGACCGAAGACGTGGCCGCCGACCTCCTGATAGCTCGGACACACGTTGCTGCACGCGCCGCACCGGATGCAGCGCAGCGCGTCCCGGGCGAACGGGTCGTCGCGCATCGCGGTCCGACCGTTGTCGAGGAGCACGAAGTGCAGCTCCTTTGGTCCGTGGACCCCGATCTGCGCCTTGAGCTCGATGTCGGCTGATCGCGATGGTCCGGTGATGAACTGCGTGTACGACGTGATCTTCTGCCCCGTCCCGCTACGTGCCAAGAGCTTCACGATCGCGATCGCGTCGTCGATCGTGGGGACGATCTTCTCGATCCCCACGACGGCGATGTGCACCGCCGGCAAGGTCGTGGCCAGATCGGCGTTGCCCTCGTTGGTCACGAGCATGAGGGTGCCGGTGTCGGCGATGAGGGCGTTCCCGCCGGTGATGCCGATGTCAGCGTCGATGAAGCTCTGCCGCAGCTCCTTCCGGGCGACCGCGACGAGGGAGGCGATGTCGTCGGCGACCGGATGTCCGACGACCTTACTGAAAAGCTGCGCGACCTCTTCTCGCGTCTTGTGGATCGCAGGCGCGATCAGATGCGACGGGCGCTCGCCCGCGAGCTGGATGATCCATTCGCCGAGATCGGTCTCCACCGCGTGAATGCCCTGTGACTCGAGGTGATCGGTCAGGCCGATCTCCTCCGTCGCCATCGACTTCGACTTCACGACGAGCTTTGCCTTCTTGGCGCGGCAGATCGCGGTGACGATCCGGCGCGCCTCGTCGGCATCGACGGCGCGGTAGACCTTGGCGCCGACCGCCTCGGCCTCGCGGGTAAATCGCTCGACGAGCTCGGGCATGTCGTCGACCGCTTTGGCCTTGCGCAGCGTGAGGTCCGCGCGCAGGCCGTCCCAGTCGATCTCGCGCATGCGTGCGTCGCGGCGCTCCTTCAGCTCAGGGAGCGCGCGACGGAGCGCGGTGCGCAGTCGATCGGACCCGAGCGCGCGATCAAGGCGCCGTTTGAACTCGGTCTTGGATGCGGTCAGAGCGGGCCTCAGCCTCCCCCGCTAGACCGTAGTCGAGCCGTCGCCGCCGCGCAACGCGCGCCGGACCACCAGAGCGGCGCCCGTCCCCTGCGCGAGAAGGGTCACCAGGACGATCCCGAAGCTGACGTCTTGAAGGAGCTCCCGCCGGGGAAAGTCCGCAGGAAGAGAAAGCGCCGCGGCGAGTGCGATCGCGCCGCGCAGCCCGGACCAGAAGATCACGTGCACCCAGCCGCGGGGGAGGGACGTCGTCCGTGACCAGAGCCGAACCGCGGCCGCGGGAAGGTAGACGATGAGCGCCCGTCCCACGACCACCGCGGCGGTGCCGACCACAATCGCGGCACCAGACCCGAGTAACGACGGGAGGCGGACGGCGAACCCGATGAGCAGGAACACGAGCGAGGTGAGGACGAACCCGACGACGTCCCACAGATCTTCGATCTCGCGGACCAGCGCGTCTGAGCCGACGCTCCGCCGCATGCGGCTCCCGAGAGCGATCCCCGCGATCACCGTCGCGAGAATCCCGGAGAGACCGATCGCGTCTGCGAGCTGGTAGGTGCCGTACGCGATGACGAGCGAGATGCCGAGCTGGATGGTTCGCTCGTTCGTCGCCTGGATCAGGCGCGCCCCGATGAGTCCACCCGCGACACCGACGGCGGCGCTGACCGCGATGGTTCCGACGAACAGGGCCACGCCTTCCTCAGCGCTGACCCCTGCCTGCACCGCGCGCACCGCGAGAGCGAATAGCACGAGGCCGGTCCCGTCGTTCAAAAGGCTCTCGCCTTCGACAAGGGTCCGTAGGCCGCGCGGCACGTCGAGCCGCCGCATCGTTGCGACGACCGCGACCGGATCGGTCGCGGCGGTGATGGCGCCCACGACGAAGGCGAGCTCGAGCGGGACTCCGACCCCGAGGTGCAGGGCGAACGCGACCACGACGGCGGACGCGAGCACGCCGGGGATCGCGAGCGCGACGATTGGAGCGAGGACCGGGCGCAGCTCGGCCCAATCGATCGAGTACGCGGCCGCGAAGACCAAGCCCGGGACGAACACGCCGAGGACCAGACCGGGTGTAACAGCCAGCCCAATCTCGGGAAAAAGGGTCGCGCCCAATAATCCGGCGAGGACGAGGACGACGGAGTCCGGCAGCGCGGCCCGGCGCGCGAGCGCCGCGACGACGGTGGCCGTCGCGATCAGTGCAACCGCCGCACGGATCAGCAGGAGCGGGTCGGTCAAGGCGAGCTCCCTGCCGACCAGCCTTCCCGGCACTCCAGACCCGAGCGAAGTCTAAGAGCCGCGCTCGTCAGACCGCGCGGTATGCCTCGTCCAAGAGATCGAGCAGATGCACGACGCGCACGTCGGACCCGGCGTGGCGCAGGCCGCTTTGGATCTGCATGAGGCAGCCGGGGTTCGCGGTGACGACGGTGTCCGCGCCGGAACGCACGATGTTCGCGACCTTTCGCTCGAGGATCGAGCGCGCGAGGTCGGGCTGCGTGACGTTGTACGTCCCGGCGCTCCCGCAGCACCAGTCCGCCTCCACGAGCGGAACGACGTCGAGGCCCGGAATGGCGGCGAGCAGAGCGCGAGGCTGCTCGCGGATCTTCTGGCCGTGGAGCAGATGGCAGGGGTCGTCCCAGGTCACCCGCCCGTAGAGCGCGCCCGGCGGCTCGATGAGCCCGAGGTCGCCGAGGTATTCGGTCGCGTCCTTCACTTTCGCGGCGAAGGCCGAAGCTCGCGCCGACCATTCGGGGTCGTCTTTCAGGAGCCAGCCGTACTCCTTCGTCGCCGCCCCGCACCCCGCGGCGTTCACGATCACGGCGTCGACCGCGGACCGCTCGAACGCGGCGATGTTGCGGCGCGCAAGATCACGCGCGCGCTCGCGCTCGCCGGCGTGCGCGTGCAGCGCGCCGCAGCAGGTCTGACCCGGCGCCGCGACGATCTCCACCCCGTTCCGCGCGAGGACGCGAGCGGTCGCGGCGTTCGTGTCGCCGAAGACGCTTCCCATGACGCAGCCCTGGAGCAGCGCGACGCGGCCGCGCCGCATTCCGACCGCCACCGGCGTCACCAGCGGGGCCGCGCTCGCCCGATCGGGGAGAAGGTCCAGCAGCTCCGCCATCCGCCGGGCAGGACCGAGGCGCGTCGCCCGGAGTAGCCTCCCCATCCCGAGCCGCTTCGCCGCGATGGAAAAGAGGGCAAACGCACGGAGCGCGCGCCGGTGCGGAAGGAGCCAGTCGAACGCTGCCGCGCGAACGAGACGCTCGAGGGGCGATCGCGGACGCGCGGTGACGATCTGCGAGCGCGCCCCCTCGACGAGCTTGCCGTATTCGACGCCGGAGGGGCAGGCCGTTTCGCAGGCGCGACAGTCCAGGCATTTGGAGATGTGATCCTCAAGCCCCGGTGAGTCCGCGCCGAGCCGATGGTCCCACACCGTCTTCATGAGATGGATGCGTCCGCGCGGCGAATCCATCTCGACCCCGAGGACCGCGAACGTCGGACAGGTCGGCAGGCAGAACCCGCAATGCACGCAGGCGGCGATGAGCTCCTGCGACGGCGCGTCCGCGTTCGGGTAGGGCATTAGTCCGGTCATGCGAACGCCGATCGTCCGGGCTCGAGAATTCCCGCCGGATCGAAGGCATCCTTGATCCGGCGCATCAAGAAGTCGCCGTTCGGCCGGTTCGGCCACGTCAAAAGGCGGGAGCGGAGATGCTCGGCCCGGCGCTCGATGCGGCCCGCGCCGGCGACCATCCGCGCGGCGAGCAGCAGCGCTTCCGCGTCGCGGAGCACGGCATCGTCGTCGTTCACAAGATGCACGCGCGCGATCCCAGACGCGACGTCGACGACGAGCGCCGCGAAGCTTTCGAGCCCGACCGCGCTGTCCGCGAACGCGGCCGACGCGGCAAGGGGAAGCGAGACGCGCACGAGCGCGCCATCGATGGCCCGAGCTGGAAACTCGCGCATCGGTCGAAGATCGTCACCTAGGTCCGTGGCGTCGCCGTGACGTGTCGAGACCTCGCGGCGGGCGTCGCGAAGTGCGCGGTCGACGGTCGGGCCGCCCCCCCGCGACTGGACCGCAAGAATCCACGAGCCCTCCGCGCTTCGCTCAACGACGCACGCGTCGACCCGCGAAGGCGCACGGACGACCGCGTGCGCGGTACCGAACGCATCCGCCGGACGGTCGAACCGCGCGACGAGCCCGTCGCTCTTCTCCGGAAGGGGGAGCACCTTGAGCGTCGCCTCGACGATCACGCCGAGGGTCCCAAGCGATCCGACGAGGAGCTTGTCGAGGTCGTATCCCGCGACGTTCTTGACGACGCGTCCACCCGCGCGCGCGATCGTTCCGTCCGTGAGAGCGGTGCTGGTCCCGATGAGAAGATCGCGCACCCCGCCGTAGCGGGCTCGCCAGAAACCATTCGAGTTCGCGGCAATGACCCCTCCGATCGTCGCGGCGTCCGCGTGAGGCGGGTCGAGCGGTAGGAACTGTCCCACCCGAGCAAGCGCCGCAGCGACATCGGCCATCCGCGTGCCCGCACCGAGCGTGACCGTGAGGTCGGCGGGGACGTGGTCGATGACGCCGGCAAGGCGCTCTGTGCTGAGCTCGACGTCCGTCGGGCCCACATCGCCGAGATAGGACTTCGTGCCCGAACCAATTATCCGGACGGTGCGGCGGTCGCCCGCGGCCTCCACGAGGAGACCCGCGCACTCGGCGGGGTCCGCGGGGATGGTCCGCGCCACGGTCGCCATCACGGCGCTGTCGACGCGAAGGCGAACTCCCGGCAACGGCTCGGCGTGGGAAAGATCTTGCCGGGATTCATGAGGCCGGCGGGGTCGAACGCGCTTTTGAGCCGACGCATCGCGGCGAGGTCCGGCGGCTGGAACTGCAGTGGCATGTAGCAGTTCTTCTCCATGCCGACACCGTGCTCGCCGGTGATCGAGCCACCGGCCTCCACGCAGGCGGTGAGGATCTCGAGGCCGGCGGCCTTCGCGCGCTCGAGCTCGCCCGGTCCAAGACGCGAATCGAACAGGATGAGCGGATGGAGGTTGCCGTCGCCGGCATGAAAGACGTTCGCCACGCGCAGCCGATGTCGCACGCCCGCGTCCTTTACGAGCCGCAGGATGTCTGGGAGCCGAGTGCGAGGGATGACGCCGTCCTGCACGTAATAATCCGGAGAGAGCCGACCCATCGCGGCGAACGCGCCCTTGCGGCCCGCCCAGAGCCGCTCACGATCGAGGGCCGTTGCCGCGACCCGCACCTCGCTTGCCGCGTGCTCGCGGCAGATCTCCTCGATCCGCGCCCGGGCGGCATCGAGGCCGTCGCGAGGTCCGTCGACCTCGAGCAGGAGGATGCCGCCCGCATCGAGCGGATAGCCCGCGTGCACGGCCGCCTCGACTGCTTGGGTCGCGAGCTGATCCATCATCTCGATCGCGCTTGGGACGATGCCGGCCGCGATGATCGCAGAGACCGTTTCGGATGCTTCGTCCATCGTCGGGAACGCGGCCATCAAGGTGCGCTTGTCCTCGGGGAGCGGAGTGAGCTTGACCGTGATCTCGGTGACTAGGCCGAGCGTTCCCTCGGATCCGACGAAGGCGCCGACGAGGTCGTAGCCCTCGTCCTCAACGGCCTTTCCACCGAGCCGGACCACGGTCCCGTCCGAGAGAACGACCTCGATCCCGGTTACGTGATTCGTGGTGACGCCGTACGCGAGGGTATGCGGTCCGCCGGAATTCTCGGCGACGTTCCCGCCGAGCGTGCAGGCCTTTTGGCTCGATGGATCCGGCACGAAATAGAGGCCATGCGGCGCGACCGCGGTCGAAAGATGCAGGTTGATCACGCCGGGTTGAACAACGGCGCGAAGGTTCGGCACGTCGATCTCGAGGATCCGTGCCATCCGCCCGAACGAGACGACGACGCCTCCCTCCACCGGGATCGCTCCACCCGAGAGACCCGTCCCCGCGCCGCGCGGGACGATCGGCACCGCGTGCTCATGGCAAAACCGCGCGAGTGCCGCAACATCAGAGGTGCTCTCCGGGAGGACGACCGCGTCCGGCGTCGCGGTGTCGACGGCGCCGTCGTACTCGTAGAGGAGCAGATCGTCGTGCGCGCCGAGCACTTTCGCGGGACCAAGGAGAGCGATCAGGCCGCGCACAAGCGGCGCACCACGGAGTCCGGCGCGAACGGTCGCCGCGGTCGTCAGGATGCCGCTCCGGTCTGATCGCGGAGGGCCTCCGCGAGATCGGCGGCGGCGCGCCGGAGCGCAGGAGCCAGCTCGGCGCAACGCTGTCGGCTGAGGCGGCTCGCTGGCGCGGAGATCGAAAGCGCCGCGACCGGCGCACCGGCGGCCGATTCGCGCCCCGGAGCAGGCATGACCGCGACGGCCACGCAGCGCACGCCCTCGTCGTACTCCTCGTCGTCGATCGCGTAGCCCCTTTCGCGGACCTCGTCGAGGGTGCGTCGCAGGACTGCTCGGTCCACGATCGTCCGGGCCGTGTACCCCCGCAGATCCAGACGCTCGAGCAGCGCGTCCCGCCGAACGGCAGGCAGGTTGGCGAGGAGTGCCTTCCCCGCGCCGGTTGCATGGAGCGGCGTGCGGTTTCCGACCGAAGTGAAAAGACGCACGACCTGGGGCGATGGCATGGTCTCGATGTAGACCGCCTGGAGCTCGTCGAGCACGACTAGGTTCGCGGTCTCTCGCGTCGCCTCGGTGAGCCCACGGAGGAGCGGACGCGCGCGAAGGCGCAGCTCGCCGAAGCGCGAGCGGCCCTCCGAGAGGGTCGCGAGCTTGGCGCCGGCGTAGTAGCGGCTGGTCTCGGGGTTCTGGCGTACGTAACCGCGCCGCAGGAGAGTGGCGAGCAGCCGGTGCACCGTGCTTACGTGCAACCCGGTCCGCGTCGCGAGCGCGGTGATGGCGACCTCGCCCTCAGCGGCCACCAGTGCCTCGAGGAGATCGAGCGCCCGGTCGACCGACTGCACCGACCGGCGCGCGCGCTTCGTAGGAGCCGTGGTCTCTTTCACCGCGCGGAACCCCCCATCCGATTGGTGGAAGCATACCCGCGAACCGCGTAGCGATACTCGATAGGTGGACAAGACGTCGCGGAGGGAGTCGCTCGAGGCCCAGGTCGCCTCATTTCCGGCGAAGCCAGGGGTGTACCTCTTCAAGGACGCCAAGGGCCGGGTCCTCTATGTCGGGAAGGCCGACGTGCTCCGCGATCGGGTGCGAGCGTACTTCGGGCCGACCCTCGAGGTTCGGCACATACGAATGGTCGAGCGCGCCGAGCGCCTCGAATACGTGCTCACCGACAGCATCTCGGAGGCATTTCTCCTCGAATCGAACCTCATCAAGCAGCACCACCCCCGCTACAACATTCGCCTCAAGGACGACAAGTCCTACCCGTACGTGAAGGTCACGCTCGGAGAAGACTTCCCGCGGATCCTGCGGACGCGCACGCTCGGCGACCGCAGCGCCCGCTACTTCGGACCGTTCGCGAATGCCAAGTCCGTGGACCAGTCGCTCGATCTCTTGCAGAAACTCTTTCCGTACCGTACCTGCAAGCTGAACATCGTCGCGGGCGAAGACGGGCGCGGACGCACCGTACCCCCGTCGGCGCTGCCGGGCGGTCGCCCCTGCCTCCTGTTCCACCTCAAGCGGTGCACCGCGCCGTGCGTGGGGAACACAACGCGGAACGAGTACCGCGGCACGATCGATAAGAGCGTGCTCTTCCTCGAAGGTCGGTATGACGCGCTCGCGCGCGATACGAAGAAAGAGATGCAGCAGGCGTCCGATGCGCTTGCGTTCGAACGTGCTGCCACCCTGCGCGACCGGCTCGTGGCCATCGAGCGCACCCTCGACCGACAGGAGGTGCACGCCTACAAGGGCGACGACTTCGACGTGCACGCCGCCGCGGTCGAAGAGGGCGACGCGGTCGTCCAGGTGTTCCGCGTCCGCGACGGGACCGTGGTGAGCCGCGACCATTTCTCCCTCGAAGGATCGGAGGGCGCGCTCGCACCCGACGTCCTCGCGTCCTTCCTCCGGCAGCACTACGCCGTCGCTGCCGGCGTGCCGCCCGAGATCGTCGTTCCCGTCCCGATACCGGAAGTGGAATCATTCGAAGCGTTCGCCACCGAGCGTCGCGGTGGTCCGGTCCGCGTCCTCGTGCCGCAACGGGGCAAGAAGCGTCACCTCGCCGAGCTCGCCGAACGGAACGCCCGTGACGCACTCGAGCAGGAGCGCGTGCGCTGGCTGGCCGATCGTGGAAAGACCGATACGGCCCTCCGCGAGCTCGCCGAGGCGCTCGGCCTCGAGGGACCGCCCAAGCGCATCGAGTGCTACGACGTGAGCCACGTGCAGGGGACGAGCGTCGTCAGCTCGATGGTCGTGTTCGAAGACGGGCGTCCCGCGAAGCACGCGTACCGACGGTTCCGAGCGAAGATCGTCGACCGGAACGACGACTTCGCCAACATGCGCGAGACGCTTCGTCGCCGGTTCCAGCGCTCGGCAACCGACGGCGAGGGATGGCCACTACCCGATCTCGTGATCCTCGACGGCGGGAAGGGGCAGCTTTCCGCGGGCCAGGCTGCCCTCTCGGACGCGGGTCTTCTGCAGATCCCGATCGCGGCGCTTGCGAAGGAGCGCGAGGAGCTCTTCGTGCCCACCCGGCCCGATTCGATCGTCCTGCCGCGGACGTCGCAAGGGCTCTATCTCGTGCAGCGCGTCCGCGACGAGGCGCACCGGTTCGCGGTGACCTACCACCAGAACGTTCGCGCCAAGCGTGCCGTCCGCAGCGTCCTCGACGACGTTGAGGGCGTCGGACCGGCCAAGAAGCGGGCATTGCTTCGACGATTCGGGAGCGTCAGGGGGATGCGCGAGGCGCCAGTTTCGGACCTCGCCTCGGTCACCGGCGTCGGGACGGCACTCGCGGAGCGCATCAAGCAGGCGATAGAGAGCTAGACCGACCTCAAGCTTTCGCATCCTCGGCTACATATCGCTGAGTTTGGCTTGACTTTCGATGAGGTGGGCGAGCATCTTCGCTTCATGGCGAATCCGGTGATCGCGCGGTGCCCCATCTGCGCGGAAACGCTGAGCGTCGCACGCCTGGAATGTGCGTCGTGCGGAACCCGCATTGAAGGCTCGTTCGCTCTCGGTCGGTTCCATCACCTCACTGTTGAACAACTCGAGTTCCTCGAAACGTTCATCAAAGCGCGCGGCAACTTCAAAGATGTGGAGCGCGAGCTCGGGATCAGCTACCCGACGGTGCGCTCTCGGCTCGACGCCACGATCCGCGCCCTCGGCTTTCCATCGCAGGCTGAGCCGGACCGCGAGGCGGAGCGCCGCAAGGAGATCCTTCGCGAGCTCGCGGATGGGCGGATCGCGCCCGACGACGCCGCACAGCTCCTCGAGAAGGAGCCCGTGACATGAGCTTCGACCCGATGGACGAGCAGCGGCGCCGCGACGCCGAGCAACATGTCCGCGACGCCGAGCAGCGCGAGCGTGATCGCGCCCAGCGCGAGCGTGAGCGGGAGAAGAACCGGGCCGATCGCGAGCGCGAGCACGAGCAACGGCGGGAGGAACGGCGCGCGCGTCACGAAGCGAGGCACGAATTCGGCTTTGGGGGCCGGGGCTTCGATATCAATGTCGATGTGGATGCCGATGAGATCGCGCGCTCGGTCAGCGCGGCGTTCGTCGGGATGGATAGCGACAACGACACGGAGACCCACGATCAGACGATCGAGAAGACGTTCACAGTCGACGGCATGCCGCGCGTGCGGGTGCAAAACGTCTCCGGCGAAATAGCCATCCGGGTCGGTGAGTCCGGCCAGGTGCGGGTCGTTGCGCACAAGCGCGTGAAGGGTGGAAGCGCCGACCGAGCGAAGAGGCTGCTCGAAAACGTCGAGGTCCGCATCGAGCAGAAGGGCAATGACATCTTCGTCGAGCCACACCTCTACGAGCAGGAGCGCACCTGGCTCGACTTGTTTCGGGGCAAGCGCTTCCGGGTCGATTTCGAGATCACCGTCCCACGTGAGACCGCGATCAACGCGCAGACGGTGAGCGGGGACCTCGACCTGAACGGCACGCGCGGTCCGGCCCGCGTGGAGAGCGTCTCCGGCGACATGAACATCGCCGACGTGCAGGGGCCGATGCGGCTCAAGAGCGTGAGCGGCGACGTGCAATGCACCGACTACGTGGGGGCGGTCGAAGGCAGCTCGGTGAGTGGCGACGTCGACATCCGCGGGCGGGTCCGCGCCTGCGAGCTGCACACGGTGAGCGGCGACATCTCGGTCGATCTCGACCCCGAAGCCGGTGGCCGCGAATGCCGGCTCAAGACGATCAGTGGCGACGTCGAAGTGGGCCTCCTGAGCTCGTCGTGCGTGTGCGATTACCACACCGCGAGCGGCGATCTCGAGTGCGACGAGCCCGCCCGCATCATTCGCGAGGGCCGCAAGGATCGGACGATCATCATCGGCGACGGGCGCAGTCACCTGTCGGTGAAGACCGTCAGCGGCGATCTGACGATCAAGCCGGCCTCGTCGTCGGTGCGTGAGGAACCGGCCGCGGCCCAGGATTCGTCCGAGGCCGACGTCGAGTCTGAGAGCGAAGACGATCGCGATCCCGAGCGGACCGCGCCGATGGCGCCGCCGAAGACGGCGAAGGTCCGCGATCTCCTCGAGCGCCTCGCAAAGGGCGAGGTGAGCGTGGATGAGGTGGCGGCGAAGCTCGACGAGTCGCGAAGGGACCTGTAGGTGCCCAGCGAAGAAGGCAAGCAGGTCCTCCAGCTGCTCGCTGAGGGGAAGATCGACGTCGAGCAGGCCTACCGGCTGCTGCGCGCGCTCGGCGATGTCGAGGAGGGTGGGCCGCGCCCACGCCGGGCGCCATTCGCGCCGGCTCCGCCCGGTCCGCCGACTCCACCCAACCCGCCGGGCTCGCCCGGCACGCGTGGACGGATCTTGCGAATTCGGGTCACGGAGGACGGCGCACAGAAAGTGAATGTCGCGATCCCGCTCGCGATCGCGAGGATCGGAAAGCTGAACCTCGCATCCAGCGGTCTCGTGCGGGGGCATCTTGGGAAATTCGGCATCGATCTCGACGAGCTCCTCCGGAGCGTCGACTTCCCGGGCAAGATCGTTGACATCGCCGACGACGAGGACCGGGTAGAAATCTTCGTCGAGTGACCGCGCCGGCGGTCGAGACGAAGGACCTGGTGAAGGTCTTCGAGCGCGGCAGGCGAACGATCTGGCAGCGACTTCGCCGCGAGCACGACAAACGCGAGCGCTTCCGAGCCGTCGACGGGATCGACCTCATCGTCGAGCCGGCTGAGATCTTCGGCCTTCTCGGCCCGAACGGCGCCGGAAAGACCACGACGATGAAGATGCTCGCCACCCTGCTCATACCTACGAGCGGGACGATCCGCGTCCTCGGCATAGATCCGCTCATGCGTCCGCGGGAGGTCCGCGCGCGTCTCGGCGCGATGCTTTCGGGCGAGCGGAG
>Ga0209803_1001997_pt1 | contig 13024 bp, 10 predicted proteins | sample GraSoiAngelo_138_FD_185895 | JGI IMG/M metagenome (GOLD analysis project Ga0209803, IMG submission 185895) | Grasslands soil microbial communities from the Angelo Coastal Reserve, California, USA - 14_0929_09_40cm (SPAdes) (version 2) | ecosystem: Environmental > Terrestrial > Soil > Grasslands ... | reverse complement strand
CAATGGAAGAATATCTTCGCCACGCCACATTTCCGCTGCCCCGATCGCAGCCAGGTAAATGGCCAAGAGACAGACGAGAAGGTGGATTTTGAGCAGATTTTCACGAACCCGAAAATTCTGGACGACATACCAGCCGAGCACTGCCGGGAAGAAAAAAGCTTCCACAAGTGTCCGCACGCCACCTTGAGAAGATTGGGCGCCCGCCAAGGACAGCGCACCAGCAAGGAGGAAGCAACACCAAGTCACAGCGGACAAGCGCAGTGTCGGATTCATTCTGGGCCAAATTCGCTGCGGTGCCAGTACCAAGCAAAGCAGGAGCAATGCAATCACGCCACGATCGAGGGTAAAGAGAGGTCGTTCCCGGGGGAAGGACAGAAAGTGGTAACCGAGGGGGAAAATAAGGATCCAGATGAGGAGCGCTGGATCGCAATCTCCTCGCAAAGCGGGTGCTAAGACGTGGACCAACAATATGCAGCAGACCATTGCAAGGCTGCCGATTGCTAGCCAGATCCACGGTAGCATGAGGACGACGACACAGAGAATCGCAATAGTTAGCAACGCGACCGCGTGTTGACGCCTAAAGAAGTCTCCTTGACTTGCTGAAATCATGCCTGATCTATCCACGAGAAGCACCAGCCCAATCCAGCGCTTCGCCGCCCGGATAACTCGGAGCGAGGAGCACACTACTCAGGCTTACTTCCGTTCCGCTGTGCTAGGAAGTGAGGAATCTGCTCGCGAAGGCGTCGCAGATGTTGTGCCATGTCCTCTTGGACTTCCATTCCCAGGATCCTGGCTGGGTGATCGGCGCCGATGGAACGCCACTTTTCTGCGACAAGCACGTGGGCGGTCGCGAACAGACCTCCTAGGAGCACACCGAGTGCCATCATCAGCAGGCGATGCGGTCTCGACTTCTTTTCTGGAATGTTCGCTACATCGAGAACCCGTACGCTCGGGATCTCCTTCGCCTCTTGGATCTTTGCCACCTCGTATTGCTTTGTCAGAGTCTCGAACACCGCCTCTTGAATCTTCACGCGTCGGTAGAGGTCATAGTAAGTGACACCGAGAAGCGGAAGCCTTTTGATGGATGGATACGGCGCACCCGAACTTGCAACCTCGCCCTGGCTGGCGGCAGCATCCGTTCCTCGCAGATTGGAAAGTTGGCGCTGCAGTTCGGCAGCACGAGCCGCCAGTGCGCGAACTCGTACATTGTTGTCGGTATAGATTTGCCGCAGGCTGCTCAGCTGCGCTTGAGCTGCGATCAATTCCCCTTGCAACTTAGCCGTGGCCTCGACCATGGCCTTTCCCTGTTCCTGGATGTCCACGGTTGTATTCCTGCTGGAAAATTGGCTCAGCTCCCGGGACGCCGAGTCCAGATCCTGCTTGACCGCTTTCAACCGTTCTTCGATGAACACACGTTCGCGATGGGCAACAGAGGTGGTCAGTTCCGCATTCAGTCGGTCCAGTTCTTCGAGATAACCGCGGGCGATTTCTGCCGCACGGGTGGGCGAGGTGTCGGTTACTGTCAGAGCGATGATCCCGCTCTTTCGATCCTCGTTAATGTCCGTGTTTTCCTCCAGCAGCTGCCTTGCATCCTTCCACATCCGCACCCCATACACAGGGCGAAGATCAAAGCGAGCGATCAACCGGTCTTCCACTGTGCGGCTCTGCAGGATTCCTATGAATAACGCTCCCGAATTTTTCATCCCCAGCGTGTTGGAAACCAGACTGCTGAGATTGTCGTCCATCTTGCTCGCCAGCAAAGCAAGCCCCATTGTCTCGGTCCGATTGGGTGGCATCAGCCGGGTCGTCGATTCGTAGCGCGGGAGAATCGTGAAGGCGACACCGGCGGCCACGATAAAGCCGACCAGGCAGGCCGCGGCGACATACCGTCGCGAGTGCCACAAGCACGAAATCGCGGTCGTCAGAATAGGCTCCTCTCGTTCCCCAAGTGGGGGTTGCGAGACGACCACCTCTGTCCCAAGTCCTACGGTCTCCGTCTCCATATTTTCCCAGTGCCCTGTAAGCCTCGTATGAAAGGGCTGACTTGTAACCAGCAGCTAGGCTGACAGACCCGCGGGGACGCCCAGTACTTCCACCCTGCTACTCTGACCGGGATCCGCCAAGTATTCTTTCCACCAGAGTGCGAAATTCAGCAGATACCACACCTCGCCGCCGTGGCCTCGCTCGAAGAGCTGTCCGACTGCAGTGTAGCTCAGGAAGTCTGTCTCCTTGCAAAACTCAGCCAGTTTCTGGCGCGCGTAGTCCCCTAGTTTGTCGAAGAACCATTCGTAAACCGGCACCCCAAACCCTTGCTTCCGCCGGTCGATCAAGTCGTCTGGGATTACCCCGCGCACCGCTTTCTTGAGAATGTATTTCAGGACGCGGTTCTTTGTCTTGATCGCTGTCGGTATGCTCATTGCGAGCTCAACGAATTTGTGGTCCAGAAACGGGACACGTCCCTCCAAACTTACGCCCATGCTCATCTTGTCTATGCGCATGAGCAGGAGCTCTGGGAGCCGAAGATTCAAGTCTAGATACGTCATCCAGTTGAGATGTGATTTCTCCCAACTCTTTTCCTCAAATCGCCGACGGATCGGCTTCAACACATCCCAGGAGGTCAGGCGAGTGAACTGCTCGCGGAGGCGAGGGGAAAGCAACCGTCGCTTTTGGGCCTCTGTGAAGGCTTCTGCCCCACCCCAGAAGATCGGTTGCCCTTCCGCGCCACGGCGAAGCAGTTCGTAGGGGAGACTCTGGTCCTGACCCAAGATCCGCAACCCGGTCAGGGCCAGCCGTTTCAGCAGTCGCGGGAGGGGCAAGTCATCGAGGCTTTGCAACTGGAGTTTTATCTTCCAACTCGGATAACCCCAGAACAGCTCATCCGAACCTTCTCCCACCTGGCAAACAATTACGCCGCTCTCCCGCGCCAGTTGGGAGACGTAGTAGATCGGAACACAGACCGGGTCCGCGATTGGCTCGTCTTGCAGGTAGACCATCCGCGGCAAGAAATCCAGCAGGTCCTCCTGTACCAGAATGCGTTCGTAATGTTCTGCCCCCACGAGGCAGGCCATTTTCCGCGCGAACTGGAGCTCATTGCGGCAGCTCTGGTATTCTCCCTCGTACCCGATGCTGAATGTCTTGACTGGCCTGTCTTCTCGTTCCGAAAAGAGAGCAGCATTAGTGCTGGAATCAATTCCGCCTGACAGAAAAACCCCCACGGGCACATCGCTAACCTTCCGCAGCCTGACGGCAGTTCGCAACTCAGCGAGAATCTGTTCGGCGATGTCCTGTTCGGAGACCCCAATGAGCGGCTGGGTGTGATCCCAAACGTCCCAGTAGCGCTGCTCCAGGACTTGACCATTTTCTCGGAATCGCAACCAGGTTCCGCTCGGCACCTTGCGAATGCCCGCAAATAGAGTTTGGGGCGCCGGTGTCGTCAAGAACGACAGATAGTGGAAAAACGCCGCTTCGTCCAGGGCACGATTCTGCTCGGGGTCCTGAAGCAGAGCTTTGATCTCTGAAGCAAAAGTGACGCGTCCGTGGTGGACACTGTAATAGAGGGGTTTGATGCCGATGCGGTCGCGGATCAGCCAGAGTTCCCTTTTCTTCGCGTCCCACAACGCGATCGCGAACATGCCCCGAAACTTTTGGAGGCATTCGATGCCCCATTGCTCAAAGGCATGGAGGATGACCTCTGTATCCGAGTGATCGGTCTTCCACCGATGTCCTCCAATTTCCTCGAGCTCTCGACGGATTTCAGCGTGGTTATAGATCTCTCCGTTGAACGAGACCCAAAGGGAGCCATCCTCATTACTCATCGGCTGAGCGGCAGCCGGAGACAGATCGATGATAGAGAGGCGCCTGTGCCCCAAGCCGATGCGGCCGTCGTCCGCAATCCAAGCACCGGCTCCGTCAGGTCCGCGGTGGACCATCGTATCTCTCATGCGGATTAGGTAGGGCTCTGTGACCCGGAATGAGCTGTTTTTAAAATTCAATACACCAACAATTCCGCACATAGATTCCTACGCGAAGTCCCGCACTGACATGCTGCATGGCTGGATTGGTTCCACATCCGACAAGTCAACGTCCACGACTACCGAGCGCATGATCAAATCTATCGTGAGAACAATTCGGCAGTTCCCCTTCCGCCGTAGCAAGATCCCTTCGAACCCCTGGAGCGGTCCGCCCTTAATTCGCACGCGACTGCCGACCGCTTGATGGGGATGCGGCTGTATCCTAAGACGCTGGTTCAGGGCGCTGCGAATGGCTTCGATTTCCTCCTCCGGGAGCGCAGTCGGCAGGCCGTTGAAGCTGACCAAATGAACTACGCTTGGAATCTCCAAGACACGCATGCGATCCCTCAAAGCAATACGCACAAAAATATAGCCCGGGAAGAGCGGTAACTGCAGCCGCACACGCCGGTCTTTCCATAGGCGGAGGGCCTCGTGCAGTGGGAGAAAGAATTCGACACACCGCCGGCCTAGCTGCTGAGCCACTCGTTTTTCGTGGTTCGCGCAGGCATAGGCTGCATACCAGCGTGGTTCGGTGTAAACCGCGGGCAGGGCATACTCATGCTTCAAATCGTAAGGAACAGTGGTTGCCATCTCGGCTAGGGACCTCAGACCGCCCGGATACAGCTTCGCCCCGTCACTTACAGGGCGCATGTGACATAACCCTTTGCGTTTCACTTGGTTATAGGCAGACCAAGTAGCTAATGCCTGTCTTTCTTGGTTTGGCGCTTTCGGTGCCCGAACCAATTCCAGCGCCTGCTTCTTGCCGCCCGCAGAGGCGACCCATTTTCCGATATCGCGCAGTCTGCACGTTCACGGTTTCGAAAACTTCATGCGCGCGTTGCCCAGGCGGGGGCAGGTCGTAACGAAAAGTAAAAGCTCTCTCAGTCATGGTCCACCTGCTTATTCCAAATTCTTGGGTGGACCGTGAGCTGGAGCGAAGAAGTAAAGTTCGATCTCGCACCCGACGAGAGGACGGGAAACGCCCATCTCTCGTACTGGAGAAACGTGGAAAGGTTCATCTGCGGACGAATCCGGAAACTGGCGTGCAGGCTGATGTCATTTACCGTGCCCCCGCCTGGAATGAAGTCGCCGGACACCTTACCGTGCCGCCAGCTAAGCTGGAGGGTGTTCTGCGGGCTGAACCAATACGTAGTCCACGCCTGGACTCCGTGGCCCTGACGGCCAACCCAGTGGCCGATTAGGCGTCCCTTGTAGGTGTAGCCCCCCAGATACCGAACGTTGAAGTAGTAGAAACCCGGAAAGAGCAGTCCATCTGGAAGGTCGGTGTAAGCTCCTTCTACGCGCAGATCCAGTTTGGGAATGCCGGGAATGCGGGGAACATAAATTCCCGGATTCATCGCGGAGCGATGTGGGAAACGAATGGGAGAAATTTCGTCTTCGGCGAATGAGTCAGCATAGAGGATCAGCCGATTCCTCAAGCCCGGGATGCGATAGCTGAAATCAAAGCCGGACCGGCGATCGCCGGGGTCCTTTGGTCCTAGGGTGCCTTGCTCGCCGCCGTAGTCGGTCAGGCTTCGAAAAAGGCCGGCGAAGGTCATTGGCAGCCCCGGTCCCCCATAGATCGTTGTCCCCGAGAACCCAAATTCAAGGTTTGCAGTCGGCTTGAAGCTGATCTTTAGGCCGTACAGGAAGGGTTGTGGGTCGACCGGACGCCCGAACAGCCCGGACTGGGTTTCGATGAAGCGATGTCCGGAAAGCTGGCCGAAAAACGAGTCCACCCGCGCCGGGCCCAGCCAGCCCAAGAACGTCGGCAGCTTGAACGGTACAACCCGGGTTAGGCGCATCATCGGGATTGGCTCAGTGTTGTTGCTGAAAATCAGCGAGCCTCCGAGGCCGGGGCCCCACCACAAGCTCTGCTTGCCAAAGGAAAACTGCCAATTCTTAAAGTTCAGGGCGAGGTAGGCGTCCAGCAGTTGAAAGCGATTCGTTTCCGGAAAGGGGGCAGCTGGTTGAATCAGGGTTTGGTCGACCTTCGAGATCAGGGTCCGAACTGCCTCAGAGAGCGCAGGAGCCCCAGGCGCGTGCTGATATTCGCCTCTCACGTAGATGGCAAAATGGCCTTCCTGAACGGCAGCGGAGAATCCCGTCGTCAGATTCGCTCCTTGCGCGAAAGGCCGGCCGAAATCGTTCACAATCGTTTGCCCAAAGTGATAACCGTCGGTCAGCGGCCGCCCGCTGATGGACATCACTCGCGTGTAGACAGATTCCAGTCGCAGGGAGCGCGTCCGCCCTCCTCCCAGGACTTCCAATTCAAAATCGAACTCGCGCTCGAGCGCAGCGTGCAGCCTAACGGCCAGCTCACTGGGCCTGTGATCTTCGAGGATGCTTTTTTGCAATGCGTCGCTCGCTTCTTCGACGAGGCGCGCGCATTCGATTCGGGGCCACGGCCTCATGCCGGTCATTGCGGTTGTCACGTAGCCCAGTGCAGACAATTGTTCCAAAGCGGGGTAGACCCAGCTATCGAGTGGCTGGAAGATCGAAGCGGCTACTCGGTACCGGGGATATTCCTGCGTGAGTGCAGGTATCACTGCTCCGACGACAGTGATCACAATTACCAATAGGCGTTTAACCCTCACGGGAGGCCCTCCCCTTCACTTCCTGATCAAAGTAGCAGCAATCGTGGAGCCTTGAACCAGTTGTGCAACGGGCAGCAGATTCTTCCAGAAAGAAGATTGCCCAATGGCCTTTTCCGGAACGATGATGGTGTCCCCGGGTTCAATTCGCGCGGACAGTACCCCGCCGCTGCCCCACCAACGCTCTTCCTTACCTGTGACCACCGATCCGTTAGCACGGACAACGAAGATGGCCTTCTTTTCTGCCAAGCTGGTAATTCCTCCGGCCTGCTGCAAGTACCAAGCAGCATTCTTTCGGGGAACGTGGGTAATGGCATTGGAGTTGTAAACCTGGCCCGTAACCAAGACAAAGTCCGGTCGCTTGGGGATAAACAGAGCGTCGCCGGCGCGCACCTCGATGTCGTCCGGGGAGTTTTCAAATGCGGCCAGATTGGCCCCGAGTCGAATCACCAAGCGACCCGTGACCCGCGCTTTTCGAAGAGCCTCGAGTACGCGCTCGCGTTGGTGAAGCGCAGCCTGCTGCAGTTCGGCTTGCCCTTTGGCATCTTCCGAGAGCGAAACCTTCACGCTACCCGCACTTTGTTCCACGCGCTGGATAAGCTCCTGCTTGCTTTTCTCTTGAAGCTCGCGAACTTCAATGCGCTCGAATACGGCAGCCTGAGGATAGGCTGTGGGCCGGAATGCGCCGGCGCGTTTGAGCACCGAACTCAACCGTTCGCCGGGCCGAATCCCATAAACCCCGGGGTGCTCCACTTCGCCGCGTACGGTGACGGACGCTCCGATATCCCGCCACCCGGGGAGCTGGCGAATCGTCAGGACGTCGCCGTCGCGCAAGCCAAGGTCATGGCTCGGGTCGCCTGCCAGCGCCGCTGGGAGATTGATTTCGAGGTGTTCTCCGGTTGTTTGTTTTTCGCTCTTGGCGAGGTATCGAGTAAGATCCGCGCTTTCCGTGTAAGCGCTACGCAACAGGCCACCTGCAAGGCGGATCAAGTCTTCGACACGCAGATTGCTCGTGCGCAAGTATCGGCCGGGCTTGGCGACCTCGCCCTTGATGACTACACTGGGAGGATCCACCCGGATCGGATTGGGGTGTATCAGAAGGCGATCGCGGGGAAGAAGAAGGATGTTCTCTGTCGGATTGCCGGCCAGGGCCTGTTCCAGGTTGATGTTCAAGACCTTGAGTGAGCCATCGGGCATCGTGCGCATCAATTGCGCGGAGTCCAAAACCGCGTCGGGTGTCAGGCCTCCAGCGAACTGGATGGCGTCCCGCAAATGTGCCTCTCCCGGCGTGCGATATGTGCCTGGGCTTCGCACTTCCCCACCAACCGAGAAGCTGGGTGGGTCCTCGAAGTCGTACCGACTGAAGATGCGCACTGTGTCTAAGGGCAGGAGCTTCGGAGCCGAGGCTGGGTTCGCCAGAGCGGCGCCGAGATGGAAACTCTCCACATTCGGCCGATAGTCGGGAGGATTCAAACGGATTATTTCGGCGTACTTGGCTTCCGGTTCCGGGAGAAGATCTTTGTACGAGGATACAAGGTCGGTGACCCGCATGTCGGGCTGGAAAGCATAGCGCCCCGGCCGCAGCACATGTCCTTGCAGGTACACCGCATCTTGGTTGTGCGGTGCGATGGGAAAGATGTGGACTTCATCGCCGTCCTGGATGGCAATAGACTCTAATCTCTTTTCGTCCGCATTCCCGTCCTGCGCATCCGAAAGATCCACACTCAGCATGGTCCGCTTTTGGTGCGCCTCGATGCGCTGCACCTCGATGTGTCGCAGCGTGGCCGTGGGGAGGATTCCTCCGGCGAGTTCCAGCACCTCGGCCAGCGTTTTTTCTCCCCGCAGTTCATAGATCGAGGGGCGCCGCAACATGCCTTCCACGGTGATTTGCGGGCCCAGCGGCGGAACCAGTAATGTGTCGCCGTTTTCCAGTCGTTTCAGGTCCGATCGAACGCCGTGAAGCAAGAGGTCGTACACGTCCACTTCCTGGACGAGTTGCTTGCCGCGGAAATGGCGCAGCGTGCGGAGCGAACCCCTCTCGGTTGGACCGCTGGCGGCGAACAGAGCATTGATCGGCGTGGAAAGCGAGCTGATATCGTACGCACCGGGGTTTTCGACGTCGCCGACTACGTACACCCGGATTGTGCGCAGCCGGGAAAGAGAGACGTCGGCCGAAACGTCACGAAATTGCGTTCGCAGAATGCGTTGTACTGCTTGCTGGACTTCGCCTAGGGCTCGACCACTGACCAGGATAGGGCCTACCTCGGGCAATGTCAGACGGCCTTCACGATCCACGGTTCGCACAAGTCGTTGAGAGACCCCGCCCCAGATGTCGATCGCCAAGCCATCTCCTGGTCCTACAACGTAGTCAGACCCAACAGGCAGATCCATGGGAACCAGTTGCGAGTCCGGAGCGTTGCGTCGGAAGACGTCCGTCCCAAAGCGCTCCATCACAGGCTGGCGCGCTGACGCCTGCAAATACATGTCGTAAAGCGAAGGGATGTCCGCGTAGGGATTTGGCCTACGCACCATGGTTGCTGCTGGCCGATTTCGTTCCCCTTCTTTCCGCGAATTCAGAGAAGAGCCGGGTGAGAGATGGGTTCGCCCCTCAGGCAGCTTGTCGAAAGGCGTTTCCCCTTCCCTCCGGTCTACAACGCGCGCCACTTCGCTTTCTTCGAGAGTAGCGGCGCGTTCACTCGGGGAGGAAAAGGGCTCACCTGGGCGCTGCATTAGAGGCACGCTCAGCCCAGCGCGGTCCTCCGAGCCAGTCTGTACAAGACGGGGGGAATTGCCACGACCCTGGCGCGGCGTCACGCGCTCTTGCAAGTCGGGCGAGTTCGGTTCTCCTGGCAGCTCCCGTCCGTAGAGCGATTGCTTACTGCTTTGCAGTTGTGGGCGCTCTTCCTCCGCACAGTGCCGCTCGCGCAGCGGATCACAAAGGACTGTGGGTTCCAAACCTCTATCTGTCCGTCTACGATCAGTCGCGTCCTCCTCTTCGGCTTCGGCCTTGGCGAGTCGGTGGGCGCGCTCCTTGCGCACAAGATCTTGCTCTTTGGCAAGCTCCGAGTCCGGGTTTAGTTTGGGAATCAGATAGCCATAGCGCTGCAAGAGTCGAGTGGCCAAAGCGCGGAACGGCAGATCACGTGACAGTCGATCGAAGATCGCTTGGTCGCTCAAGTCTGTGTCGTCAACAATCTGACCCTGATCCGTCGCTTCCTTTGCGACCCAACGCTTCAGCTCAACTAGCAGACCGGGCTCTTTCCGCAGCACTTCCTCGATCTGGCCCGGCGACGCTCCCACGCGATTCAAGTTTTCGGAGGCCAGGTCCGAAGGGGATGTTCTGACGCTTCTCTCCTGCTGCGACAGAGCAGCGGGGCAGACGAGGAGTGCGGCAAGCAACAAAGCGACAGCTTTCTTAAACTGCCCTCGGAGCGTGACCGCGATCTTGGCGATGACTCTCAATCGAGAAAAACTCACCGGTACCTCCTGGGGAATTGCGCTTTGCCGCGAAGCGCGTCGAGGATCCCTTCTTCGGAAGCCTCGACGCGGTTGGAATGAATGTCGAGAGAAGCCCAGTAGAAGACGCTGCTATTGCGCTCCGGCGCCAACGCCAGAATCTTCATGTCCGGAAACTGGCAGAGCAGCGAATCGCAGAGGCGAGGTCGCTCGCCGGGCTCATCCAGAGCGATGATCAGAAAGTCCGGTTTTTTTTCCTCGACGACTCGGCGGATGTCGGCTTCGTCTTGGACTTCGCCGACGATCTCGATGTCAGGTTGCTCAGAAATTGTCGCGAGAACAAGCTCGCGCATGAGGCGGGGCTGATTTGCCACGACGACCCGAATGAGTTTCTCCATGCCAGGCTCCACTCTCCGTTGCTGCAAGTATCGGATAATGAGGAAATAAAGGAAGGTTCATCGTGGAGTGGAGCAAAAAGGTCCCAAACATACCGACCTGGTACCCACCGTGGTGACTCGTCAGTACCAAAAAAGTACCGGTTCGCACCCACCAGTACCAACTGCGGCGAGCCGTCAGTACCCAAAAAGTACCAAGTTTTCAGAACAGACAAAGAGGCAGGCTAGACGAAGACGCCCTGCTCGCGAACCATCTCCACCACTGCCAGGCGGTCGTCCGCCCCGACTCTTTGGAGCATGCGGTGAATGTGGTTCTTCACCGTCTGCTCTGACAGATTCAGGCGCATGGCGATCTCCTTGTTCGTGAGTCCCTGGGCGATGAGCGGAACCAGTTGCTGTTGACGGCGCGTCAAGCCGAGCTTGTACCGTATGCGGACAGTCGGCAAAGCTGTCGAATCGCTGCAAACCAACTTGAACAAAGAGAGGCAAAGCCGCGGAGGGCACACTGCCTCATCCTGCGCTACCGCGCGGACCGCCGCGACCACATCTGTTGCGGAGGCATCTTTGAGGACGTAACCGAAAACCCCGGCCCGAACGGCACTCAAGAATGCTTCTTCGTTTTCATCCATGCCGATCATGATCACCTTCAGACCCGGTACAACCTCGATGACCCTGCGAACGAACTGAAAGTCTGACGCCGCGCTGGTAACCGAATCGAGAAGAAGGATCTGGCAATTGGCCTCGGCGATCTGTTGGATGGCTTGTGGAGAATAGGGCGCAGTGCCTGCAACCGAGATATCGCTCTTCGTTTTCAGGATGCGCGAGAGTGCTTCCCGCAGCAAGCGGTTGCCTGCCAAGAGGAAGACAGTGGCCTGAATACTCATTGACACACCGCTCTAGACAGTGGCCCACGGTGGATTAACACCTGGCACCTAGGAGATTTTGATGCCGCAGCGATATGCCTCATGATTCTTAAGACCGGCTGCGCCGACCAAATGGCATCATCAATTCGTTTCGGGCTAATTGTGCTCTGTCTGTGGCTACCGACGAGCGCGCTTCGAGCAAGTAGCCACTTGACTGCAGCAATGTCGTGTTTGCTCAGATGCTGCCTGGCCCAGGCGAGGGTCCCGATTCGCTTAATTTGACCGTCGGATGGAAGAGAAAACATCTGTTGAACAAGCACCTGTCGCGCCGATACCTGCGCCAGCGATCAACGCCCGTTTGTTCCCGACTCGGTACCCCCGGATCGAGATGGAATTCGGGCGCACTCGGGTCACCACTGTAAATTTCATAGGAGCTTCAAGCAACTCGAAGATCTTCACCGTGAATTGCCGACAGTTCGCGGAGCTAGTGGCCTCAATTCACTTCCGCTCGAACAAACTAACTGCCGGAGACCCCAAGGAATTCAGTTCGTCTTTCCTCTGGAAGCCCAGGATAAACTCCCCCCAGGAACTGAGGAGCTTGTTTATCCTACTCCGATCGTCTTCCTCCTATCTTTCTCAGAGCCATTGAGTCATCCAAAAAGTAATCATCCCAATGGTGGCCTAAACCAATCGACTTAAAGGAGAGGTAGGAACCGACGGGCTCGGGGTAGGGCAGCTCTAGATCGCCGCTCCGACGCTGCTAGGGCTTGCTAAGTGCCGCGGGCACACTCTCGCCCTTGAGGAAAAACGTCATGACCCGATTGTGCTCCCAGTTGTTCACTAGCGAGATGGCCGGGAAGCCAGTTGTGCAGAGCGTAGGTCTCTGGAATGGCGCATCATCGCGGATGGCCACGCCAGTTCCGACATCTGGCGGCTGTACAAGCAGGAAACTCGCTACACTCCCGCGGCCTTTTGAACCCACCTGAAAGGTATCCCAACAGATGAGCACCTGGGGAAAGTTGGCCGGCTCAGGGACACGCGTTACTGTGTTCGAAGCGATGCCGGGAAATTCGGAACCGCCCCAGACCCGGATCCGCTCTGGAATGCGGCGCGAGTCGGCCTCCCATTGGACCCCAACCCGCGCTACGGGAACCGTCTGGGTTTGGGCGGAGGAGCAGCCAGCCCCGGCTATGTTAACAAGAATAATAATCCCAGCGCATAAAGAAATAAAACCCCGTGAGCTTATGCCCCTCGGCTTGATAGCAACCTCCTCGATCCCAGAAACCCCTTTGCAGCGAACGCTGATAGCCAGGCGCATCTGAAAAGGAAGAGCCGGACGACGCTCCTTCCGGAACACGGGTAATCCTCCAGCACGCCCCTACGCTTTGCGCTGCGGGCGACTAGCCCAAGGGCCATTTCCAGCGAAGTTGGGAGGTGCAAACCAAGGCGCTGGAGCAGGATCGCCTGGTGCTCGGTGGGACGACTGATGCAGCGCTTCCGGATCGTCACGCCGGTTCGTGCCGGCAGGAGAACGTCGACCAGGGTGATCTCCGCAAGCTCCTCGAATACCTTCCGCGGTTCGTTGCCCAACCCGGCGCGCTGGCACAGTTGGGCCAGCGTCTTCCACAACCCATAGGCCAAGAAGCACACTAGGATGTGCAACGGCTTGGCGAAGTTCCGCTGGAAGAGAATCCACCGCTGGCGAG
>Ga0209803_1001994_pt1 | contig 13034 bp, 7 predicted proteins | sample GraSoiAngelo_138_FD_185895 | JGI IMG/M metagenome (GOLD analysis project Ga0209803, IMG submission 185895) | Grasslands soil microbial communities from the Angelo Coastal Reserve, California, USA - 14_0929_09_40cm (SPAdes) (version 2) | ecosystem: Environmental > Terrestrial > Soil > Grasslands ... | reverse complement strand
GCGCCGACGATCGCCGCGGTCTGGCGGCTGTTGGAGAAGCCGTTGAAGATGCCCTTGTCGAAGTGATAGATGCGGCGGGCGGGCGTCCCTTCGTCATCGTAGATGTAGTGCCCGAACCCCTCGATGGTCGGATCGCTGAACGTTGTCACCAGGTCCGAGCCGACACGGTGGCCGAGCTGGTTTTCCTTGAGGCTGCGCAGGAACCACGACCGTCCGGCATACCCCGTCTCGAACTTCAGCGCGCGGTCGAGCTCCGTGGGGTGACCGACGACCTCGTGGCAGAGGAGGGCGTTGTAGTGCGGGTCGGTGACGACTACGACCTCTTTGTCGGTCGCCTTGAGCGGCTTGCAGGCGGCCAGCGCTACCGTGTCGCGCGTCAGCTCCAGCGAGAAGTCCATCAGATGCGGGAACTCGATAAATTCCTCCTCGAGGCCATGCGTGATCAGCTCCCAGCCGCGCTGGTGCCCCGTGAAGTCGTATAGCTCCTGATGGCCGTCTGGACCCTGCGCGACGACGAAGCAGGTGCCCTGCGTGACAGCCGTTGTCTGGTCGATGTTCGCGCCTTCAGTGCTCACGAAGAGCTGTCGCTCGAGCTGCGTGTAGCCGGAGATGTAGTTGAAGGCGACACCTGAGTCGATGCCTTTCACTCGCTCGGAAACTTCGCGGACATACTTGACCGCGTCTTCGAGCGGCAGTTCGCGCGGGTCTATCTCGTATCGCGCGTCAATGGTGTCTTGACGGACGTCGACCGGGGCAAGCGTGACGTCGCCGAGCACTTCGCCGAGGACGCTGGAGCGGCTGCGTGCGTCCTCTTTCGCCCGCGCGTTTGCGATCGCGCGCTCGTATGCGTGGTCGAGCGCCTCGCTCAGTGTCTTGTTGAGGCGCGGCAGATCGGATGTGCCGACCATTTCTCCGGCGTAGCCGGGCGCTGACACCCGGTCACCGGCGATCACCCGGACGCCGAAGGCGAAGCCGTAGTCCTCGCCACTGAACTTGTCCATCCCGTTCTCGGCGACAGCGACCTTGCCCTCACTCACCTCGATCCTCACATCCGCGTAGCGGCAGGCGCGCTTCGCTCTCGGGTATGAGGACACGAGATCGTTCACTGCCTCGCGGACCTGCGGAATGACGTCGATAGTGACCTTATCGGGCATGCGGGACCTCCGGCTCGTGTAGGGCGCTAAGGGGGATTGTACGGCGTGTGGGGGAGAGGCGGAAGTGTCAGGCGCTGACGATGTCGTGCCACGCGTCGACCTTCTTCGGGTCAAGTATCGTAATCAGGGCGTGGATGTGTCGAGCGGAATCGGGCAGCGCCATCGCGGTGCGTCCTTAATCGCCCCGTCGCAGTTGAAGCTGGACTCCGCAAGCAAAGCCTCGAGCGCCGCGACCTTCTCGGCCTCGACGTCGCGTTCCGGGAAGTTGAAGTATTGAGAAGCGTAGCGGCGAGCTTCAGCGTCTTCGTCCAAAAAATGATGGACGACGGCGAGCTGATAATAAGGTTCCGCGAATCCGGAATAGAACTCGATCGAGCGCTCCGCGGCACGTTGGACTTTCTCCATGTCCGTGCCCATGTAGAACCCGGCCAGCAGCAGGTAATCTTCTGCGCACTCGATGTTGTAGCGGGTGAAGCCGCCCTCGCACTCGTCGAGAGCTATCGCGCGCTCGAAGCCGCGGATGGCCGCTTTCGTGTCGCCTTCTTCTTGGTCCAAGGTGGCGAGCCAGCGGTGCGCCACGCCTAGTCCTGGGCTCAATTCGATTGCGCGCGTGTAGTCCGCGCGCGCTGCTTCCTTGTCTCCGGCGTCCTGGTAGACTTCGCCGCGGTACATGTAGGCGATGTCGAAACCCGGGGCGAGTTCGATAGCCCGAGTGTAGTCGCGGATGTCCTCTCGGGTGTGCTCGCGCTCGGTATCGAAGCGGGCCCGCAGGTAGTAGAAGAGCGGGTCGCCCCTATCCTCCTTTGGCCCTTTCGTGGGTCCCATCTTGACGTGGAACGTTAGAGGCGGCGACTGTCCCGGCCGGATCATGTCGAAAGCGAACTCGTCGCGACCGGAATTCTCCCAGAGGATGGAGAACTGAGCGCCGCTCACGATCGGCACGCCGTCCATCTCGACCATCAGGTCTCCCTGCCGTATTCCCGCTCGCTCTGCCGCCCCGCTGACGCGCACGACGACGCAACCGCGTTGGGCCGGCAGGCCGAACCGCTCTTGAAGGTAATCGCTCGTGACGGCGCAGCGCATACCAAGCGCGTTGCCCGAGGGCACTCCCAACACGCTCGAGGCGACCAGAAGCGCGACTCCAGTCGCGCCTATTATTACCCCGGGCACGAAGGTAGCGAGCTGCTGGCCTGTCCATTCCTCGATTCGAACGCTCTCCGGGAGGCGGGCCCTGATCGCGAGGATCACGTCTTTTCGCTTGTCGATTGACATGCCCGAACCGCTCCAGGTCAGCTGGGTCTGGAAGCCGTTGACTCGCATGTCCGCCAGATCCGGCCTCGCCTGCACTCCAGCGATGGCGTACCAGGACACAGATTTTGCGCCCCAGAGCCGCTCGAGACTCACGCCCCCAGCCGATATCGCGAGCTTCTGCGTCAGGCCGTACAATTCCGGCCAGGCGCCTGCCAGCGTCAGCAAGAACAGCCCGGCCATTAAGGCGATGACGCCCAAGTCCCAGTTCAGTTCGCGGCCGAGAATGAGAAAGCCCAGCGCCAGTGCGACGTGGAAGAACTGTAGCGCGACGATCCACCAACGGCCCAGCCTGACCTCCAGCAGCGAGTTCGCCAGATTCGCTGGTATCTCCTGTGCGAGCGTCTCTTTGAGTGCGAGTTGTCGCTGCTCCCTGGTCTTCGTTCGGCGCAGCCGGTCCCACGCGTTGCCGGCGCGCTGCTTTAGGCTACCCACACCGTCCTTGTGGCTGTCCGACATCTCGGAAGTCTAGAAGCTCAAGGGTACGGGAAAGTTACAGGATTCCGGCGGGGTGCCTAAACATTGATGCTTGCGGGCAGCATCGTCTCGCCGATGTCCAACCGTTCGTGCTGAGCCTATCGAAGCGTCAACGCCGCGCGCCGCGCTAAACGTTGATGCTCGCCGGGAGCATCGTCTCGCCCATGAGGTAGCGGTCGATGCCGCGGGCGGCGTCGCGGCCTTCGGCGATCGCCCAGACGATGAGCGACTGGCCGCGGCACATGTCGCCGGCGGTGAAGACGCCGGGCACGCTGGTCATCTTATTGCGGTCGGCCTTGACGTTGCCGCGGGCATCCAGCTCGACTCCGAGCTGCTCAAGCGAGTAGCGCTCGGGGCCCAGGAAGCCCATCGCGAGCAGGAGCAGGTCCACGGGCTCTTCGAACTCCGAGCCGGGCACCTCGTGCATCTGTAGCTTGCCAGTGCCGTTCTCGCGCTTGAACTCGACGTGGACGCCGTGCAGTTTCTCAAGGACGCCGTTCTTGCCAGAAAGGCGCTTGGTGAGCATCGCATACTCCCGCGCCCCGCCCTCCTCGTGCGCGGAGGAGATGCGGTAGATGTTGGGCCACAGCGGCCAGGGATCACTGTCGGAGCGGTGGTCAGGCGGGCGGGGCAGCAGCTCGATCTGGATGACAGACTTCGCACCCTGGCGGTGGACGGTGCCAAGGCAGTCCGCGCCGGTGTCGCCGCCGCCGAGGATGATCACGCGCTTGTCCTCGGCCGAGATGAAGTTCTCGTCCGGGATGTGGTCGCCGGCGCCGCGCTTGTTCTGTAGCGGCAGGTACTCCATCGCGAAGTAGGCGCCCTTCAGGTCGCGTCCGGGAACGTCGAGGTCGCGGCTCCAGGTGGCGCCGCCGCAGAGCGCAACCGCGTCAAACTCCTTCGCGAGGTCCGAGGCCCTGATATCGGCCCCGACGTTGACGCTGGGGCGGAAGATGACGCCTTCTTCCTGCATCTGCCACAGACGGCGGTCCAGGAAGCGCTTCTCCATCTTGAAGTCCGGGATGCCGTAGCGGAGCAGCCCGCCGATGCGGTCGTCCCGCTCTAAAACAGTGACGGTATGGCCTGCGCGAGCGAGCTGCTGAGCGCAGGCGAGGCCCGCAGGACCGGAACCGACGACAGCCACCGTCTTGCCGGTCAGCTTCTCGGGAGGCTCGGGCTTAACCCAACCTTCGTCGAAGGCGCGTTCGATGATGCTCAGCTCGACCTGCTTGATAGTGACGGGGTCGTCGTTGATGCCGAGGACGCAGGCCGCCTCGCAGGGCGCGGGGCAGAGGCGGCCGGTGAACTCCGGGAAGTTGTTCGTCGCGTGGAGACGGTCGATGGCCATTCGCCACTGCTCGCGATACACGAGGTCGTTCCAGTCCGGAATGATGTTGCCGAGCGGGCAGCCTTGGTGGCAGAAGGGGATGGCGCAGTCCATGCAGCGGGCCGCCTGCGCCTTTAGCTTTTCCGCCGGGAAGTCTTCGTAGACCTCGAGCCAGTCGTGGACGCGCTCGTCCACGGGACGGCGCGTCGGCGTCTCCCGCTTGAATTCCATGAAGCCGGTCAGTTTACCCACGACCGGTCTCGTCTATCGAAAAGTAACGCTCCATAGAGGAAGTATATTAAACCTCCGCGAGTTTGTGACCTCGTGACGTGCTAGCTGCGACGGGACGCCGCAGGCTTCGAGGCTGTCTTCGCCTTAGCCCCGTTCGCTTTGCGTCCGTTGCCCTTGCCGTTGCCCTGTGACTGCGCCGCTTGCACCTCTTGCTTGGCCGAGTCCAGCTGCTGCGCGATTGCGCGCTTGTAGTCGGTCGGCATCACCTTAACGAAGTGCGCGGCGATGGCGGGCCATTCGGACAGCATCCGCTTAGCGACTTCGCTGCCGGTGTACTCGCGGTGGCGCTCGATAAGGCCGCGCACGAGGTCGAGGTCTTCCGGCTCCTCCAGCTTATCGAGCTCGACCATCTGGAGGTTGCAGCGGGTTTGGAAGTCGCCGTCGGGGTCATAGACGAAGGCGATGCCGCCGCTCATGCCGGCGGCGAAGTTCCGGCCGGTGCGGCCGAGGACGACGACACGCCCGCCGGTCATATACTCGCAGCCGTGGTCGCCGGTGCCTTCGACGACGGCCATGGCGCCGCTGTTGCGCACGGCGAAGCGCTCGCCGGCGACGCCGCGCGCGAACAGGCTCCCGCTCGTGGCGCCGTAAAGGACGACGTTGCCGATGAGGATGTTCTCCTCGGGCACGAACGTAGCTTGCTTCGGCGGGTAAACGATGATCCGGCCGCCTGAGAGGCCTTTGCCGAGATAGTCATTGGAGTCGCCTTCGAGCCAGAGCGTGACGCCGGAGGGGACGAAGGCGCCGAAGCTCTGGCCGGCGGAGCCGTGAAAGCGGATGGTGATCGTGCCGTCTGGGAGGCCGTTGAAGCCGTGTTTGCGGGTCAGCTCGCTGCCGAGGATCGTGCCGACGGTGCGGTTGGTGTTGTGGATCGGCAGCTCGATATCGACCTTCTCCCGGCGCTCCAACGCCGGAGCGCAGAGCTTTAGCAGCTCCTGGTCGAGGGCCTTATCGAGGCCGTGGTCTTGCTTTGTCACGCAATGCGTCGCGATCTCCGGGCCGACTTCCGGGCGGTAGAAGATCGCTGAAAGATCGAGGCCCTGCGCTTTCCATTGGTCGATCGCCTTACGCATATCGAGCAGGTCGCTGCGGCCGATCATCCCGTCCAGCGTGCGGAAGCCCATCTGCGCCATGTATTCGCGCACCTCTTCGGCGATGAAGCGGAAGAAGTTGACGACATGCTCGGCCCGGCCCTCGAACTTCTCGCGCAGCTTTGGGTTCTGCGTGGCGATGCCCACGGGGCAGGTGTCGAGATGGCAGACGCGCATCATGACGCAGCCCATGACCACGAGCGGCGCGGTCGCGAAGCCGTACTCCTCCGCTCCCAGCAGCGCTGCGATCACGACATCGCGGCCGGTCTTCATCTGGCCGTCCGTCTGGACGATGATGCGGTCGCGCAGGTTGTTCAGCACGAGAGTCTGCTGCGTTTCCGCGAGGCCGAGCTCCCAGGGGATGCCGGCGTGCTTGATCGACGTGAGCGGGCTGGCGCCGGTGCCGCCGTCGTGGCCGCTGATGAGGACGACGTCCGACTTCGCCTTCGCCACACCGGCGGCGACCGTGCCGACGCCGATCTCAGCGACCAGCTTCACACTGATGCGGGCGCGCGGGTTCGAGTTCTTGAGGTCGTGGATGAGCTGCGCCAGGTCCTCGATCGAGTAGATGTCGTGGTGCGGCGGCGGGCTGATCAGCCCCACGTACGGCGTCGCGTAGCGCACGGCGGCGATCCATGGGTAGACCTTGGCGCCCGGGAGCTGGCCGCCTTCGCCCGGCTTGGCGCCCTGCGCCATCTTGATCTGCAACTCGTCTGAGTTCACCAGATACTCGCTCGTGACGCCGAAGCGGGCGGATGCTACCTGCTTGATGGCCGAGCGACGAAGGTCGCCGTTTTCGTCCGGCGTAAAGCGGCGGCGGTCCTCGCCGCCCTCGCCGGTATTGCTCCTGCCGCCGATGCGGTTCATCGCGATCGCAAGCGTCTCGTGCGCTTCCGCGCCGATCGAGCCGAAGGACATCGCGCCGGTCGCGAAGCGCTTGAAGAGGTTCTCTGCCGGCTCCACTTCTTCGATCGGGACCGGCTCCCGGCTCGTCTTGAACTCGAAGAGACCGCGGAGCGTGCAAAGCCTCTCGCTCTGCTCGTTCACCATCTGCGTGTACTCGCGGAAGATATCTTCCCGGCCGCTTCGGGTGGCGTGCTGAAGGCGGAACACTGTCTCGGGGTTGAAGAGGTGATACTCGCCGTCGCGACGCCACTGGTATTGGCCGCCCCAGGCCAGTTCGTCGGTCCCACCGTCCTGGTCAGGGAACCCTCGCTTGTGGTGCCAAAGAGTGTCGCGGACGACCGCTTCGAGACCGATGCCGCCGACGCGAGAAGCGGTGTAGGTGAAGTACTTGTCGATCAGCTCGCGCCCGAGGCCAATCGCCTCGAAGATCTGCGCGCCACGGTAGCTCTGGATCGTCGAGATGCCCATCTTGGACATGATCTTGACGGTGCCCTTCTTGATCGCCTTCAGGTAATGCTGGACGGCCTCCTCGTACGAAATGTCCGCTTCCAGCAGACCTTCGTCTCGCATGTGCGCGAGCGTATCGATGGCGAGATAGGGGTTGATCGCGCCTGCGCCGTAGCCGAGGAGAAGGGCGAAGTGGTGCGACTCGCGCGCGTCGCCGGTCTCGACGACGAGGCCGATCTGGGTCCGCTTCTTCTCGCGGACCAGGTGGTTGTGCAGGCCGGCCACGGCCAGCAGCGACGGGATCGGCGCCCAGTCCGGGCTGACACCGCGGTCCGAGAGCACGATTATCGTCGCGCCCTCCGCGATCGCCTCATCGGCGCGCTTGCACAGGTCGTCCATCGCCTCATCGAGGGCTTCGGCACCTCCGCCTGCCCGGAAGAGCATCGGCAGCGTCGTCGCCCGCAGCTTGCCGTCATTCAGCGTCTTGAAGCGGGCCAGCTGGTCGTTGTCGATGAACGGCGACTTCAGGCTGATCAGGTGACAACTCTCGGGTTGCGGGTTGAGCAGGTTGCTTTCGGGGCCGATTACCGTCTTGACGGAGGTGACGATCTCCTCGCGGATGGCGTCGAGCGGCGGGTTTGTGACCTGCGCAAAGAGCTGCTTGAAGTAGTTGTACAGCACCTGCGGCTTGTCGGAGAGCACGGCCAGCGGCGTGTCCGTGCCCATCGAGCCGACTGCCTCCTCGCCGTTCTTTCCCATCGGGCCGAGGATGTACTTGAGGTCTTCCCACGTGTACCCGAAGGCGAGCTGTTGCTCGGTGAGAGCGCCGCCGTGCAACGTACCTGCGGGCTCGCCCCCGTGGTACTCCTCGAAGGCCCGCATGTGCGTCTTCAGCCACTCGCCGTACGGCTTCTCGCTGGCGTATTTGTGCTTGAGCTCCGCGTCGTCGATGATGCGGCCTTCGTCGAGCGAGATCAGGAACATGCGGCCCGGCTGGAGACGGCCCTTGTGCAGGATGTTCTCGGGCGGGATCGGCAGGACGCCGACCTCCGAGGCCATGATCACGTAGCCGTCCTTGGTCACGTAGTAGCGCGAAGGCCGAAGGCCGTTGCGGTCCAGCACGGCGCCGATCGTGCGGCCATCTGTGAAAGCGATGGAGGCGGGGCCGTCCCAGGGCTCCATTAGGCAGCTGTGGTAGTCGTAGAAGTCCTTCTTCTCCTGAGGCATGCTCTCGTGGCCGTCCCAGGGCTCGGGGATCATCATCATCATCGCCTGCTCGACGGGGCGGCCGGTCATCGTGAGCATCTCGAGCGCGTTGTCGAAACAGGCGGTGTCACTGCCGCGCTCGTCGATGACAGGCATGATCTTCTCGATGTCCTTCCCGAAGAGCGGCGACTCGAAGAGAGCCTCGCGTGCGCGCATCCAGTTGACGTTCCCGCGCAGCGTATTGATCTCGCCGTTGTGCGAGATCATGCGGTAGGGATGCGCCAGCCGCCAGCTGGGGAAGGTGTTCGTGCTGAAGCGGCTGTGGAACATGCAGAGCGCGCTCTTCATACGCGGGTCGCTCAGGTCCGGGAAGTAGTCCTTGAGCTGGATGGGCATGAGCATGCCCTTGTAGACCAGTGTCCGCGACGAAAGGCTTGGGAAGTAGAAGACGCGCGCCGGGTCCATGCCGGAGCGCTCCAGCCGGCTCTCGAAGAGCTTGCGGATGACGTAGAGTTTGCGTTCGAAGGCGTCCTGGTCCTCGATTGAGTCGTCGCCGATGAAGACCTGGTAGATGAGCGGCTCAGCAGCGAGGGCCGACGCCCCGAGGTCGTCGTTGTTCGTTGGGACGTCGCGCCAGCCGAGGACGTGGCAGCCCTCGTCCCAGGCGATCGCCGCGAACATCTGCATGACGTAGTCGCGGGCGGTCTTGTCGTGGGCGGCGAAGAAGAGGCCGGTGCCGTAGTGGCCTTCGGGCGGCAGGAAGATGTGCTGCTCGGCGCAGACTTCGCGCAGGAAGTGGTCTGGGACCTGAATGAGGACGCCCGCCCCGTCGCCGGTGTTTACCTCGCAGCCGCAGGCGCCCCGGTGCTTCAGATTCTCGAGCGCGACGATGCCGTCCCGCACGATCTTGTGCGACTTTTCGCCGTCCAGCCGCACGATAAAGCCAACGCCGCAGGAGTCGTGTTCGTACTGCGGGTTGTATAAGCCTTTAGTCTGGTGGATGCATCTCTCGGCCATTGTCTGTTCCTTGAACTAGGCCGATGCCGTGTTGGCAGCGGAGGCTGGCTTTACGGCGGAGGCAGGCACCCCGACGGGCGTCCGTCTGGACGCGGTGGAGCGGCCCGCCGGACGGGGAACTGAGCTTCGGCTTGGTGCCAGTTTGTTTGGCATTTTCGATGTCCCCGCTGTGTTGAAATAGAGGCTCAGTATAGCAGACCGCGTTACGACTGTGAACGTTGCTCCGTCTGCTATAGACCCGCTCTATCGTGCGCTCACTCTAGCATAGACGAGACGGGGTGTCAAACGGGCGACGCGTTGTTGTGACATTGACCCCTTCCGTTCTCTGAGGTCGCCCCCGTATTGTGCCGTCATGGGATACGACCCGCGCATCGACCATCGGCGGTCGGTCCGCCTGCCGTCATACGACTACGCGCAGCCGGGAGCATATTTCGTCACGATATGTACGTACAGGCGGGAATGCCCGTTTGACACTCGAATTCAACAGGTCCTTCGTCGGATATGGGCGCGTACCACGGGACGTGGTTGTTATCCGAACGACGGAGAGTTCGTCGCGATGCCGAATCACATCCACGGCATCGTTTGGATTAGCGCCAGGCAGACGACAGGGCTCGGGGCCACGGTAGGGGCGAGCCGTCCACCAATTCGGGGCACTGCGTCGCCTCCAGATTGCGTTTTGTCTTCGGATGGCTCTCTCGCATCGGTGGACGGTTCGCCCCTACACTCCGAATCAGCCCGGACGTTCGCTCATGTTCAACGCGGTGGACTCCGAGACTTGGTCGCATCGTTCAAAACGACCGCGGCCTTGGCGGTCAACAAGATCCGCCGCACGCCCGGCGCACGGGTATGGCAACGCAGCTATTACGACCACATCATCCGGAGCGAACAGGACCTTCGCCGCGTGCGGGAATACATTCGCGATAACCCGCGGAAATGGGCCGAGGATCCGGACAATCCGATCAACATCTGCCGGGCATAGCCGCCATCCGGTGTCGTGGCGCAGCGCGCCGCAGCCGGCCGTTTGTAGCGGCCCCTTCTCCGGCGTATAATTTCGCGCATCCGCTCACCTGGGGAGGAAGCCATGCAGCCGACCACAGTCCGGAATTGCGTTCGTTGTCAGCAGCCGCTTGGCGACGCTCTTTTCTGTCAATATTGCGGCACCTTTGTGCTCGACCCAGAAGGGACGGTCGTCATGGCCAGCCGTGGGGAACGCATCCTCGCTTGGCTGGTGAACATCGTCCTCCTCTTCTTGACACTCTTCATCGGGTGGATCATCTGGTGGTTCATCGTCGCGCCGAAGGGACAGAATCCAGGCAAAGCCGTCGTCGGTTTGCGCGTCATCCGCGGGAACGGCAACGCCGTGACAACGGGCGGGATGTTCGTGCGTGGCCTGGTCGGCGCCGCCTTCGGGCTGATCTGGTTGGCGAGCCTCGTGGACGACTTCTGGATGTTCTTCGACAAGAACGCGCAAACGCTCCACGACAAGGCCGTCGACACCGTGGTCGTTAAAGCGAAAGGCTCCGAAAAGATCGTCGAGCAGGGCAGCCTTGCCGGTGCCCTCACGCCCCCGGCGTCCTACGCCCCTTACGCGCCCCCGGTCTCGTTTCCCGTGTCGTCACCGCCCGGGGCGTCACCGCAGGCGCGTGGGGCGGACGAGGTCTTCTGCCGGAACTGCGGGCGAGCGGTGAAGGCAGACGCGCAGTTCTGCCCGAACTGCGGGGTGAGCATCGCTGGGTGAGGCCGCCCGAAGGCGGCGAGGATACGCGGGTTCGGACGGGGTATCATGTCCTCTCTCAAGGATAGGGGCCGCGATCAGCAAAACCGGACCAGCTAACGCCGCCCGTCCAATACTTGTGGTACAAAGTGTCGTTTTCGCTGCGGACGAATATGTCGAGCCGGTTAGCGCCCCAGGATGTCACGGCGGGCCTGTGATTGCAGCGACATTAGTCTCAATTTCCGGCTAACTCGATTGTCGAGATGTAACGGTCGAACGCCGCTTTATCGTCAGGATGAATTCGGGCTGTTACATCCGATACGTTGCCCGTCGCACTGTCAATTGCCACTTCTGATCTGGCAGTTTCAAGGACGAGGAACAAACCGCCTGGATCAGCGCTTTGAAAACTCCACTGAACTCCGGAGGAAGGGTCCGGCTGCAAGAAAGTGAGCTTGCCCAACGTCAGTCGTGGCCCCTCCGGTGCCGCGCCGGTATACGGCCAGGGCGCGGCCGCGGGGTCGAAGGGGCAGATGGAGACTGTGTTGAGCGCGGGCGCAATTTCCTCCCGCTTCTCAAACACCGGATCGTCATCAGGACCAGCGGATACAAGTTGCCCGGTGAACGCGTCGATCATGACCTGCTCGCTGGTGTCGTCCTCAGAAAATATCGCCATGACTGGTTGAGAATAAGGATGGAGGAGCCCACCTGCACGAATTCCGTTGCCCTCTGAAGTAATTACGGTGACGTCACCCCATCGCCAAGTCTTTGTTCCTGTTTCCGCGCCGGAGGAGGGGCATTTCCGAGTGGGAGCGAAGGAAGGCACGTCCAACTGGTATTCCGGTGCCTCGTCAGGTCCCGGACTGGGCGTGTCCATGACCGGCGAGGGTGCAATAGTGGCGGGCACCGCTGTTGACTTTGGCTCAAAGGCGGCCTCTTCCTCACCGCCAGTGGACGCTACTACGAGCGCGCCGACACCGCCGGCAGTCCCGAGTAGCGCGAGCCCTCCTACGGCTGCCCAGATGGGCTTGATCATGAGGCGTCCCCTTCGTATCGCGGCCCCAGGCTACATCCGCTTCTCGAGCCTGTCAATACGCAAACCTGCTTTTTTTTGGCATTTCTTCGGTGGCGGTCTAGCGAGGTTAGACAGTCAATTCGTGCGCCTCTTGCACATCGCTCGAGACTCAATAAGGTCAGCGCGAGAAGCAGGACCGATAAGCCAATGCCCTTCACTGTCTCACTTTTCAACTATCTGTATCGTGGCTATGTAGCGGTCAAAGGCGACTTTATCGTCCGCATGAATTCTGGCCGTCTCCTGCGATACCGCACCCGTCTCAGCATCTATTGCCACCTCCGACCGGGCAGTCTGAAGAAGTAGGAACATTCCCCCGGGATCGTCAATTTCGAAAGTCCATTGAACTCCAGACGCGGGATCAGGCTGCAAGAAGCTAATCTTCCCCAACGTCCGTCGTGGCCCGTTCGGAGACGGCCCGGCATACGGCCAGGGGGCTGTGCTCGGGTCGATAGGACAGATAGACACGGTTGCCAATGCCGCCCCAATTTCCTTCTGCTTTTCAAATACTGGATCGTCATCCGGCCCCGCCGAGACAAGTTGCCCGCTAAACGCGTCGATTAGAATTCGCTCGCTCGTGTCCGTCTCTGAAAATATCGCCATTACGGGCTGAGCTTGAGGCCCGAGGATGCCGCCCACATGGACTCCACTGCCTTCGGGAGTAACTATTGTGACGTCACCCCATCGCCACGTTTTTGTGCCGGGTGCTGAAACCGAGGGAAGACATGTGGCGACGGGCGCGAAGGAAGGTACGATCAGTGGGTACTCCGGAGCCTCGGGCGGTCCGGGACTCGGCGTGTCAATCACCGGCGACGGTGCAACAGTCGCGGGCGCCAATGTGGCTTGGGGCTGAAAAGTCACCTCGTCCTCGCCTCCGGTCGTTGCGACAAGCACGCCGATTCCGCCGGCGGTTCCGAGTAGCGCGAGCCCTCCTACGGCTGCCCAGATGGGCTTAATCATGAGGCGTCCCCTTCGTTATCGCGGCCTCAGGCTACATCCGCGCCCCGAGCCTGTCAATACGCAAACC
>Ga0209803_1001991_pt1 | contig 13042 bp, 7 predicted proteins | sample GraSoiAngelo_138_FD_185895 | JGI IMG/M metagenome (GOLD analysis project Ga0209803, IMG submission 185895) | Grasslands soil microbial communities from the Angelo Coastal Reserve, California, USA - 14_0929_09_40cm (SPAdes) (version 2) | ecosystem: Environmental > Terrestrial > Soil > Grasslands ... | reverse complement strand
CTTGACCGAAAAGCTTGCCAGGGAATCCGAGAAGACGCGAAAACCTACTTTCTCCGAGGCGCGTCTTCAGCGATGTACATAATTTCGTGTTTGAAGATAAAAAGATTGGGCTGCCCCTCGCGCGTCAACCGGACCATGTTCTTGTCGTAGTACTCAATCCAGCCGCGCACCACTTCTCCATCAGCCAGCTTGATGCTGACCGGCTTCTGCTTTTCTCCCAGAGCCTTCAAGTAGGCCGCCTCTTCCGATGTCTCGGCCGGAGGCGGAGTTCTTCCCTTTTGGCCGGGTGGTCCTTTTCCATGGAATGGCATAACGGCATTGTACACGGGCGTTTCAGGGAGGGTGTCGGGACGTCCCGCACAATTTGGCGTGTTTACAAATGCGTGGTGTATAAGCCGAATAGCAGTAGAATTTCAGAAATTCTGCGAGGGTGTCGCCGTGAAATACCTTCTCTCCTCTTGCTTAATCGTGTTGCTCTGCTCGCCCGTTAATCCGCAAGCGAGGAACAATTGGCCGCATCCGCCGCAATCTGCTAGTCAGGTTCCGGCGGTTGCGAAGCCCAAAGTATCGCCGCTGCACGCCGGGACTGATCCCCTCGAACTGCAGCGCGAAGCCAAAGAGTTGTTGGAATTATCGCAGTCCCTTCAGCCCGACATGGAATCGGTGAATCACGGAATTTTGCCGAAGGACACGATTGAGAAGTTGAAGCGCATCGAGAAGCTGTCGAAGCGCTTGCGCGGAGAACTAGGAAAATGAATGCGCGAAATCGGGCATGAAACCCATGTTCGTCAACCAGAACCCAGGTCGCTAGCTGGCTTGAAGAATTTAGTTTGCGGGATCAAACGAGCTGCTGATGGAAACTCATCATCTACCCTGCTCTCCTCAACAGGAACTTTCCACTTGACCTTGACATGTCGAGGACGAGATTGACAAGGCGTATTTTGGTTGCGTGGTAAGCCACGCTCTAACCAGCAATAGAAAAAGCCCCGAGCTTCAACCTGCAACACGGGATGAAGCTCGTGTCTACTTGGGGGCCCGCTTAGAGATCAGAGTGGCATGAAATGTGCCCTTCTGGTCGTAAGTGCCTAGGCAGATCACCCGATCATTGTCCTTAACTTGGCTGGGATCAATGTACACCACGTTTTTACTGCCGTGCTCCTGATGGGTCCATTGGGTCGAGCTGTCGTAGTGGACGGTTATCTGGTCGACCGAGCCCATCTTACGAACGGTCAGCGTAGATTCATCCTTATTGCTCCTGACGACAATACCCTCACAGCGGGCCTGCTTTGCGGCTTTCTCGGCCTTCGCCTGGGCGGGAGCCTCCTTGGCTTCCTCCTTGGAAGCCTCCTGCGCGAACACCGCCATTGACAGCGAGAAGGCAAGCACAGACATAAACAATAGGGTAAGTAGTTTCTTCACCATGTAACCTCCTCCTTGAACTGGACAGATTGTATATCAGATGGGAACGAGACCCCGCAAGTCCAAAACCGGGGGACACTTAAGCTGCCCGCGTCGGACCGGGATCGCTCACTGAGCTGCGAGCGTCTTTTCTATCTTGGCGACAATAGTGCGCACCTGCTCAGCCATCGGCCCATTCGGCTCCAGACGAAGATATTCTTGGAACTCTTTCAGAGCCCCCTGCGGATCCCGCTTGCGCAATGCGATGTTCCCCAGAAGCACGAGCGCCGGTGCCAGGTCAGGTTTCAGCGCCACAGCCTTGAGGGCATGTGGCTCCGCCTCCGTCCAGCGGTTCAGAGCCCAATAGGTCTTGGCCAATTCATACTGGCCCTCGGGAACGTCGGGCTTGAGTTCCAGGCCCTGCGTCAGCACTTTCTCTGCATCTTCGTATTTTCTGCCCTGGTTATACACCGTGCCCAAGGCCAGGTAGCCTGCGGGGGACTTGGGGTCGAGTTCTGTCGATTTCTGGAGCGCTGCCTGCGATTCATCGAATTTCTTCTGATCAAGGTATACCAAACCCAGCTTCAGGTAGGCTTCCGGAAACTTGTCGTAAAGTTGAATCGCTTTGCGGTAATGCTTAACGCTGCCGTCCAGATCCTTTTTCTCGTTCAGGAGTTTCTCGCCTGTCTCATATTCTTTGCGTGCGTCCGGCGGAATCTGCTCGATGGCGATGTTCAACAACCCCCCGGGGCCCTCTGGCGGTACCGATTTCGCCTCCGGCTCTTTGTCAAGGTGCAGCGTGATCAGCTCGTAAGCCATCTTCGAGCCGCTGATATCGATATGACTGCTATACGGGCGGAAGCCCTGCCCTTCGATGGTCAAGTGATAGGAGGTCAGGGGCAAGCCGTCGAAGTTGAACTTCCCCTGAGGGTCAGTTTGGGTCTCGGTTTGAAAGGCAATCACGTCGCTGCGTAAGCGGACAACCACGCGATCGGCAGGCTGGCCGTTCTCGTATCGGACCTGGCCGCGAATGAAGTGCTGCGCCCACGCGGTGACCGAGGTTGAGACGAGCAGCGCAAGAGCGAATTGGCGGAGAATCCAGGACATCGGAACCTCCTACTCGGCAGGACGGGCACGCCAGCAACACTATAGTGAAAAAAAAACGGGAGGGCAAGAAGCCCTCCCCGACAAAGAACTCTGGAAATTCTAGAATTCGAATTTCACGGCAAACCGCGCGTAGAAGGGACGTAAGTAACCAGGATTGGTGTTTCCGTTGACAGCCGACGGACCAATGCCTGTGGGCTTGCCAAAGTCGGCATTCGGAACGCCGGCCGAGCGCTGCGCGAACTGATCCACACGAAGCTGTGTCTTGTTATTGGTGATATTGAACAGGTCGGCCGCCAAGCGCAGGCTTGTCCTTTCCGTGATACGGATTGGATAATCCATGTGGTAATCAACGCTGCCCCAGTTTTTGGTGCGGCCCAAAGAGCCGCGTGCCGAAGCGCAGTTGGTGGTATTGTCGGCGCAGAACGGGATTTCGCCGGCGTTCTGATACCCCGGGTGCGCAAACAGGTTATTGATCGGGATGCCGGTCTGGAAATGCACGCCGCTGCCCATGGTAAGCCCCCTCATGTGGTTTCCACTCAGCGTGTAGCTCACGAAGCCGTTCACCAGGTGGTGAACGTCCGTGTTCAAAACGCCAGGCACGAACTGCTGCCCCAAGAGGTTGAAGTCTCCGCGGGTGAAGTCAAACAACGAACTGATGTTCGGATCGTTCTGACCGTTGTCGTTGCGGAACGAACCCTCGTAATTGCCCTGCAGCTTGGCAATCCGGTAGTTCGCACGCATTAGCCAACCCTTGGAGAGCGACTTGTTAACTTCGAACTCTACGGCTTGGTATTTGCGGACCGGATCGACGAAGCCGTCCGGAATGCCGTCACTGCCAGCAATGGCCGTGAGCTGTACACCACTGGAATTGAAGGCGTTGGGAATGCACATGGAGTTGTTGCCGTTGACGAGCACGTTGTTTCCGTTGCTATCGACGGGCGCTGAATATAGCGTGAGATTCGACCCAGAGGATGTACAGTCGGTCGGGGCGCCAACGGTGGGATCAATCGCACCTGTTGGGTCGGGGGCCGAGAAGTAATCAACCTGTACCGGGTTAATGAACAAGTCCTGGGCCTTGCTCGGGTTACTGATAAAGTAGTTCTGGGCGAAAAAGCAAGGGTCACCCGAACCTCCGGGACACGGAACTGCAGTCCCGCCCTGTAACGCTTCTACCGACAGTTCAGCGTTATCCTCAATGATGCGCTTGATCCTCCGGTCGTTGTAGCGCGCACTGAAGATGACGCCCGAATTCCCGAATTCGTGCTCAAAGCCAACCACATATTCATCGAGGTACTCACTGCGAGTTCCCTTGCCAAATGCCACCGAAGACTGCGCGGAGGCACCGGAAAGGAATGCCCCGAAGTTATTGGCCACGTTGAAGTTGGACATGTCGAGCGTACCATCGGAGTTAACTAACACGTGCCCCGCTCCGTCATTCGGAGGTATCCACAAGGTCGTGGGGAAATCGAACTCCGCACTGAGCGAACGGATACCGGCGTCCAGCGGGAGCGATTCGGTGTAACGGCCGAAGTTAGCGGTGATCTTGGTCTTGCGGTTGCCCCAGGGATCCACACTGACGCCGACACGCGGCGACCAGTTGTCGGTGAAAGTATAGCGAGCGTTTACGCCTTCCACTTGTTGCTGTTCCCAGCGCAGGCCGCCGTTGATGGTCACGTACTTGCTGGGACTCCACGCATCCTGCGCGAAGACCGTGTGGTAGCGGGAGGTCGTCTTGAAGTTCAGGTCTCCAAATTCCCCACGAGTCTGGAGCAGGAAAGTGCCTATGCCGCCATCAGGACAATTGCTGAGGCCCGGGACATATAGTTCTGATAGGCCACAAAATCCTGAACTGGAGCGTAGCTGGAATGCGGCGTTGGTGCCGTTTTTAACCAACGCATCCTGCAAAGCCTGATTGCCGGGGGCCGCCGATGCCGCAGTGCCCGCATCGATCGCTATAGTCGGACCCGACCGAAGCTTGGTGCCGTCATAGTGAGACCGGTCATACCGGTACCCGATGCCCAAGGTGTGCTGCCCGAGGAAGTTGAACACCTTCTGGGTGTCGAAGTTCAGTCCGTAGTTGTCTCCCGTGGTGTTTTCGTAGTAGCCCAAGCCTTGGCGGGTGAATTGGCCACGCAGTGGGTTTGTCGTGGCGGTGCAGTCTGGATTGAAGAGTGGCGCTCCACAAGGGTTCCGTTGGGTATAGTCAGTAATTTGGTAGAAGCTTGGAGCGAAAGGCGTATCGCTCAAGTTGTTGTGGCCCCAAGCCCAGGAAGCATTGAACAACCAGGTCGGGGTAAGCGTGCCGTTGTAGCGAGCAGCAACGTTGCGGGTGCCATATTGCAGTTTGTCGAAGGTTGTTTTAGACGCTGTCTGGGGACCTAGGTTTCCATTGGGTTCGTTATCGCCATAGCTCGGGTCGCCGAAGGCAGATCCCTCGAACTGATGGTGGTCGTTCAGCCTGAAAGTCAGCTTACCCGCATACGAATACACGCGGACGGGCACCTCATAGTTGCCCAGGCGCGTCTGCGTAGGTCCGGCCAAACCTGCCGTACCGAGATCGGAAGGATTGCGGTACTGAGCGAACTGGTTGTAGTCCCTGTTCCACTGCGGGTTGAACGATCCGAAGAAAAACAAATGGTCCTTTAGGCCGGGAACGTAGCCGCCGAGCTGGGCGTCCGCGTCGTAGTTGCTCTGGTGCAGGATCTTGCCCTGCAGATTAAAGCGCTGTTGGCTGCCGCCCAGTCCAAAATCGTCCACCTGCAAGCGCTGTGCTTCGAATTGCTGCGGAGCGAAGTAGCCGCCCACCGAGCCATGGAACGCGTTCGAACCCGTCTTGGTGACGATCTGAACGATACCGCCGGTGGACTTGCCGTACTGCGCTTCGAAACCGCCGGTCTTCACCTGGACTTCCTTCACGAAAGACAGGTTGATGCCACTGGAGAGCGAACCGTAGACGCGCGAGTACACGCCGATGCCGCCGAAGGCGCCGTCGGTGATGCTCACGCCGTCAGCAATGTAATTGTTTTCCAGACCGGTCGCGCCCGAGATGGACGGGTTGGCCGTTCCGGTGCCGCCGCCGCTAGCCACACCCGGCGCAGCATAGAACAGGCCGGTGACGCCGCGGCCCATAGGAACGGACTGGTAGAAGGTGTCGGTGAGATTGGACGCTTGGGCGGTCGACTCGGTATCTACTGTGATCGCGCCTCCGGTTACCTCCACCGTCGTCGCGCTTGTCCCGACTTCCATTTTCACGCTGATGCTCGAGGTCCTCCCCGTAACAACCTCAACTCCCTTAACATCCGTGGACTTAAAACCCTGCTTTTCCACTTTGACGGAGTAGAAGCCGGGGACTAGGACCTGGAACAAAAATCTTCCCTCCTGGTCCGTCTCCGCCGATCTTTGACCCATGGGGCCGCTAAGTGTCACCTTGGCGCCTTGAACCAAGGCACTCGATGGATCAACTACCGAGCCGGCAAGGTTACCCCTCACAGCCGACTCCGCGCTAGCTTGGGCAAATCCCAAACCCGTGAACCAAAGAAGCAGTGCGACACAGGCAATGCTCCACGCTATCCTTTTCGGCATAAATCGCTTACTCCCTTCTTCAAGCGAGTCTCAGGAATATGGAGATACGGAAATTTTGGAAGACACCGTCTGGGCGGATTGATGCACACAAAACCCGAGTGCGCCCCACGGAAATTCGCACAACACATTGTTCTGAACAGCACAATCGAGACCAAATCGTCGAGACAGTTGTTGTTATGAGTAAAGTGTTGTGCGTGAGTAACTTAGGAATGTGCTTGCCGCCGGGTTGCGACTTGTAAAATACGATAAGTCATAGTCCTTAGGTGAGGATACTATGGACTCTCATACCTGCACTCTTCAAAGGGAGGGTTCCAAACCAGAGAAGTGCGATGAACCGGATTCTCGACCTGCTTTACGGTCTCTGTTCAGGAGCAGCGATAATCGATCGGCCCCTGCGCTCGAATTCCTCAGCTTTTCCTGGGTTACCCAAACGCTGATAATAGGACGCCAATGCCAGGTAAAGCGGCCCACTCGCCGGTCTAATTGCCAGCGCTGATTCGACTAAGTCCGCGGCTTTGCGCGTGTTTCCGGTCTTATCCAAGCTTTCCGCCACGTTTAAGACTGTCTCGTCGGCAGTATCTGATGTTACCCCGGCATGAGAATAAAGCTCCGCAACTTTTGCGAAGTCACGCTGGTTGAAATAGAAATCCGCTAGTCGACTTCGTGCCTTTTCATTACTCGGATTCTTTTGAACTGCTCTGCGAAACCATTCAGCGGCTTTGGACGTACTTCCTGCGGCCAAATAAGTCAGCCCACGTTCGTAATCTGACTGTCCACTGCTAACGTAGTCGCCCAGTCCGTCAGCGTAGATGTCCCAAAACTCCGACGCGGAAGGCTGCTCCGCAACAACGCGGAATGAAAAATTGCTGAACCGCTTTTCTCCGTTGTCCGGATCGGTGATTGTAATGGCAACGCGATAGTTGCCGGGCGCTAAATCGGCAGTCGATATCTTCTTTCCATTGATCAGAGATCCGCCGGGGTCAAATTGTTCACGCTGAACTTCCTCACGTATTATCTTGGCGCTCCCCGTCGCGCCGGGCTGACCATACGCGTAATTCACCTGAAGCTTCCTGCCCGCACTATCCTGCGGTGAAGCCGTGGGCGCCCAGATCTGATAGAAAAGCTTTAAATCCTGTGAGGGCAGCAGGTCTAGCTCGCGGTCCACAAAGGGTGTGAACTCGACTCCGCCCGACGTGAACGGCAAGACCGCTGCTTGCGACGACGGGACCGCAGTGGCCTGCGAAAAGGCAACCGCGTCAGTGACAGTAAGACCATCCGATGGCTCTGGTACCAAGACCTCACGCTCGGCTGTGAAGGCCGTCTTCATCAACAAGTTCGTCATTATGAATTCGAGCCTATACTTGCCGGGGGCAAGCGGTAGCCAGCCCTCGTATCCAAACGGCTTGCCTTTGACCCGTTCCATCTCATCAGCTTCGACGTAACGCGAGACTTTCCGGGCCTGCTCAAATATTAGTTTGCCCGTGGGATTAAGCACGCGTATCGAAACCTCAATCGAGTAATAGTAGCGGTCTTGAGATTGTTCCACCCCGAAGTCCCCAGGATGGCTGAGGCGGAGCACATAGTGTAACTTGATGTCGCCCTGCGCATCGCGCAGAGGCAGAGTCAATACCTTCAGCAACTCGCCCGGCATGACCACTCGGTGGGATACGTTCTCGCTTAACTCCCGCCGCAGATTGAGTGCATCAACCGTAAAGGGATGGTTGGCTAAGTTCTTAATCGTGCCTAGCATCACATCCGATTGCAGGCTTGAGACGGCGTCATTTAAGCTAACGGGTTCTCCTGGGATCAAGCTCAAGGTTGTCCGCGCAACCTCCCGGCCCAGCACCCGGTCAATCTCTTTAACTGCCGCTACTCGGCCGTTCTCGGCGCGATAAGATGTAACCAGCTTCTGCGGACCGTCCATGTAGGGGCTGTACAACCTAAAATCCGCAAAATCCTTTTCGTAGAAGACGACATAGAAAAATGGCGGAAGGGCGGGATGGGAATTGGAGTAAAACCAGATTTCCATGCCGCGAACTTCACTCTGGGTAACGTAGTTAGCGCGTTGTTGAGGAGGACCTAAAGTAATGTAAATACGTCCCCTGTCTGTTGCCCACCCGTCCCGCTGCCGGCCCGTCGAGAAGTACTGGCTTGCATATTCCAGGCGCCGATAATGTTCTTCTTTATAAGTGTTCGTCGGTGCGCCCGGAGTGGGGTTTCGAATTTCCCAAAACCGCTCGATGAATTTCTCTCTTTCTTCACTCGTCTTCAACTCAACAAACGCCTTCTTCTCGCCGCTGGTGATAATGTACAGTACATCTTTCTCAAGCCACTCGCGGTAGCTCTTGGAAAGACCATCTACCTTCTTGTCAGCAAACGCTAGCGAACACACAAGAACCACGAAAACACCAATGAGAGCGGAAAGGCAACAAAATCGGCTATTGACTAGCTGGGCGGGAACAGACTCACTGCGGAGCATCTCGGGCTCCAAGTATAACATTGCTGACGGTCTAGAATCGCTCGCGGGCACGAGCGCCTAAAAGACCACCTTCACCCCAAACTCTAACTGCCTAGGTGACCCCAGCGTGAACACGCCCGATCCGGGGCCGGTGCGGGTTGCGAAACGATTGGCCGCGGTGGTTCCGTTCACTTCCCCAACGCCGCCGTTCAATATGCCGCCTAACTTGTCTCCGGGCCCGTCGAAATTGGCGAAATTGAACAGGTTGAACGCCGAAACTCTAGGTTCGAAGGTGAAACGTTCACCCAGTTTGAGCGGCCACGCCAGGGTGAGATCGAAGCTGCGCAGCCAACTTAAGCCGACGTTGCCCGGAGGCGCGGATGGTATGTTGGGAATGGTTGCGCCCAGAGCCTGCAATTGCGAGGTCGTAAGCAAATTGGCGGCGACTAAATCGCGTCCTGCTGGAGTTAGTCCACCCGCGAAATTGCTGTTGAAATTCAGAATTGTGCTATTTAGATTGCTTGCTTTTATCGAGCGCCCGAATGAGCCGATATTGCCCTCCGGCAGAATGTCGCCATAAGAGTTGTTGCCGGTTAGGCCCTGCCCGCCGAATGCCCCGTCACCGGTGACGTCCGAGCGAAAAATCTCACCGGGTAAATTCGACGACGCGATATAGAGTGTTTGCGGCAGCGGAGATTCGAAGCGTCCTATGAAGCCCAACCGCAGCCCGCGCGGCAAGTCCATGAATGCCGCGATAGCAAATTGGTGTTTACGATCCTGCTCCGATGAACCGAAGAACGCAGTCGGATGGTTAAAATCGGCGGCAAGCGGCAGCAGATCCTGACCGGCCGGAACATTGCTGTGGAAGCTGGCATGTGTGTACGACAACTGGAGGTTCGTGCCTCCGGCGCCGCGAAACGGGCTGCCAATCTGGCTGCGCAGTGAAAACTCCAGCCCGCTGTAGACGGAGCGGCCGGCAGGAAAGAAAGTGACTACTCGGCCGGCGGCGGGATTCACCCCGCCAAAGACTGCCCCGGTCTGCGGCGTGAGGCCAAACAACGGCGCCGGGTATCCCCCAAGAAATTGTGCGCCCGAATCGAGGCCGTGGTTGGCGAAATCCACCATGCTGGCGCCCGGCACATTAGCCAGGTAGCATGTCACCGCGGTCTGTGAGCTGGAACCGGCGCTGGTCGCTTGTGGACATATGCCGTTTGTCAGGGTATTCGCGTTAATCGTGCTGTTGATGGCGTTTAGCACCGCTAAACAATTTGCCGGGACGGGTGTCGGAGCAATGGGCTGGCAATTTGTTTGGAACTGTGCCGCATCCCCGACGTGATTCGTATCCCATCCCAATAAATAATGCGTCCCCACACTTCGTAAATAATCCAGGCTGAACACAGTTCCCTGCCGAATTTGCTTTTGAAACCCAAGATTCATCTGCACCGAGCGCGGGGTTTGAAAGTTAGGAGCGAGCAGGCCCTGTTGGCTGCTCAATGTTTGCGTGAAGGCAGAAGCATTGGGCGAATTCGGGCTGAGCGCCGCGTAGGCGGCCTGAAATTGTTGCTGCAAACTGGCAATAGCGGGAGCAACGTTGCGCACCGGATTGCCGCAGATTTGGGTGGCGTCGAGAGTGTTCGTTGGAGGAGCGCCCGGCACGACTACGAGCCCGTGCGCCGCACATGGATCATTTGACTGCTCATTGAATTGCCCGTTGGCCAGCCGAGCAACACGATCATAGAGCACGTTACTGAACACGGTGTTGTCGTAATACAAGCCGATTCCACCGCGAAAGACCGTCCGCCCACTCTTGCCCGGATCCCAAGCCACGCCGATCTGCGGCGCGAAATTCAAATTAGGTTGGCGCTCGCGCCCGCCCAGCCCAGGAATATTGCCTACGGTGTTCAGCGCACTAACGCCCGGCAGATCAGAATTTGAGCGCCCAGTATCACGGACGTATTGCAATCCGTAGGTGAGCGTGAGATTGGAGCGAGCCTTCCAGCTATCCTGCGCGTAAGCCTGAATGCGAGTATCGCTCACGCCGCCGCAGGGGGATCCGAAAGCTGATTTTTCTGTTAAGCAACTGATGCCGTTCCCCAAAATGATGCTGTTCACGCGATAGCTGAGCGGATTTCCCACGCCACCGGGCTGGCTGGCAGCCAGAAGCATAGATTGCGCGCTCGTATCCGATCCAACCTCTGGCGCAACGCCATAAAAATTTGCCAGCACCAGATCATCAATCTTGTTCAACTCGAAACCGTATCGAAAAGTGTGCGAGTGCCGAATCCGGGTGCCGTCGTAGCGAACTTCTTTATTTTCCTGAATTGTGCGCCGCGGCGCCAGCGGGCTAGGGCCACTGGCAAATCCCGATCCGCCGCTAAAATTCAGACTGATTCCCGGAGCAACATTGGGGATCCCCGAACCGTCCACTGCGTCAGCAACTCCATTTGAAAAACGCATGTAGCCAAAACGGATGCTGTGGGTGGATGCTCCGCTCCCGAAGTCGAGGCCGACCGTGTGCGTGGGAGCATGAGCGCTGGTCTTGAAAACCTGGAAATTGCTGCCTGCGAACGAATCCACCGAGCTGAGATTGTCATAACTAAAACGGTAGAACAGACGAGCTGAAGTCGAAAGCTTGTAGTCGAGCCTGCCGTCCAGTTCGGTATCGCGAAATGGAGAATGATAGCTGCCATCCAGAGCAGTAAAAGGCGCGTTGAATACGACGGGGGCTACGAGGTCCCGCTTGAAATATTCTCCACCGAGGAAGAAGAACAACTTATCTTTCGAGATTGGCCCGCCCACATTGCCGCCGAACACCTCGCGGGAATATGGATTGGCCTGTCCACCAGGAAACTTGGCAATGCCTGCGCCTTTGTCGCGGGCATTCCCGAATAGCTGGCCATGAAAATCGTTCCCGCCCGATTTCGTGACCACGTTGACCACTCCCGCTGCACCCAGCGTGGAGGGCGGCGGCACGCTGGACTGAAAAATCTGTAGCTCCTGAACCCCGCTGACCGGGATGTTCTGCGTGGTCGCGCCAGTCGTCTCGTCCGTGATGTCTACACCGTCGGCTAGCGTGCGTGTGGTGTGGCCGCTGCGCCCCACAATGGAAACCGAACTGACGCCCGTCTTGGCAGGAGCCAGCGCAACTCCATCTACAACCTGAACTCCGGGTTGTAAATTGCCCAGTTCAAGGAAATTTCGGTTCGTGGGTAACTGCTCCATCTGCTCCGAAGTTTCCGAACCGCGCACAGCGGGACTCGTGGTGTCCACCAGCGAAACCGAAGGTGCGGCGAGCCGTTGCAAGCGGACATCTCCAGTGACACTGGCGCCGCTCTGAATTCGCACCAGAAGCTCGGCAGGCTGGAATCCTTTGGCTTGGACGTGTATGACGTAATCACCCGGGGCCAGGTCGCGAACGGCGTAGGTTCCCGCCGGGCTGGTCGTGGTATGAGTGGCCTGACCGGTGAGTTTATTTGTGATCGTTACGTCGGCACCGCTGACTGAGGCGCCTCGCGGGCCCGTGACGGTTCCTGAGATATTGCCGGTGGAAGATTCCTGAGCAAGAACGGAGGGCGGAATTGCAACGAGGAGGGCGATGGCTCCAGCCAGCGAAATCAAATGCAGGATGGCGGAGCGGGCACAGCCGGCATGGCGCAGCATTCGTTTGGGTTTACCTTCCCTGCAAAGAATTCGAAACCTGGGCGGCGCAAAACAGCAACAGCATGCTCTCCCGGGGCAGCGGCAGAGAACAACCGGGAAAACAACTGATCCTTAATTCAAAAAGTAGAAGCTGGATAATCTTATAGACTTTTAGACTTTCATACGAGAATTTGTCTCGTTAACGCGACTTCGATGTGTAGTAGCCCGTACGGTGCCGCACCTTGAAATTTCCCGCGGCCGGCACTCCATTCACACGGACCTCAATGCGCCGGAAGTCAGAATCCGATAGCTTTTGCGAAGGATAATAGGCCAGCAGGTATTGTGTACGCAGCTCGTTGCTGATCTGGCGGAAGGCTTCGTCCAACTGCGGCATGGAGCTGGCGTAGAAATATTTTCCGCCCGTATCTTCCGAGAGCTGAATGAGCGCGTGCTCACCGCCGGTGTCACGTCCGGCGCTGGCCTCGATGGGCACCACAATGATGCTGTACAGAATGGCTTCGGCCTGCTGGGCGGCACGCACTGCTTCTTTGTAATCCACTTTGCTCATGGTGTCGCCGCCGTCGGTGATGACGACCATTACTTTCCTTCCCTGGCGCGATTCGAGCGCTCCTGCCCCTAAATAGAGCGCGTCATAAAGTGCAGTGGCAGAACCAACATGAACCCGATCAATGGCATGGTCGATGCGCCGCAGATCGGAGGTGAAGGGTGTGACCTCGCTCACGATTTCGCTGAACTGATACAAAGAAAGAGCGTCGACCGGCCGCAGAATCGCGTGCGCGAAGCGCCGGGCCGAGGCCAACTCAAGGGGAAGATCTTTGCGCGTGCTGAGGCTGGTAT
>Ga0209803_1001987_pt1 | contig 13057 bp, 5 predicted proteins | sample GraSoiAngelo_138_FD_185895 | JGI IMG/M metagenome (GOLD analysis project Ga0209803, IMG submission 185895) | Grasslands soil microbial communities from the Angelo Coastal Reserve, California, USA - 14_0929_09_40cm (SPAdes) (version 2) | ecosystem: Environmental > Terrestrial > Soil > Grasslands ... | reverse complement strand
TGCTGTACCCGTGGGTCGGTCAGGTGATCCCGGTGGTCGACGCCTGGTGGGTGCAGGAGGCGGCGTGGTGAGCGCTGCACACGCCCGACGACTAGACTAGGGGCAGGGCAGGCCATGGGTGACGTGGAGCCGGCTGAAATGACGTCTGGCTGCGTCTCCGGTCGTCACTGCAGGGCCGCCGATCATATGATCGGCGGCCCCGCCGCGACTTCTTGCTACTGTCGTCCTCGGGTTACTGGCAGGACGTACCGCCGCCGGTGGCCGAAAGATCTGGCCCGCCGTTGGGAACCGTGAGCGAGGGATGGTCGAATGGCGCCTCGTCCTTGGCGGTCCGGCAGTCAGTCAGCCCGTTCGCCAGGAACTCGACGAGCGCGGCTTTGTCCGCGGCCGAGAGGCCCAGCGGCCGGATGCGACGCGCCTTCTCCGTGTTGGGGAAGTCGCCGCCGCGGCTGTAAAAGTCAACGACGTCGGCCAGCGTCGCCTTACCGCCGGTGTGAAAGTACGGCGCCGTCAGTCCGACGTTCCGCAGCGCCGGCGTTTTGAAGGCGCCATGGTCCATGATAGAACCGCTCACCGAGAACGGCGCCACGTTGGCGCCGCCCGTCCCGGCTCGGCCAAGGTCCTCGATCGTCGGACGGACGCCGATGTTGTGGAAGCCCTGGTCTCCGCCGTCCTCGTTGATCAAACCGAAGACACCGGCGAAGGTGACCGACGCGTCCGTCAACTCCGGTCCGGCATGGCACTTGGTGCATCCGCCCTTGCCACGGAAGACGCTGAGTCCCTTCTTCTGCAGGTCCGTCATGGCCTTCGAGTTTCCGGCCAACAACCGATCCAGAGGCGTCTGATCGGGTATGAGGGTGGATTCGTAGGCCTGAACGGCCTGACCGAACACGCGAGAGAACTGGCCCTTCACGGCCAGCGAGGGGCCGAACGCGGCGGCGATCAGCTCGCCGTACCCGCAGGCGTGCCCGTCGGTGCCGCACTTCAGGCCCTTCGCCGGCCAGGCCGACATCGCACCCAGAGCGCTGTCCTGCTGATGCACGAACTGGTGCTGGAGCGCCTTGCGCGCCATGAGCTTGTCGTAGAGATTGCCGAACGTCCGGCCATTGCAGGACACCTCGGGGAATTTGTTGGCGGGACCCACCGCCTGCGAGGCCAGCGCGCTGTTTCCGATTCCAGCCGTCGAAAATGCCGCACTGGCCTTCTGAGCCGCCGTGTTGTTCGCGGTCTGGCCGAACGGACTGGCGCCGTTGAAGTTGTCATTCCCCCGACCGTCCCAGAACATCTGGCGGAAGAACGCCACGCCATTGACGGTGGTCGGCGCATTGCGGGTGGTCACCTGCGGCGCGACTCCGAAGAGATTGAGCGCACCGGTTGTGCAGATGTCGGCCGCGTTGTCCGGATTTGGATCGATATTCTTGAAGGTGCCCTGGGCCACGGTCAGTCCCATCGAGCCGTGGACGTCGTCGGCAGTCCCAAAGAGTTTATCGAGGCCCGGGTTGATCGCGGGGCGGTTGTCCGCGCCGCCGTGAAAGTGACACGTAGCGCACGCGGTCTGGCCGTCGCCACCCAGCTGAATGTCCCAGAACAATGCCTTGCCCAGACGGACGGCCGCCGCCTGGTCGACGATGTCACCGCCGATCGGCATCGGAACGGCAACGCTCGAGAGCGGCCCTAGCTCCACGTCGTTACCCTCGCCCGTGGCGACACGGGCGCTCGCTGACAACAGGCCGACCGCGCCGATCGCCGTGATCAGAGCGAAGCTTGCTACGCGAAGCCTGCGAAACCAAGACAATGTGGTTCCTGTCTGCATCGAAGCATCTCCATACCTATAGGTGTCATGCATGCACAGCAACCCCGAGCACGTCAGCTCTCCGATGCCGTCGACGACGCGCGTCTGCGCGAACTGGTCACGCCAAACGAGACGCGGAGCCCGGAGGCACGAACTTATCCGGGTCCGTCCCTGGAAATCGCGCGGCACCACCAACTCTTTTAGGCGATCGATCGCCGCTCAGGTGATCGATCACCGCCGATCGCCCCACGTTTGCCGGGGCCTGACCGTTGATAGAGGTATTGGCAGTTTTTGGGCCAGGTTTGTAAATACGAAGGAATACTGCACCGGATGGTGAGTCTTGGAAATAAAGGCAGGCCTATCAACACTCCCGAAGGGCATACGTTGACGAGGAAGATTTCGATTTTGAAGGCCGCGAGGCCTGTGAGCAAGACCCGACGCCGATCAATATGTCAGCGAGGTAGCTCGAGCGGCGTCTGAGGTGCGGTAGCTGAACGGCCGGTGCCCCCCATCTTCGTTCGTGAGGGGAGATCGTACCCGGTGCGTCCACCCACCACAATGCGCGCAATGGTCCGATGACGACGCGTCGACGCGCCACCGCCCGCGGACTTCAGGCAGACGGTGGTCGGCCCGAAGATTGGTAAGGGTTGGTTCGGAACATCGATTTGCCATCGGCGGCACCGACGGCGGCCGTGCCGATGAGGAGCGCCGCCGGCGGAGGGAGCGAGCGCCGCGCCGCGGAGGAATCCCGCGGCGCGGCGCTTATCTGAAGCTTACTTCATGGCGTTACGGTCACGATAAAGGCCGGCGAGGTGCTGCCGGTGAAGTTAGCGTCTCCGTTGTAGACCGCCGTGATCGAGTGTGAACCCACGGTCTGGAGCCGTCTCGTAACGAGGCTGGCCTGACCCGCGGCGTTCAGAGGGGCGGTTGCAAGCAGCGTAGTCCCGTCGAAGAACGACACGCTCCCGGTCGGCGTCCCTACCGCAGGCACTGGGCTCACCGTTGCCGTGAACGTGATGAAGCTCGCCGACTTGATCGTGGACGCAGACGACGTGAGGCTGGTCGTGGTCCCTGCCGTGTTGGCATTGTTGACGAGCTGGGTCACTGTCGGCGAAGTGCTGGGTGCGAAGCTAGCAGTCCCGTTGTAGACGGCGACAAGCGAATGATTTCCGGCTGCCAGCGTGGAGATGCTGAGCGAGGCGCTTCCATTGACGAGCGTCACAGTGCCGAGTGTGGCAGCGCCATCCTTGAACGTCACCGTCCCGGTTGGCACGCCGGCCCCCGACGTCACAGTCGAGCTCAGCGTCACCGTCTGGCCGACCGTCGAGGGGTTAGGAGTGGAAGTCAGGCTGGTAGAGGTCGCCGCGGCGGCCGCGGCGTTCACGATCTGGGTCACCGTCGCCGAGGTGCTGGCTGCGAAGCTTGCATCACCGCTGTAGACGGCAGTGAGCGAATGGCTGCCCGCGGCCAGCGTGGAGATGCTGAGCGAGGCGCTTCCATTCACCAGCGTCACGACGCCGAGTGAGGTTGCCCCGTCCCTGAACGTCACGGTTCCGGTCGGTACCCCGGTGGCCGGGGCCACCGCGCTGACCGTAGAGCTCAAGGTCACCGTCTGGCCGACCGTCGAGGGGTTCGGTGAAGAGGTCAGGCTCGTGCTGGAGTTTCCGGCGTTCACCGTCTGTGTGCGGACGGCAGACGTGCTGGCCGCGAACGTCGCGTTCCCGTTGAACGCTGCGGTCAGGGAGTGGCTACCAACTGCCAGGGTCGTCACATTGAGCGAGGCGCTGCCGTTGACCAGCGTCACCGTGCCCAGCGCAGTGGCGCCGTCCCTGAACGTCACGGTGCCGGTCGGTACCCCCGCGCCTGACGTGACCGTCGCACTCAGCGTCACGGTCTGGCCGAGCGAGGACGGGTTGGGAGTGCTGTTGATGGTCGTGGAAGTGGCCGCCGCCGCGGGAGCATTGACCACCTGGTTCACCACTGGAGACGTGCTGGTCGCAAAGGTCGCGCTGCCGCTGTAGACGGCGGTCAGCGAATGACTTCCGAGGGCCAACGTGGAGATGGTAAGCGAGGCGCTGCCGTTGACCAGCGTCACCGTGCTGAGTGAGTTGGCGCCGTCCCTGAACGTCACCGTTCCCGTCGGGACGCCGGTGGCCGGTGGGACTGGACTCACCGTCGCCGTCAACGTCACGGCTTGCCCCGTCGTGGAGGGGTTCGGAGTGGAGGTCAGGCTCGTGCTCGTGTTCAGCAGGTTCACGGCCTGAGTCACCACTGGAGAGGTGCTGCCCAGGAAGCTCGGGCTGCCACCGTAGACCACAGTGAGCGAATGATTTCCGGTCGCCAGGGTGGATACCGTGAGCGAGGCGCTACCGTTGACGAGCGTCACCACGCCGAGAGAGGTCGCACCATCTCTGAAGGTGACGGTGCCCGTCGGCACGCCAGCAGCCGGCGAAACTGCAGACACTGTCGCCGTCAACGTCACGGCCTGCCCGACGTTCGAGGGGTTCGGAGTCGAGGTCAGGCTCGTGCTCGTACTCCCCTGGTTCACGGTCTGTGTCACGGTTGCAGACGTGCTGGCCTGGAAGTTCCCGCCGCCGCTATAGGCTGCGGTCAGAGAGTGACTCCCGACGGCGAACGTCGAGACGGTGAGCGAGGCGCTGCCGTTGACCAGGGTCACCACGCCCAGCGAGGTCGTGCCGTCGTTGAATGTGACCGTTCCAGTCGGGGTTCCGACAGCCGGTGGCACGGGGCTGACGGTTGCCGTCAGCGTCACGGCCTGTCCGATCACGGACGGGTTGGGGGTCGAGCTCAGGCTCGTTGTCGTCGGTGAGTTGACGACCTGGGTCACGGTCGGTGACGTGCTGCCGAGGAAATTCGGGCTTGCGTTGTAGACCGCGGTGAGCGAATGAGATCCGACCGTCAGGGTGGAGACGTTGAGCGAGGCGTTGCCGTTGACGAGCGTCACCGTGCCCAATGCCGCTGCGCCGTCGCGGAACGTCACGGTGCCAGTCGGCACGCCCACGGCCGGCGCTACTGCAGTCACCGTCGTGCTGAGCGTCACCGTCTGCCCGGCCAGCGAGGGATTCGGCGTGGACGTCAGCGTCGTGGTGGTCTGACCCGGGTTCACCGTCTGGGTCCGCACCGCCGAGGTGCTGACCGCGAACTCGAGGCTTCCGCCATACGACGCCGTGAGCGAATGACTCCCAGCAGCCAGTGTGGAGGTGACGAGCGACGCGCTGCCATTGACGAGCGCCACCGTGCCGAGCGTGGTCGCGCCGTCCTTGAACGTCACGGAGCCAGTCGGAACCAGCGGATCCGTGAGCACCGGGGCCACTGTCGCCGTCAGCGTCACGGCCTGACCGAACACCGAGGGATTCGGGGTGGAATTGAGGGTTGTCGAGGTCGCCGGACGGACGTAGATCTTTCCAATCACATTGACGAAGAGATTCGTCTCGACGACGTTGACGCCAGGCCCGCCGACGTTGGGGCCCTGGATGCGGAAGAAATTGGTGTTGGAGGGACTCCCGACGATGGTGTGAGTCAGGAGGCCATCGCCGATGAACCCGGCCGTCGGCGCTGGGGGCGTGGCCGGGTCCCACGTGAGGAACGGCCCAGCGTTGGTCGTGGGAAGGACGCTGGTGAAGTTACAGGGAAGCGGTGTGCCCAGGGGACATCCCTGGTCGACGGTGAAATTGATCGTCCCTGTCGCCGTAGCAACAAACGACTGGACCCCGAACGGACCGGTCACGACGTACGTCGCGCCGGGAACGAGGCCGTTGGGAAGGACCCTGACGCGGTAGCGCGCGAACACGATCTGCGCGCCCGCGCCATCTGCGGCCGTACCCGTGGCCCCGCCGAAGCCGCCCTGAGTGCTCATCACCAGGAGCGCCCGGCCTCCGACATTGCCAATGTTGTTGATGGTCGTCGTTGTGCGCCAGTAGAAAAATTCGTCGGGGAAGTTGTTGGGAAACGAGATCGGCTGCCCGGGATTCGGAAACGTTCCCGCCAGGACGCACGGATCTGCAGGGTTCGCCGCGTCGAGGCATTGGCCGAGCTGCAGGCCGTTCTTGTCCAGATACCATCTGGGATACCCGTTGGCCGGGTCGATGGCTCCGACCGCGGCCAGGCCTTGGGCGTTCTGGGCGAAGGCCCCGCCGGCGGCAAAGATCACGCATGCGACGACTGCCAGAGAAATGCACCACTTCAATTTCGAAGCTCGAGGCTTCATCCGCTTATCTCCATGTTGTGAGAGTTGTCATGACTTGAAAATAGGAATCCGCTAAAAGCTGCCGTCGATCAGGGTGGTCGTCTCTTCGACGTCCGTCACCCAGATGCGACCGATCTCGCACACCTCAGCCAATCCGGCCGGAAGCGGCGAGCTTAGCATTAGCGTCCCAGTTCCGAGGGCTATGGTGATCGTGCCCGCTGGGTCGCCGCCGTTGGCGAAGACCAGGAGCTGCGTCCCATCTGGAACGTCGACGGCCACCTGCACCACGAATGTCTGTTGCGAGCCCTGGTCAATTGATCGAATGTACGCAAACCCGACAGCGGCGACCGCCTCCCCGTCGGGAGTAGCGGGCAGGCTCGTCCTGTCCGTGCAGTCCGCTGCCGCCGCGTCATTCGGGAGCGCAAAAGCCGCCAGGCTCGCCGCCAAAAGCCATATAAAGAGTCCTTTCACTGTTATCGACCTCCTATCGATCGATTCGGAACATAATTAACGAGCATTGATTGACGCCCCTGGTTGTGTGGCCGTCCGTGCTTGGGGCAAGTCCTGTGCCTGTTCTGAAACCCCTTGGAAACCTTGAGACACTGGACCGCGCGTGTTCGCGCCGAAACCCAAACCGACAGCAACGAGGGGGGCTAGGACGTTCGTCCTAGCCCCCCGCCGGAAAGTTACAGGGCTCAACTGCTCGTTGCTATGCGGCGGAAGCCTGCGCGGTGCGGCGAAGCCGCCGGCGCAATCTCGCGATTCCCGTGAGGCCCACACCGGTGCCAAGAAGCAGGAGCGTTGCAGGCTCCGGCGTAGCTGCATCCGGCGGCGCGACGTTGGTCGTGAGCGCCGCTCCGTTGAAGAAGAGGTCGGTGGCGTCGCGGAACTGGTGGAGGCCGCCGTTGTCCAAATTGCTGAAGGAGAACAGTGCGTTGATCTGCTGGTTGGGGCCCAGACTACCGAGGGAGTAGAGCAGGGCGAGCGCGACGTCATTCGGGCCCGCGCCGATGTGGTCGGTGTTGTCCAGCGTGCCTCCGAGAATGTTGCCGAGGAGACTTCCGAACGGAGTGTCGATTTGGAACCCCGTAGCGGAGCCGAGGTTCGTCCCGAGACCAGCACTGTCCAGGTTGTTGTCCGTCCCGCCGGGAGTCGTCACGATGTCAGCATCGAGCAGCGCGATGAGGTTCGCGGGGGCGAAGGTGGTAGCGGTCGGGTTGGTGACGGTGATGCTGACCGTGCCCAGGTTGCTTGCGTTGAGATTGTTCGTGACCGAGACACTGAAGCCCTGAGTGATGAAGTCCGAAAACGGACCCCCGCTCAGATTGTTCGGTCCGATGATGATGTCCTGCTGCAGCGCCGAAGTCCCGTTGATCGCGGTGTTGACCGCCGGAGACCACAGGAACAGGCTGAACTGATTGATGTCGATCGATAACGCCGAAGCGGCGCGCGGCTGTACGACAAGCATCAGCGCAAAGCTGAGCCAGGCGAGAAGCAGCGCCCCTGATTCCATACGCGACGAGCAAAGCCGTCGAAACATATGGCTGCCCTCCTACCAGTTGATTTAGTACTTCTGGTAGAGAGGTACTGGCAACTATTGTGCCTAGCCCGAAAGGTAGAGAAATACGCGAGTTTCTGCGGAGCCGCGCTGACGTCCGTAACATCCGGCGACACTGACAAGTTTTCTTACGATTGGTTCCGGTGTGGGATCCTGCCCGCTCGCCGATATGCCATCGGATACTCCTCGCCGGTCAGGAGCACTGCGCGGGCTTACCGGTGACCGGGCTGAGGTATCGCGTCTGCGGTTGCCGGATTTTTGCGTCCGATGCGACCGTAAAACTCGAGATTTTCGGCCACCGAGCGAGCGCCGGGTCGGACACTCGCCAGGATTCAACCCCCTGTCGAGGAGGACACATGCCGGAGGCCGACGATGACACAGGTTCGAGTCTGAATCCGACGGTTGCTGACCGGGTGATCGTTCGTTGAAGCAGAGCTGATCGCCGTGCGTTCGTCCGAGCCGATGGTTTCGGAACGAGGCGGCTGCAAACATTCGCGACACCGGGCAAACCTGCCGCGCAGTAAGAAGACCCGTCGGTGCGGGGGCTCGAAAGAATCAACACGACTTGACGGTGGAGGAGGGCGCGGAGACCGTGGGAGGATGTCGACAAACAAAGAGCCGCGGCGAGGGCCTTCCTCGCCGCGGCGGATTACGGTGACGTGTTACGCGGCCTGCTTCTACTTCACGACCGGCGGCGGCGTGAGACCACTGCCCTCGCCAACCTTGCCACCGATCACCTGAGCCCGGATGAAGCTCATGACCTTGGCCTGATCGCTGGACGAAAGAGCCTTGAACGCCTGCGCCGAAGCGACGGCCTCGGAGTAGCCATTGTGGTCCTGGATCGCCAGCCCGTACTGCACAGCCGACGAGCCGCCAGGATTGTTGAAGGACATCGTGAGCGTCGCACAACCGCCCGCGGGAACGGAGTTGATCAGCCATCCGGCACCCTGGCGGAACCCGCCGTCCGGATCCGCTGTCGTAGCATTTGCGGCAGTCAAGCCGGCCGTCATCTGACCGGTGAGCACCACGTGGATCGGAAGCGAAGGACTGCTGGTCGGAAGACCGCAGATGCTGACCGGTTGCGACGTCATCGCCAGCCCGTTGACCATCTTCGTGGTCCCCCGGCCCCTGGTGACGGTCGCCGTCGGAATCGAGACACCCTCGTGCGCGAGAATCGTATCCATCAGCTGGGTGCCGACCCAGCGACCATCGCGACCCCAAGGGAACACGGCGCCGGCGTCCCAGAGTTCCGCGGTTTTCATCGTGTCACGCGACGGGATGCCGTTCTTCATGAGCGAACCCATCTTGTGCAACTTGAAGTCACCGTAGATGCGGAGGCCGGGATCGCCGACGTTCTGGGCGAGCCCGTCAGCAACGTCATCGGGATCGGCGGTATGGTAATCGACCTGAATCGGGATCACGCCTGGGGTTTCTGGATTGGTCAGATTGAGCGTGGTGCCGTTGAGGAACGGCCGGAAGACCGTGTGACACGAGGCGCAGCGAGCTCCGCCATTGGCCATCGTCTTGCGGAAGATCGAGCGTCCCTCATAGGCGTCCAGAGGGCTCAGGCCCAGGTGGGTGAACATCTCGTCGTCGTCGGCTTGCCTCGGCACGGGCAGGTTCGCCATGAACGCGACGAGCGCCGTGACTTCGCCAGGCGAGAGCTCGTTTCGGACACCATCAGCATCGAGGTCGCACGCGATGGCTTGAGCCATCGACACCGAGGTTGCGCTCGCTGGAACGCAGCCTGCGGCCTTGGCGGCGGCCAGCTGGGCCGCCTGGGTGATGAACTCCGGCGCCTGAACGCCCAGGTGATTGTTCGCAGCCCCGAAGGTCACCGCGCGCAGCGAGGCGATGGAGCCGACGGTGCCATGAGCGAACGTGGAGCACCCGTTCCCGGTCGACGTGACCGGTAGCGGAGGTGCAATGCTGGCGCAGGAGACGGCGCCGGCGTTGATGAGTTGCTGGCGGAGCAGTTCCGCACCACCGCCACCCCACGTCGAGGGCGGATTGAGGTTACCGGCCCGGTCCGTCGTTGCACGAAGCGTGTAGAGACCGCGCCCGGCCGCGCCAATGGCGGGCTGGGAGTGGCACGCGGCACAACTCGTGGTGTTTCGCTGGGTCCCGCCGTCTTCCGGCCGCCACACCATCTCGAAGAGCGCGCGACCGACGAGGGCGAGACGCTCCTGGTATGCCGTGACGCCGAACGGCGCCCACATCGGATCGAGGAGGCCAGCGTTGATGAGGTTCATGATGTTGTTCTCGAGTGGTTCTGGAAGCTGATCCAGCGTCGCCAGCGCGCTGTCGAGGTCCGCCTGGCTGATGCGAATGCGACCGGCGCTCCCGGGAACGCTATTCGGACCCGAGGAGTCGGTCTGGAACGGATCGTTGAAGATCAAAGGAACAACGTTACCCTTCCCGTTTGGATCGATGATCGGGAACCGAGCGGCCAGCGGGAAGAACAGCGAGTTGGGATTCTCTTCGAGCGGAAGCCCGTTCAATACCAACACCGGGGGATTGATCTCCGTGATCATGAACGTCCGCGCGGTGGTGAACTGAGCCTCCGGAAAGCCAATCGGCGTGCGGATGTTCGGATCGAACGCACCGCCGGGCCCCTGGTGCAGCAGCCTGTCGAGCAGGGCGAACGCATCTTCGAAGGGGAACGCCACGCCGTTGATCGACACGACCGGGCAATTCATCCGGATGCCTGTCGACGAAACCGGAAACTTCTGCACGCCATTGTCGACGATCTGCTTGGCCGACGTGATCGTCGAGATATCGAATCCAGTCGGCACCGTCACGGCCCACACCTCCCAGATGGAGCTGTAGAACGAGTCGCCGGGCGACTTTGCGGTAATGATTCGCGGAGTGTCCGCACTCGGCAGAATGTTGCCATTCGCATCTTTGAAGATGAAGAGGACCTGGGGATTGAAACCGCCGTCCTCGACGTCGTACGGGACGAAATGCACGATCTGGCTCTCGAAGAACGCCTCGCGCACTGTTGGCTCGTTGGCGACGGGGCCACCGGGCACGGGATCGAGGGTCGTACCGTCGGGGACGATGGGGCAGTTCAGGAAGATGTTCGTCTGGACGTCCGCGATTGAATAGGGCGATGTCGCCACCTTGAAGGCCGAATCGATCCTCGTCTCCAGGTTGTTCGGGTCATACGACGGGTCGACGAGCAGCGCGTGCAGCTCCCAGACCGCGGTGAACTTGCGCGCGACCAGTTCGTTGGTCGTCAGCGGAAAGGGCACCGCTTCGATGACAGGCGGCTGATTGATCTTCTGGCCGGTCGCCGCGTTGTAGAGGACGTACATGTCGGCGTGCTTGTCCCCATCCGACATGTTCTGTCCGTTCACGCGCGGCGGAAAGCGCATGAACAAAACATTGGAGTCGATGACGCCCTGCCGCGACCCGAGGACCGGGATGTTTTTCAGACGGAGCGGAACGGCCGGAATCGGCTCCAGCCGGGGGTCACCAACGTGCGGTGTCAGGTTCGGCAGCGCATCGACCTGGGCCTGCGCGACTCCGATCAGCGAGACCGACGCGAGGGCAGCGAGGAGGACCACGAGGCCGGCCTTAACAGCCCGCCCCCGCCGCAAGTACCTGCGCAGCCTGCCGAACACGGTCAGGCCGGCACCGGTCCCGAGAAGGACGAGGGTCCCCGGCTCCGGTGTGGGCGCGGGGTTCCCGGGATCGATGTTGCTCAGGACCACGCCGCCATTGAAGAAGAGCTCGGTATCCAGACGGAATTGATGAAGGCCACCGTTGTCGAGGCTGCTGAGGGAGAAGATGGCATTGATCTGCTGGTTGGCCCCGAGACCGCCACTCAGCGAGTAGAGCAGGGCGAGCGAAACGTCATCCGGCCCGGCGCCGATGTGATCCGTGTTATCCAGGGTGCCCGCGAGGATGTTGCCGAGGATGCCGCCCAGTGGATTGTCGACTTGAAAGCCATCGGCCCCAACTGGCGTGAACGACGGCCCCGAGGAATCCTGATTATTGTCGGCCCCTCCCGGGGTGCTCACGATGTCCGCGTCCAGCAGAGCAATCAGGTTCGCGGGAGCGAACGCTGTGCCCGTCGGGTTCCCGACGGTGATGCTGACGGTGCCCAGATTGTTGGCGTTGAGGCCATTGGTAACCGAAACGCTGAAGCCCTGGCTGATGAAGTCCGAGAACGGACCGCCGCTCAGGTTGTTCGGACCAATGATGATGTCCTGCTGGAGCGCCGAGGTTCCGTTGATCGCCGTATTGACGGCCGGCGACCACAGGAACAAGGAGAACTGGTTGATATCGATGGTCAAGGCCCAGGCGGTGGTTGGTTGCACGACGAGCATCAGCGCAAAGCTGAGCCAGACGAGAAGAGCCGCCCCCAAGCCCATACGCGACGAAGTGATCCGCCGAAACATATGGCTGCCCCCCTACTGAATGGTCTAGTACTTCTGGGAGGGAAGCCATTCGCAACTCTTGTGCCTAGCCCGAAAGGTATGGAAGATCGCGTCTTTTTTCATAGCGGATGTCATCGCCGTAACCTCCGGCGACAGTGACGACTTTTCTTGCGATCCGCTTCGAGCGGCGCTCCGGCGATCGTGGTCGAGTATGCCTTTCGATCTAGAGAGGTAGAACTCCGTCGATCAACGTCACCCCGCGGATGGTGCTCATCGGGCCGGTGGAACGGCGGGCGCCGCGATGCCGAAGCTGGTAACGGGTGGCCGAGCGGCCAGTGGCGGAGCGGCCAGTGGCGTGGACAACGTCGCGGAGCTCACGGTGTCGGTCCGGCTGTCGGTTGCGACTGGACGGGCCGCGGTATCGAAACCTTCGGCCGAGGCCACGACGACGGCAGGCTCGGCTTCGGCCGCGAGGGATCGTGGAGGAGCTGCACCTCCAGCCGCGGATTCCGCCGCTCGAGGACGATATGGCTCGACTCGATCGCCCGGATGGTTCCACCGGCCACTGAATCCCCGAGCCGGTAGGCGTACACCCGCTTGCTGCCGGGATCCTTCAGATAGGCGATGGACCGATCGCCGGAAGACCACGCCGAAGAGGTTCAGCCGCATCGCCGCGATGGCGGCGACGGCCGGGTCGACCTTCTGGGTGTCGGAGCGGGTGGGGCTGAACAGGTTCCGGCTCCCGATCGAGGCGTAGACGGCGGGAGTGGCCCGTAGCGCGATGTCGGGCTCGACGACGGCGGCACTCACGGGCGCCGGCGGCGTGTCGACCGACGATCCGAAGGGAGCCGTCATCTCCCACACGATGTAAATCGAAAAGCCTACCGACAGTCCCGCGAGCAGCGTTTTCACTCCGAGTAACCGTTTCGATCTGGCGAGCACCCGATGCCGGCGATCTGACCCGATCCAGCGCACGCGGTAGCGCGTCGGGGGGACGCCGGCGCCTCGCGCCACCGTCAAGTTCACCGACAGCTGCCCTGGCGAGCACGCCAACGACGCGCTCGCAATCGTCTCCACTACCGACGCCACGAAATCGTCGGCGCGCCTAGAGGACC
>Ga0209803_1001983_pt1 | contig 13061 bp, 13 predicted proteins | sample GraSoiAngelo_138_FD_185895 | JGI IMG/M metagenome (GOLD analysis project Ga0209803, IMG submission 185895) | Grasslands soil microbial communities from the Angelo Coastal Reserve, California, USA - 14_0929_09_40cm (SPAdes) (version 2) | ecosystem: Environmental > Terrestrial > Soil > Grasslands ... | reverse complement strand
GCGCACGCGGCGAACGCCGCGGCGCCGGCGGAGATGCCCACCAGCAGGCCCTCCTCGCGCGCGAGCCGCCGCGACCACGCGATCGCGTCCTCATCGCGCACCAGGATGATCCGGTCCACGACGCTCCGGTTCAGGACGCCGGGCACGAAGGACGCGCCGATCCCCTGGATCGCGTGGGGCCGCGCCTTGCCGCCCGAGAGGACCGGCGACTTCGCCGGCTCGACGGCGATCACGCGGACGCCCGGGAGCTTCTGCTTGAGCACCTCGCCCACGCCGGTCACCGTGCCGCCGGTGCCGACGCCCGCGACGAATGCGTCGAGGCGCCCGGCGACGGCGTCCAGAATCTCCAGCGCCGTGGTCCGCCGGTGAGCCTCGGGGTTCGCCGGGTTCTCGAACTGCTGGGGCATGACGTAGTCCGGGTGCTCGCGGCAGAGCTCTTGAGCCGCGTACACCGCGCCCGTCATCCCCTCGATCGCAGGCGTCAGGTGGATCTCGGCGCCGAACCGCGCCAGGAGCCGCTGGCGTTCCACGCTCATGTCGTCGGGCATCGTGAGAATGAGCCGGTAGCCCTTCACCGCGGCGGCCATCGCGAGCCCGATGCCCGTGTTGCCGCTGGTCGGCTCCACGATCGTCGAGCCCAGCTTGAGGCGGCCCTGCTCCTCCGCGGCCTCGAGCATCGCCACGGCGATCCGGTCCTTGACGCTCCCACCGGGGTTCACCGACTCGAGCTTGGCGACGACGCCCGCGCCGCCCGGCCTCGGGAGCCGGTTCAGGCGCACCATCGGCGTGTGCCCGATCAGCTCGAGTACCGACGACGCGATCTTCGGCCGGGGCGTCATATGTGGTACATCGCGCGTACCGCGCTGCGGCGCGCGAGCGCACGGGCCGCGAGGTCGCCGAAGGTCACCCGATCGACGACCGCCGACACCGCTTTCCCGATCTCCTCCCAGAGCTCGCCGAGCTCGTGCGTCTCGTCGCCGTTCCGCCGCCCGGGCCCACGGCGCGCCTCGACCGGCGCGGGCGACCCTTCGACGGCGCGCAACACGTCCCCCACGCTGATCTCCTCGGGCAGTCGCATCAGATGATAGCCACCCGAGGCGCCCCGCTTCGAGCCGAGCAAGCCCGCGCGCTTCAAGGCCAGCAGGACGTGCTCCAGGTAGCGCTGCGGGATCGCGTGCCGGGCGGCGATGTCCTGGATCGGCACGAGCCCATCCCCGCCGCGGAGCGCCAGATCCAGCACCGCCTTGATCGCATACTCGCCCTTCGCCGAGATCCGCATCCGTCAGCACACCCTCGTCGTGTTCGGCCGGCGGCCGGCCTCATCGCGCACTGCCACGCTCCAGGAGGCGCGCCGCCTCGCGCGCGAAGTAGGTGATCACCACATCGGCGCCCGCCCGCCGGATCGCGACGAGGGCCTCCAGCATGGCGCGCTCCTCGTCGAGCCAGCCCAGGCGGCCCGCGGCCCGGATCATCGCGTACTCGCCGGAGACCGAGTAGGCGGCCAGCGGCACGCCAAACTCCGCCTTCGCGCGCGACACGATGTCGAGGTACGGCAGCGCCGGCTTGACCATCACGATGTCCGCGCCCTCGTCGAGGTCAAGCGCGATCTCACGCATCGCCTCGAGCGCGTTGGCGGGGTCCAGCTGGTATGAACGCCGGTCGCCGAACTGCGGCGCCGACTCGGCCGCCTCCCGGAAGGGCCCGTAGAAGCTCGAGGCGTACTTCGCCGAGTACGCCATGATCGGCGTGTCGGTGAAGCTCGCCTCGTCGAGGGCCTCGCGGATCGCGCCCACGCGGCCGTCCATCATGTCCGACGGCGCCACCATGTCGGCGCCCGCCTCGGCGTGCGAGACCGCGACGCGCGCGAGCAGCTCGAGGGTCGGATCGTTGCGGACGCTGCCGCCCTCGACGAGGCCGCAGTGACCGTGACTCGTGTACTGGCAGAGGCACACGTCGGTGACGACCAGGAGGTCGGGCACGACGTCCTTCACGGCGCGGACCGCCTGCTGGACGATGCCGTCCTCGGCGTACGCCTCGGAGCCGCGCGGGTCCTTCTCCGCCGGCACCCCGAAGAGGAGCACCGCGGGGATGCCCATTCCCGCCGCGTCCTTGACCTCCTTGACCAGCTCGTCGATCGACATGCGGAATTGCCCCGGCATCGACGCGATCGGCTCGCGGACACCGCGCCCATGGAGCGCGAACAGCGGGTAGACCAGGTCGTCGACGGCCAGCGCCGTCTCGCGGACCAGCGCGCGCAGCAGCGGTTTCTCGCGCAGACGCCTCGGACGGAACATCGCATGCGCCATCACACACTCCTTCTGCCCCGGGGTCCGGAGCGTCTCGGGACCCGGGAAAAGTAGTCGGCCAGCGCCCGCGCGAGCGCCGGAATCGTATACTCGCTCGGCATGACGTCGGTGGGGAGCCCGTACTCCGCTGCGGTCGCCGCGGTGATCGGGCCGATCGAGGCGATGGTGACCCGGCCGCGCCATGCGCGGCGCTCCTCCTCGCTGAACAGCTCCGCGAAGTTGCGCGCCGTGGACGAGCTGGTGAACGTCACGGCGTCGATCGCGCCCGCGGCGAGGGCCCCGCGCAGGCGGCTCGCGCCGTTCTCGACACGCCGGGTCTGGTAGGCCGGCACCTCCGTCACCGTCGCGCCAAGCCGTCGGAGCTCGACCACCAGCACGTCGCGCGTCTCTTTCGCGCGCGGCAGCAGCACCCGGTCGCCCGCGCCGATCGCCGGCCGGAGCCGCTCCACGAGCGCTTCGGCGCGATACTCGTCGGGCACCGCCTCCACGCGTACACCGTGCTCGGCGAGCGCCTCGGCCGTCGCCGGGCCGATTGCGGCGACGCGCTTGCGCGCGACGGCGGCCCACCCGACCCCGCGCGCCGAGAGCCGTCGATCCACCATCACGACACCGTTCACGCTCGTGAAGATCATCCACGTGAACGTGTCGAGCGCGTCGAGCGCCGCGTCGAGCGGCTCCCAGGACTGGGGCGGCTCGATCGCGATCGTCGGCGCCTGCAGCACGCGTGCGCCGGCCTCCTCGAGAAGCTGCACGAATTTCTGCGCCTGTGGGGCCGCCCGCGTCACGACGATCGTCCGCCGCTCGAGCGGGCGCGTTCCCTCGACCCGCGTAACCCTCGCCACGTCACACCCTCAGCGCGGTCACGGCCGCCGCGCCCCTGGCGAGCAGCGTCTCGGCAAGGCGCCGACCCAGCGCTAGGCACTCATCCGGCGTCCCGCTCTCGGCGCCGCGAAGTACCTGTCGACCGTCCTCGCTCGCCACGAACGCGCTCATCCTCAGGCAAGCCCTGTCGAGCACCGCGTGAGCCGCCATCGGCGTCTTGCACGAGGCGCCGAGCCGGCCGAGGTATGCGCGCTCGGCGAGCGCGCAGACGCGCGTGGGGGCGTGGTCGATGCGGTCGATGAGGGCGCGCGTCGTCTGATCGGCCGCGCGCACCTCGACCGCGATAATCCCCTGCCCGACGGCGGGAACGAAGACCATCGGGTCCAGCGGCCGCGCGTGCTCGGGCCTGAGCCCGAGGCGGCTCAACCCCGCGGCGGCGAGAATCACGGCGTCCAGGGGTCCGGACTCGAGCTTTCTCAAGCGCGTGTCCACGTTACCGCGGATCGGCTCGACGACGAGGTCGGGCCGGAGCGCGAGCGCGAGGGCCCGCCGGCGCGGGCTGGACGTGCCGACCACCGCTCCCGCCGGCAGGTCCTCGAAGTCCACCCCCGACCGGGTCACGAGGACGTCACGCGGGTCGTCGCGCTCGGCGAAGGCCGCGAGCGTGAGTCCCACCGGCAGCTCGGCCGGGAGATCCTTGAGACTGTGGACCGCGAGGTCGAGAGCGCCCCCGAGCAGCGCCTCCTCGATCTCCGTCACGAACAGGCCCTTGCCCCCGACCGAGGCTAGATGGGCGTCGAGCAGCCGGTCGCCCTCGGTTCGCATCGGGACGATCTCGACTTCGGCGCCGAGCATGCGCAGGCGCGCAGCCACGATGCGTGCCTGCGCGAGCGCGAGCGGACTCCCCCGCGTTCCGAGTTTCAGCATTGTAGCGGGGTCCGCGAGGTCGCCACACTCCGTGGGTGGTCTGAGCAGGGCACGACCTGGCCGCGCTCCACTCTCGCCATCATTTCCTGCCAAGGCCGAAGAGCTCGTGGACGAGCTCCAACCATGAGCGGCTCGAGCCCGCGCGCGAGGATTCGCGCAGCTTCGTGATCGGTGCGTGCAGGATCTTGTTGACGATCGCCGACGAGAGCACCTCGATCGCCTCGCGCGTCTCGGGCGTCGCGCCCGGCAGCCGCGTCAGCGCCTTGCGCACCTCGCCCACGCGGATTCCCTCGAGCCGCGCGCGCAGCGAGACGATCGTCGGGATGACCTCGACGTCGCCCTGCCGGGCGCCGAACTTCGCCGCCTCGCGCTCCACCAGCGCCTCGGCGCGTTGCGCCTCGCGGAGCCGCTCGCGGATGTTCGCCTCGACCACCTGCTTGAGGTCGTCGATGTTGTAGCAGTACACGTCGTCGAGCGTGTTCACGCTCCCCTCGACGTCGCGTGGCACCGCGATATCGATGAAGAACAGGGGCCGCGCGCGCCGCCCGTGCATGACCCGCTGGACCATCGCCCGCGTGACGACCGGCTCGGTCGCGCCCGTCGAGGTGATCACGATGTCCACTGAGGCGAGCGCCGTCCCGAGCTCAGCGAACGGCACCGCCGCCCCTGAGAGCGCTCGGGCCATCTCCTCGGCGCGCTGCCACGTCCGGTTGGCGACGTAGATCGGGAACGCGCCGTGCTCGACGAGGTGACGCGCCGCCAGCTCGCCCATCTTGCCGGCACCGACGAGGAGGACGGCCCTGCCGCGGAGCCCCGCGAAAATCTTCTTCGCGAGCTCGACGGCCGCGAACGAGACCGACACCGCATGGCGGGCGATCTCCGTCTCGCCCCGGACCTTCTTGGCGACGGCGAACGCTTGGGTGAAGAGCGTGTGCAGCACCGGCCCGATCGTCTCGCACGCCTGGGCGAGGGCAAACGCGTCCTTCACCTGGCCCAGGATCTGCGGCTCGCCGATCATCATCGAGTCGAGGCTCGCGGCGACCCGGAAGGTGTGGCGCACGGCGTCGCCGTCCACGTGCGTGTAGAGAACCGGCTCCACCGACGCGGGGCTGACGCCCCGGTAGCGGCAGAGGTGGCGAAACGCGACGGCGCGCGCCTCGCCCGGCGCGTCGGCGACCCCGTACACCTCGACCCGGTTGCACGTGGACAGGATCAACGTCTCCTGCACGACGCCCGTCGCCGAGACGTCGCTCAGGAGCTCGCGGAGCTTGTCCTCTTCCACGGCGAGCTGCTCGCGTAGCTCGACGGGCGCGTTCTTGTGCGAGAGCCCCGCGACGAACAGCGCCATTCAAGCTCCGCTCATGGCGCGTCGAGGGACGAGCCAGACGAGGCCCGAGGCAGGAGCCGGGCCGAGGCGTACGCGGTTGTACGTCGAGGTCCGGCGACGACCGAGAACGAAGTATGGCGACGTCCATCGGCGCGCCATCTCTAGGAGCCATGCCTTCCAGGCAGGAAGAGCCCCGCGCTCAGCGTGAGCACCAGCGTGGCGAACCCGATGATCGCGAAGTACGCCGCGCGCCGCCCGCGCCAGCCCGCGGCCGCCCGCCCCGCGAGCGTCCCCGCGTAGATCGCCCAGGCGACGAACGACAGGAGCGCGAGCGGGTCGTACGCGAAGACGCTCCCCCACGCCCGGCCGGCCCACAGGACGCCCAGGATCAGCCCCGTGGTGAGAAAAGGGAATCCGAGCGCGAGAGTGCGATACGTCAGCCGGTCGAGCGTCTCGAGATCGGGCAGCCGGTAGTAGAGCGCGCCGGGACGCTTCGCCTTCAGTTGGCGCTCCTGGAGCACGTACATCAAGGCGCCGGCGAAGTTCAGGACGAACGCCGCGATCCCGACGAGAACCAGCCCGATGTGCACCCAGATCCATGCACCGCCGAGGGCACGCTCGATCCCCGGGATGCCGAGCGACCGTGTCGTCGCCGAGTTGAGGCTGAACACGAGGACGACGGGCAGGACGAACGCGCCCAGGACCTTGACGCCGTACTGCCGCTCCACCCAGAGTGCCCACAGCACGGCGACCCACACCGCCACCGACATGGCCTCGCTCAGGCTGCCGAGCGGCGGCCGCCCCAGCCGGAAGGCCAGAGCGAGGAGCGCGACGGCGTGGAGGACCCAGCCTGCGATCGTCGCGACGGACGCGAGCCTATGGAGCCACTCCTCCCGCTGGACCAGGTAGGCGAGCGACAGCCCGGTCGCGGCGATGTAGCCGAAAATCGCGAGATCGAACAAAGTCGGGTACATGACGTCAGAAACGGTAAGTGCAGCGAGAGTTTACCACATTCCCGATGCTGATTTGTGCAGCGCCAGTCAGGCGCGGCGAGCGAGGTGGATCAGCGAGGCGATGGGGCGCCAGTATCCCTCACGGATGGCGACCACGTCGAAGTGAGGTGATCCCCAGTCCTCGATGAGCGCCGAGCCGGCGTTCCAACGAATCCGCCGGTCGAGCTCCTTGACGTAGGCTTTGCACTGCCTGCAGGCGGAGATGAAGTAGCCTTCCTCCTTCTCCACTGCCTCGAGGCGAACGAGGTCTTTGGAGGACTGCGTACCGCAGAACGGACAGCGGAGTCGTGGAAACACCCAGCCGCCCCCGCACACGTGACACGCGAGCCGACGCTGGCCGGCGTCGGTCAGGTCACCGAAGCCGGGAGGCGCCCCGCAGTAGGGACAGACGCCGAGATCCCATCTCCCCTCGGTGAGATGGATCCGGCACCCGGCGAAGTACCGATCGAGCGCCGGCCGGAGCGCGCCGCATGCGAGGAAGCTCGTGGATTCAGCGCGGAGACCGAAATCTGTCAGCAGCGACGCCAGCCCGACACGCCCCCGCGACGGAAAGAAGGCGGCCGGGCCGACCTCGCCCTGATCCCATGCCCGAGCGAATCTCCTCAGGACCTCTTCGGGCTCACCGATCGCCGCCAGAAACTCAAGGGCAGCAGCAAGGAGAGGCTCCACGTTTTCCGGGAGGATAGGCACCAGGACATCAGAAAGCAGTGGAACCCCGCGTCGCCAACGCTCCTCGCACTCCGAGGCCGTCCAGCTGAGCGGCGCCAGGCACTCGGCAGGCCACTCGGCCCACGCCTCCAGCACCAAGCGATACGGCGCCAGCGGCTCGCGGAAGGTCGGCCGGCGCGTCAGGAGGTCGTTCCACTCCTCGAGCAGCTTCGCGTAGCTCAGGTCGCCTGACCGGCGGCGATGATCACGTACTTGACGACGAACCCCCCGACCAGGATGAGAACGGAGACGAGCACCGTCATCGCCGGCGCCGCCTTCCGGGTGACGCCGCCGAGGTGGAGCGCCAACGGCACCAGAATACCGACGACGACCGCGCCGAGCCAGAACGGGAGGCCGTACGGTCCGGTGATGAGCTGCGCCAGCGCGCGGGCGATCCCTGCAGAGCCCGCCGTGGAGACCGACAGGATGAACAGCGCGAGGGCGGCGAGCTGGACGACCAGCGCGAACGCGGTGAACCGCATGAGCCGCGAGAGCGCCTCGCGCCGCGTGGCGCCGAGCACGCTCAGGATGAGGGCGATCGCCGCGCCGCCTGTCGAGGCGCCGACGGCGAGGAAGAGAGCGCCCAGCCAGTGGGCGCTGACGAACAGCGGACGCGCCGTGGCGCCGATGAGCACGCCGGGATAGGCGGCGAGGAAGAACCCGAAGAACGTGCCGATCACGCCGACGACGCCGCGGAACGTCCGCATGCTCCGACCGCCCCGGTGCTCGAGGAAGACGTCCAGCGCAGCCAGGAACGCGCAGGCGCTGAACGCCAGCAGTGCCCACGCTCCCGCGTTCATGGGCGAGAACGGCTTGAGGTGGAACGGCCCGACGGTGACGGCGTCCCTGCCGATCTCGAGCGACGGCTTGGCCACCATCAGCATGTGGAGGAAGCGCGTGGGGAGACCGAGGTCCACGGTGAGGATGATCGGTCCCGGAATCACCGCGAGGAAAGCGATGTAGTACCCGACCCTGACGATGTCGCGATACCGCTCGTGGCCGAGGAGGTTGGCGATCGTGGCGATCACGAACGCCCCACCGGCGATACCGCCGAGGAAGAAGTAGAGGTCGATCAGGACCGGCCAGTCCGCGCTTTTCAGGAGACCGGGCTCCATCACGCGTCTCCTCTCCCACCCCGCCCCCTGAAGGCGACCAGGGCGCCCAGCCCCACGACCAGGGCGGAGCCGATCGACAGGAGCGAGTCGACGAGCACGTTGCGCTGCGGAAGCTTCGGCTTCTCCGGGAGCCCGTAGAGCGCCGGCTTGCCGAGGAGCAGGAAGAACGCGTTGAGACCGCCCAGGTCGCCTTTCGGGTCCGCGCCGTAGAGCTGGGCGTCTTTGTAGCCGTGCTTTCGGAGCTCCTCGACCCGCTTCTCGGCGACGCCCGCCAGATCGTCGCGGAAGCCGAACCTGATCGACTGGGTCGGGCACGCCTTCGCGCAGGCGGGCCCGAGGCCGTTGTGGATCCGGTCGTTGCAGAAGGTGCACTTCGTCGCAGTGCCGGTATCGCGGTTGAACGAGACGACGCCGAACGGACAGGCGGAGACGCAGTACCGGCAGCCGTTGCAGATGTCCTGGTTGATGTTGACGGTTCCGAACTCGGTCCGGTAGATCGCGCCGGTCGGGCACGCCTCGAGACAGCCGGCCTGCGCGCAGTGCTTGCACACGTCGGACATCATGTGCCACTGCTTGATCTGCCCTTTGTCGTCGGTCTCCTCGAAGAACCTGACGAGACGGTAGCTCTTGTCCGTGAAGTGGGCATGGTTCTGGTAGGTCCCCGTCCACTCCGGCTCCTCGGGCGCGAGCTGGTTCCACTGCTTGCAGGCGACCTGGCAGGCGCGGCACCCGATGCACAGGGAAACGTCTGTGAACATCGCGAGCGTGCGTGCCATGGCTACGCCTCCTTCCTGACGTTGCAGAGGAGGGCTTTCGACTCCTGAATGAACGTCGTGGGGTCGCCGAGGCTCGCGACCAGGTCGTTCGTGATGTCACCCCGCGCGGACTTCATGACGCCCTGGTAGCCCCAGTGCCACGGGATGCCGACCTGGTAGACCTTCTTGCCGTTGATCACGAACGGCTTGATCCGCTCGGTGACGAGGGCGCGCACCCTGATCTTCGCGCGCGGCGTCTCGACGGTGATCATGTCGCCGTTCTGGAACCCGAGCTCCTTGGCCATCTCGGGCCCGATCTCCGCGAAGTGACCGAAGAAGAGCTCGGAGAGCCACGGCACGTGCCGCGACATGCCGGCCGCGTGGTGCTCCGTGAGCCGGTACGTGGTCAGGATGTACGGGTACTTGTCGGGCGTGCCGAGCTTGTTCAGGTCGCCGATGTTGTACACCTTCGCCACGGGGTTGTTCTGCACCTTGGACAGGAGGTTTTTCGTCGGCGACTCGAACGGCTCGTAGTGCTCGGGGAACGGGCCGTCCACGATCGACGCGAAGAACTGCCCGAGGCCGTGCGGGTTCATGATGAAGGCGTCCGTGCCGCTGATGCCCTTGAACGGGCCGTCCTTCGCCCGCGGCGCGTCCGGCGCCATCGTCGGGCTGAAGTCCGGGACGTCGTTGCCCACCCACTTCTTCGCTTCGGCGTCCCACCAGATGAGCTTCTTCTTCTCGCTCCAGGGCTTGCCCGAGGGATCGGCGGAGGCGCGATTGTAGATGATCCGCCGGTTCGCCGGCCAGACGAAGCCCCAGCCGTGGCCGAGGTAGTCGCCCTCCTTGGGCTTTTCGCGTCGCAGGGCCAGGTTCTTGCCCTCCTCGGGGTAGATGCCGGTGTAGATCCAGTTGCCGCAGGCGGTAGAGCCGTCGTCCCTCAGGTGGCCGAACGTCTTGAGCGGCTCGCCCTTCTTGTAGAGGGGCTTATCGTCCTTGTCCACGATGTCGTCGGTCGCGTAGCCGTTGCACTCCTTGAGCACCAGCTCCATGTTGGGCTCCTTCTTGGGCCCCTGGGGCTGGTAGTCCCACACGAGGTCGAGGACCGGCCGGTCCTTCTTGGGCTTGGAATCCTTGTAGAGCTCCTTGACGCGGTTGCCGACGTCCACGATGAACGCCGCGTCGGAGCGCGCGTCGCCGGGCGGCTCGACGGCCTTCACGTGCCACTGGGCCATCCGCATCGTGTTGGTGATCGAGCCGTCCTTCTCGGCGGCCGGCGCGCCGGGGATGAAGAAGACCTCGACCTGCGAGGATTTCGGATCGACACCCGGCTCCTTCCAGACGGCGGCGGTGTCGGTCTCGAAGAGATCGACGACCACCATCCACTCCAGATTCCGCATCGCCTGCCGCGCCATCTTGGCGTTCGGCGCCGGGGATGAAGAAGACCTCGACCTGCGAGGATTTCGGATCGACACCCGGCTCCTTCCAGACGGCGGCGGTGTCGGTCTCGAAGAGATCGACGACCACCATCCACTCCAGATTCCGCATCGCCTTTCGCGCCATCTTGGCGTTCGGGCTGTCCACCGCGGGGTTCTGACCCATGCAGATGAACCCCTTCACCTTCTTCTCGTACATCCCCACGAGGAAGTGCTGGTGGGAGTACGCGTCGGCCTTCTCGCGCTTCGGGAGGTAGTCGTAGGCGTAGTCGTTCTCCTTCGTCGCCGCCGGCCCCCACCACGCCTTGAGCAGGCTGACGACGAACTTCGGGTTATTGACCCAGTAGCCGCCCTTCGGCGTCGTCTTCTCCAGGTAGTCGGTCAGCGTCGGGTGCGGCCCCTGCAACGGCTCCGCGGGGTAGCCGGGCAGCATGTGGTAAAGCGTCCCGAAGTCGGTCGCGCCCTGCACGTTCGAGTGGCCGCGGAGCGCGACGACGCCTCCGCCGGGGCGCCCGATATTCCCGAGGATGAGCTGTAGCATGCAGAGGGCGCGGATCTGCTGCACGCCGTTCGTGGACTGGTTGAGTTGCAGCGCGTACGAGGCCGTCGCCGTCTTGTCCGGCCCCGACGCCGAGCAGTAGATGTCGGCGACCTTGAGGAACAGCTCCTTCGGAATGCCGCACACGCGCTCGACCATCTCCGGGGTGTAGCGGCTGTAGTGCCGGCGGAGGCGCTGGAACACGCAGTTCGGATCGCGGAGCGTCGTGTCCTTCCTCGGATAGCCGTCGGCATCCAGCTGGAACTTCCAGGTGGACTGGTCGTAGCTCCGTCTGGCGGGGTCGAACCCGCTGAAGAGCCCGTCCAGCTCCGCGGGGGTCTTGAGGTTGGGATCGAGGAGGAGCGGGGCGTTCGTGTACGCCACGACGTAGTCGTGGAAGTACTTCTTGCTCTCGATCGCGTACCGGATCAGGCCGCCGAAGAACACGATGTTGGTGCCCGACCGGATCGGCACCCAGATGTCCGCCGTGGCCGAGGTCCGGGTGAAGCGCGGATCGACGTGGATGATTTTCGCGCCGCGCTCCTTGGCTTTCATCACCCACTTGTAGCTGACCGGGTGGCACTCGGCCCAGTTGGAGGTCGGCATGATGACGTCCGCGTGCTGGACGTCGATCAGGTTGGTCGTCATCGCGCCGCGGCCGAACGTGGCGCCCAGGGCCGGAACGGTCGCCGAATGGCAGAGCCGGGCCGAATTTTCCAGATTGACCAGCCCGAGCCCGCGCGCGAGCTTGGCGATCAGGTAGTTCTCCTCGTTGTCCAGCACCGAGGAGCCGAGCCACGCGATACCCTCGCAGCGGTTGACCGGCACCTCGTTGGCGCCGACCTTCACCGTCTCGACGAAGGTCGCGTCGCGCGACTTCTTCACTCGCTGCGCGATCTCGGCCATCATCCAGTCGAGCGGCTTCTCCTCCCACGCGGTCGCGCCCGGCGCGCGGTAGAGGCACCCGGTGATCCGCCGCTCGTTCAGCGACAGCTGGTACGTCGACGAGCCCTTCGGACAGAGCGCGCCCTCGGTGTGGGGCGCATCGGGGTCACCCTCGATGTCGACGATCTTTCCGTCCTTGACGTAGATGAGCTGGGCACAGCCGACCGCGCAATACGGACACACGCCCGGGAACGCCTTGGCTTCCTTGATCCGCAGCGACGTCGCAGCCGCCTCCACGGGGCTCAGATCGATCCCCCCGGAGGCGACGGCGGTGGAGGCCGCGGCCATGCCGTATCTCAGGAAGTCGCGTCGCGACAAACTCATAGCGACACTCCTCTGCGATGATCGGATTGGAGGGCCCGTTCGGGCGGGGTCACCGGCTCGCCGCTAGACCTCGGGGCTCGCCAGCTCATCCCACGCCCGGCGGAGCACGACGATCCTTTCGGGACGCCCGTCCGCTGGCTCGACCTTGATGATGTCTCCGGGGTTCAACGCGTCGAGACCCGCCTTGGTGTCCTCGTCCGTGACGACGAGGGTGTGCGCCGAGCAGGCGAGCTCGGTACACACGTCGGCCTCACCCCTGACGCGCAGGCGACCCTCGGCATGCTTCACGTCGACGACCACGAAGCGCGATGTCTGGATGTGGTCGGTGAGACTTTGCGTCATCGCCTGAACCTCCTCGAATCCCGGGAGTCTGGCGCTTCGATCGCCGGAATCCTAGACACTGGTCTGACCATCGTCAAGCCGCGGCGCGTCTAGGGAAATGGGGGGCCCCGACATGGCCCCCCAAACCCCCCAACGTGGGGGCGACGCCCTGGGCGCCTCGGCGGGGGGCGCGTACCGCGCGAGGCACTCGTCCAAGAGCCTCTTCGCATCATCGGGCCGCCCCGCTCGGAGGGATTCCACGATGCCCCGGCGCGTGGCCAGGTCTACGATGGGCCCGTTCGTGAGCGGGTTGTAGCAGCGGCTGAGCTCGAGGAGCATGCGGTCGACGAACCCGATGTCCGAGAGGCTCGTCTCGATCCGGCGAAAGAGATCGAGCGCGGGGTCGTCACGTCGCCGCGACCGGAGACCCCGGCGGAGCGCCTGGTACTTCCCCTCGACCGAGGGCTCTTCGCTCATGCGCCTCTACTCGAAGCGTGCGGTCGCGACGCGCTCGAGGCTCTCGA
>Ga0209803_1001977_pt1 | contig 13079 bp, 7 predicted proteins | sample GraSoiAngelo_138_FD_185895 | JGI IMG/M metagenome (GOLD analysis project Ga0209803, IMG submission 185895) | Grasslands soil microbial communities from the Angelo Coastal Reserve, California, USA - 14_0929_09_40cm (SPAdes) (version 2) | ecosystem: Environmental > Terrestrial > Soil > Grasslands ... | reverse complement strand
CTACACTCACGCGCGACGGCTCCGCCCCCGCCCCCGCCCCAGCCCCGTCGCTGGGGGACGGCGACGGTGTGGCCCGCACGGATCGCGGCGGCGGCCGTGCTGGTGGTCGCCGGCGCCGCCCTCTGGTCGCACCGTTCGCCGTCTGCACCGCCGCGTGAGTACGCTACGGCGCCCGGGCACCGGGCGGCGCTCACGTTGCCCGACGGCTCCCGCGTGTTGCTCAGCGTCGGCACGCGACTCCTGGTGCCGCGCGACTATGGCGTCGTGGTGCGCGCCGTGGAGCTCGAAGGCGAAGCGTACTTCGTCGTACGGCACGATCCGGCGCGTCCCTTCCTCGTTCGCACCACCCATGGTACGACCGAGGATCTTGGCACCGAGTTCGACGTTCGTGCCTACCGTGAGGAGCAGTCCCTGCAGGTCGTCGTGGCCACCGGCCGGGTGGCGCTGCGGAGCAGCGCGGCGGCCGATTCGGTGCTGCTGCTGTGGCCGCGTGAGCGCGGCGTGATCGATTCCGGCGGCAGCGTGACGATCACCGGCCGCGTTTCGCTGAAGCACTACCTCGCCTGGACGCGCGGCACCCTCCGGTTCGACGATGCGCCGCTCTCGAGCGTCCTGGCGCAGCTGGAGCGTTGGTACGATCTCGACATCCGGATCGCTGATCCGTCGTTGCAGCAGGAGCGGCTGACGATCTCGTTCACGACGGAATCGGCGGATGAGGCGGTGACAGCGTTGGCGAACGTGCTGGGCGTGCGATCCACGCGGGTCGACCGCGTCGTCCGGCTCGTTCCCGTTCATTCGCGGCAGTAGAGGAGGGAGGCTCGGTATGCGATTTCTCATCACGGTTGCGGGCGTACTCGTCGTGGCGGGCACGCCGGTGCGGCTGTACGCCGCCCAAGCCAGCGTGCGACCGGTCGCCCTGCAGGAGGCCGATCCGCTCTCGCCGCTGGACCGCACGGTGAGTCTGGCGCTCGATCGCGTGTCCCTGAAAGCCGCGCTCGACGCCGTCGCGCGGCAGACCGGCGTGCGCATCGCCTATTCGCGGCGGGTCGTGCCGCTCAACCGGCGGGTCTCGCTCCAGCTCGCAGCGGTGAGCGTGGGAGCGGCGCTGGACACGCTGCTGCAGGGCACCGGGGTGGCGCCGACGCTGGACCGCACCGGTCAGATCTTGCTCGTCACGGACTCGGACGGGATCAGCCGGAGTGCGCGCCTCACCGGCTCCGTGACCGGAACAGTCAGAGACGCGGGCAGTGGCGCCGCGCTCGCGTCGGTCACCGTCAGCGTGGTCGGCACGCGGTTCAGCGGCGGGACCCAAGCCGACGGCCGCTATGTCATTAGCGGCGTGCCGCCGGGGACCTACCGGTTGCGTGCCCGGCTGCTGGGCTACGCCCCGGGGGACACGAGCGTCGTCGTGCAGGATGGCCAGGAAACCGTCGCGGACTTCGGGCTCCGCGGCAGCGCCATCGAGCTCAACCCGGTGGTGGCCGTCGGCTACGCCAACGTTCGCAAGAGTGATCTGACGGGCGCCGTGTCGACGGTGTCGGCGGAGCAGTTTGCGACCAAGGCGGCCCCGACGGTGACGCTCTCGAGCGGCCTCCAGGGGAAGGCGGCGGGCGTGCACGTGATCGACAACTCGGGCATGCCGGGCGTCGGCGCGCGGGTGCGGATCCGCGGCAACGGCTCAATCAACGCAAACAGCGAGCCGCTCTACGTCATCGATGGCCTCCCAGCCGAGCAGGGTTCCAACTCGACCGATCCGAAGAGCAACCCGCTGATGTCCGTCGACCCCGGCGAGATCCAGTCGATCGACGTGCTCAAGGACGCGTCCGCGACGGCGATCTACGGGGCGCGCGGCGCCAACGGCGTGGTGTTGATCACGACCCGGCGGGGCCAGACCGGCAAGAACCGGGTGACGCTGGAATCGAGCGCCGGCAGTCAGACCATCGCGCGGACGATCCCGGTCCTGAACGCGCAGCAGTTCATGCTCTTGTCGAACGACGCGAGAGCCAACGCGAACCTGTCCAAGCTGTACAGTGATGCCCAGATCGCCGCGGCGCCGACCTACGACTACCCGGCGATGCTGCTGCGCTCGGGGCTGCAGGCCAACCAGACCATCAGTCTCTCGGGCGGCGAGCAACGCCTGCGCTACCTGCTCAGCGGCAACTTCACGCGGCAGGAGGGGATCGAGCTCGGCTCCGACTTCAACCGCTACGGCCTCCGGCTCAACCTCGATGGCGACGTCAGCACGCGGTTTCGCTGGGGCACGAGCCTGAGCATGACGCGCGTCGCTCGCAACGCCGCCGGCGTGGAGAACGCCGCGGTCGGCAACAGCGCGAATGGCATTCAGGCCGCTATGCAGTTCGCCCCGTTCGCGGCTCCCCGCGACACGGCCGGCAACTGGATCAAGACATCGCCGTCCACGGAGCCGGTCCCGAACCCGATCGCGCGAGCTACCGAGGAGACCGACCTCAACACGACCTCACGGATGCTCGGCAGCCTCTTTGGAGAATTCGACATCACGCCGGCGCTGCGGGTGAAGAGCACGTTCGGCGGGAGCTTCCAGTTCAACGGCATCCACTTCTTCGCTCCCCGCACCATCCTCGACGGCGGGGCGGGCGGCAGCGGGTGGATCTATTCGAGCCAAGGTCGGGTGCTCACCAACGAGAACAACGTGAGCTTCCACGGCGCCATCGGTCCGGGCAGCCTGGACGCGCTCGCCGGTTTCTCGGTCCAGACCACCGACAGCGAGGCCGTGCAGGGCAACGCGGCGAACTTCCCGACCGACGTCACCACCGTCTACAATCTCGGCTCTGGCTCGCAACTCTCGCCCGCGGGCAGCGGCGTCATCGAGTCCGCGATCCTGTCGTACTTGGGCCGCGCCAATTACATCATCGCCGACAAGTACATCTTCACGCTCACGGGGCGGCGCGACGGCTCGAGCGTGTTCGGCGCGAACCACAAGTGGGCCTTCTTTCCCTCGGGCGCCTTCGCGTGGCGCATCGGCAACGAGGGCTTCATGCAAGGCCAGTCGCTGTTCAGCGACCTGAAGCTGCGCGTGAGCTACGGCAAGGTGGGCAACCAGGCGGTCGCGCCATACCAGTCGCTGTCGCGGCTGGGCGTTGCCTGGTACTCGTCCGGTACGACCGAGATCCCGGCGCTGGCTCCGGGCGGTGGCATGCCCAATCCCGACCTCAAATGGGAGGAGAAGACCGAGCTCAACGTCGGGGTCGACGCGAGCCTCTTGAACAACCGGGTCACGCTGTCGCTCGACGCGTACCGTGCCAAGACGACCGACCTGCTGCTGTCGGTTCCGGTCCCGTCCACCACCGGCTTTTCGAGCCAGCTGCGCAACATCGGCTCGCTGCAGAACCGCGGTGTGGAGCTGTCACTCAGCACCGTCAACGTGCAACGGGAGGACCTGACCTGGCGCAGCACGCTGAACGTTGCCGCCAACCGCAACAAGGTGCTCGACCTGGGCGGCCAGACCGAGATCCTCTTGGCGCCGCGCACCGGCAACTTCTTCAGCCCCGCCGAGACCTACATCGTCCGGGTGGGCGAGCCACTCGGCTCGATCTACGGCTACCAAGTGAACGGGCTGTGGCAGCAGGGCGACCGGTGCTACCTCAAGAACCCGAAGGACTGCACGCCGGGCGAGTACAAGATCGCCGACACGAACGGAGACAGCGCGATCACCGCGGCGGACCGCGTCATCCTCGGGTCCGGCGATCCCAAGTTCTACGGCGGCTTGAGCAACACGCTGACGTACGGGCGGTTCTCGCTGGACGTGTTCTTCAGCTTCAACTACGGCAACAAGATCATCAACGCCGGCAACGCCTACGGTGGCCTCGCCATCGGGCAGGCGAACGAACGGGCCATCGTGGTCGACCGCTGGACGCCGACGCACACCGACACCGACGTCCCACGCGCCAATGCCGCGCGCCCGCGGCGCCTCTACAGCCCACTGGTGGAGGACGGCTCGTACGTGCGGCTGCAGACGCTCACACTCGGCTACGAGCTGCCCTCGCGGCTGATCCCCGGCGCCGAGGCGGCGCGGCTGTTTCTCACCGGCCAGAACCTGGTGACCGCAACCGACTACAGCGGGTTCGACCCGGACGTCAACAGTATGGGCGGCGACCCGCGGTTCGGCGGGATCGACATCGGCGCCTACCCGCATGCCCGGATATGGAACTTCGGCGTCAGCGTGACCTTCTGAGCGAGGAGGAGACCACCATGAGACGCACCCAATCGATCGCCTCCTCCCTCGGGCTGGCCGCGCTGCTGGTCGTGTGCGCCTGCACCGATCTGCTCAACGAGGATCCCAAGGGGTTCACGACCACGGACACGTTCTACAAGTCCGGGGCGGACCTGAACAGCGCCACGATCGCGATCTACAACTCGCTGCGAGGGCTGCAAGGGCAGGCGCAGTGGACCACGCCCGAGCTCGCCTCCGATCAGACGCGGGCCGACAACCGCGAGCCGAACCTCGGCACCAGTGGACCGGATTTCCTGGACTGGGACGCGAGCACCGGTAACACGGGCGGCTATTGGGGGACGAGCTACGCCATGATCACGCGGGCGAATCTGGTGCTCGCGAGTGGGCCCGGCATCGACGCGCCCAACGCGCAGATGAAAGCGTACAATCTGGCCGAGGCCAAGTTCATGCGCGGCTACGCGTACCTCTGGCTGGTCAAGGTGTACGACGACGTCCCGCTGCTCCTCTCACCAGCGGACCAGGCCAACCCACGGCCCACGCGAACCCCGGTCGAGCAGGTCGATCAGGCGATCATCAAGGATCTGACGGAGGCCGAGGCTGCTCTCCCAGCCACCTGGCCGTCCAGCGACGGGTACGGTGACCCGACCCAGGGACGCGTCACACGGGGGGCGGCACAAATGGCGCTCGCCGACCTGTACCAGTGGCGCTCAAGCTTCATGCTGAAGAACGAATGGCAGCTGGCCTCCGATTGGGCGGACAGCGTGATCCAGTCGGGCGTCTGGGCGTTGAACAACGACTACCTCAGCACGTTCCTGCCCAAGAACAAGGGCAACAAGGAGATGATCCTTGTGATCGCCAACTCGGGCGTGACGACCAACACCAGGAGCCTGTTCCAGTTGTTCTATTACCCGCGCGACTGGGGGCTCGACCAGGGCCAGGGCGGTGGCTGGGGGCTGATCCATCCGACGACGTGGTTCTACAACAGCTACCTCTCGGGTGACTACCGGCGCGACACCGGTCGCGGCTTTGCGTCCCAGGGGGCGTACGTCTGGTGGGGGTGCAGCGTCAGCAACGTGTGCCCTGCCACGAGCGCAGCTCCCAACGACACGTTCGCGGATGGGCCCATGCCCTACAAGTATCACAAGAGCGACAATGGCACGAATTGGATGTTGAACGACGTGGATACTCCGCTCTACCGCTTTGCCGAGGCGCTCCTGATGTATGCGGAGGCCCAGAATGAGCTGGGCAACTCGGCGGTCGCCGTGCAGTACCTGAACACGATCCGCGCCCGCGCGCGCAAGGGAACGGGCGCCGAGAGCCGGGCAGAGCCGCACGACTACGGCACCGCTGGTGAGCTCATCGACAAGCTGTCGGTGCGCGAGGCGATCTATATGGAGCGCGCCTGGGAGCTCGCGTTCGAGGGGAAACGTTGGTTCGACCTGGTGCGTCGCGACTCCGAGGAGCCGGGGTACTGGGCCAACAGCCTGCGCGCGCACGACCCGAACGTGGAGAAGCTGCACGCGCTCGCGACCTTCAAGAAGCGGTTCCCGATTCCGCAGACCCAAATCAACGCCAACCCGGCGCTGACCCAGAATCCCGGCTACTGATTGCCGATGCGAACCTGCCCCTCGCCGCGTAAACCGGCGAGGGGCAGCGCTTACCAGCAGCCCTTCGTCTAGCCCTCTCGATCTAACTCCCACGAGCTATGGCGATTCCGCAACAGCAGGGGGGAGGTTGTCTCTAGCGCCCGGCCGACCCCCTCTACTGAGAAGGCTCCGATGAACGGCATGAAGCTACTGTCACTCGCGCTCGTGGTCGGCTGCGCCACCCCGGCAACGCGCCAACTCGAGAAGCCCACCCCTGACGACGCAGTCTCCGTCGGGTACGGCACTCAGCAGAAGAGCAACATCACCGCGGCGATCACGTCGGTCTCGCCGACGGACGCGGATACGCGCGTGGCGCGGGTCGAAGATCTGTTACGCGCTCGCGTACCGGGCCTGGAAGTCCTGCCGCTGCGTGATGGCACCTTCACGCTGCGGATCCGTGGCCACCACGGTCTCAGGGGAAGCGTCGCCGAAGACGAGCCGTTGCTCGTGATCGACGATATCCCAGCTTTCGGGTCCGCCGGTGCGATGCTGGCCGGTCTCGCGCCGCGGGACATCGCGCGCATCGACGTCCTCAAGGACGCCGGCGCGACGGCGGTGTACGGCTCGCGCGGCGCCAACGGCGTGATCATCATCACCACGAAACGCGGGCACTGATACACACAACGTTTGTGCCTTAACGTTTCTGTATATTCAGTCGTGCCCGAGCACCACCGTCGTAGGACCGTCGTCGTCGACGTCGGCGGCGTAAGAGTGGGCTCCGCCCACCCGATCGTCGTGCAGTCGATGACGAATACCGATACCGCCGACGCGGACGCGACCGCGGCCCAGGTGCGCGCTCTGCATCAGGCGGGGAGCGAGCTCGTCCGCGTCACGGTCAACAACGAGGCGGCGGCGGCAGCCGTGCCGCAGATCGTGGCGCAGGTGGACGTGCCGGTGATCGGCGACTTCCACTACAACGGCCACCTGCTACTCACGAAGTATCCGCAGTGCGCCCGGGCGCTCGCCAAGTATCGCATCAATCCCGGCAACGTCGGGGCCAAGCGCCGCGACGAGAACTTCCGCACGATCATCGAGGTCGCCCTGGCGCACCACCGGCCGGTGCGCATCGGCGTCAACTGGGGCAGCCTCGATCAGCAGCTGCTCACCGAGCTGATGGACGAGAACGCGCGCCGCCCCGACCCGCTCGACGCCCGCGAGGTCATGATCGAAGCGATGGTGGCGAGCGCGATGCGCTCGGCCGAGCTCGCCGAGGAATGCGGGCTGCCGCACGACCACATCATCCTCTCGGCCAAGGTCTCGGGGGTGCAGGACCTGGTGGACGTATATCGCCGGCTGGCGCAGCGCTCCGACTACCCGCTGCACCTCGGACTCACCGAGGCGGGCATGGGAGCGAAGGGAATCATCGCCAGTGCGGCCGGGCTGGCCATCCTGCTGCAGGAAGGGGTAGGCGACACGATTCGCGTCTCCCTAACGCCCCGGCCCGGCGGCGACCGCACCGAGGAGGTGCAGGTCGCGCAGCAGATCCTCCAGTCGCTCGGCCTGCGCAGCTTCACGCCCCAAGTGTCGGCGTGCCCCGGCTGCGGTCGCACCACCTCCACCTTCTTTCAGGAGATGGCCGAGCAGATCCAGACCCACCTCAGGGAGCAGATGCCGCGGTGGCGAGCGCGCTACCCCGGCGTCGAAGCGTTGCGGGTCGCGGTCATGGGGTGCGTCGTGAACGGGCCGGGCGAGTCGAAGCACGCCGACATCGGGATCTCGCTCCCGGGCACGTTCGAGGAGCCCAAGGCGCCGGTGTACGTAGACGGGCGGCTCAAGCTGACGTTGAAGGGCGACACCATCGTCGCCGACTTCCTGCAGCTCCTCGAAGAGTACGTCGCGGCGCGCTACGGTGCGGGTGTCAGTCCGCCGGCGCCGGCGCGGGCAGCGGGGCCCGCGCCCGCTTGAGGCGCGAGATCGCCCCGAACCCCTGCTGTAGCTCGTCCAGGTAGGTGTAGATCACCGGCGTCACGTACAGCGTGATGAACTGCGAGAACGCCAGCCCGCCCACCACCGCGATGCCGAGCGGCCGCCGCGACTCGGAGCCGACGCCCACGCCGAGCGCGATCGGCAGCGTGCCCATCAGGGCTGCCATGGTTGTCATCATGATCGGCCGGAACCGGATGCTGCACGCCTGCAGGATCGCTTCGCGGGCCGACTTGCCCTCCGTGCGCTGCGCCTCCAGCGCGAAGTCGATCATCATGATGCCGTTCTTCTTCACGAGCCCCACCAGCATGATGACGCCCACGAAGGCGTAGACGCTGAGATCCACCCGGAAGATCAGCAGTGTCAAGAGCGCGCCGAACCCGGCGAACGGCAGCGCCGAGAGGATCGTGAGCGGGTGGATGAAGCTCTCGTACAAGATCCCCAACACCATATAGATCACGAACACCGCGAGGATCAGGAGGACGAGGAGCCCCGACTGGCTCGACTGGAACGCCTGGGCGGTGCCCGAGAAGCTGGTCGTGATGCTGGACGGCAAGGTCTGCCGCGCGATCCGCTGCACCTGGGCGACCGCGGTCCCGATGGCGACTCCCTCCCGCAAGTCGAATGAGATCGTGACCGACGGCAACTGCCCCGAGTGACTCACCGTGAGCGGCCCGACGCTCGAGGCGAGGGTGGCGAGCGACGCGAGCGGCACGAGGGGGCCGTTGCGCGAGCGGATGTACAGCAGGCTCAGCGCGGAGAGATCCTGCTGGTACTGGGGCAGCAGCTCCATCACCACCCAGTACTGGTTGGTGGCGGTGTAAATCGTCGACACCTGGCGCGAGCCGTACGCGTCGTACAACGCTTCCTCGACCTGCTGGGCGGTGACGCCGAGCGCCCCGGCCCGATCCCGGTTGATCGTCACCGTGGCTTGCGGGTTCGAGATCTGCAGGTCGCTCGTGACGTTGAGCAGAGCGGGGAGCTTGCGGAGCTCGGCCGTGAGCCGGGTGGAGTTGTCGTACAGCGCGACCCGGTCGGGGCTCTGGAGCGTGAACTGATAGAGGCTCTTGGTGCGACGACCGCCGATCTGGATCGGCGGGGGGTTCTGCAGGAACACCTGGATCCCCGGGATGCCGGCCAGCTTCCGGTTGAAGTAGCGGATCAGCTCGTCGACGCTCATGCTGCGCTGGGAACGGGGCTTGAGCTGCATGAAGACGCGCCCCTGGTTAATCTGGCCAGTGCCCAGGAAGGACATGGTGGCGTCCACGTTGGGATCCTGCTGCAGGACCGCCATGACCTGCTCCTGGTGGCGGACCAGGTCGTCGAACGACGTTCCCTGGACCGTCTCCGTAGTTCCGGAGATCTGGGAGTTGTCTTCGCTCGGCAGGAACCCCTTGGGGACCACGACAAACAGGCCTGCGGTGCCGAGCAGGATCGCGGCCGAGAAGACGAGCGCTGCGGGCCGTCGCTCCATCACCCAGTCGAGGCTGCCCTCGTACCAGTGCAGGACCCGCTGGTACACGCGCTCTGACGCCTCGTAGAATCGCCCGTGCTGGGCCTCGCGCGACTGCTTGAGGAAGCGACTGCACAGCATCGGCGTCAAGGTCAGCGAGACGACGCCAGAGACGAGGATGGCGGCGCCGATCGTCACGGCAAACTCGTGGAACAGCCGCCCGACGATCCCGCCCATGAACAGGACCGGGATGAACACCGCCGCGAGCGACAGCGTCATGGAGAGGATCGTGAACCCCACCTCGCGCGAGCCGGCGAACGCCGCTTGCAGCGGGGGCGAGCCCTTCTCCATGTGGCGCACGATGTTCTCCAGCATCACGATGGCGTCGTCCACCACGAACCCGACCGACAACGTCAGCGCCATCATCGAGAGGTTGTCGAGGCTGTAGTCGAGCGCGTACATCACCGCGAACGTGCCCACCAGCGAGAACGGCAGCGCCAGGCTGGGGATGATCGTGGCCGAGAGGTTGCGCAGGAACAGGAAGATCACCAGGACGACGAGCGCCAGCGTCAGGAACAGCGTGAACTGCACGTCGGCGAGCGAGGCGCGAATCGACACCGAGCGGTCGGAGCGGAGCTGCAGGTCCACGGACGCGGGGAGCTGCTGCTTGAGGTTCTCCATCACGGCCCGCACGCGGCCCGCGACCGCCACGGTGTTGGTGCCCGGCTGCCGCTGGATCGCGAGCACGATCGCCCGGCTGCTGTTGAACCAGGCCGCGCTCTTGTTGTCCTGCACGTCGTCCAGCACCTGCCCCAGGTCCTGGAGCCGCACGGGCGCGCCGTTTCGGTAGGCGATCACGAGCGGGCGGAACGCGGCCGCATCCTGCAGCTGCCCATTCGCCTGCACCGTGTAGGCGCGATGCGGTCCCCAGAGGATGCCGGTCGGCAGGTTCACGTTGCCCGCCGCGACGCCGTCCGCCACCTCGTCGATACCGATCGAGCGGGTCGCCAAGGCCTTGGGATCGAGCTGGATGCGCACGGCATACTTGGCGGCGCCGAAAACGTTGACCTGCGCCACGCCGTCCACCATCGAGAGTCGCTGAGCGATGAACGTCTCGGCGTACTCGTCCAGCTCCGGCAGCGACAGCGTCTTCGAGCTCAAAGCGTAGTAAATGATCGGCTGGTCCGCCGGGTTCACCTTCTGGTACGACGGGGGAACGATGCCGGTGGGCAGCTGGCGCAGCGTCTTGGAGATCGCCGCCTGCACGTCCTGCGCGGCGGCGTCGATGCTGCGGTCCAGGGTGAACTGCAGCGTGATATTGGTGTTGCCGAGGCTCGACGAGGAGGTCATCTGGTCCACCCCGGCGATGGTCGAGAACTGCTTCTCGAGCGGCGTCGCCACGGCGGAGGCCATGGTCTCCGGACTCGCGCCGGGCAGCCCCGCGCTCACCTGGATGGTGGGGAAGTCCACGTTCGGGAGGTTGCTCACCGGCAACAGTCGGTAGGCCATGATCCCGAAGACGAGGATGCCCATCATGACGAGCGTGGTCATGACGGGGCGTTTGATGAACAGCTCGGAGATGCTCATTTGTCCGCCTCCACTTCCCGCGCCGGGTCCGCCACACCCTTCACCTCGACGGGCGCGCCCGAGACGAGGCGCACCTGGCCATCGGTGACGACTTCGTCGCCTGCCTGCACGCCCTGGCTGATGACCGCGTAAGCCCCCGCGGTGCGCTGCACCGTCACCGGCTGCGATCGCGCTGTGCCGTCCTGGTTGAGCACGAACACGTACGTCCCCTGCTGCCCCGTCATCACCGCTTGCGACGGCACGACGAGCGCGCTCGAGTCGACGTACAACTGCAGTCGTACGCTGAGGAATTCGCCCGGCCACAAGGCGTTGTCCCGGTTGGGGAACTCGCCCTTGAGCAGCACGGTGCCGGTGGTGGTATCGACGGCGTTATCCACGAACGTGAGCAGGCCTTCACTGGCGGTCGTGTCTTCCTTGGACGGGCTCACGCGCACCGGCAAGCGGTTGCTCCGGTGGCGCTGAATGTCAGGGAGGGAGCGCTCGGGGACCGGGAAGCGCACCAGGATGGGGCGGATCTGGTTGATGACGACGAGCGGCTCGGCGGCGTTGGCCCGCACCAGGTTGCCCTCGCGCACCAGCAGGCGCCCGGTGCGTCCCGCGATCGGGGCCCGGATCGTGGCCCATTCGAGGTTCAGCTGGGCGTTGGCGACCGCGGCCGAGTCCGCTCGCAGCGCCGCCGTGAGCGCCTCGGCGGTGGCGCGCTTCGCGTCGTAGTCTGACTTGGTGACGTAGTCCTGCTTCACGAGCTCGGCGTAGCGCTGGGCTTCGAGCGCGGCGTTTTGCGCCTGCGCCGCGTCGCGCGCCAGCGCGGCCTGAGCCTGGTTCAGTGCCGCCTGGAACGGCCGGTCGTCGATGCGGAACAGCACGTCCCCGACCGCGACCTCGTCCCCCTCGCGGAACGCCACTCGCGTCACCACGCCCGTCACCTGCGACTGGACGGCCACGGCCTGGCGTGGCTCCACCGTCCCGGTGGCGACGATCTCGTAGGGGACCGCCCGCTGCTCGGCCCGGGCCACTGTGACGGGGACCCGCGACGGGCCGCCCGCGCCCTTGCGCGAGCAGCCGAGGGGGACCAGGAGGCACAGCGTCGTGCGCCAGCGCCGCGAGGGCAACGTACCACGACAACCGCGCCTCGATGCCCTGGGCGCGGGCGTCCGCTAGGGCCACCTGCGCCGAGAGGAGATCAAGCAGGCTGCCGGCCCCGGCCTTGTACCTGCCCAGCGCTACCTGCTCCGACTGGGTCGCGCTCGCGAGGAGATCGGCGCTGGTGCGCACGCGCTGCGTCGCGGTTCGAAGCCCATAAAACGAGTTGAACACCTGGAAGATCACCTGCTGTTCCACGCCCTTGCGGCGCTGTTCCGCCGCTCGCGCGGCCGCCGTTGCGGCCCGCACGTCGTAAATCTGCGACCATCCGGAGAAGAGGGGAATCCGCAGCCCGATCGTCGCCGAGTAGCTGTTCCCCTGCTGCGTCGCGAGCGGCCTGTTGAAGAAGTAGGTCCCGGCCGTCGTGCCGCTCACCACGAGCGACGGGAGGGCCTGCCCCCGCGCCGCCGTGACGCGCGCTTGGGCGCCCTGGGCCGTGGCGCGGGCCGCCAGGAGATCCGGCCGCTCGCGCACCGCGCGGGCGATCAGCGCGTCGAGGCTGTCGGTGATGCCCAGCGCCGGGATCGTGTCCGGGGGCAGCTCGATGTCGTACGGCAGGTTCGCCGGGAGCCCCATCGAGAGCGCCAGCGCGCCGCGCGTCGTCTGGAGCGCGCCTTCGGTCGTCTCGAGCGCGAGCTGTGCCTGGGAGCGGGCCGTCTTCGCCTGGAGCACGTCGGCGATCGTGGCCAGCCCGACGCGATGGCGCTGTTCCGCCGCCTCCAGGTTCGTCTGCGCGTCCTTGAGCGTGGTCTGCTGCGCTCCGAGCAACGCCTTGGTCGCGTGGTACTGGAAATAGGCGGTCGCCGCGTCCAGCACGACGTTTTGGATCACCGCGTTGTGGGTCCAGTCAGCGGCCAGCAGCGCTTCCCGGGCGCCGGCGACCGATCCCGACCGGGCACCGAAGTCGAACAGCAGCCACGAGGCATTGAAGGTCGGACCATACAGCCGCTGCTGGACGGAGATGCGCCCGGCGGTCGCCGCGGTCTTGACCGCGGTGGCGTTCACGTCCAGTTCCACCGTGGGGTAGTACTGACCCCGCGCGGCGCCGTAGGTCGCCGCCGCGGCGCGGGCGTCCGCCCAGGCGGCGGCGGTTGCGGTGTTGTTGCGCAATGCGATA
>Ga0209803_1001973_pt1 | contig 13105 bp, 9 predicted proteins | sample GraSoiAngelo_138_FD_185895 | JGI IMG/M metagenome (GOLD analysis project Ga0209803, IMG submission 185895) | Grasslands soil microbial communities from the Angelo Coastal Reserve, California, USA - 14_0929_09_40cm (SPAdes) (version 2) | ecosystem: Environmental > Terrestrial > Soil > Grasslands ... | reverse complement strand
AGCTTGGCGGACTGGAAGCATCCGATAACGATCGTGTTCGAATTATGCCAGAACCGAACCGTGCTGGGAGCCTTTCCCTCCCCGACCAGTCGAGGGATCGCCTCTTCCAACGCCAGGTTCAAGAACGGGTTATCCCGATACTCAACCTCAACCAGCCGCCAGGTTTCCAACGGCTAGACCGTCTCCTTCGCTGACAGTATCGCTTTCACAAAGTCGTCAGGTGCGACCCCTAGACCCTGCGCCCCGGTCCCACGGAAAAACCGATCGACAAGAAGACGAAGCTCCGGCTCCCGCAATGGAACATCCTCCAGCATCTTCTCAAGCTTCCCCAAGCTCTCCTCGGGAACTAGGAAGAAATCGCCAGTAATCCTGATCGACCGGATCTGGCCCTGCTCCTCCTTCAACCGAACCCTGACCAGTTTTCCTCCGGGAGCCTTGTAGTCCGCGGACCTCAACCTCTCCAATTTCGTTGCGCTCATGATGAATCCTGTAAACTAGATCCAGCCGCTTCTCTTGAACATGTAGACGAATCCGAGCGATACGATGATCATCGCAAGGATCATCACATAGAATCCGAGCGGATCACCGCTTCCAGGCTGGAAGAAGCCTGCGGAGAAGTTCATTCCATATATGCCTGCGAGGAGCGTGAGCGGGAGAAATATTGTCGCGACGAGAGTAAGAACCTTGATTGTGTTGTCTGTCGAGGCTGAATGTAGGCTGATGTAGAGGTCGCGGACATCACTAGTCCTGTCTCTGTCATTATCGATCGTCTCCAATAGCTGGAACGAGTGATCGTAAACGTCTCTGAAGCTTCTGAGACTTGCGTCGGCGACGAACGGCACCGCGCCGCGCATCACCATCCCAAGCATATCACGCGTCGGCGTGAGAGACCGCCGGAGCGTCATCAGCCGTTTTCGAACCCCTCCTATCGTCGTTACGATTGCTACAATATTCTCCATTCTCTTTACACGTGTTTTGAACGTTGTAACCGCTTGCTTGTCAAGCTCCTCAAGCCGGTTCTCCACCTCGTCCAGGATGGGATAGTACTCGTCGACCGCAAAGTCTAGGAAGATGTAGAAGAGCAGGTCTGGCGAGGGGTTTGTTGTCAGGGGAGACAGGCCTCTTGCCCTGATCCTGGCGTCCACCGCATGGATTAGCTCTGAATCGACCGAGTGTATTGTGATGATCCAGTTTTTCTGGAAGAAGACGAAGAGCTCGACTATCTCCCTCCCACGACCCTTCGCCACAGGCACGTGGATTACGGCGAATACGTTCTTCCCATAATCCTCCATCTTCGGCCGCTGGTTTCTGCGGATCACATCCTCTACAGCATACTCGTCGAGGCCGAACCTCTGCTTCAGATCAGCCAGCTCTTTGTCCGTCGGGCTCTCCGCGTCAACCCAGAGCATCTCGCCTGGACCAATCTGCTCGGGAAACCCGTTCACGGTCTCCGCCGCACCTCCGTGAGGCTTGAGAAGAGTGAGAGTGATCAACCCACGGCATCAGCCGACGATCATCAGATAAAAAGAAGCTGACGTGGACCCGGCAATGGGGCAAGCCCCAAATCTGCAGCCTGTGGTTCTAGATTGCAAGAGACTAAATCTATGGACCATTGGATCGCTCCGGCTCTCGATCATGGATCCAAACACGACTGTTGAGAAACTGAAGAAGCAGGTCTCCGAGTTTAGAGATGCTCGGGACTGGCTGAGATATGATACTCCGCGGAGTCTGGCCATTTCAATCAGTGTTGAAGCGGCGGAACTATTGGAGCATTTTCAATGGAAGACGGATGAGCAGATGCGAAAAGTCCTCATGGACAGAGCGAGAAAGAATGAGATCTCTGACGAGTTGGCCGATGTTCTGATCTATTGCTTGAGCTTCTCGGACATACTAGGGATTGATATTTCTGAGGCAATTGAGCTGAAACTTCGGAAGAACGGCGAGAAATATGCAAAAGGAGGACTGAAACTCTCAGCCTGAGTCTTTTCGTTCAAGCACAACCAGAGAATGTGAACACGCCTTCATATCCAAGAACTGCAAGTCCGAGTCTCGCTCGCTACCCCGACATCGAGTGAGAACCTCAGGCCTTTTTCGCAATACTTACTTGGAAGAGCGTAATGGACCCTCGCAACAACGGGAAGTCAGACGAGGCAACTTTGAACAGGACCTCTCTTGCTCTTTCTGCTTTGGCTTTGGTAGGACTGGCTCTTATCACTCTCTCAATCAGCTTCTCAATCGAGCCTTGGTTGGCTGTGGTATCCTCCCCTAGCAGTGTCAGAATAGACTCCTTCTACTACACCGGGACGCAACAACTCCTCAACGTCACTTTTCAACTCACAAATACGGGACGCGTTGCGGAGAATTTTACGATCGAGGTCATACTAGACAACGCCGTGGTAAGCACGCAAAATGTAACCGATTTCCCACCTAGTGTCACGAAGTGGTTCACCCTGCCTCGATTGGTGAGCTTTGATCCATTGAGCAACCACTCCGGCAGATTAGTTGCTGGAAACGCTGAATTTGGATTCTGGACGACGTGCGTCACCAATAGTTACGGGCATTTCTGCACGGTCCACTTTCTGCAGGGGATCCAAGAGATTTCCTGCGGATTGTCGCCTAACGGTCCACCTGTATCTTGTATCCAGACTTATTCTCTTTTTTCATTTTTTCAATATGCCCCCTACATAGGAATAGCTGGCTCGATTCTATTGGTTGCTGCCCGAGGTTTCCGGCCACAACTCCGTCGTGAGGTCCCCCATTGAGCAACTATCGAGTATCAATCTCACACAGTCGGAGAGATGGGGATATCTCAGGTAGGTCTTGGAGGTATGAGAAACGTCTAACTGCTGGTACGTCCCGTTTAGATATCTTGACTTGAGTATAAGGATCAAGTTCCCATCGATTTTGGTCGTGATCGTTCTTCTATCTCCTGTCTTACTTCCGTTGGTCCGTTTCGACACTAATGTATCTCCGCCCTGCGCCCGGGAGAGATTACCTTGTCCGATTGGACCGGATCCTCCCAAACGGCTCCCCAGTCTTCTGGTCAATCACAGCCTACTACTTTGGGGCAGGGACCTATTTTGCGCCCAACGGATATGGATTCATAGGGATTGAGTGGTTCTTCATGGGGTTCCTAGTAGCGCTTTTACTGACTGGCTTTCTCGTAATCATAACTCAGAATCAGCAGCCGACAGACGTTCATAAACGTCCGGGAAACAGTCCGGAATAATCAGGAAAGATAGCCGGTCCTCCAGTGGAAGAGAGACTCGTCGAAAACATACTCCTACTTGTCGGTCAAGCCGACGCCACGGAAACCCTGACCAGTTTCCCGCCTGGAGCTTTTTAGTCTGCAGACCCAAGCTTCTCTAATTTCGTGGCGAAGATTGTGAAAGTGTCTCAGATTGGCTCAGACGACCCGCAACCACGCATGAGCCCCCGTCACATGAGTCTCCAAACTCCAAAAAAGGTGAAAAGAAAAGTAGGGTTGATGGCTCTCTGTTCCTTGGTTGTCAGGCGAATAGTGTTGTGGTACCGGAGCTTCCGAAGTGGTCAGTGTCACCCCGATATGTTGCCGTGACAGTTTGACTGTTCTTCGGGCCAGGGCCTGGACTATATGTAACAGTACAACTGGCCGTTGAGCCAGAGCCGCTTATGGTACAACTGGACGGTTTGAAAGCGGCCCCACTAGCAGTACTGCTCCATGTGACAGTTCCGGTTGGGATGAGCGGTGTGCCAGGAGATGTATCTGATACAGTGGCCGTGCATTTGGTGCCCCAGGTGCAAAATACGCTGGTAGATGTAGACCGTCGCGTAATTGTTAGACTTTCATCCTCTGCGCTTCCTGTGTGGTCTGTGTCACCGGCATAGGTTCCAAGGATCCCGTGAACGGCAATCCCGGTTCCTTCTGAGCCTGGGCTGGGAGTGTAGGTTACGGAGCAACTGCTGGCCGATGAACTGATCGGGTTTAGCATGCAACTGGCAGAGCTGAAAGTGCCCGCCCCACTGCTTTGCCAAGTAACAGTCCCGGTCGGGATGAGGGGTGTGCCAGGGGATGTATCGGATACAGTGCCGCTGCAAATTGTAGGCTGGTTAACTGCTAACATTGACGGAGTACAAGTGATTTGGAAGAAACTAGACCGTTTCGTGACGGTTAGTGAGAACTCGATTGCGCCGGGTATAAACACCGAGTCGCCGCTGTAGGTTGCAATGATACTATGTGTTCCCTCTGAACCTGGGTTAGGTTCATAACTCACCGAGCAACTGATTGTTGTCGAGGAAATTCCTGACGTAAAGCCGCAACTGTTACCACCGAACGTACAAGTGCCCGGCCCAGGTGGCGAAAAGGTGCAACCGGTAGCAACGAACGTTCCAGAACTAGTGCTGGAAAAGCTGATGGTACCACTGGGCGATGGGGGAGCGGGCGAAGTTACGCTTGCGGTGCATTGAGTCGCCTGATTAACAGCTACTGTTCCAGGGTTGCAGGAAATACTGAGCGTGGGGGCTATCACTCCGGTGGTCTGCGCATGAGTGACGGGAGGAGCTGCTAGAACCGCGAGGATTATCAGAAGCGAACTTGCAATGATCGGTTTTCTGAGATTCATCATGTATTTTCTCTCGGCGGCTTCGCATCCGAAATATATATATCGAATATCTCTCTGCTCGAAATTTTCGAGATTCGATATTCTCGTATCTCGATATATCTAGCGATGCAGCTAGGAAAGGATCCTTTCCGGGAAACATTCAGGAAATGATCGGGATAGCTAGCCGGTTTTCCATCTATAGAGAGACTCGTCGAAAACATACTCTCTTCGATCGTTCAGTCCGACCCCACGGAAGCCCTGCCATCTATCCGATTTTCTATCATAGGATGTCTCGACCTGCCCGAGAGGCTCAGCCATTGTCTCGGGACGCATCATGTGCCCGACAATACCGGTTAGATGTCCTATCTGGTCCATAGCTGACCCCAGCTCCTCCTCTCCCAGGAGCCCGGAAGAGAAGACAAGCCGGATTTTCTCGTCTGCAAAAGTAAGTGTGAAGGCTGCTCCGAGCCGGCCTCTTCTGTATCTGATCTGCTTGAACAGTTCTTTCAGATCACGCCAGTCCTCCTGAAAGACGTTTGTGAAGAAGCTCCGCTCGTAGGGATGATGAAAGGTGATGTTGACACGGGTGCCAATAGTCCCGTCGAGAAGTTCAGAGTAGGAAGGCTGTTCTAGCTGGAAATGTTTCTTGACGAGCTTGTAGAGGGCCTCATGCTCGAACGGCGACAGTTCTCCTTCCACGAGGATTTCTGCAGTGGGTCTACTCATGTCCATGTGATGGAACCGCTTTTCTTCGACAGCCCTGATTAACCGTTCGCGTTTGATAAACAAGCCTGACTGGTATCGTCTATCCGAAAAAAAAGTTGGTCTCATCAAGCCTCCGACAAGCCCTCAAGCTCTAGGGGCATGTTCAAGATAGTGAATAATCAGTAATTCAGTCGATTCATCCGTCGCTTTGTTCGTTCCAGAATCGTTCGAGCTTTGATTGTGAGAACGGCGAGGGTGCTGATCAGTCCAAGAAGTCCTCCGACGACAAAGAGACCCATGTTTGTGGAGACCTTGGGAAACAGTCCGCATAGCGTACAGCTTCCGTTCGAGCCTCCGGCTGGACTCCCGTTTCCTCCATTAGATCCTCCGGGCGCCGCCTGGTTTACCTGAATCCCGGTCGATTTACTCGTAGGTGCGGATGGATGGCTACTGTCCGTGGCGGTGAAGACGATCGTGTAGGACCCCGTCTGGCTCACGCTGGGCTTCCAAGAGAACAGCCCGGTTGCCTGATTGAGCGATGAGCCCGCCGGTAGCCCTGTTGCTGAAAAGCTGACGGCATCGCCAATGTTCACTGACGCGGCAGTGATCGTAAAGTTGACCCAGGTTCCTGCGATGACCGTCTGGTTTCCTGGAACAGCTAATGCGAGTGGGACCAGAGCCTGTATGTTGACTGTTTTGCTTGCTGTGATGCTCGCTTTCGGCGAGGCTAAATCCGTAACCGTCACCCTGGCAGTATAGGATCCGGGCGTGGAATAGGCGTGGGTTGTAGTGCTTCCGGTCCCAGTCGCGCCATCACCGAACGCTATAGCGTAGGTGTATGGCGACGTTCCGCCCGTCGCCGAGGCAGAGAACGTTACAGGTTGGCCGACCTCTGGTGAGGATGAGGAAACCTGTAAGGTTGCGGAGAGAGGCAGAGTTGCGACGACTGTTACTGATTGAGAGCTGGTGGCAGTCTGCGTTGGAGTAGACGAGTCCGTCGCGGTCGCTCTTACCGTAAATGATTGGGCACTGGTAAAAGTATGAGTGACGGAGCTACCTGTTCCCGATGCTCCGTCACCGAAATTCCATGTGACCGAGTACGGCGAGGTTTCTCCGGAGGTTGTGGCGATAAATGTCACGGGTGAATTCACGACTGGAGTCGCAGGCAGGAATGTAAAGCTGGTTGAGGGTGGAGGTGGCGCCGAGATCGTTATTGTCTGGGAACTGACAGCGTTCTGCGATGGTGAAGAAGAGTCAGTCGCGGTCTCAGTTAAGGAGAATGATTGAGCGCTCGAGTAAACGTGCTGGATAGAGGTTCCAGTCCCTGTTGTCCCGTCGCCAAAGTTCCAGTTTATCGCGTAGGGAGCAGTGCCTGCTGTCGTTGTAGCGGTTAACGTAACAAGTGTGTTCACAAGGGGGTTCGATGGCAGAAATGTGAAGCTGGTTGACAGGGGAGGTGGGGCTGTGACGGTTACTGTCTTGGAACTCGTCGCAGTCTGTGATGGAGACGACGAGTCCGTTGCGCTCTCTGTTACAGTGAAAGATTGAGCGCTCAAGAAGGTGTGAAGGATCGAAGCCCCTGTTCCTGTCGAGCCATCCCCGAAGTTCCAGCTTATCGTATAGGGTGTAGCCCCGCCCGTGGTGGTGGCTGTGAATGAAACGGGCGCGTTCGCGAGAGGTGTAGGGGGAGAAACGGTGAAGCTTGTCGCTAGCCGGGGTGGAGTTGATGATCCGAAGATCTCAGCTATCGGGGAAGCAGCAGCATCGTTCGCGGTCAGTGTCGGCAGACCCCAGTTGTTCTCCATAAGGTGCAGGACCGAGTACTCATCGTAGACGTCGCTGGCCGAGATGAGCGCCTGCTTGACGAGTCCTGGTCTATAGAACATGATCGGAGCTGGGTCGTACTCGTCCCACCATACGAGCAGCATCGTCCTATGACCCGGCGAGAAGAGGTTGCTGGCAAGAACGGAGCCTGCAGCGGGACTGCCTGGACTTCCCGTTGGTCCTACGAGTAAATCATGGAGATACGAGTCTCCTGATTGGATAGAATTGTCGTGCATGTTGTTGCCGTCTGTTGGAGTCAGCCAGATGAAATTGGGAGGCGAGGCCGAGTTCATTGGCGCCACAAACTCTGGATCAGGCTGGCCCGAACAACAACTGCTACCCATAATGTTAGGACTATTGGCGGTGCCGGCGAAGCCTGTGAACGGGAAGTGGTCGTTGCCCCTCGGGCATCCATTCTGACAGAAAGCGTTCCAAGTCAGACCTGCCGCGGTCATACTGTCTATGAGAGTAGGGGCGTTGATACAACAACCGTAACCATTGAATACCCCTTGGTCATTCCCTGAGATCAGGGCTGTGTAACAGCCCGCTGAACAGCCGTTGACAGTTCTCCCGGCAGCACCGTACCCGTGGTAGAGTGGAACGGTCGCGCCCATAGCCAGCATGCTCGCAATGAACGGAGCATTAGAACTACCCGTGCCTGAGCCCATAACATCAACATAATTCTGGTTCTCCATAGCAACAACCACAACGTTGTCGAAGTAGGTTCCGGTCGCTGCATGTGCCCGCGGCAGAATAGGGACAGCGATTATTCCAAGGATCAGCAGAACGACTAGTAATCGTGCTCTCAAGCTCAAGGTCCTCCTCGCTTGAACCTTGCAGCCTGGCGGTGCCGATGCAGATCTAGGGATACGAGTATTGTTTTCATTCTCAACTTTCTTTCACGTCCTCGGCGGGATCAGGATGACCCCGAGCCGAACGGTCTGCTCGCTTTGCCGACGCAGAACCAGACTCTTTGTTGTGAGCGAGTTCCTCGGCAAGAGACTATAGCGCGCATTTTCAGTATAGGCGCTACCGAACTTCTTGTTTGGTATCGGAGTTCATGTGCCCAGTTACCACTGGAGTCTTGCGTGGACCTGAGGGGGAAGTGCTCTCGATGCTTCGAACACTGAGCAGACTAGTCTTGATCCTCTATCTTTGAAAGAGAGGAGGGTTCGCGGGACCAGTAGAGGATTAGCGACCTTGCTTGGTTCATCGTTTTGTTGGTAAGTTTCAGTTTCGCTGCGCTCTGATTGTGCGGAGGGTAAACGAGCAACATAGACGGCTCATGTATTGGGCTGATCCGGTGCCTCCGGTGAAGACATCGCATAAATCCTGGTCCTCGATGAGAATTGTCACAAATGGTCGAACAGCGCACTAGCCGGTCGATCCAGGGCAGTATTATGCGCAAGAGAGCGATTGTTCGAGACCGCCGGTGGAGCCGCCATTAGTGGACCCAAGCAGGATGCTGCAAATCAGGACAGCTCTGGTTACCCTGTCGACCCCGGCTTCGACAATCTAACTGCCTCAATTTCCCATCCGTCGCTTTGTTCGTTCCAGACTCGTTCGAGCTTTGATTGTAAGAATGGCGATCATACTGACTAGTCCAAGAAGTCCTCCGACGACGAGGAGACTGATGTTGGTGGAGATCGTCGGGAATGTTCCGCATAGTGTACAGCTTCCATTCGAACCTCCGCCTGAACCCCCGTTTCCTCCATTAGACCCTCCTGGCGGGTCCTGGTTTACCTGAATCCCCACGGGTTTGCTCGTGGGTGCGGAGGGATAGCTGCTATCCGTGGCGGTGAAGACTATCGTGTAGGACCCTGTCTGGCTCGCGCCGGGCTTCCATGAGAAGACCCCGGTTGCCTGATTGAATGATGCGCCCGCTGGTAGCCCTGTTGTTGAGAAGCTGACGGCATCGCCTATGTTCACTGATGCGGCAATGGTAAAGTTGATCCATGTTCCAGCAATGACTGTCTGGTTTCCTGGAACAGCTAAGGCGAGTGGGACCAGCGCCTGTACGTTGACTATTACGCTTGTTGCGACGCTTGCTTGCGGCGAGGCCGAATCGGTAACCATCACCTTAGCGCTATAGGATCCCGCGATGGAATAGGCATGGGTTGTAACGATTCCGGTTCCAGCCGCACCATCACCAAACGCTATGACGTAAGTGTATGGCGACGTTCCGCCTGCCGCCGACGCAGTGAACGTTACTGTCTGGCCAACCTGGGGTGAGGATGAGGAAACCTGTAAGGTTGCGGAGAGAGGCGGAGTCGCGACTACTGTCAAAGACTGAGAGCTAGTGGCAGTTTGCGTTGGTGCAGACGAGTCTGTCGCCGTCTCCTTCACCGTAAATGATTGAGCGCTAGTGAAAGTATGAGTGACCGAGGTTCCTGTTCCCGATGTTCCGTCACCGAAATTCCAAGTGACCGAGTATGGAGGGGTTCCTCCACTAGTTGTTGCCGTAAACGTCACAGGCGTATTTACCATCGGACTGGCAGGCAGGAATGTGAAGCTGGTCGAGGGTGGAGGTGGCGCCGAGATGGTTATTGTCTGGGAACTGACAGTGTTCTGGGAGGGCGAAGAAGAGTCAGTCGCCGTCTCAGTCACGGTGAATGATTGAGCGCTCGAGTAAGTATGAGTGACGGAGGTCCCTGTCCCTGTAGTCCCTCCGCCAAAATTCCATTTTATCGTGTAGGGAGTCGTTCCCCCTGTTGTGATCGCCGTGAAGGTCACGGGAGAGTCCACGACAGGGCTTGATGGGAGAAATGTGAAGCTGGTTGACAGTGGAGGTGGAGCTGTGACGGTTACTCCCATGGAACTCGTCGCAGTCTGTGATGGAGATGACGAGTCCATCGCCGTGTCGGTTACAGTGAAAGATTGCGCCGTGGTGTACGTGTGGGTCGCTGTAGCTCCAGTGCCTGTTGCTCCATCACCGAAACTCCAGCTTATAGCGTATGGAGCGGTTCCCCCGATCGTGGTGGCCGTGAACGTTACCGGCGAGTTGATGATCGGAGTCGAGGGGAGAAATGTGAAGCTAGTTGTTGGCGGAGGCGGGGGTGCGCCGGGTCCGGGCATAGGAATAGATTGCCCCCAGACTGTCATGGCTCCCGTTGCCAATCCGCTCCCGTCCCAGTCTCCGGCTTCCCAGAGCCCGTACGCGCCTTTGATATTGTCCAGACCTTGTATCACCGCTACAACGTAGGCTAACGATTCCGCCGAGTACTGACAGCTGCAGTTCGTATCTATTGCATCCGGGGGAGAAGGTCCGCCTCCCGCCGGGTCGGCTCCGAACTCTGAGACTATCGCCGGAGCGTTCTTGAACGCTTCAAGCGACTGCACCGCAAGCGGAACGTTGGCCGCGTAGGCCTGCGCGTCCGAAACACTCCAGGCAGGATGGTATTGATAGAAGTAGTAGTCGTGGAAGTCGTAGGCTACCTGGTTAAGAGGGTCCGTTACCGTTGGAAAGGCCGAGAGAAAAGTGCTGTCGTTTGGCGCGCCGAACTGACTATAGCTTATGCTAACGATAATCCAGTGGTTGTCGCCTAGGTTGCGATCCTGGTTTGTCCAGTCCTGGTAGAAGGTTGAGAGTTGCGAGGCTGAGTTGCTAGGCTCGTTCCTGGGCTGCCAGATTATCATCGGCTCGTTCTTGTAGGCGGTGATTATCGGGGACCAGAAGGAGAGCCAGGCGGCCTCGTCGGTTATACCGTACTCATGGTCGTCCATGATGAGCCAGATATTGTCTTGTTTCGCCATGGAGAGGAGATTATCGAAAGCAGGCTGGTTGAATGTGCTTACCCCGAGTACGGGGTCTACTAGGCTGATTCGTGCGGCGTTATAGCCTCTCTGCTGGAGAAGTGTGAAAGTGGCTTGAAGGTCCGTTGTTGATTCAGTTGGGAGTATTCCATCCCAGGCTCGAACATACGGGAACGTTCCGGTCGCTGCATGTGCTTGAGGCAGAATAGGGACGGCGATTATTCCGATGATGAGCAGAACGACTAGTAAGCGTGCTCTCAAGCTCAAGGTCCCCCCAGTCTGAACCTTGCAGCTTGGCGGTGCCAATGCGGACATAGTGATACGAGTCTTGTTTTCATTCTCAACTTTCTTTCACGTCCTCGGGCGGGATCAGGATGGCCCGAGCCGAGCGTCCTCCTCGATTTGCCGACGCAGAACCAGACTCTCTGTTGTAACCCGGTTCCTCGGCAAGAAACTAGAGCGCGCATTTTCGGTATACGCGATACCGAACTCCGTGTCTAGTATCCCAGTTCAAGTGTCCAGTTACCACTGCAGTGTCGTGTGGATTCGAGGCTCTCAGACTCGCTGCCGAACCGGCACCATTGTGGTTAGGGCATCTCCCGAAGCTCCGCTCTTCAAAGGAGATACGATGACCACCGGCCTCTGGAATGGTCTAACTAGAGATTAATCCAGTCCATCTTTCGCCGTAAAGCCCATTTCATAAGGAGCGGTCGGCGCATTATGGAAGGCTATGATCGACCAAGTCCCGTCTCGACGGTCAATTTCGTAAGCGATGTTTTGTTTTTTCCAGGCTGGCTCGAGCCCTCAATGTGAGAATGGCGAATGAGCTCGCCAGTCCAAGAAGCCCGCCCATGACGAGGAGCAATATTGTAGGGGAGACCGTTGGAATTATTCCACATATTGCGCAGCTTCCGTTAGAGCTTCCACCCGAGCCCCCGTTTCCTCCATTAGACCCTCCAGAGGCTGCTTGGTTTATGGGGAAGTGGTAGGTCAAGGTGTTCGTGCAATTAGCTGCGATATTGATGTCTTCTGCTGTTGCATTACTATAAACCGTAGCGGTCTGGTTGGTTATGACGAGATTTCGCACCTGGTCGGAATACGGACAGTCAGCGCTGGCGTGAGTGAATGACAGCGTGTTCGTCCCAGTAACCACGAATCTTGTAATGTCATAACTGAACGAAACCCAGGTGGCACCATTCGCGGTCGTGAGCACCGACGGGACAATAGCGACCGACGCACTGTTCATGGTGATTGTCTCTTCATTTGCACCATCAAAGTCAAACCCTTGGAAAGAAAGCGTGTAAGTAGCGGTGGACTGGGAAGACGTGGCTGCGACGGTTACAGTCTTGGAACTAGTCGCCGTCTGTGATGGAGATGACGAGTCAGTCGCGGTTTCGGCCACCGTTAATGATTTAGCACTCAGGAAGGTGTGAAGGATGGAAGCTCCTGTTCCCGTGGATCCATCCCCAAAGTTCCAACTGATCGTGTAGGGCGATTTTCCGCCCGTTGTCGTCGCTGTAAAGGTGACTGGCAGGTTCACGATGGGTGTTGACGGTGATGATGTGAAGCTAGTTGCTAGAGCGGGAGGTGTCGAGGATCCGAAGATCTCGGTCATTGGAGCCGCGGCGGCATCGTCGGTGGCTAGGGTGGGAAGAGCCCAATTGTTCTCTATCAGACGCAGAGTAGAATATTCGTCGTAGTTGTTGCTGGCGGAAATGTAGCCAGCTTTCACCTGAGCTCCATTAAAGCCAATCTCTAAGTTAGGTGATGGGTCATACTCATCCCACCATAGCCAAAGCAATACTCTGTGGCTTGAGTGAAATAGACTTGCTGAGAGTAAGGAACCTGCGCTTGGATTTGCAAATGTTCCAGACCCGACCAAGAAGCTTTGGAGGTATGCATCTCCTGACTGAATGCTGTTATCATGCATGTTGTGACTATCTGTTGGAGTAAACCAGAGAAATGAAGAGGGCGAAGCAGAGTTAGCCGCATTAAAGAAGTCAGTGGTAGAAACACTGCTGCCTGCGAACGTGTTAGGAAGAAGTGCACCAGAAGAATCATAGAAAGGAAAATGATCCGGTCCACGAGGACAACCAGATTCACAGTAAGCTTGCCATGTGCTACCTGCGCTAACCATACTATCTGTTAAGGTTGGATGAGTAATACAACAATATCCATCAGAAACTCCTTGTGTAGAACCCGAAACTAAAGCAACATAGCAAGCTGCCGAACAGCCACTAATA
>Ga0209803_1001970_pt1 | contig 13124 bp, 12 predicted proteins | sample GraSoiAngelo_138_FD_185895 | JGI IMG/M metagenome (GOLD analysis project Ga0209803, IMG submission 185895) | Grasslands soil microbial communities from the Angelo Coastal Reserve, California, USA - 14_0929_09_40cm (SPAdes) (version 2) | ecosystem: Environmental > Terrestrial > Soil > Grasslands ... | reverse complement strand
ATTATGAGTCCCCTGCTCTAACCGCTGAGCTACAGGCCCGCGTGGATTACACAGTGAAGCATAGCACACCGCAGAGGACCAACCCCGACAGCATTCGGGGCTGCTCTAACCGCTGAGCTACAGACCTCTTGCTTGCATTGAAGCGTAGCATTTCAGCGTAACCAATCCGGAAAGCCCCGGAAAACAGCTAAAATTTTGGATTGCGCATTGGGACTTGCGGATTTGGGATGGCGCGGTGACTCGCGGCACCCTGAGCATCATCGAAATCGCAATTCTCAGCGTGCTGATCCTCGCGACACGCTGTGCAAATTATCAGAATGTTTTTGTCGCCGAGAATATTTATTTCACAGATGCGGATTGTTACGCACGGATGACGCGTGTGCGGATGTGCTCAGAGCATCCCGGGTTGATCGTGCGGTACCATTCGTTCGAGAACTTCCCCACAGGAACAACTCCGCACACAACTGCGCCGCTGGATTATCTCATTCTCGCCTTATCGACCGTGCTGAAACCATTCACGCCCCACGCGATCGATCTGGCCGGCGCGCTCATTTCGCCGTTGCTCGCCCTGCTCGGAGGCTGGTTTCTTTGGTGGTGGGCGAAGCGAATGAAACTCAAATATCGGTGGGTGATGCTGATGCTATACGCGATCAGCCCTATTCTCGTTCATGGAACGGAACTCGGCAGACCCGATCATCAATCCTTGTTGATGCTGTTCGTAACAATCGCGATTTGCGCAGAATGGAGCCTGCAATGCGATGGGGCATCGGCGGTTGAGGTCAATCCGCCCTACCTGCAAACGTATCGGCGATGGAGCATCGTCAGTGGAGTCGCATGGGGATTGGCGATCTGGACTTCGGCTTATGAGTCGCTCGTTTTATTCTTGCTTCTGATGGTTGTGAGCGCGGTTGAAAACCCAAAAGCGATTTCGTCCAGGACTCGGCGCACAGGTTGGTTTTGTTTTGTTCTCATCGTTGTGTTCGCGTTTTTGATTGAGCGACGCATTCCGTCATTTTCGATCGTGTATTCAAACCCGCTCTTTCAAAACTGGGCGCACACCATTGGCGAACTCATGCATATCTCGCCGGCAAATCCAATCTGGTTGCGTTGGTGCGGCTACTTGCTCCTGGTCACGCCATTCCTGATTTGGTTCAGGGCGGCCACGACCAAGCACGAGAGTGAGTTGATGCCACCAACATTTGTTCTCGTGCTTCTGGTCGCTACCTATGTCCTGACAATTTGGCAGGCCCGCTGGGGATACTTCTTTGTAATGGTCTTCGCGTTGGCGCTGCCATGTTTGCTCCTATGTCCTGACAATTTGGCAGGCCCGCTGGGGATACTTCTTTGTAATGGTCTTCGCGTTGGCGCTGCCATGTTTGCTCGAGACGGTCAAATCGCGTGGGGCCGTTTGGATCGCATTTTTCCTGTCCATCTTTCCGATTGCGCGCGATTGGGATGAAAGACTTTGGCCAAGCGAAGCGGAACTCGCTATTCGGGTCGAGCAGCGCAACGAATCGGTACAGTTGCGTGACATGGCACTCAGTTTGCGATCGTCAGAGATTCGCCCATTCCTTGCTCCGTGGTGGCTTTCACCATCGATCGCGTATTGGTCCGGGCAGCCCGGGATAGCCGGCAGTTCGCACGAAAGCCTGGACGGCATCGCGGACAGCGCGCGATTTTTCCTTTGCGACGATTGGCAAAAAGCACGGCAAATTCTGGAGAATCACCAAACGGCGTGGGTTATTGGGTACAATTCCGAACGTGTAGCGCAAAACTCGGCGGCAATTTTGAGTCAGGCAGCGCCTGCGCACCCGCTGTGCCGCGTGCTGGACAGGACCCCAGGCCAGGTGCCGCCGTTCCTGATTTTCGCTGCGCAGAATGGGACGTGCAAACTGTACCGCACTGTTGCACAATAAAAAATTGCGCGCTGAAGCGAGAATTCGTTGACATATGTTGACGACTGTCCCAATACTACCGGATGCTCAAAAGATTCGTCCCGCAAAAGCCGATGCCGCCGGTTAGAGAAGAACCGCGGTTTTCGGGTCCAGATGAAAATAATCATCCTGCGAATGGCGAAGAACCAATAATAACCTCAACAATCATCGATAAACCAAAACCTATGGCAGATCACGGTGGCAAAGACATCCTCTCGAGCGATGTCGAAATCAAAGGCTCGATCAAGTTCCAAAAGGAACTTCTCATCGACGGGAAGGTCGAAGGGGAAATCAATTCCGACGGCGTCTTAACGATTGGTGAAAACGCTGACATTCGCGGCGAGGTAAAAACCAAATCGATCACCGTCTATGGCAAAGTGCACGGCAACATCACGGTGGCCGAGCGTTGCGAGCTAAAATCAAAATGCACCTTGCAGGGAGATTTGAAAGCAGCGCGCCTCGTCATTGAAGAGGGAGCGACTTTTATTGGCAAATCGGAAGTCACCAGCGGCTCGATTTCCGCGAAGTCGGCCCCGGCCCGCCCGGAAGTCGTGCGGTCCAGCGAGCCAATCAAGGCGGCATTCGGAGGGCGCTGATAGAGAAGGGAATCCAGGGGTTAGCGTCCGGTGGCCAATCCGTCGCCTGCAAAAGTCAGTCTTGAATGTCCACACTGTGGCTTCAAGCAGATGGAGTATGCCGCGGCGAAAAGCTCGATTTGTCGCCAATGCGGGCGCTACTTCTCTCCATTTGCGCCGAAACCCGGCCTAAAGCTGCGGGTCCGCGAAGAAGCGCCTGCTGCTGCGCCAGCCAGCTCTTCCATCCTCGGCAAATTTGAGGATTTTTGGAAACGGCAACACAGCTCTGTTATCGAGTGTTTCGAATGCAAACGGAAACAACAGGTTTGTGGTAGCGCCACGTCCACAATCTGTCCGTCGTGCAGCGCGCACATCGATCTGCGCGACTACAAGATTACCAGCGGTTTCAGCCGGACGATTCGGACACGAGGAGACGTACATCTCACGGGCAAAGGCGATTTGGGCAGCAGCAGTGTGGTCTGTCGGTGCGCCTTAATTGAGGGCAGACTCCGAGGCAATCTGCATTGCGACGATACGGCGACGATCAACTTCGCAGGGAAAATTCCGGGGCGGATCAGCGCGCGGCGCGTCATCGTTGAGCGCAAAGCCGATATTCATTGCTTTCGACGGCTCCAGGCGGAAAGCATCGAGATCAAGGGAAGGATGTCGGGAGAGATCCTTGCCCAAACCGTGGAGATTCAAAAAAAAGGCGCACTCGAAGGCGATGTCACTGCGAGGGCAATTTCGGTGGAAAAAGGCGGCATGTTTTCCGGGCAGCTTGTGATTGGCCGGGCCGATCTTACACAGGGAGAACTGTTGCAGGAACGGAAGCCGGACATCGCGCCGATTCCAGAGAGCGATTTTTCGGGGGTCGAACCGCGGCCTTTGCCCGCGACGTAACAGCAATCTGCTCCATGCAAAGACTGCATCCCCGCAGTCCGTACGAGAAACTTGGCGGCTATGTGCATCTGCCTCGTTTGATCGACAAAGCCAGGCTTCACCGCGAGGGCCTGCTCAATGGCTACAACTATAAAACCGTAGGGTTCGACAAGCATCTGCTGGCTTTCCTAAAAATTGATGGCGACGCGTTTGAAGAAATCGTCAACAGACTGGACGCGGATGACGCAATTCTAAAATGGGTGCAGACAAACGGTGCGCGGCATTCTCCCGAAGCAATTGAACAGTGGAACCAGGCGATGATTTCACGGCATCCAGATACGGCCGCAAAAAAGGCGCGCTTTCTCCACTTTCTAAAGGAGGCCGGTGGAGACGGGCGCAAAGATATTCGGACTTATTTCGATCTGATCGAGTTTGACGAAGGAAGGTTGAAATGAGGACAAGGTTACAAAGTTAAAAAGTTACAAGGTTCGGCATTCCTTTTCGCATCATCGACTTCCCTTTTAATTTTTTTAACTTTGTAACGCTTTTAAGTTTCCGAATTCGCCGTTCGGATTTCGTCCTCAACAATCACGTCTTGATCGTTCTGAGAATCGCGTCCGCATTCTCCAGCGTCTCCTTGCTTCCGATATCGAGCCATTTCCCCTTGATCTGGTACGTCTTTACTGGTTTACGCGTGTAAAGCCATTGCACGAACCGGCCCGGCTGATCGGGGTTATTGCCAGCTGCAAGGTATGTGGTCAGGAGAGAGAGGATCGCAGGCGAGTAATAGTAAAGGGCGATCGCCGCCAAGGTTCCGCGCGGCTTCCGTGGTTTCTCTTCCAGGTGAGTAATGATTCCATCATCGTCGATTAAGACATTGCCGTACTTTTTGATTGCTTCGCGATCGCCAACATCATAGACGCCAACGGTTGCTTCGCTTCCCTTGGCGCAAACCACAAATCCCTCGAGCGACTCAGTAAACAAATTGTCGCCGGCAACAATGAGGAGGCTGCTTTGGCTCAAGTCCTCGCGCGTGGCTACAAAATTGATATCCCCAATTGCTCCCAGCTTATCGTCGTCGCTCTTGGAGCCATCGTTTACAATTTTGAATTTGAATCGCGGATGTCGATCTTGATAGCCCTCACTCCAAGCCTGAAAGTCCCCCGCGAATTTGTCATTCGTCACTACATAAATCGTCTCCAGATCGGGAACGTCCTGAAGATTGTCCACTACCCATTCAATGATCGGCTTACCACCGACGACGAGCAGCGGCTTCGCTTTGTTGAGGGTCAGTGGATAAAGGCGTGTTGCATAGCCGGCCGCGAGGATTAGAGCGTTCATAAGATTAAGAAAGCAGAGCTGTACGCGCTTCTTACTACTTCGATTTTGAAGCGCCTCCACCCAGAATCGCATTTTGAAGACGCTGCTGGACCGCCCTGATGCGATGCGAATCGGTAATCTTGGCACGTGTGGAACGATCCACGACATACAAAGTATCAATAGCTGCGCCGGCCTGCGTGTTGATGCGAGAGAGCGGGACCAAAAGATTTTCGCGGTCAAGGCAGGTCAGGACATCATAAAGTAAGCCGATCCGATCCGGTGCCTGAATCTCAATAAGCGCATAAACCGGATGCGTTTTGTTATCGATTGCGATCCGCGTTGGAAATTCAATTCCTGTCGTAAGACGATGGCTTTGGCGCTTGGCTTTTTCAATTAACGGAAGGAAATCAAAGCTCTCGTCTTCGAGCGCTCGCCGCAAAGTTTGCTCTACGAGCGTGAAGTCGCGCTGGTGTGTGACAGGTCGTGCTTTCGTGTCACACACACGAAAAACGCACAGCACAACGTTGTCTCCCCGCGGAAAGATATCAGCGCTCAAAATATTCAAAGGTACAACTGAAAATGAGCCGGCCACTTTTGCCAATAACCGTTCACGCTCCCACGTACAGAAGATGACAACAGTGTGACCCTGTTCCGGAACGGCCTTCCATTGGATTGCCGGAGCCAGCGGGAAATTTCCTTCGCTGGAAACATTCTCCAGAAACGACCGGAACAGTTTCAGGTGCTCGATAATCTCAGGAACGTCGCTAGCGCGAAAATAATTGTCGGGCATGAACTCAAAGTGAGCTTCAATCTCTCCTGCAAAATCCGAGGGAAGCTTTGCTGTCACCGACGCTTGCAAGCTCGCGCGCTGGACTTTTGTTCGCTCGTAGTAAGACCTTTGGTCCGCAAGACAGCGAGAGGTCTCGTGAAATAGCGCCCATACCAGAGATTCTTTCCAATCCGACCACTCCTCCGCGCTTGTGCCCTGGCCATCCGCCAGAGTAAGCAGCATTAACGCGTTTAGGTTTTTCTGGTGCTTCACGATGTGGGCGAAGTCTGTCACCGTCGCCGGATCATCAAGGTTTCTTTGCTGCGCGGTCTGCGAAAGCGTGAGGTGATGATCGACCAGCAGGATAAGGGACTTGCGCTGCTCGGACGACAATTGCAGACGCGCAGCGACACGCTGGGCAAAGAGCGCGCTCGCTTCGGAGTGTGGCCTGGCGCCCACTGCTTTACCGCTGTCGTGTAGAAGGAGCGCGAGATAGAGCACAAACGGGTCCTCCAGTTTCTCGAAAATCTTGCGATAAGGAACCAGCTTCGGATCGTTCGTCTGCGTCAAGGCATCAAGTTTATCGATGCACACCAATGTGTGCTCGTCGGCCGTGTAACGATGAAGAAACTCATGCTGCACCAGACATGTAAGCTGCCCGAATTCGGGAATGTAGCGCCCAAGAAAATCGACTCGATGCATCATTCTGAGAATGCGACCTACTCTTCCCTTTTTGGATAGAATGTCCTTGAAAATCGCACGCGGTCCGCGTGCATACTGATACGTGCGGGTAACCTGGCCGAGGCTTCGGCTTAGCAGATCCTCGAGCTCCGGGCTCAGATCCAGGCCGCGTTCCTGCGCGATTTCAAATGCTCGCATCATCTGCTCGGGGTCTCTGCGAAAAAGATCGCGACCCGCCGGGTGCAACTGCTTGTTGCGAACGAAGAAAAAATCTCCCACGGGGGTTTTGTGCGTTCGCATCAGCGGAAGAAAACTGAACAGAGAACGGGTCTTGCTTGTGACATATCCGCTTACAAATTGCTCCGTAATGCGTTCCGTGACCCGGAAGATGTTTCGCGTGTGCTCGTAATAATCCCGCATGAGCTCCTCGCTGCGGAGCTGGCCATTCCCAGAAGAGTAATCGAGCCGTTTTGCGATCTGTTCCTGCAAACTAATGTGAAGAATGTCGGTCGCGCGTCCCGTCGCGTAATGTAAAGCGGTGCGCAGACGCAGGAGAAAATCGTACGCGTTTTCTATCCGGCGCTGGTCGCTTTCGCTCAGCCAGTCTTTTCCCCGCGTAATGTAAAGCGGTGCGCAGACGCAGGAGAAAATCGTACGCGTTTTCTATCCGGCGCTGGTCGCTTTCGCTCAGCCAGTCTTTTCCCACAAGCTGGTTCGTGCTCAGTGAACCCTCTTTGAAGTACGTCATCCAAAGAAGGTTTTGATAATCGCGCAGGCCGCCGCATCCACTTTTCAGGTTCGGCTCCTGGAGATAGACACTGTCGCCGAATTTCTTGTGGCGGGCGACCTGATCCTGTATGCGCAGTTCAACGTATTCGCGTTCACATCCGTTGACACACTTCGAACGAAATTGCCGCCGAAATTCGCGTGCCAGATCGGCATCGCCCGCGAGGAACCGCGATTCCAGCATGGCAGTCTTTGTGCGCATGTCCTGATTTGCTTGAGCGACCGCTTCTTTGATCGAGCGCGTGGAGTGTCCAACCTTGAAACCGCTGTCCCATAGGAGATAAAGAACCTGCTGCACCATCTCCTCCAGATGCGGCGAAATCCCCTTCTTTTCCTGATGATGCAAAAGCATCACATCGATGTCGCTAAACGGGTTCAGCTCGCCCCGGCCATATCCCCCAAGAGCGACTAAGGCTAGTGGGACTTTGGCGGCCCCGTTTCCGCGAGCAGAGGCTTCAGCAGCCCCGAAAACATACTGCAATAAAACGTCAACCAGCTCGGCGCGCCGGGAACAAATTTCGCGGCCACCGCCACCCGCCTGATGCTTCAGACGCAACCGATGCTCCTCGACGTTCAGAAACTTCTTGTAAAGCGGAAGGACTTCGGTTGGGCGTCTGGCACCCGTCGCCGCAAGACGGCTTGCGGCGTGCGCCAAAACTTGCTCCAGATGACGGGACGTTTTCATCGGCAATTTGGATTGCTGTTCAATTTAAAATTGGATCTTAAAAATCCAAATCGATCTCAGACGGAGAAGAAGCGATCGGTCAGTGACGACTGCTTTTCACCCTGGCGACAAGACCTCATGCCCCGCCGAGGTTCAATATTTCAAAAATGAAGCGACCGGTGTCGGATCGAGCTGCTTACGGCCATGGAGGAACTCCAATTCAATGAGAAACTGTGCTTCAAGGAGGCGTCCCCCCGCTTTGCGAATGAGGACAGCCGCAGCGGCAGAAGTTCCGCCCGTGGCCAGCAAATCATCTACCAGCACAATTTGTTCACCCGCGTTAATAGCATCGATGTGCATCTCCATTTCCGCTTCGCCGTACTCGAGCGAGTAACTGGCCACCTCAGTCCGGAAAGGAAGCTTGCCGCGCTTTCGGATCGGAACGAAACCGACACCGAGCTCATACGCCACCGCCGATCCAAAGAGGAACCCGCGCGCGTCGATCCCAACAATTTTGTCAATCTTTCTCCCGCGACAACGCTCCAAAAACAAATCGATGGATGCCCGAAATAACGCCGGATCGCTCAAAATCGGCGTGATATCCTTGAATAGTATTCCTTTTCTCGGAAAATCAGCAACGTCGCGCACACCGGCACGCAATTTCTCGACTACGTCGGAAGCCATCGGCGCGACGCTAGCGGCCTACATGCAAACGTCAATGGCAATGGACTAATGAGTTATTGTCCGTGCAGATGCAACTCTTCAGTCTTGCCATTTGTGACTAACCAATGTTTGTCGTGTAAGACATAGTGAACTCGCGTTCCATCCAACGAGACGCCAATGGAACCCGCGCGAGAATCTTCCCCGAGAGTTTCCAACGAGTGTAACGCCTTCAAGTAAATCGGAAGCCGCTCTTTTGGTTGGTAAAACATCTCCATCTCGCCCTCTGTATCGCGCTTAAGCCTGGGCCTCGGGAGTCGAGCAAACCAACCGTCGCCAGAGCCGCCCATCCGTGACAGCTGCAGGTACACAGTGTCCCGAGTGACGCCAATATCAGATACACCGATTTCAGCGGGAGTTGTATTCTGCGTCTCAAGCGTCGCAAGCGGAGCACACCGGTACGCTGCTATCGAAAAATCGTCCTGTTCGTCAATCTTATCTGTTCGGATCTCGCCGCACCACAGATCACCGTATGCCGAGAAGAATAATTCACCATTAGCAGCAAAAGCTAAGGATGAAGGATAAGGATGGCGTCGCATGCGCACAGGAGTCCACTCCGCTGGATCGTTAAACGTGAAGATAGGATGTTCCCGGTCATTTGTTGTCACAAAAACGCGCTGCATCTTCGGATCATACGCAATTCTCCAGAAGCTAACTCCAGTTGGGGCATCCCGCATTTTGGTCAACCGCTCGGATTCCGGTTCGAAGGACCAGACAGCTTTGGCTGTTGTACAGAAGAAGCGGTTTTTGTTCGTACAGGTGATTCCGCGAAGCGAGTCGGAACTGTCAAGCTGCGTCAACAGAATTTTCCGAATCGTCTTCTTGTTTAGATCGATTTCTTCTACAGCTGGTTTGGACTCGATGTCGCTGATTAGGTAAACTCGTCCACCATCGCTTGAAAAAACTGCATCGCCGGCGCTGCAGTACGATACGCTCAATAGGAAAGCCAGGACGGCGGCTACGAAGGCTAGTGGCGTGTTGCGCGCCATGGACGTAGAATTGACCGCCACTCTGGCGGAATACAAGCTGCTTTGCCATGAGCGCAAGCGACTCTAGAATAGGCTTGGGTGGATCGAGATCTTCTCATCATTTCGACAATCTGTTTTCTCGCGGCCGTGGTCCGCACCGCGGTCGCTGTACGCGCCGGAGTTTTTCGACCAGGAAGATTTAATTTTCTCGCGATTGGACTGGGCTTTCTTTTTCAAGCGGCGTTTTTATCGATCCGCGGTCATGCGCTGGGACGTTGTCCTCTGACGAACCTGTTTGAGGTCTTTATCTTTCTCGCCTGGTCGGTAGCCCTGATCTACATGCTGGTCGGCCCAGCGTACCGTCTCTCACTCATGGGCGCATTCACGGCGCCGCTGGTCGTCCTCCTGCAAGGCCTTGCATTGATTGCGCCAATCGATGTTCGTCATCCAGTCAAGGTGCCCGCCAATTCTTCGCTGGAATTCCATGCATCGGTTTCGCTGGTGGCGTATGGCGCCTTCGCACTCGCCTGCATCGCGGGCGTAATGTATTTGGTGCAGGAACGCCAACTCAAGACACATCAATTGCGTTCGATTTTCTATCACCTGCCGCCGCTCACTGATCTCTTTACGGCAATCACCCGCCTGCTTTGGCTCGGTTTCATTCTATATACCGTCGGGATTGCCAGCGGCTTTTTTACGGGGCAACCCCTGCCATACGTGCAAGTAGTGGCGGCGATTGCCGTTTGGTTGCTTTATGCAGCGATCCTGCAAGGCCGGTACTTTCGGCGAATCGCGCCAAAGCGAGTTGCAGCACTTTGCATTATCGGATTTAGCGCAGCTTTGACTCTTCTCTGGGGAATTACGTTCTCGGCGCAAACGCACTCTGTCCCATGAATCTTTTCTGCATCGGCCTCAGTCATCACACTGCAAATGTACAAACGCGAGAACGTTTCGCCGGCAGTGCTAGTGCGGAACGCAGTCTTCGCACCGCGGGCTGTGCGGAAGCGTTGGTGCTCGCCACGTGTAACCGCGTGGAAGTCTATGGCGCGTCAGAGAAGCGCGTGTCAACGGATGAGATTGCTCAATCCTTGTTGCAAAACAGTGAGGTCAGTGATGGCGGCCACACTAGTGCGTTGCCGTTCTACCGTTACGAAGCTGAAAAGTGCGTACAACATCTGTTCCGAGTCGCATCCGGACTCGATTCGATGGTCGTAGGCGAGACAGAAATTCTGGGACAAACAAAAAAGGCTTACCAATCCGCGCGCGCGTCTGGCGCGGTTGGCCCCTGCCTTCATCGCTTGTTTCAACGGGCCTTTCGTGTGGCGAAGCAGGTCCGCACCCGAACCGAAATTACACGCGGGTCGGTGTCCGTTGGCTCCGTTGCGGTTGATCTGGCCCAGAAGATTTTCGGTGAACTTGGCAATTGTAAAGTCTTGGTTTTGGGAGCTGGTGAAACGAGCGAGCGCACAGCACGCGCGCTCATTTCCCGAGGTGTCAGCGACCTGCGCGTGAGCAATCGCTCAGATGATCGCGGTCAGGAGTTGGCACAACGAGTAGGTGGCCAGGCCGTCCGGTTCGATAAGTGGCCGCAGCAATGCCGCGAGATCGATATCCTGATTACATCGACTTCTTCGGAAACTCCGTTACTGACCCCAACAAATCTGGAACCCATGTTGGCCAATCGGGTCGATCGTCCGCTTTTCATCATCGATATCGCCGTTCCACGCGATGTCGATCCCGCAGTGAACGAAATGGAAGGCGTCTATCTTTACGATATAGATGCATTGCGATCAGTAGCGGAGCAGTCGCTGGCAGTACGCCGGCAGCAAATAGCCTCTGCCGAAGCGATCATTGCCGAACATGTCGCAGATTTCCTCGAGAAAGTTTCCTCCGAACTGAATCGCGTCTCGCGGATCACCGGGCATCCGCCGGTCGCTGACAATTCATTACACGCATCGCAGCTTTAGGGAAGCAGGCAGCTTCCCCTATCCTCTATCGCGAACTACATTCCCGCGGTGACGAGAAACATTATCCTTGGCACGCGCGGCAGTGAGCTCGCACGCGCGCAAGCCCGTTTGGTTGAAAGAGCAATTCAAGCGGCCCAACCGGGCACAGACATCGAAACAAGAATCATCACGACACGAGGCGACAAAGCCACGCTTCTTGAGCGTGAAGCTGGTCGCAAAGGATTATTCACAGCAGAAATCGAGCGGGCTCTTCTTCGCGGCAACGTGGATGTCGCGATCCACAGCGCAAAAGATCTTCCGAGTGAAACCAATCCGGACGCAGAAATTGTTGCGGTTCTTCCTCGCGGACCGATGGATGACGTGCTGGTTTCGAAGCATCCGGGCGGGTTCGCTTCGTTGCCGCAGAGCGCCACCGTCGCCACAGGCAGTGTGAGAAGGAAACGCCAATTGCTGTGGAAACGCGCAGATCTCAAACTCGTCGACCTTCGCGGAAACGTTCCAACGCGACTGCGCAAACTGACCGATAACAATTGGGCCGCCATCGTGCTGGCTCGCGCAGGGCTAGCACGGCTCAGCCTATCTCCGGCAGATCACGAGCTCAGCTTCGAGGGCCGACAATTGTTCATTGAAATACTTCCACCCGAAATTTTTCTGCCTGCAGGTGGCCAGGGAATCATTGCGCTTCAAGTTCGTGTGAATGATGAAAACATGAAGGCTATCGTCGACCTCGTGAGCGATCAGAGGACATTGCTTTGTTTGCGAGCAGAGCGAGAATTTCTGCGTTTGTTGCATGGCGACTGCAATTGTCCGGTGGGCGTGCTGGCGACAATTGAAAGCGACAAAATGAAACTGAGGGCTCAACTGTTTACTGATCGATCAGCAGTACCGAGGGAAGCTGAACTGGAAGGCCCTCATGATGAGCTTGAACGTCTAGCGGCGCAGTTATTAAATCGATTGCAAGCACCAGTCTCCGAGCAAGGCTACGGCTTACCAGGTTGAGCATGAGTAAGACTGGTAAGGTTTATCTGGTTGGTGCCGGCCCGGGCGACCCCGGCTTGGTAACATTGCGTGCCAAGGAGTGCATCGAGAATGCGGACGTGATCATTTACGATCACCTTGCGAATCCCGAGACGCTCGGCTGGGCGCGGGACGATGCTGAAATCACTTATGTCGGCAAAACGCCTGGCGAATCGCGGAGCAACCAGAATGAAATTAATGCGTTGCTGATCAAGAAAGCGCACGAAGGGAAGCAGGTCGTTCGGCTGAAAGGTGGGGATCCTTTCGTGTTTGGCCGAGGCGCTGAAGAAGCGCAGGCGATCGCCGAAGCAGGTATTCCATTCGAAGTTGTGCCTGGAATCACCTCGTCCATCGCCGGGCCGGCTTTTGCAGGCATTCCCGTGACGCATCGGGCGCACAATTCACATGTGACATTCTTTACGGGACATGAAGATCCCGCGAAGACGGAAAGTGCAATCGATTACGCAGCGCTGGCGAAACTTGGCGGGACCCAGGTAATGTTGATGGGCGTGGAACGCCTCGGGTCGATCACGAGCGAAATGCTGAAGCACGGCGTGCGCGGCGACTTGCCGGTAGCGCTCGTTCGCTGGGCGACTACCGGGCAACAGGGAACGCTCACCGGCACACTTCGCGATATTGCCCAGAAGGCAGTCGCGAATAGTTTTGCGGCCCCTGCAGTCGCAATATTTGGAGAAGTTGTCGCCTTCCGAGACAAGCTCAATTGGTACGAAAAGCGGCCGCTCTTTGGTAAAACAATTGTCGTTACGCGAACAAGAAAACAAGCCAGCGTGTTAAGCAGCAAGCTCCGCTCGTTGGGTGCTAACATTATCGAACTGCCCACGAT
>Ga0209803_1001951_pt1 | contig 13179 bp, 10 predicted proteins | sample GraSoiAngelo_138_FD_185895 | JGI IMG/M metagenome (GOLD analysis project Ga0209803, IMG submission 185895) | Grasslands soil microbial communities from the Angelo Coastal Reserve, California, USA - 14_0929_09_40cm (SPAdes) (version 2) | ecosystem: Environmental > Terrestrial > Soil > Grasslands ... | reverse complement strand
TCGTCTTCAGGGGCGCGGCACGATCGGCATCCGTGGTCCCGGCGATCCCGCTGGTCGAGGTCATCACGATCAGCTTGGTCCGCTTCCGGATCTTGTCCACGGTCTCCTGGAAGATCTCGAAGCGGGAGGTGGGCCGTTCGTTCTCGTCCCGGCAATGAACATGGATGATCGATGCGCCGGCCTGTTCGCACAGGTAGGCGGTCTCGGCGATCTCGTCCGGCGTCACCGGCACGTGCGGGGAGTCCTTCTTCCGCGGGACGGAACCGGTCGGGGCCACCGTGATGACGAGCTTCTCCATCGCCCTCCCGAAGGCAAACCGGGCCCCGCTAGGTAAGGGTTGTGGCGGTCAGGGCTCAGGCCTCCTCCCCTTTCGCTTCCACAGGGCGACGGATCGCGGAGGCGGGCGTCCGTACGAACTAATATTCTGTCGGGTTTCGGTCCCCGCGAAGGCATGCTGCCGCGCGAGGTCGTCGCAAAGGTCCGTCGGTTCTACACGTACCAGGCAGCGTCGTCGTTCGCGATATGGATCCCATTCTGGACCCTTTGGATCCGCGGGAACCTGGGCTCCGACTTCGAGTTCACCCTCGTCGACGTCGCGTTCTGGATCGGTCTTCTGGTCTTCCAGCTTCCCGTCGGCGTGATCGCGGATCGGACCGGACGCAAGCGGACGATTGTCCTGAGCGAGGTGTTTCGCTCCGCTGGGATCCTCGGATACGGTCTGGCCACGACCTTCGCGGGATTCGTCGTCGCGAACGTGGTCTGGTCCCTCGGGGCCGCGTTCTCGATCGGGACCTCCTCGTACCTCTATGAGACCCTGCTGGCGGCGAAGCACGAATCCGAGTTCCCCCGGTACATCGGCCGGAACACGATGATCCAGCTCCTGGCGAACGCCGCGGGCGCCTTCGCGGGAGGTCTCTTCGTCCAAGCATTGCACGACCTGCGGCTCACCCTGTTCGTAGGCGCCGGCCTGAATCTCGTCGCGGTCTTGGTGGCTCTCACGTTCGTCGAACCCGCGGTCGCCCGGACCACCGAACCGACATACACGGAGCAGTTGCGCCAGGGCCTCCGGGTCGTCCGACGCCGCGAGGGGGTCGCCCTCTTGATCGGCCTCGAGGTGTTCCTCGGCGTCACCTTGTACATGATGGCGCTGTACCGGCCCCTATATCTCCGGTTTCTCGCCCTCTCCGACGCGCAGGTTGCGGTATCGATCGCTGGATTCCTCGTCGTCGCTGCGATCTGGTCCGCCTTCGCGGGCGGGATCTCCCGCGTCCTCGGCGAGTTCGGGACGATCTCCCTCATGGTCGTCATGGCCTCCGCGGCGTTCTTCGGCATGTACGGCGCCGGCGCGTTTCCCGGAGCCGTCCTCTTCCAGGTCCCGATCTACGTCGTCTGGAGCCTACAGCCGGCGCTCACGACGGCGTACCTGAACCGTCGGCTCGAACCGGGTCAGCGCGCCATGGTCCTCTCCATGGGAGCGTTCGCGTACACGCTCGCCCTCGTCGCCCTAGAACCCGTGGCGGGCCTCTTGACGACGTCGACCGGATTGCTCAGCCTCGGCCTGTTCCTCGGGATCGTGACGTTCGTCCCGTGCGCCTATATCCTCGCGCGATGGCGCCTCACGGTCGCACCATGGCCCGCGATCACGCCGCTCCCCTCGCGGCTCGTCGGCAGCGGACGCATCTCGCGGTTCCACCGGCTCCTCGAACGCATGAGCCGGCTCAGGCCGTGACGGCGGCCGTCTCCTTCGGCGGGGGCGTGATGAGGTGACACGCGACGGAATGTTCCGTCGCAACCCGCGCGAGGCGCGGTGCGGACCCCTGATGCAAACTCACGACGACACGATCGCCGCTCGCACGGACCTCCCGGACGGCCTTTAGCGCGAGCCGTTCGTTTCGTTCCGTGGCGACCGCGTCTCGGACGACACTGGCGAGTTCGGTGAGAGATGCTCCCTGGACGGGGGTGATTTCGATCTTCCGCTCGCCTTGCGCCGAGATGAGGCCCGTGCCGACCAATCGGCCGTTGGATTGGAGGGCTTGCAGATCCGGCACCACTTCCTCCGCACTCCACCCGCACGACTCGAATGCCATGGGGCAGCGGGGGTGGAACCGGCATCCGGATGGGATATTCGCCGCGTCCGGGCGCTCCCCTTTCACGATCACCCTCTCGACTTTCTTCCGCGGGTCGGGGCTCGGAACGACGGAGATCAGCGCTTGCGTATACGGATGCTGGGGTTGGCGGATCACCTGTTCGGCGGTTCCGATTTCCACAATCTTTCCGAGATACATGACCGCGATGCGGTCGGCGATGATCCACGCCAGACCGAGATCGTGGGTGATGAAGAGATAGGTGAGCCCGCGGGATTTCCGTAAATCCATCATGAGCTGCAGGATGCCCGTCCGGATCGACACATCGAGCATCGAGACCGGTTCGTCCGCGACAATGAAGTCCGGTTCGAGGACCAGCGCCGCGGCGATTGAAACGCGCTGGCGCTGGCCTCCGCTCAACTCGTGGGGGAAACGGAACATGAATTCCTCGGGAGGTCGGAGCCCGGCGTCTCGAAGGGCGCTCAGCACGAGAGAGGTTGTCTCCTCCGGGGACTGTGTGATTCGGTTGACGAGGAGCGGTTCCGAGACGATTTCGTATACGGACTGCTTGGGGTTCAGCGACTCGTAGGGATCCTGGAAAATGAGTTGGAGTCGTCGGCGGAGGCCCCGCATACGAATCCCGCCGAGATCGCCTTTCCTACTCCTCCATTCCAAGAGGTGCGTCGAAATGGCCTCCAACAAGTGCTGGAAGCGCCGGAAGAATGGTTCTATGATTCGCGTAGGACCGCCCGCCCGCATCCTTCGATCCAGGAGGGCCGCAGAAGCACGCTGCGAGAACCGCTGTAATCGACGTAGGACACGTTGGATGGATTCACTGAGCCCACCCGTCCGCGTCCTCCAATCCAAGAGCAGCGCGGAGGTCCCTGCGGCAAACATCGGGGCGAAGCTCGTCGCGAGAAGCATGCCGAACAGGTCTCGTTCCCATGGCCGTGAGACGCTCGGGCCAGCGAATCCGTGGCCCGCAAGTTGCGCGACGAGGAATGTCGGAAGTCCTCCCGTGATGACCACGATCGCGGACACGAACGCAAGGACGATCGGCAGGCGATGCCAAGGCCGTCCCGGCGGCCACGTGGCGATCGTTCCAAGGACCGCCCCGATGGAAGCCCCGAATCCAATCGTGATCCATGAATTCGTAAACGGATCCGTCAGGATTCCCATGATTGCCGCGGGAAGGAGGGACGCCAGGAGGGTTCCGATAGCCACCATGGCCGAGAGAACCAGGATCTCACGAGGGGTCCAGGCGATCGATTCCTTCCATGTAATCGAATACTTTCGACGAATCTCGTCCATGATCTTGGTGGAATCCGGTCGATTCGGCATCGAGGATGCTTCGTGAAAACGTGTGACTTCTTCTTCGGGGACTTCGAGGAAGACATCCCCGCCCGTCGCCTCGGTGAGTTTCAAAATGGCCCTCCCGGTCGAGGTCTTTCCACACCCGCTCTCTCCGACGAGACAGAGCACTTCCCCCTTCCGGATGTCGAACGAGATTCCATCCACTGCCTTAGCCCATTGCCGGCTGGCGCCGAGGATCTCACGAAAGAGCCCTTTCCGGAGAGGATACCACACGCGAAGATTCCGCACTCGAATCATCGGGCGGGCAGGGGACTCGTCCGTTCCGACACCTCCGGGACTTGGGGGTAGATGAAGCAGGCAGCTCTTCGACCCGAGGCGATTTCGGCGAGGGCGGGTTCTGCCTTCGTGCATCGATCGAACGCAAACTTGCATCGCGGGTGGAAGACGCATCCGGCCGGAGGGCTGATGAGGCTGGGAACGTCCCCCGGGATCGCTTCGGGCATGACCCGCTGAGATCGGATGTCGGGAAACGCTCCCACGAGGCCCTGGGTGTATGGATGCTTCGGATCCGAGAAGACTTCGTCGACGGGACCGGTCTCGACGATTTTGCCGGCGTACATAATCGCGACACGTTCGCACGTTTCCGCGAGGACGGATAGGTCGTGCGAAATGAGGATCATAGAAAGCCCGAGCTCCCGTCGAAGGCGTTCCAGGAGCTCGAGGATTTGAGCTTGGATCATCACGTCGAGCGCCGTCACCGGCTCGTCCGCGATCACGAGGCTCGGGTTGCAGGCGAGAGCCATGGCAATCATCACCCGTTGACGCATGCCCCCGGAGAACTCGTGCGGATAGTCGTTGACCCGCTCCCGCGAGATTCCGCAGAACTCCAGGAGCTGACCGGCCCGTTTCATCGCTTCGGTCTTCGTGGAGCCTTCGTGCAGGATGATTGGTTCGGCGATTTGGCCTCCGATCCGCCGGACCGGGTTGAGGGAGTTCATCGCCCCCTGAAAGATGATGGAAATACTCTTCCAGCGAACCCTCCGCATCGTCGCCTCCGAGGCGCGAACCAGATCGCGTCCCGCGAACCGAATCGATCCGCCGACGATCCGTCCGTTCGAGGGAAGGAGGCGCATCAAAGCCAGGGCCGTGGTGGTCTTCCCGCAACCCGACTCACCCGCGAGGCCGATGGCCTCGCCTTCTCGGAGGTCGAACGAGGCGCCGCTTACGGCATGGACGGCGCCCCCTCGCGTGCCGAACTCGACCGAGAGATCGCGCACTTCCAGGAGGGTCAGCTCATCGCCTCCGGAGCCGAGGGTTCAGGATCTCGTCGAGCGCGTATCCGAAGAGGTAGAAGCCGAAGACGAGGACGACGAGACACAGACCCGGCGCAATCATCCACTCGGGCATTCCGTTTGTGATGGCGTCGTTTCGGACTGCCTCCGCGATGACCCGTCCCCAACTCACGTTGTTCCGGACAGAGAGGTTGAGGAACGCGAGGACGCTTTCCGAGAGAATCGAAATGGCGATCGTGAGGATTCCATTCGCGAAGACGACCGGAAAGGCATTCGGCAGGATGTGGCGGATCACGATGTGCGCGTTGGACGAGCCGATCATCCTTCCGCGTTCGACGAACATCCGCTCCTTGAGGCTCAGCACCTGGCCTCGGACGACGCGGGCGGTCACGGACCAGCCGGTGAATCCGATCACGAAGATGATGCCCCAAAGGTCAAGGTTGCCGATGCGGGCGGCGACGACGATCATGAGGACGAGGAAGGGGATCGACAGCACGACGTCGTTGAAGCGCATGATGACCTCGTCTAGCCAACCTCCCACAAACCCGGAGATCAGGCCGACCCCTGTCCCGATCACGATCGCCACGAAGGCGGACATGACCCCGACGATCAGCGAGACTTGGCTGCCCCAGATCACCTGAGAGTAGATGTCACGACCCAGGAGGTTCACGCCGAACGGATGCGATGGGCTGGCGTGAGAGAGGGGCGCGGCGTCCGTGACCGGCTCGAGGGGCCCGTAGGGGGCGATCCAAGGGGCGGCGACCGCCAACACGAAGAAGAAAATGAGGATCCCGAGGCCCAACACGGCGGACCGATTGTGCAACACCTGGGTCGCCACGCCGCGAAAGCGGCGAGCCAACACGATCGTCCGTGCCCGGAAGGGCGAGACGATCCGGACCGGATGCGCAACTTCGCCCACGAGGCACCTTAGGTGATCTTGATTCGGGGATCGAGGAGGAGCAACACGAAGTCCGAAATCAGGTTCGCGATGACGACGGCGGCACCTCCGATGACGATGATGAATTGGAGCAGGGGAAAGTCGAGGTTGCCGATCGCCTCAATCGTGCGGTACCCAATCCCCTTGTAATTGAAAACGTACTCCACCTGGTACGCCCCTCCGAGGATGAACGCCACGTCGAGGGCTATCAGGGAAACCATCGGCGGAAGTCCGTTGGGCAGGATGTGCCTTCGGAGCACGGCGGCCTCGCTGAGTCCTTTCGCCTTCGCGGTCGTCACGAAATCCTCGGTCATGACGTCGATGAGGGAGCTCCTCATGACCAGGGAGATTCCCGCGAGCGTCCCCAGGGCGAGCGTGGCGGCGGGCAGGATCAGATGGAACCCTGCGTCAGAGACGTGCGTCCAGTCCCATTGCCACGGTATGAGGTCGTTGTTGTAGTATCCTTGCACAGGGAGCTGGGGCCACCAGGAGAACCATGCCGCGAAAGGTGACCGTCGCTTGAAGGCGGTTTGCAGCATGAGACCGAGCCAAAAGATTGGCATGCCGTAGAAGAAGATCGCGAATCCGGTCGACAGGTAATCGAACGGCTTGCCCCGTCGGACGGCCGCGTACGCGCCGATCGCCATGCCGATGAGGACTGTGAAGATCGTCGCGGTGCCGACCAGCAGGAGGGTCCAAGAGAGATCGACCGCGAGGATCCCGATCACGGGCTTCTTGTAGAAGTACGAAACGCCCCAGTCGAGGGTAAAGAGCTTCTGCAGATAGATGACGAACTGCTCGAGCGGCGTCTTGTCGAGGCCGAATTGAGCAATCTGGTACTGGCGAAACCCCTGGTACTTTGGGTCGCGGGGAATGATCGCCAGGTCCGCGCTGCCCGGCATCAGGCGAATCAGGACGAAGTTCAGACAGATGATTCCGAAGATCGTGATGGCCGCGTTGACGAGTCGCCGAGCGATGATTCTAAGGAGGTTGCTCGTGCTGTTTCACTCTCCCCGATTCGGGCAACTGCCTCGCGTCTCCTGGAGGATCAGGATCACGGTGGCGGGAGTTGCTCCCTCGGAGGCTCCTCCTGGCGCTCCTCCTCGATCCGCGCCCGGCGTCGACGCACGAAGATAGCCGCAGCGACGACGAGGATCACTGCGACGATTCCGAGTGGCACGCCATAGTTGATTAATGGGTTCAGCCCGGCCACGCCCGCCGGGCCTCCCGCCGTGGGCCGAGCCCAAATCGGTACCGTCGACGACTTCAACTGGGTGTGTCCAGCGCCAGCCTTGCCATCGGTGACAGACACATTGAGCGTGTAGTTGCCGGGATCGGCATATGTGTGCGTCTGCGTGACCGTGGTGTCCTGGTTCGGCGTCGTGGCGGTCAGGTGGTCGGCGGCGGATGTACCGTCCCCGAAGGTCCAGTTGACGTACAGAGGATCTCCCTCCGGATCCCGAACCGTGGCCCGAACCGTGATCGACTCCGTTGACCAGCCATGGCCCGACACGGGGAAGTTGACGTCCAACGAAGCGACCGGTGGTAAGTCGGCCGACGCGGGGCTGATGATTGCGGTCGTTGTCGCGCAAACGGGCCATTCTGAGTCTGCGATCCGAACCTTCACCGAATACGTTCCCGGTACCGCAAAGGTATGTGAGACACTGTTCGTCGCGGTTGTCGCCGCGTTGGTCCCGTCGCCGAAGTCCCAGGTGAAGTTCAACGTCGAGTCGTCTGGATCGGAGGCGATCACGCTCAATGTCGTCGGCTGTCCCGCGACGTAATCGACCCCAGGGAAGGCGCTGACAACCGGCGGCAGGTTATCCGACGGCGCCACGTGGAACCACAGATTCGGATAGTCACTGTCCATGGTAAGGCCCGGGTGAGTCGGCCAGTCGCCCCAGTTCTGCCAGCCGGAGCCCAGGGTCGGGTCGCTTGTGACTGCGTAGAGGTCGTTCGGATAGTACGGGAGAATGTACGACGCATAGTCGTAGACCATCTTCTGCATCTCGTCGGTGATCACGCGCCTCGCGGCTGGGTCCAGCGTGGTCAACGATTGATTGTACTTCGCGTCGAACGTCGCATTGGTGTAGCCGTTGTCACTGAGAACCCCGATCGCCGGGGTCGTCTGCACCTGGAGGACATCGATGGACGGGTCGGACACACGAGTGAAGACCCAATCCCACAGCCAGATATCGTAGTCGAGAGCGGACCAGATGCTGCCCATCGCGTTCGGGTCCTTGACCTCGTATCCTGGGACCGTGGCCCCAAGAGAGTCCGTCGTCTCGATCCCGGTCTGTCGCAGCCAGATCGAGATGTTCGCGACGGCGGGTTCAAACTCGGGGTGATTGTTCGGCGTGTAGAATCGGAACTTGAGCGGTTCCGTTCTTCCGGCCTTGTAGAGAGGAGTGTTCCCCGGAGCCAGATTTCCTGCTGCATCGTAGGTCCAGCCAGCGTTGTTGAGCATCTGCCGCGCCGCCGTGGTGTTGAAGCGATATTGCTGGGCGGCTGGGATGTTATAATGCCATGGGTTGCTCGCCGGCACGAGCGTGTCGCCGACCGTCCCCAGGCCCTGGTACGCGTATCGGACGACTGCGGCACGGTCGATGCTCATCGCGATCGCCTGCCGGACCACGAGGTTCGTCGCCAGGACCTGGTTGTTGCTCCCGGACGCAAAGGCGGTGTTGCCCGCCGCGACATACTGCGCGCGCAGTGTGTCGGTGAGGACATTGGACGAGACTTCTCCGACGAACCCTCCCGCGACCTGGATCTTCGTGACCGTTGGTTGATTCAGCGACGCCGCGTTCACGAAGCTCGCGGCGGGAATGTTGAAGATGGCATCGAGTCGACTGGTCCCCGATCCGAAGTCGTCAATGAGGGTGCTCGATGCGGTGTAGAGCAGGAAGCGGACTTCATCCGGCCGGGACTTTTGGCAGTACATCGCGTCGCCGTAGTAGTTCGGATTCCGGTGCAGGATGATGTGGCTCGACAAGTCACTGTTCGGATCGTAATACATTGCCCCGGATCCGACAGGATAGGGGCGAGGCTCATTCGCCACGGGATCGGCGATGCCCTGCCAGAGGTATTTGGGGAAAATCGGGATCGAGCTGAGGGTCGAGTTCATAGCCGCGAACGGGGCGGTTGTTTTGATTCGGACTGTGTAGGCGTCGACCTTCGTGATCGTGTCGAGGAAGGAGGTGTATGACCAGAGGACGCTTGAGCTGTTGTCCTTGACCATGTTGTAGGAGAAGACCACATCGTCCGCGTTCACGGGGTGGCTCGTGTCGGTCGGATTTGTCGGATCCGTGAAGTATGCATTCCGGACGAGGTGGAAGGTCCAGTTGAGTTGATCCGGCGCGACTCCCCAGCTTGATGCGAGGTCGGGCACGACGCTCAAGCGATCATCGCGGGTCACAAGGGTGCTGTACACGTTGTACACAGGAATGAATTCCAGGACGAAGGTGATGTCGTTCGGGTTCAGCGTCGTCGCCGTTATCCCTGAGACCCCGATGCGCAAGACCCGTGATCCGGAACCGACTCGCGGGCTCAACGCCGCGGCCGAACCCGAAACGAACTGAACGGCAGAGACGACGACGGTCAAGACAAGGAATGCGGCCAAGAAGGTCGCAACGATTCGCCGCCCTACTGCCTGCCACTCCAATTGCTTCTCCTCCCCGCGCATGAACCCACCAACATGAGAGCAACCCGGAGGCCGCCGTCCGTGCTACTCCCTGACGGGGATTCGGCCGGACGCTATAAATACATTCACCGCGGGACTAGGACACCGCTCGAAACGCAATGCAATCCGTTCCTGCCGTTCGCAAGCAAGGAGAATCGGGCCCCCTGCCCATCTGGACGGCGACCTGTTGGTCACGTCACGCGTATTCGGACTGGCTCTGCTCTCGCATGAACTGATGGAGGTAGTAATGACCACCTGCGGATTTGCCGGAGGTCCCGGACATCTTCCATCCGCCGAACGGTTGCACACCGACGACGGCCCCCGTCGTTGCGCCCGCGGCGCGGTTCGCGTAGAGGACCCCGGCCTCAATCTCGGAGAAGAAGCGCCGCACGTCGCCCGGTTCTCGGGAGAAGATGCCGGCGGTGAGCCCGTAGTCGACGTCGTTCGCGACCTCGATCGCGTCCTCGAGTCCATCGACCTCGATCACGGAGAGAATCGGCACGAACAACTCCTCCTTATTGATCCGGTGGTTCCGCGGCAGGCCGTCTATTATCGTCGGGTCGACAAAGTGTCCCACCTTGGAATCGGCCTTGCCACCGAACACGATCGTCCCCTTGGACTGTCGGACCTCCGCAATCGCCTTCTCGTACGTGGCGACGGCGGCGTCGTTGATCACGGGCCCGAGGTACACATCGCGGTGGGTCGGGTCCCCGATCTTGATCTTCTGCGTCTCCGACACGAGTCGCTCGAGGAACGCGGCCTTCACGGTGCGGTCGACGAGGACCCGAGAACACGCGGAGCACTTCTGGCCGCCGTATCCAAACGCAGCGCGCATCACCCCGATGGCGGCCTTCTCCAGGTCCGCGCTCGCGGTGACGATCGTCGGATTCTTTCCGCCCATCTCCGTGATGATCGGCTTGGGATGCTCTCGCGTAAAGGTCTTGAAGGCCGCGAGACCGACCGTCCGCGATCCTGTGAAGACGAAGCCGTCCACGCCCTCGTTATCGACCAGTTCCTGACCCACGGTGGCCCCGGGCCCAGTGACGTAATTGAAAACGCCTGGAGGTAGACCCGCCTCGTGAAGCAGTTCGCACAATCTGAGGCCCATGTACGGTGTGTCGCTCGCGGGCTTGAACACAACCGTGTTCCCGGTTATCAGAGCACCCGCCGACATGCCCGCCGCGATCGCGAACGGGAAATTGAACGGCGCCACGACGGCCCACACGCCATACGGTTTCAACATCGCGCGGGCGCTCTCGCCCGGGAGGAACGTGCCCATCGTGTGCTCATATCCCTGGTTCCGAATCATCTCGGTGGCGTACCACCGCAACAGGTCCGCGGCCTCGTCGACGTCCGCCACCGCTTCATGGCGAGTCTTCCCGTTCTCGAAGGACATCAGGGCCGCGTACGCGTACTTGCGTTCCGAGATCCGGTCCGCCGCTCGCTGGATCGTGCGGACCCGTTCCAGGTACGGGGTCGCCGACCAACCGGGGAACGCCGCCCTCGCGGCCTTGATTGCCTGCTTCGCGTGCGATCGGGTGCCCTTCTGGAAGTGGCCGAGGACGAGGCTCGTATCCGCCGGGCTCGTGTCGGGGAACGTCGCTTTCGACCTCACCTCTTTGCCATCGATGATGATCGGATGCTTGTCCCCGAATTCCGCGCGGACCTTGACGACCGCGGCTTCGTAGTTCAGATGGAACGCTTCCGTCTTCCCGAGCTCGACGGCGTTCTGCCACGTCCGTTCGTTTCGAAATTCCATGAGTGCAATCCCTCGGGTGCACGCAAGGCGAGAGCGCGAATAAGGTTTCGCCCGTTCCTTCCTCCGGATCGATTCTGCCGTCTCGTCCGCTGACATCTGGCAGTTCCGGAATTCTCCGGGAGACCAGAGAGATCGGCCTTACGCGATGTACGTGTCCGGCGATCCCTCGTATTTGTCGTACTGCGCCGTCGCGCCGATCGCGGCGAGAAGTTCGCGGGCCCATTCTCTCGTGTACGAGTTCGGCGGAATCTCCGTCGTCGCGCCGAGCCATTCGAAAATCTCCTTGAACACGGCACGCTGCTCCGCCTTCGTCAGGCCCTCGTCGATCTTGCCGACCCGTTGCTCCAGCCGGTTCATCCCGAGGACGAACTCCTTGCACTGGGCCAGGAACTTCGCCTGTTCTTCGCGCGTCATGGAGAGACCCGCCTCTCCATGCGGTCCATCCTCGATAAACTTTCGCAACCTTCAAAGGAGGGCGACGGCTCAACGAACGGGATGGCCGTGTTCGTCCGCGTCGCGAAGGCAGGAGAGATCCCGCCTGGGAGAGGCCGGGTCGTGGTCGTCCAAGGCTATCCGGTTGCCTTGTTCAACGTGGACGGACGATTCTTTGCGGTTTCCAACGTGTGCTTGCATCGCGGTGGGCCCGTGGGCGAGGGGGAACTCGACGGGCCCATTGTCACCTGTCCGATGCACGGATGGGAGTACGATGTGAGGACCGGAGCGAACACGATCAACCCTGCCGCCCGGCTCAAGAGGTACGAGGTTCGCCTCGACGGAGACGATGTCCTCGTCGGCGCGTGAGTCGGCCGCCCACCGACCTCCGACCGGTCAAGCTTAACCTTCTCCTCGGGTTCCACAACTGCGTGGCCACCGATCTCCTCTGGTTGTTTCTCACCATACTTGGCATCCTGGGGCTCATCCCGAACGGGATGTCTCTCGTGCAGGGGTTCCGGTTGCGGGGCAATGTGCGCCGCGGGATGCGATTGGCTTTCGGTGGGTTCCTTCCGCCCGCGGTCGTGATTCTCCCGGTCCGCGGCATCGACCCGGGATTCGACGAGAACGTTCGAGCGATTCTCGGGCAGAGCTACCCGAAGTACCGTCTCTTGGTCATTTCGGACGATTCGGCGGATCCGGCCGCAGAGAGGCTGCGTGCGATTGCAGCCGAGTCACCGCGCGTTCCGGTCTCCGTGGTGGTGGCTGAGCCAAGCAACCTCCAAGGCAAGGTGAACGCAGTCCGATCGGGTCTCCTCCATCTCACGCCAACGGACGAGGTCGTCGTCTTCGCAGACTCCGATATCCGACCCGCGCCGGATTGGCTTCGGCAGCTCGTCCAACCGCTCGCCGATTCGACCGTCGGGGTGGCGACGGGGTTCCGCTGGTACGTACCGCCAACGCCGACGTTTTGGTCTCTCGTCCGCACGGAATGGAACGCGGTGAGCGCAAACGTGTTGTTTGACCCCCGACGTGCCTTCGCCTGGGGCGGATCCTGTGCGGTGCGCCGCGACCGCCTGCCGGTCCTGCGACTCGAGGATCGATGGAGGAACGTGCTGAGCGACGACTTGGTGCTCACACGGGCCGTGCGGGATGCGGGCCTCAAGATCGCGTATGCGCCCGCGGCACTAGTTCCCACGTTTGAGGGAGCGAGCCGAGCGACGTGCCTCGAGTGGTGCCTCCGACAGATGACGATGGCCACCCTCTACCTGCCGATCGTTCGCCGATATGCCGCTGCGGCGTTCGCCGTGTTCGACGGATCCGTCGTCTTGGGTCTCGCTTCTCTCATCCTTGCCGCGCTCTGGGGTCCTGTGTACCTCGTTCCCGCGGTCCTCTTTCTTCTCCCGGTTCCGGGGGTAATCTGGAAGGCGGCGTTGCGACGGAACGCATTCTTTTCCGCGGCCCCTGCAGTCGCCAGCGCATGGAAGGTCTCGGCATGGCAATCCGCGATGGCCTCGACCGCAGTGTTGTGGGTGATGGCCGTGGGGCTCGTCCGGACTCGTAGGCCGACGGTGGTCCGATGGAGAGGGCGTGTGTACGATGTGACGGACCCAAACCACGTCCGCGTTCACGACTCGGATCGATAGCCTGTGGTATCCTACGATTCCAGCCTGGTGATGCGC
>Ga0209803_1001948_pt1 | contig 13189 bp, 12 predicted proteins | sample GraSoiAngelo_138_FD_185895 | JGI IMG/M metagenome (GOLD analysis project Ga0209803, IMG submission 185895) | Grasslands soil microbial communities from the Angelo Coastal Reserve, California, USA - 14_0929_09_40cm (SPAdes) (version 2) | ecosystem: Environmental > Terrestrial > Soil > Grasslands ... | reverse complement strand
TATGACCACGGCTCAGCGATCAACCGGGGCGACCCGGATCCTCCCCTCATCGGATCTGACCCTGCTGTCCTCGCCGCTTTCCCTGCTGGCGCCTCGGTCCCGCGGTACTTCCGGGGCTCCGAAGGCCATACGGGCACCTATGAGTTTGGACACGTGCTCGCGGCTAGCGACCCGCGCACGCGCGTCGCCGTGCGCTGGTACGTCTATATGTCGCCGAATTACGTCTGGACGACCGGCAAAACCTCTGGCGTGCACTGCCTGAACAGCGCGAAGTGGTTCAGCCTGAGGACCGATGCTGGCGCATCGACGCAATGGGACACGACGGACGGCGCCAACACCACGCCGCTGATCTATGGCTGGACCACGAGCGTGGTCGGCTGGTCGCCGCAGCTCGACTGCTGCCGGTTCGGGCCGCGCTGGACCTTTGCCGGGCAGGTGCCGGCCGAGGTCGCATCGCAGAAGGTCGGGAAATGGTACCGCTACGAGGTGGTCCTGCGGCGGATGACGACGGGCAGCACGTCCGTCATCCTTGAAGCCTACCGGAAGAACGTCACGGACAACAAGGCCGAGTTCAAGATCATTGATACCTCGATCGCCTGCACCGGTTGCAACAGTTCCGGCCGGTCGTTCGATGACTGGGGCAATGGGGGGTCGACGACGAGGCTCAAGACACCGAACCAGACGCAGCTCACGCGGGTCGAACCGAACTTATTCCGGAACGACGACGGCGCCCACAAGTGTGGCGGCTGGCGAGCCTACTCTCACATGCTCGTCGCGGCGTGGAGCACCGATGCCGGCCAACGGATCGGTCCGGCCACGGAGATCGAATCAAGCGGCGGGGCTACGATGAACGCGCCCCGCGCCACGCCAGTGACGCCGGCGACCCTCGGCGTGGTGCTCGTCAGGAATGAGCTGAAGGCGAAGGCGCGATGAGACTCGCTGCCCTCGCGATCTTGCCTCTCTCGTCGCTGCTCGGCCGCGCCATCCGCATCGCGAGCCCGATCAGCACCACGAGCGCCGCGAGCCATGTCACCCAGCCGACCAGCTCATGTGCGAGCGTCGGGCCGCGAACGAAGTCGACGCCCCACCGTTCCACGCCGAGACTCAGGATCGCCACGCGCAGGGCGTTCGCGCCAAGCGCCAGCGGGACCACGGCCACGAGCAGCAGCGCCCCACGCCGCATCTGCGGGGCCAGGAGCAACGCGCCCACGCCGAGCGTGAGGATGAGGCCGAGCCCGTTGCAGCCCTCCGTCACCCGTATCGTCACGGATCGGAGGTCGATGTAGGCCTGATACTCGCCGTAGGCGCCGAGGCCAGAGCGCAGAGCGGCTGGGACGTCCACCGCGCGCAGGATCGCCGTTGTGCCCATCGCCGTGACGTATTGCAGCGGCGGACTGAGCCGGCGGAGCGCGCCGCGGACCGCATCGCTCGGAGTGATGAGCAGGGGCAGCGGAACGCCGACGACGCGCAGATCGCCGCCTGTAGCCGCGATCCCCGGAAAGCTGAGTTGCACCGAGGACCAGTCGATCCGGTCATTGCTCACCCCGTACGTCCCGGGCTGCGCCGTGTCCAGGGTCATCCCCTGTGGAAGCCAGAGACTGATATAGCTGTAGCCGTTCGAGTTGTGGTCGGATCCGGGGTTCGGGGGACCGACGAGGAGTCCCTCAAGGAGAATCAGGGGGTCGCCCCGCCCCGGAAAATACGGATTCCAGCTGCCCTGCCAGACCCCGGTTCCCGTGACGCTGAAGCTACCCAGGGGGCTCACGCGCTGGCCCGTTTCGGTGTTCCAGAGCATGTGACCGTTGAGCACGACCGGGTCTGACCCGAGCTGCGGCACCTCCCAGGTGATGTTCTCGGCGATGAAGTCGATCAGTGAAGCCTCCACGGGCAGTGCTGACGACAGTGCCAGGATGAGCGCCACAAGGACGATCTGAACGTGGGTCCGCATTGAACACCTCATTTCCAGCAAGAGCCAAAGATCTAGATTCCACCCTTGTAGCCGAAGAGCGAGTCCGTCAATCCGTGAAAGAATTTGCACACACTCGTGCGGGCGGCATCGCCTGTGGAAAAGCCTGTGGAAAAGGTCGTGAGCGCCGCACCCTTCGCAGAGAAGTCACCACGATCGGCGCGCGACTGGTGTCGCCCTCGCTGCTCGACTACCATCGAGACGCGCGAGGCATCGAGACGCGCGAGGCCGGCCTCGCTATCCCCGGGGCGTGTTCCGGGAAGGGTATCTGAAGTAGCGGCTCTTGCACATTCGGAGTGGCGCAGTGATATTTGTCGCCACGGAGATGTGTCCCAGGGCTATATCGCAAAGCTGGAGCCGTCGAATCGTACCGGCAAGTCGAAGACGGTGCGGAAGAACAATCCATCGGTCGCGATCCTCAAGCGCTTGGCGCGCGTCCTCGGCGTGCCGGTGACGGAGCTGCTGGAATGATGGCACCTGAGCCGACGTATCCGCCTCTCTCGACGAGAGAGATCCAAACCTTACCCGAAGGCGCCCGCGTCATCGTGGCGTGGGCCGAAGGGAGTGCCGGTCCCCACGAGTATCGCGTGCACTGGCGCCGCGGCGAGCCGTACGCGCAGACCGATGAGGACCATCGCCGGGGGCACGTGGACCTTGAGAAGTGGCTGACGTACTATATCGGTCCGCGGCGCCCGTTCACGCGAGTCTGGGCCCTGCCCGCTCCGGCGTGACCGAACCACGGCGGAAGTCGAGCGGATACACAACACGGCGGCGTGGCTTCGCGCCCGCCTGCTCACGTTGGAGCTCGGGATGGCTAGCGAAGAGATGACAGTCGCGCTATCAGCGGCGGATGTCGAGCCTCCTGACGGGGAGGACGACGAAACCCACGAGGCCGACCACGACGTCTACGCGGCGTGCCGACAGTTCGAGGGGCTGGGGAAGTGAGCTTAGCGGGGCCGCCAATGCAGTTGAGGTTGATCAAGTGCCCGGAGTGCCCCCATCGGGTCAGTGACCAAGCCGATAGGTGCCCGGCCTGCGGACATGCGATCAAGCGTGGATTTCTGGGTCGCAGTGGGACCGAAGGCACTTTCACCATCGCCGGTCTTGTCGTGCTCATCGTCGTGGTCGTACTGACGATGGCGACGATGTGCGCCAGAATCGTGCACTGAGAGGGCCGGGCACCGTCGGCGCGATTTCCGGAAGACCTCGTGGTGACCTCCAGGACGTCGCGCGGAAGCTCACGGCGCTCGTTTCAGGGCACGTCGGGGGGAGAATCGCTTGACAGCCGTTCTGTAAGTGGTTAACTTCCCGGCCACGGACGATTAGCTCAGTTGGTTAGAGCGCTGGCCTCACATGCCAGAGGTCACTGGTTCAAGTCCAGTATCGTCCACCATTAACGCGGTAGAGAATTCACGGTTTGGTTTTCGCCCGGGAGCCGCCCATGAAGGTCAGCGTTTTCTTTGACGGTCAGAACTTCTACCGTTCTCTCCAGCGCTACGACGAATCGCTCCGGGTCGACTACGACCGGCTCGCCGCCTGGATCACCCAGGCCGTCGGCGGCCCAGGCGCGATCTTCGCGGGCGCTCACTACTACGTCGGCGTGTCCGCGGACGCGCCGCCGCTGGTCGAGGGCTTTCTCAAGGGTCTCGAACTCCGCCCGGGCTACTTCGTCAAGCGCGAGCTGCGCGTGCGCCGCTCCGGGCGCTGCCCGGCATGCAGCGCCGACTACGAGTACACGACCGAGAAGCGCGTCGACACGCGGCTGGTGGCGGACATCATCCAGTACGCCGCGATCGGTGCCTTCGACGCGGCGGTGCTCGTGTCGGGCGACGACGATTTCGTGCCGGCGGTCGAGGCGGTGAACTCCCTCGGCAAGCAGGTGTGGGTCGCGACGTGGTCGGCCGAAGAGCTCTCCAAGGACCTGCGCGTGCGCTGCTTCGGCCAGATCCACCTGAGCGACGGCATCGGGGCGTTCCGCGTCGAGCGGCCGCGGCCGTTCGAGCGCGCCCCGACCCGTATGGCGCCCTCGCGCCTGGCCCGCACGACGGCACAGCCGGTCCCGGTCTCGGGCCTGGCGCTCGAGCGTGCGGTCCAGGAGCTGCAGCGTGCCGAGGCACGCCTGCCGCACGTGAGCCGCGGATACTTCGTGATGCGCTGGAAGTCGCACCAGCTGCCGCCGGTCGGCGCCGACCGAGAGGCGCTCGTGCAGCAAATGATCGGCGCCGGACTCGCCGAGGAATTCGAGGTGAAGGACGGTGAGGGCCGCAGCGTGACCGCGATCCGGAGCCGGGAGCCGGACGGAAACGTCCGCGAGCCCGACGGCAACATCGCGCTGCCCGGTTAGACTCGGGCCGGCATGACACTGGCCGAGCGCCTGACCGAGTTCGCGGCGCGCCTCGAGTTCGAGGATATCCCGGCCGACGTCGTCGCGAACGTGCGCCTGCGCGCGCTCGACATCCTCGGCATCGCGCTCGCCTCTTCGACTTCCGACCTGGCGCCTTCGGTGCTCGGCGCGGTGAATGGTTGGGGGCGCGGTGCCTGCAGCGTCATCGGCTCGAGCCTGACGGCGCCGCCCCCGCTCGCGGCGCTCGCCAACGGCGCCTTCGCGCACGGGCTCGACTTCGACGATACGCACGCCATCTCGATCACCCACGCCTCGTCGGTGATCTTGCCCACGGTACTGGCGCTCGGCGAAGCCGGCGGGTCCAGCGGTCGCGCGGTGGTGACGGCCGCGGTCGCCGGATACGAGGCGATGACACGGGTCGGCATGGCCGCGCCAGGGCAGTTCCACGCGCGCGGCTTTCACGCGACGGCAGTGTGCGGAACGTTCGGCGCAACGCTGGCGGCCGGTCGGCTCGCGGGCCTCGACCGCGGGCGACTCACCGCGGCGCTCGGCATCGCCGGCAGCTTCGCCTCGGGAATCAACGAGCACCTCGAGGACGGGTCGTGGGTGAAGCGAGTCCATCCGGGATGGGCCGCCCACTCCGGGATCGTCGCGGCCGGCCTCGCGCGCGGCGGATTCAGCGGGCCCGCGACGATCTTCGAGGGCCGCTTCGGCTTGTATCACACGTTCCTCCGCGCCGAGCCCGACCGATCGCCGTTCGACACGCTCGGCAAGGAGTGGGAGACGCTTCGCGTCGGATTCAAGCCGTACCCGTGCTGCCACTACAATCACGCGTACCTCGACTGCGCGCTCGCGCTTCGTCGCGAGCATGGGATCGAGCCCGATGCGATCGAGGGGATCGAGTGCCTGGTGCCCGCCGGCGAGGTCCCGATCGTCTGCGAGCCGCGCGAATCCAAGCTGCGGCCGCGGACTCCGTACGACGCCCAGTTCAGCCTCGCGTACTCGGTGGCGGCGGCGTTGGTCGACGGCCGTGTCGGCCTGGACACCTACGCGAAGGACCGGATCAGCGACGAGCGTACGCTGGCGCTGGCGGCTCGAGTCCAGCACACCGTGGATCCCGCCTCACGGTTCCCCGACGGGTTCCCAGGATGGGTTCGGGTTCGACTCCGCGACGGCAGGCTCGTCGAGGCGCGTGAGCCCGACGGTCGTGGCAGCGCCGCGCGGCCGCTCGAGCCCGGCGCGATCGTCGCCAAGTTCCACGACAACGCTCGGCGCGCGCTGCCCGCGGACAGGGTGGCCGCTCTCGAAAAGCTCGCGCTGTCGGTCGACTCGCTCGACACCGTTGGGACGCTCCTGGCCGCCTGCCGCGTCTGATCGCGCCTTCCGGAATTTGGCCCTCTCTCGCAGCGTTATCGCTGGGTTAGCGATCAGTGTCGCGTCGGTCGGCGAGGGTGTACGATCGAGTGTATGAAGCGCGCCCTGGTGATCGCCCTTACGGTGCTTTTCGCGACGCCGGCCTGGTCGCAAGACGTGCAGATCAAGAAGCCGGCACCCTCCGTTCCCCGCGAGGAACGCGACGTGATCCCGCCCGGTCTGCAGGAAGAGACGCGGCCGAGCGACGCCGACCGCTATCCGCGCGGCGGCCAGGTGCAGCACGATCCGGCGTTCATCGGGCCGTTGTCCAAGCCGCGAGAGACGCCGACCTCTACCGGACGCTACGGGATAGCCGGGTGGGTGTCACCCTCCACGCCGGTTGGCTCGCCGCACTCCGGATGGAGCGAGAGCAGCGGCGTCTTCGCGCTGGGCTTCTCGATCACGTGGGACGGCCCGCCGCCCGCCCGACGTCCGGCTCCCGCGCCATGATTCGGTGATCCGCCCGAACGTTCCCCCCAAAGAGCGCGGCTGATGCCCTGGCTCCGGGGTAACCTGCACGCTCACACGACTTTCTCGGACGGCGTCAAGGAACCGGCTCAGCTCGTCGCGGCGTACGAAGCGCTCGGCTACGATTTCCTCGCCATCACCGATCACGAGAACTGGATCGACGACCGCTACTGGAGCGCGATCCCCAGGGTGTCCTCGAAGCTCCTTCTCTTCCACGGCATCGAGCTCAACTGGTCGCGCTTCGATCAGCACATCGGCAAGGTGTCCGGCGAGCGCGAGACGCTTCACGTCCTGAACCATCCGGCGCGCTACCAGCTGAGCGTGGCCCAGACGCTCGAGCGCATCCGCCGCATCGGCGCCGGCGGCATCACGCTCGACGCCATCGAGGTGACCGACACCGGCCAGCGCCGGTCGCTCTACGAGTCGCCGGAGATCCCGCTCGTGAAGATCGCGACCGACGACGCACACGGGCCCATCCACTTCGGCCGGGCGTGGGTCGAGGTCGACGCCAGGCGCGACCGCGACGCGATCATCCGCGCGATCCGCGCCGGCGAGTTCCGACTGGGCTTCGCGAACGACTAGGAGCCCGGCATGGCGACGGTGAGGATCGGCCACAGCCCCGACGCGGACGACGCCTTCATGTTCTATGCGCTCACCGCCGGGAAGGTGAAGATTCCGGGGGTGACGGTCGAGCACGTGCTCGAGGACATCGAGTCGCTGAATCGGCGGGCGCGCACCGCGGAGCTCGAGGTGACGGCGGTGTCTTTCGCCACCTACCTCCTGATCGCCGATCAATACCGGATGATGGATCCCGGCGCGTCGATGGGGAAGGGCTACGGTCCGATCCTGGTGGCGCGCGGCCCGATTCCCAGGGCCGAGCTCGAGGAGCGCGTGGTCGCGATCCCCGGCAAGCACACGACCTCGGCGCTGCTGCTGCGCCTCTACGTCGGCGACCCGCCGCTGATCGAGGTCGCCTTCGACAAGATTCCTCAGGCCGTGCTCGACGGCCAGGCCGAGCTGGGCCTCCTGATCCACGAGGGCCAGATCACCCATCAGAAGATGGGGCTCACGAAGGTTCTCGACCTGGGCGAGGCCTGGCAGGCCGATACGGGGCTGCCGCTGCCCCTCGGTGTCAACGTGATGCGCCGGGACCTCGGCGAGGACCTCCATCGCGCGCTCTCGCAGGGGCTGCGCGACTCGATCGCCTGGGCTCACGCGAACGTCGACGAGGCGCTCGAGTACGCGATGCGCTACGGGCGGGGGATCGACAAGGAAACCTGCCGGCGATTCGTTCTCATGTACGTCAACGACTACACGCTGGCGCTCGGCCGTGACGGGCGCGCCGCGATCGAGCGCCTGTTCGCGATGGCCCACGCCAAGGGCCTGATCGCCGAGGTCCCGCCGATCGACCCCATCTAGTACCGCTTCAGAATCTCGTACTCGGTCGTGCGCTGGGCGGGCGTGAAGCCGGCCTCGCGGATCAACGTGACGATCTCGTCGACCTCGATCGTGTTCACGAATGCGGCGGCCTTGTGCACGTTCTCCTCGAGCAGGGTGCCGCCCCAGTCGTCGGCGCCGAAGTGGAGCGCGATCTGACCGGTGCGCTTGCCCTCCGAGAACCACGAGGCCTGGACGTGCGGGAAGTTGTCGAGGTAGAGGCGTGAGACCGCGAGCATCCGAAGGTACATGTTCGGGCCCTTCGGGTGCTTGATCCATTTCGCGAGCAAGGTATTGTTCGGCTTGAACGACCACGGCACGAACGCCGTGAACCCGCCGTAGAGGTCCTGGAGCTCGCGGATCACGTCGAGGTGCTCGAGGAGATCGTCGACCTGCTCGACGTGGCCATACATCATGGTCGCCGTCGACTTGAAGCCGCGACGGTGAGCTTCCCGATGCACCTCGAGCCACGTGTCGGGCCCGCCCTTCTTGGGCTCGATCCGGCGGCGGACCCGCTCGGACAGCACCTCGGCCCCGCCGCCCGGCAGCGTCCGCTGCCCGGCGTCCCAGAGGCGATCGAGGACGTCGCCGATCGTGAGGCTCTCGACCTGCGCAACGGTCCGGATCTCGGACGCGGTGAAGAAGTGCGGGGTGACGTCCGGGAAGCGGCGGCGCGTCTCGCGCACGATCGTCGTGTAGTACTCGAGCGGCAAGGCCGGGTTGTGGCCGCCCTGGAGCAGCACGGTCGTGGCGCCCTTCGAAGCCGCGAACTCGATCTTGCCCAGCACCTCCTCGACCGTCAGCGTGTATGCCTCGGGGTCGCCCGGCTTGCGGTAGAAGGCGCAGAACTGGCAGTCGGTGATGCACACGTTCGTGTAGTTCGGATTCGAGTCGATCACGAACGTGACGACCTTCTCAGGGAAGCGCGCGCGCCGCGCCTCGGCGGCGAGCGCGCCCAGCTCGAGCAGCGGCGCGTCGGCGAGGAGCCAGCGCCCCTCCGCGCGGTCGAGGCGCTTGCCGTTGAGGACCTTGTCGCGGATGGTGTCTAGCATTGAACGACGCGCCTCACGCCGCAGCGCCCTCGCGGTCAAAGACGCGCACGACGTTGTAGAGCGCGTCGCGCTCGACCGGCACCTTGTTCGCGTCGCGGATGATGCGGAAGAGCTGCTCGCGCGCGAGGCCCGCCGGGGTCTCGGCGCCCGCCATGTGCTGGACCCGCTCGTCCTCGAGCGTGCCGTTCACGTCGTCGGCGCCGAAGTGAAGGGCGACCGACGCGGTCTCCTCGCCGAGAAGCACCCAGTACGCCTCGACGTGCGGGAAGTTGTCGAGCAGGAGCCGGGCCGCGGCGATCGTGCGGAGGTTGTCGGCCGGCGGCGTCGAGCGCGGCACGAGCTTGGTGGTTCCCACTTGATAGGGCAGGGCGATAAACGTGAGGAAGCCGGCGGAGCGGTCCTGCTGCTCACGCAGGCGGAGCAGGTGATCGACCCGCTCGGCGAGCGTCTCGACGTGGCCGTAGAGCATCGTGGCGTTGGTCCGGATGCCGAGCGAGTGTGCGATGCCGTGGATCTCGCACCAGCGGTCGCCGTCGGCCTTGCCGGCGTAGCGCAGCCGCTTGGCCAGGCGCGAGGAGAAGATCTCGGCGCCGCCGCCCGGCATCGTCTGGAGCCCGGCGGCCTTCAAACGCGCGAGGGCTTCCGGGGGCTCGATCTTCCAGCGTCGCCAGAAGTAGTCGATCTCGGCGGCCGTGAAGGCCTTGATCTGCACGGTGGGGCGCGCCGCGTGCAGGCCGGCGATGATCCGTTCGTAGTACTCGAAGGGCCAGTCCGGATGGTGGCCGCCGACGATGTGGACCTCGCGGACCTCCTCGCTGACCATGCCGATGATGTCCTCGACCGTGTACTCGAAGGCGCCGGCCTCGCCTTTCTTTCGCGCGAAGCCGCAGAAGGCGCACGAGAGCACGCACACGTTGGTCGGCGAGATGTAGCGGTTGAGGACGAAATAGACGCGATTGCCCTCGCGAGAGGATTTCACGTGATCGGCCATGCGACCCAACCCGAGCAGATCGTCGGTCTCGAAGAGAAGCAGCCCGTCGTCACGGGTGAGGCGCCGGCCGGTCTGGACCTTGTCCCAGACGGCCGTCAGGCGCGTGTCGGAAAAGTGCAATCGCTCCTCCCGGGTGAGGCGTAACGGTCGATCGGATTATATCGGGCCGGCGGGCGGCCGTCGAGATTTGGCCCGGGGATTGGGCCGGCCGGCCGTGAGGCGGCCGTCACGGCTAGACAGGTCGCCGTGGCTCTGCTAGAAGGACCGAGTGCTGCTGACGACGATCGCCGGGAGCCTGCCGAAGCCCGCGTGGCTCGCGAAACCCCAAGCGCTGTGGGCACCCTGGAACCTGTCGGGCCCGGCGCTCGCCGAGGGCAAGCGCGACGCGGTGCTGGTGGCGCTCGCGGAGCAGGAAGAGGCCGGCATCGACATCGTCACCGACGGTGAGCAGTCGCGGCAGCACTTCGTTCACGGATTTCTCGAGGCGATCGAGGGCGTCGACTTCACCCGCCGCGTGACGATCGGCATTCGCGCCGACCGCTACAAGGCCGAGGTGCCCACGGTGACCGGGCCGCTCGCGCGCCGGCGCTCCGTGCACGCCGACGAGGTCGCGTTCGCGCGTGCCCACACGGCGAAGCCGCTCAAGTTCACGATCCCCGGTCCGATGACGATCGTGGACACGCTTGCCGACGAGCACTACCGCGACCGGCGCCGCCTGGCGATGGAGTTCGCCCGGGTCATCAACGAGGAGGCGCGCGAGCTCGTGGCGCGCGGCCTGGACGTCCTGCAGCTCGACGAGCCCGCGTTCAACGTCTACATGGACGACGTCCTGGCGTGGGGGATCGAGGCGCTCCATCGCGCGATCGAGGGACTCTCGTGCACGACCGCCGTCCACATCTGCTACGGCTATGGGATCAAGGCCAACATCGACTGGAAGGCGACACTCGGCTCGGAGTGGCGGCAGTACGAACAGACGTTCCCGGCCCTTGCGGCCAGCAAGATCGACCAGATCTCGATCGAGTGTGCCAACTCGCGCGTGCCGGTCTCGCTGCTCGGGCTCCTTGGGGGCAAGGACGTCCTGGTGGGAGCGGTCGACGTCGCGACGGACGCCGTCGAGACGCCCGCGGAGGTCGCCGCGACCATCCGGCGCGCCCTGCCGTACGTGCCGGCGGAGCGCCTCTACCCCTGCACCAACTGCGGGATGGTGCCGCTCGCCCGCGACGTCGCCCACGCCAAGCTGCGAGCGCTGGTCGCGGGCGCGGCGCTCGTGCGGCGAGAGCTCGGCGCTACCTGATCGCGCCGAGCGTGAAGCCGGAGATGAACCGGTTGAGGAAGAGGTTGTAGAGGAAGGCCACGGGGATGCTGGTGATCAGGCAGGCGGCCATCAGCGAGCCCCAGAAGAAGACGTCCCCGCGCACCAGGTTCGTCGGCACCCCCACGCTCACCGTCTGCTGACCGCTCGAGGTGATGAAGGTCAGCGCGTACGTAAACTCCTGGATCGTCAGCGTGAAGGCGAAGATGACCGCCGACAGGATCCCGGCCAGCGAGATCGGCATGACGATCTGCACGATCGCTCGCGCCCGGCTGCAGCCGTCGACCATCGCCGCCTCCTCGATGTCCTTGGGGATCGACTTGAAGAACCCCATGAGGAGCCACACGCAGAAGGGGATCGTGAACGACGGGTAGACGACGACCAGCGCCCACAGCGTGTCCTGCAAGCCCAGGCTCGCGACGATGCGTGACATCGGGATGAACAGCAGGGTCGAGGGCACCAGGTAGGTGAGGAAGATCCCGATGCCGAGCCGCTCGCCCCACTTGCCCGTCAGCCGGGCCAGCGCGTACCCGGCCGGCAGCGCCAGCGCCAGGGTGATCAGGACGACCAGCGCGCCGACGATCAGCGTGTTCCAGAGCCACGTCAGATAGAGCGTCTTCTCGAATAGAAGCTTCAGATTCGCCAGGGTGGGGTGGTCGTTGAAGATGAGCGGGTTGTTCTTGAGGTCGTAGAGGTCGCGATCGGTCTTGAACGTCGCCAGCAGCATCCAGTAGAACGGGAACGCCAGCACCGCCGCGAAGCCGGTCACGGTGGCGTAGAGCCCGACCCGCTCCGCGAGCTTCCGCGCGCGTCCCGCTTTCACGCTCAGGCCACCTCGGCGCGGCGGGCGATCTGCAGCATGACCACCGCGACCACCACCAGCACCGGGAACAGGAAGAGCGAGATCGCGGCGCCGCCGGCGAGGTCGCCGCCGAGGATGCCGGTGAAGAAGGCGAGGCTCGACAGCACCTGTGTTGCCTGCGCGGGGCCGCCGCGCGTCAGCACGTAGATGACGGTCATGTCGGTGAAGGCGAAGATGATCCCGAAGAGACCGGCCACCGTGAGGATCGGACGCAGGAGCGGCAGCACGATGTGGAATTCGCGCGACCAGAAGCCGGCGCCGTCGACCTCGGCCGCCTCGTTGACCTCGCGCGGGATCGAGGTGAGGCCGGCCAGGATGATGACGGTCGAGAACGGCAGAAGCCGCCAGACGTGGACGGTGATCACCGAGGCCATCGCCAGATCCCGTTCGCCGAACCACATGGGCCAGGTATTCTTGCCGACGATGTGCAGCGCCTGCAGCACCCAGTTCACCGGGCTGTAGAGCGAGTCGAGCATCCACTTCCAGCCGATCGTCCCGAGCGAGATGGGCGCGACCCACGGCAGCAGGATCAGAAAGCGAAAGATCGACTTGCCGAAGAAGTTCTTGGTGAGGCAGGTGGCGAGGATCTTGCCGAGCACGAGCACTAGGACCTGCGAGGCCACCGTGAAGATGAGCGTATTGCCGAGCGACTTCCGGAAGGTCGGGCTCTCGAGCGCGCTCCGGATGTTCTCGAGCCCGACGAACGTGTAGGTGTTGCTGGCGATCTTGGCGTCGCTCATCGCCAGATAGATCGACAGGCAGAACGGAAACCCGACGAGCGCGATCACGTACAGCACGGCCGGCAGGATCATGACCGGGCCGAGGAAGCTCTCGCGGTCGAGCAGCGGACGCTTCGACCGCGGACGTGAAGAAGCCCCGCTGAGCGGGGCCTCGGGTGCGTCCGACCGGGTTGAAGGTGCTACTTGTTCCACTTTGCGAAGATGCGCTTCATGTCGGCTTCGGCCTGCTTGGCCGAGTCCTCGGCCGACTGCTCGCCCTTGGCGACGCGGGCGAACATGTCCGGGATGACGAAGGTGTTGAACACCTCGTCCATCGCGGCGGTAGTGTGACCGGGATAGCCAGGGTACGCGCTGTACTTCTCGAAGTCGCCCAGGATCGCGTACTCCTCGGGGTTCACCTTGTCGGCGGCCAGCTTGCCCTTGAGGTCGGTCACCGACTTCGAGAACGACGGGAAGTTGTAGAACTCGCTGGCCAGAAACGCGTCGTTGTAGCTGCCGATCAGGTCCACCACGAACTTCTTGGCCAGCTCGGGATTCTCCGCGAACTGCCAGACGACGTAACAGTGCAGCAGATGCTCGGAGGCCATGCGCTTGGCCGGGCCGG
>Ga0209803_1001943_pt1 | contig 13205 bp, 13 predicted proteins | sample GraSoiAngelo_138_FD_185895 | JGI IMG/M metagenome (GOLD analysis project Ga0209803, IMG submission 185895) | Grasslands soil microbial communities from the Angelo Coastal Reserve, California, USA - 14_0929_09_40cm (SPAdes) (version 2) | ecosystem: Environmental > Terrestrial > Soil > Grasslands ... | reverse complement strand
AACCACCACGACCGCCACCGCGGTGCTCACGAATATCGCCGCGAGCGGCCGCTCGAGGAAAATGGCCGCGCTGCCGCGTGAGACGAGCAGGGTCTGGCGGATCGTCTCCTCGGCCATGCGGCCGAGCACGTAGGCGAGCACCAACGGCATCGGCTCGTAGTCGAACTTCTTCATGAGGTAGCCGAGCGCGCCGAAGATCAGCATGATCACGATGTCCCACACGTTGGCCGAGACCGTGTACACCCCGATCATGCAGAAGACGAGGATCAAGGGAAACAGCACGCCGTACGGCACCTTGAGCACCTGAACCCACAGGCCGATCAGCGGCAGGTTCAGCACCAGCAACATGACGTTGCCGATGTACATGCTGGCGATGACGCCCCAGAAGATCTCGGGGTGCTCCTTCACGAGCAGCGGCCCGGGCTGGATGCCATGCACGAGAAAGGCGCCCAGCAGCACCGCCATCACCACGTTGGCCGGGATGCCCAGCGTGAGAAGCGGAATCATCGATCCGCCGGTGGCCGCGTTGTTCGCCGACTCCGGCGCCGCCACGCCTTCGATCGCGCCGCGGCCGAACCGCTCGGGATGCCGAGCGATCCGCTTCTCGAGCGCGTAGGCGAGGAACGTCGGCACGATCGAGCCGATCCCGGGGAGGATGCCGAGGAAGAACCCGAGGACGGTGCCGCGCGCGATGGGCCCGGCCGAGGCCCGCCACTGCTCGCGGTTCGGCAGGAGGCCCTGGACCCGCGCCTTGAAGATCTCCTGGTGGAAGCCCTTTTCGATGTTGAGAAGTACCTCGGCGACGCCGAAGAGGCCCATGATGATCGGCACGAGGCCGATGCCGTCCATCAGCGTGATCGTCCCGTACGTGAACCGCGGCGTCGCGGTCATCGGATCGAGGCCCACGGTCGCCAGCAAGAGTCCGACCAGCGCCATGGCCACGGCCTTGAGCTTCGAGGCGCCGGCCAGATACGTGACCATCGTGAACCCGAGGAGCAGCAGCCCGAAGATCTCGGGCGGGCCGAAGCGGAGCGCGACCGATGCCAGCGGCGGGCCGAGGAGCATGATGCCCAGCACGCTGGCGGTGCCGGCGATGAACGACCCGAACGCCGCGATCCCCAGCGCGGGCCCGGCCTGGCCCTGTCGCGCCATCTGGTAGCCGTCGAGGCACGTCACCACCGACGCGGCTTCGCCGGGGATGTTGGCCAGGATCGAGGTCGTCGAGCCCCCGTACATCGCCCCATAGTAGATGCCGGCCATCATGATGATCGAGGCCGTCGGCGTCATCGCGTAGGTGACGGGAAAGAGCATCGACATCGTCGCCACCGGGCCGATTCCGGGCAGCACGCCGATCAGCGTCCCGATGAAGACGCCGGCGAAGCACGCGAGGAGGTTCAGAGGCTCCGCGCTGACCGCGAAGCCGTAGCCGATCGCGTGCAGGCCGAGGTCCATGACGCTCAGAATCCCCAGGGGCCGCCGGGAAGCTGGACGTCGAGCCATGTCTTGAACAGCACGTGGCACACGGCCGCGGTCATCGCCGCGATCACGACCGAGGAGGCCCACCGGCGCAGCTCGATCGCCGTGAGCATGACCAGCAGGAAGAGAAACGTGCTCGCGACGAATCCCAGCAGCGGGAGGATGAACGCGTAGACCGCCGACGCGGCCAGAGCGAGGACGACCTTGCCGGAGCCGAGACGTTCGCCGGACGCGACGGCGGGCGGCGGCGCCGCGGGGCGCACGAGCAGGAGCGCGATGGCCACCGCACAGAGGCCGAGCGCCAGCCAGAAGGGAAAGAAGCCAGGTCCGGGGTTGCCGGCGCTGCCCAGGGTGAGCCGGCGCGCCTCGAGCGCACCGCCTGATCCAAGGACGAGCAACGTGACGGCAGCCACGCGGTCGCGGCTCATCATCGCTTGCCGATACCCAGCCGGGTCGCGACCTTCTTCACCGCTTCGTACTCCGTCTCGAGCAGCTTCGCTGTGGCGGAGGGGCCGCGGTAGTCGACGACCATCCCGGCCTTCTCCACGGCGGTCACGACCGACGGCTCCTTCATCGTCTGCTCGAGCGCGTGAGCGAGCGTGTCGACGACGCCCTGAGGCGTCTTCGCCGGGACGAAGAGCGCCATCCAGATGTTCAGCGACGCGTCGGGAAACCCCTTCTCGGCGAGCGTGGGAACGTCGGGAAAGGCCGGCACCCGCTTGGGCGCCGAGGTCGCCAACGCGATCAGGTCGCCCGATTTCATCAACGGTGCGAACGAGTTGAGGCCGCTGGAGGCGATGGTGACGTGGCCGCCCATGATGGCGTTCTTCACCGGTCCCCCGCCCTGGAACGGCACGTGCGTGATGTCGAGCCCGTACGCGTGCTTGAACAGCTCGAACGCGAAAAACGACACGGTGCCGAGCCCGGCCGAGCCGTAGCTGAGCTTGCCCGGATTCTTCCGCACGTACTCGACGAACTCCTCGAGCGTCTTCCACGGGCTCCCCGCCTTGCCGACGAAGACGCTGACGTCCGTCATCGAGGAGCTGAGCTTGCCCGGATTCTTCCGCACGTACTCGACGAACTCCTCGAGCGTCTTCCACGGGCTCCCCGCCTTGCCGACGAAGACGCTGACGTCCGTCATCGAGGTCCCGATCGCGGCGAAGTCGGTGGGCCGATAGGAGATGTCGGGCTGGGTGGCGGCGACGATCGTCACCGGCGCGTTCGTCGCCGCGAACACCGTGTAGCCGTCGGGCTTCGACTTGGAGACGTAATCGGCGGCAAGGGCCCCGCCGCCGCCCGACTTGTTGACCAGGACCAGCGGCACGCCCAGCGCGGCCGAGAGCTTGGGCTGCATGATACGGGCCGCGGTGTCGGCGGGCCCGCCGGGCGGAAACGGGATGATGACTTCGATCGGTCGAGCGGGATACGCCGGCTGCGCCGCCGCCGGGGTTCCCAGCGCGAGCATCAGCACGAGTGTCGCGGTAGCGAGCACGAGATGACTCATGCGATTCCCCCGTCAGACACCGAGATACGAGACGCGCACGTGAGGATTCTCGAGCAGCGCCACACCGGCGTCCTGCATGACCACGCGTCCCTCCTCGAGCACGTAGGCGCGATGGCTGATCGGCAGCGAGAAATGCACGTTCTGCTCGATGAGCAGCACGCTGAGGCCGCGCTCGTTGATCCCGCGAATCGCCTCGATGATCGAGCGCACGAGCGTGGGCTGCAAGCCGAGGGACGGCTCGTCGAGCAGGAGCAGCTCCGGGCAGGCCATCAACGCGCGCCCGATGGCGAGCATCTGCCGCTCGCCGCCGGAGAGCGTGCGGGCGAGCTGCAGCTTCCGCTCGGCCAGACGCGGGAACATGGTGAAGACGTCGCCCATCGTGGCGGCCTCGCGCGGCCGGGCGCGGGGCACGAGCGCGCCCATGCGGAGGTTGTCGACGACGGTCATCTCGGGGAAGACCCGCGCGCCCTCGGGGACCACGGCGATGCCCCGCTGCACGATCTCCTCCGGCTGTCGGCCGTCGATGCGGTCCCCGTTGAAGCGAATCGTCCCCTTGCGCCATGGCACGAGCCCCAGGATCGCCTTGATCACCGTGGTCTTCCCGGCGCCGTTGGGGCCGATCAGGCTCACGACTTCTCCGGCCGCGACCCGGAGGCTCACGCTCCAGAGCACGTGCAGGGCGCCGTACCCGGCATCGACGGCGTCGAGCTCGAGGCAGGCCGCGGCGTCAGGCATACGATTCGCCGAGGTACGCCTTGATCACGGCGGCGTCACGCATCACGTCGGCGGGGCGGCCTTCGGCGATCTTCTCGCCGTAGTTCAACACCACGACCCGGTCGGCGAGCCCCATGATGGCGCGCATGATGTGCTCGGTGACGACGAGGGTCCTTCCGCGCGCGCGCACGTCGCGCAGGAGCCCGACGGCGGCCTCGACCTCCTTCCGGTTCAGTCCCGCCATGTTCTCGTCGAGCAAGATGAGTGATGCTCCGGTGCCCAGGACGCGCGCGAGGTCGGCGCGGCGCCGCTCGGACACCGTCAGCGTCTCCGCCGGCTTCTCGGCCTTGTCGGCCAGCCCCACGAACGCGAGCCACTCCCGAGCCTCACGCCACGACGCCGAGAGCCCGTGGCCGCCACCGTAGAGCGCGGCCACCAGGACGTTCTCGGCCACGGTGAGTCGCGGAAAGAGCTGCGGGATCTGGAACGTCTTCGCGATCCCGAGCCGACACACGGCGTCGGCAGTCATGCCGGCGATCGAGCGGCCACGGTAGCTCACCCGCCCGGCGGTCGGCGTCTCGAGCCCGGCGATCACGTTGAAGAGCGTGCTCTTGCCGGCGCCGTTCGGGCCGATGATGCCCAGGATCTCGCCCTCGGCCAGGGCGAAGTCCACGCCGTTCAGAGCCGTCAACGATCCGAAGCGCTTGGTGACGGCACGCACCTCGAGAAGATTCACGCCGTCGCTTCCCGTCGCCGGCGAACCACCTCGAGGATGCCGGTCAAGCCGGCGGGAGCAAACAGCGAGACGAGGACGATGATCACGCCGATCGCGATCAGGTAGTGATAGACGAAGCGCGTGCCCAGGAACTCCGAAACCAGCGTGAGGAAGGCCGCCCCGACGATCGGGCCAAAGGGCGTACCGAGGCCGCCGAGGAGCGCCATGACGACCATCTGGAACGTGATCGAAGCGCTGAAGACGTCGGCCGCGTTGATGTAGGACAGCCAGTATCCGGCGGTGCCGCCGGTCATGGCCATGACGCAGGCGCTGACGACGTAGACACGGCGCTTGAGACAGTGGATGTCGACGCCGGAGGCCTCGGCCAGCCGATCGTTCTCGGCGATGGCGCGCAGCCCGTAGCCGAATTTGCTGCCGCCGAGCCAGAGCGCGGCCACGGTCACCGCCGTCATGAGCCCCAGCATCACGTAGTAGAACGGGACGTAGCCGGCACTCAACGGCAGCGACACGCCAGCGCTCCCGCCCGTCAGCGGGATCCGCGTCAGCCGGTCCCACGCCAGCGCGAGCTGCTTGGTCGACTCGGCCAGGGCCAGCGTCCCGATCGCAAAGTAGGCGCCGCGCAGACGGAGGGTCGGCGTCCCGACAGCGTAGGCGATCGCGATCGCCACCACGCCCGCCAGCCCGGCGCTCACCAGGAACGGCAGGCCGAGCTTCAGCATGAGCGCCGCCGTCACGAACGCGCCGATGCCGTGATAGACGACCGGCCCCAGATCGACTGCGCCCGCGTACCCCGCGAGTAAATTCCAGCTCCCGGCCAGCGCGGCCCACATGAAGATGACGGTCGCCACGCGGATCGGATAGGGCCCGACACCGATCGGGAGCAGCAGCAAGACGCCGAGCGCGAAGAGCGCGATCCACCGGATCACGTTATTCGAGTCGGCCCTTGCCCATGATCCCCGCCGGCATGAAACGGAGGATCAGGTAGAGCAGAGCGAACGCCACCAGCAATGACAGGCCCGCTTCGAGATAGGTTTCGGTGAGCGCCTGGGCGACGCCGAGGGTGAGCCCGCCCCACACCACGCCGCCGGTGTAACCGAGGCCGCCGAGGACGACCACCGCGAAGGCGAAGAGCGTGTAGGTCAGGCCCATGTTGGGCTCGACCGGCGCATACAGCGCCACGAGCGACCCGGCCACGCCCGACACACCGGCGCCCAGCCCGAACGTCACCGCATATACGGCGCGCGGGTTGACGCCGACCATCCGCGCCATCTCGAGGTCCTGCGCGGTCGCGCGGATCATGCGCCCGAGGCGGGTCGAGGCCAGCAGCCACGAGAGCGCCGTCACCATCGCCACGCCGAGCACGCACGCGACCAGGCGAGCGAACGGGACAATCAACGGGCCCACCACGAAGCTGCGCTCGAGGTACGGCGTCCGGAGCAGCCGGTAGTCGGCGCTCCACAGCCGGAGCGCCACGTTGAGCAGGACGAGCGAGATGCCGAAGGTGACGAGGAGCGACAATAACAACGGGCGGCCGAGCGTACGGTTGAGCACGAAGTACTGGAGCGCGTACCCGAGCCCGAAGAGCAGCCCGAACGAGATGGGCAGCGTCAGGAGTGGATCGATCCGATAGAGCGTGGCCAGCCAGTACGTGGCGAAGGCGCCCAGCATCACCAGCTCACCGTGGGCGGCGTTGAGGATGCCGCTCACCCCGAAGATCAGCGAGAGGCCGACCGCCGCCGCCGCGTAGACACCGCCCTGCAGGATGCCATTGATGAGCGTCTGGATCAGGTCGGCGAGGAACGTCACCGGCGCCCGCTACTCGAAGATCTCCACCTTCACGGGCGTGCAGTGGTACGCATTGCACGGGGCCAGCACGTCGAGCGGGCAGTTCGAGAAGCCTACGATGCAGTCCATCTCGGCACGGAACTCGATGTAGTCGCCGGGCTTCGAGACCGGCTCGCCGATCACCCACCGATGGCGCGCGCAATCGTGGTGGTAGTTCATGAAGAGGTCCATCGTGTCGGGAATGTCCTCGGGCAGGATCGAGTAGGGCTTCACGGCGGCCGCGATGATCTCGTGACAGCCGTCGCGCGGGCCGAGCCCGTACGACTCGTAGAGGAAGCGATTGCACATGCGGTTGTGCGTGTCGTGGACGCCCTTGGGCTCCGGTGTCTCCTTCACGATCGTCATCATCGGGCGGCAGATCGTGGACATGAGCGTGTCGCCCTCGGTCAGCGCATCGCGCGGCACGTATTCGGCGCCCGGCTTGGGGACGTAGCGTGTGCGCGAGTACGACGTCGAGAGCTTCTCCCGCGGGTTCTCCCGGTTGAAGATGGCCATGTCGACCACCTGCTTGCCCTCGAGATCGGTGACGCGCAGGTGCTGGCCCTTCTTCACGGTCACCGCGAGCCCCCGCTTGGGCGGGATGACCTGCTCGAAGACGGTACGCATGCGGCTCGACGCTCAGCGGGAGCGCCAGGCGGTCAGCGGATAGACGAGCTTCGTCGCCTTGGCGCCGCCGACCTCCGCGGGGTACACCATCACGAACTTGCCGCCCTGGTTCTGCACGGCGATCGGTGGCTTCTGCACGATGCCGCCGTCGGCGCCGAACTTCACGCGGCCGTACAGCGTCTGGATGTCCTGGCGGTGGAGCTGCTCCATCACCGCCTCGCGCTCCTTGTCACCGAGCGGCGGCGCGAGCCCGAGCGTCTCGACGGCCGTCTGCTGGGCGACCACACCGGCCGCCCCGGCCGCCTGCACGTAGTCGGCGGCATGGCCGTACTTCTGCTGGATGGCGTCGGCAAACCCCTGAGCCGAGCCGAACACGGGATCCTTGAAGGGGAACGACGGGAGCCATTCGGACGCCGCGATCACGCCCTCGGCGTCCTTCCCGAACTCCTTGACGAACTCGGGCACCGTCGGGCCGTAACTGAAGGCGAACCCCTTGGGCGTGAAGTCCACCTCCTTGGCGGCCTTCATCGCGCGCAGCGCGTTGACGAAGAGCCCGCCCACGAAGACGAGGTCGGGGCTCTGGCGCTTCACCTTGAGCATGATCGAGTTGTAGTCGGTGAGGTCCACGGGGAAGATCTCGAAGTGGACGACCTCGATGCCCATCTCGCCCAGGAACTTCTTGAAGCCCTCCGCCGACAGCTTGCCGAAGAGGTGGTCGGCGCCGATGACCGCGGCCTTCGTCGGCTTGGGCTGGGCGAGCGAGAAGACCCTGGCCGCCGCCTCCACCTCGTCGAACGTCTTGTTCAGTGTCGCGAACACGTACTTGAAGCCCCGCTCGAAGATCGGGTTGGCGCTGGCCGCGCCCGAGATGTACGGGTACTTGTACTTCTCGGCGACCGCGCTGGCCGCGAACACGACGCTGGAGCCGAAGGCGCCGAGCATGAGGTCGACCTTGTCGGAGGTGGCCAGGCGCTCCACGAGCTGGGCGTTTTTCTGCGGGCTCGACTCGTCGTCGTAGTACGTGAGGCGCACGGGGTAGCCGGTGCCCCTGATCTTGATCCCGCCCGCCCGGTTGACGGTGTCGGCCCAGAGGTCGTAGACCTCCTTCATCAGCGCGGCGTCGCGGCTGAAGATGCCGCTCAACGAGATGGCCACGCCGACCTTGAATTCCTTCCCCTGGCCCTCGGCGCCGCGCGGAGCGATGAAGGAGCCGCCCGCCGTCGTGAGCGCCAGCACGCCGATGAGAACCGCCGCGAAGCACCTCGCACCGCCCGATCTGCGTGTCATCGTCTTCTCCCGCTCTCTCGCACGTTCACGCTGGGGGGCATTGGGGGGAGCGGCGCGCTCCCCCCAATCCAGATCAATCGAGCAGCGCCTTGCGCTGACCACCGTCCAGCGTGATGAGCGCGCCGTTCATGAAGCTCGCCCGCTCGGAGGCCACGAAGATGGCCACGTTGGCCACCTCCTCGGGCGTGCAGATCCGGCCGAGCGGGATGCTGCGCTCGGCCCGCTTCTGCGCTTCGTCGACGCTGATCTTGCGGACCTTGGCGATCCCGCCGATCAGATAATCCCACCGCTCGGTTTGGCGATCCCGCCGATCAGATAATCCCACCGCTCGGTGGCCACCGGGCCCGGATTGACGGCGTTGATGCAGATGTTGTACTTGCCGTACTGCTCGGCCAGCGCGACGGTCACGGCGAGATCGGCGGCGTTGGCCGCGCTCGGCGTGAGCTCGATGCCGATGGGCTTCACGCCGTCGTTGCCGATGATGTTCACGATGCGGCCGCCCCCTTGCTTGAGCATGTGGGGGATGACGGCCTTCATGCAGCGCACGTAGCCCATGAACTTGAGCTGGAGCGCCGTCTGCCAGTCCTCCTCGCTGAGGTCCATCAGCAGACCACCGGGCGCCGCGCCCGCGTTGTTGATGAGGATGTCGATGCGCTGGAGCCGGCCGACCGTCGCGTCGACGATCTTCTTCACGTCGGCCTCGCGGGTGAGATCGCCGGCCACCGCGAACACTTCGGCGCCGGTGACCTTGCCGAGCTCGGCGGCCGCCGCCTCGAGCTCGCGCTGGGTGCGGGCGCAGATGGCGACGCGCGCCCCTTCCTCGGCGAGGCCGCGCGCCACCGCCTTGCCGATACCTTTGCTGCCGCCGGTGACCAGCGCCACCTTGCCTTTCAAACCGAGATCCATCGGTGCGCTCCTTTGTCGAGGCCGCCGCCCGCACACACACGTCGCGGAGGCACGCCGGCGGGCTGGCGCGAACGCGGAGAATCGGAATTGCTCGCGAAACTAAACAATCGACAATCGATTGTCAACGCCCTATCATCCCGCCGCGCAGCAGGGAGCCACGCAATCGCCGCGGAGACGCGATGAAAGAACGCTTCCAGAAGCCAACGACGCTGGCGACGGAGATCGCGCGCCACCTGCGCGAGGCGATCATCAAGGGCGAGCTCGCTCCCGGCGAGCGCGTCAACGAGTCGAAGCTGACGCGCGACCTCGGGCTCAGCCGCTCCCCGGTCCGCGAGGCGATCCGCGTCCTCGAGTCGGAGGGTCTGCTGACGCTCGAGCCTCACCGGGGGGCCCACGTGCGCCCGGTGGGTGACGACGATCTCCAGGAAATCTTCGACCTCCGACTCATGATCGAGAGTCACGGCCTTCGCCGCGACGGGCACCGGATCACCGCCGACGTGATCGCCCCGCTGCGCGCGCCCGTGGACGAGGCGCGGAAAGCGCTGGCGACGAACGCCTTCGAGGCGTGGCATCGCGCCTCGCTGCGGTTCCACGACGGCCTCGTCGCGCTCGCCGGCAACCGTCAGCTCACCCGACTCCACGAAGAGCTGAAGATCTCGCTCCGCCGTTACCAGATCTCGATCATCGGATCGCCCGGGCAGCCGGAGCGCTCCCAGGCCGAGCACGAGGCGATCATCGACGCGCTCGAGCGCGGCAAGCTCGAGCAGGGCGCGGCCCTGGTCGCCGCCCACATCACCAATCTCAAAGAGGCCGTGCTCAAAGCCATGGTGAGGACGGAATGAGACTCGTCGATCTCTCGCATCCCTGGAACATGCACACGCCCGGGTGGGTCGGCTATCCGGGCTCCAAGATCTACTACACGCAGACGCTGCAGACGAACCGCATCGTGTCCCAGCGGGTGGAGACGTCGCTGCACGTGGGGACGCACCTCGACGGGCCGATGCACGCCGCCGACGGCGCCGGCGACATGGCGTCGCTCCCCCTGACCAAGCTGGTGCACGAGGAGACGTCGCTGCACGTGGGAACGCACCTCGACGGGCCGATGCACGCTGCCGACGGCGCCGGCGACATGGCGTCGCTGCCCCTGACCAAGCTGGTGCACGAGGGCGTGATCGTCGACATCTCGGACGTGGTCGACGACTGGAGCATCATCACGCCCAAGCACATCATCGACCGCATGGAGGTCAAGCGCGGTGACATCGTGATCCTGCACACCGGCTACCACCGCTATTACGAAGGCAAGCCACAGCAGGACCTCACCCGGTACTTCTGCCTGCATCCCGGCGGCACCCGCGAGCTCGCCCAGTGGATGCACGACATGGCGATCTCGTGGTGGGGTATCGACGCCGGCTCCGGCGATCATCCGATGAACACGACCATCCGGTACATGCGGCCCGACCTCGCCCAGCGCTTCGAGGAGACGATGGGCCGGTCCGTGCGTGACTTCTTCGGCGAGTACGAGTATCGCCACCACAAGAGCGGGCGGCTGGTGAAGGAAGAAATCTTCCCCATGCACTACCTCGCCTTCCCCGAGGGCTGCATCCACGCCGAGAACGTCGGCGGCGACATCGAGAAGGTGCTCAACACGCGCTGCATCATCGGCGCGTTTCCGTGGAAGTTCGAGGGCGGCGAGGCGTGCCCGTGCCGCATCATCGCGTTCCTCGACGTGGGCCCCCTCAGCGTGGAGGAAGTGCAGGAGGCGGTCGGGACGAAGTCGAAGCTTAAGAGTCCGGCTAGTGCCGGAGGAGCTCGCGGGGCAGGTTCCGGCGGTCGAGCGGGCCGTAGGTCGTCAGCGCCAGCCGGTCCTCGTCGATCAGCTCGCTGACGAGGGCCTGGACCTCCTCGTGCTTGACGCGTTCGATGGCCTGGATCATCTGATCCATGGTCAGGAACGAGCCGAGGTGCATCTCGTGCTTGGCCAACCGGTTCATGCGGCTCGACGTGGACTCGAGCGACAGCATGAGGCTGCCCTTGAGGTGATCCTTCGACCGCTTGAGGTCGTCGGCTGACACGCCGTTCTTCTTCAGATCGCGGATCTCCTTGAGCGTCGACTTCAGCACCTTGGAGAAGTTGCCGGCGTCCGTGGCGGCGTAGACGTAGAGCACGCCGGTGTCGCGGAAGGCCTGCACGCCGGAGTGGATCGAGTAGACCAGGCCCTGGCGCTCCCGGACTTCCTGGAACAGCCGCGAGGACATGCTGCCGCCGATGACGTCGTTGAGCAGGAACAGGGCGTAACGCTCGGGCGCCACGTGGCTGAGCCCGGGGAAGCCCATGACCAGGTGCACCTGCTCGAGCTCCTTGTGGACGATGTTGACCCCGGGCTTCAGCGCCGGCGCCGGGTCGGTGGAGTCGATCGACTGACGGGAGAAGCCGTTGAAGCCGGCGCCGAAGAGCTCGATCGCCCGCTCGTGGGTCACGTTCCCGGCCACCGCGATGATGATCCGGGGCGGCGTGTAGGCCTCCACGAAGTGGCCGTGGACGGCGTCGCGCCCATATTCCTGCACGGCCTGCCGGGTCCCCAGGATGGGCCGGCCGAGCGGGTGACCTTCCCAGACCTGCGCGGCGAAGAGGTCATGGATCAGGTCGTCGGGCGTGTCCTCCACCATCTTGATCTCCTGCAGCACGACCGACTTCTCGCGCTCGAGCTCCTCGGCGTCGAAGAGCGGCTGCAGGAGGATGTCCGTGAGGAGGTCGACGGCCATCGGCAGGTGCTCGTCGAGCACCTGCACGTAGAAGCAGGTGTGCTCCTTGGTGGTGAAGGCGTCCATCTGGCCGCCCACCGAGTCCATCGTGCGCGCGATGGCCTCGGCGCTCCGGGTCGCGGTGCCCTTGAAGACGAGGTGCTCGATGAGGTGGGACATGCCGCCCCGCTCGGCCGGCTCGTGGCGGGAACCCGTCTCCACCCACACCCCGACCGCGACGGACCGAACGTGAGGCATCCGCTCGGTGATGACGCGGATGCCGTTCGGCAGAACGCTTTTCCGATACTCTTCAGTCACGAGGTGGATTGCTCGCGTTGGGGTTCTTCAGCTTTTCCTTGTCGGCCAGCGCGGGCTGGTCGCGGAGCGCCATCTTGCGGCTGAGCCGCATCTTGCCGTTGCCGTCGATCTCGATCACCTTGACCAGCACGTCGTCGCCCTCGGTGAGGACGTCGTGGACGGCGCGGATCCGCGAGTCGGCGATCTGGGAGATGTGGAGCAACCCCTCGGTGTTGGGAATGACCTCCACGAAGGCGCCGAACTCGACGATCTTCTTCACCTTCCCGAGGTAGATCCGGTCCAGCTCCACCTCGCGACAGATGTCCTGGATGATGGCCAGGGCCTTCTGTACGGACGCATTGTCGGGCGAGAACACGGTCACGCGGCCATCGTCCTCGACGTCGATCTTGGTGCCGGTCTGCTCCTGGATGCCGCGGATGACCTTGCCGCCGGGGCCGATGATCTCGCGGATCTTCTCGGTCCGGATCTTGATCGTGACGAAGCGTGGCGCATACGGTGAGAGCTCGGGCTTCGGCTTCTCGATGGCCTCGCGCATCCGCGTCAGCACGAAGAGCCGGGCGTCACGCGCCTGCTGGAGCGCGGCCCGCATGATCTCGACGGAGACGCCGGCGATCTTGATGTCCATCTGGAGCGCCGTGATCCCCTTCTCGGTTCCGGCGACCTTGAAGTCCATGTCGCCGTAGTGGTCCTCGGTGCCCATGATGTCGGTCAGGATTCCGAACTTCTCGCCTTCCTTGACCAGGCCCATGGCGATGCCGGCGACGTGCGACTTCAGCGGCACGCCGGCGTCCATGAGGGCGAGTGACGCGCCGCACACGGTTGCCATCGACGATGAGCCGTTGGACTCGAGGATGTCGGACACGATCCGGATCGTGTACGGGAACTCTTCCTTGGCCGGCAGGATGGCCGCCACCGCGCGCTCGGCGAGGGCGCCGTGGCCGATCTCGCGACGTCCCGGCGAGCCGAACCTCCGCACCTCACCGACCGAGAACGACGGGAAGTTGTAGTGCAGCATGAAGCGCCGCCACGACTCTCCCTCGAGCGCCTCGATCTTCTGCTCGTCGTTCTTGGT
>Ga0209803_1001942_pt1 | contig 13207 bp, 13 predicted proteins | sample GraSoiAngelo_138_FD_185895 | JGI IMG/M metagenome (GOLD analysis project Ga0209803, IMG submission 185895) | Grasslands soil microbial communities from the Angelo Coastal Reserve, California, USA - 14_0929_09_40cm (SPAdes) (version 2) | ecosystem: Environmental > Terrestrial > Soil > Grasslands ... | reverse complement strand
TCGTCGTCGTCCCGGCGATTTGGGCCGCTTGGCGTCCGAGGCCCGCGTTCGCCGTCCTCTTCGCGTCACTCGCATCCATTCCCGCGGCCTATGCACCGGGATGGATTTTTGCAAGCTTCGGCTTCTCTCCGATTCCCCGCGCGCTCTCGACCTTTCTCGCCGGCATGGAGGCCACGGTCGGCCTGATGCTCCTCGTTCGGGGTTTCATCCCGATTGCGGCAGCCGATCGCGGCACTCGGTGGCCGGTCTGGATCGCCATCGGGTTCATCGCCGTCAGTCTTGTCCACTTCTTTGTCGAATAACCCTCACGTCATGGAGGACTCCGTTGGTACCTTCGCCGGTCAGAGGGAGACGAGCGCGACGATGAGCGCCGACGCGAGCGTCGCGGTCCCGAGCGCGAGATGGATCGTGACGACGACCCAGTCGTTACCTGACGTAATCGTGAGCGCGCCCACTCCTACCTGTGTGACGAGGACTGCAAAGCTCATCATCGATAGGGTGACAATTCGCATTTCCGAGCGGAACCACACCAGGGCCGCGACGAGCGTGGATAACATGAAGATCCCGGTCAACGCCGCGACGAACCGATGGACGAACTCGACGAGTACCTTCGTGTTGGCGAGGTTCGGCACCACCGACCCGTTGCACAGCGGCCAATCGGGGCACGCAAGCCCCGCATCCAACCCGCGCACGGTGCCGCCGACGACGATCGTCGCGTAGGCGAAGAGCGCCCCGAGGATCGCCACGACCTGAAGTAATCGCCGTTGGTCGATCGGCATGAGATCTGTCCTGCCGCGGGAGAAAGTCCGCCTCGATAAACCCTCGCAAAGGCTGGGCTGAGGACCACGAGCCCACGTTTCAAATCGCTGGAACGAAAGGCATGGGGACGTGGGGCTCCACACTTTCGTGACTCTCAGATGGGAGCTTTTATCGTCCCGTTACCAGGCACGTTGGCAAGGATCGACGCATGGATCCATCCGACAAAAGAGCGCTACTCACCGCTGGCAACCGATGGGTGCTGATCACGCTCGTGGCGTATGCGATCCTCTCGATCGGAATGTGGGTCGCTCGTGTCGGCTTTTCAGCGCCTCTGGGTCAGCAATCCGACCTTGACATGCCAACGTTCGTCATCGCGTCAATCACCATCGGTGGACCATACTCAGCGGTCCTGGCCTTGCGGACACCACGGGCCCACCGAGCGGGGTTTCAGACGACTCGCCCCTAGGCACGAGGATCGAAACTCCCTCTGATTTCTGAGCACCTCAAAGAGGGGCATGGGTCAAGACGAGGACACTCGCTCGCTTCCGAGTGGCTTGATGTGCGGTGCAACGAAGAAGACGACAATCGTTGCGACGAGGAAGAAAATGGCGACAAACGGGGCCATGAACCACCCGGTACCTCCACCCCAGATGTACGGGGTGCCGCGCTCCGTGTAGGAGCCAGAGAAACCACTCTTAAGGAAACCTTGGGAGTAGGAGATTCGCGCGAAATAGAAGTAGATGGGTGCGACCAGCAGGGTGACGGATCCGAGGATGCCGGTGACGAGTATCCCAACCCTGAACCTCCTTTCGAATGTGGCGAGGACAAGAAAAGCGAGTTCAAATACGGAGAGCGCGAGGGCCGTCAGCACTAGACCGTAGGTCGGCGGGAAAAAACTGCGAAGGGTTTCGCTGTCAGTGTAGTCCCAACAACCTCCCCCGTCGACACAGCCGTTCCCGAGATAGTGCCTTTCCATTTGATTCCACGGGCTGCCGACGTAGAGATCCCACCAAGAAAGCGACGCGACGACAAGCACCAGACCAATGGTTAGGGTCATCAAGACGAGCGCCACGGTTGCCCGTCCGACGAATCTACTTCCTAGGTCGCTCGGACGATCCTCAAGAGGAATTTCACCGGGCTTTTGCAAAGCTTGTCCCCTCAACCCCAATATGAGTAGGCCCCTGACGGTAGTTAAGCCCTCACTGAATACGGCTCGAAATGCTTGCGAAGGCGACCCGTGCGTTCGAAAGACGGAAGGTGCCCGCCCCGTTCGAGGGCGGGTATGGTGTGGACAGCTTGGGGAATCAGTGTATTCCTCGGCCGGTTACACGTCGGGATCGAGCCTGATTCTTCTCGGTTCTAAAGATAGGGCATGGGGACGCAGGGATTTGAACCCTGATCGACGGGTTTCTCCCACGCGGGGAGCGACCCACGCGTGTTCTGCGAACCATGGGTCAGCGCTCCAGTCTGTCATCACCGGAATTCAGCAAACCCGTTCGCAATCAAGCCCATGACTGGAGCCCGTAATTCTACCAGGCTAAACTACGTCCCCATGGGACTCGTGGGTCGCGCAAGAGCGGCGGGGATATCTAACTTTGCGTCGCGGGCCGAGCCGCCCGCGGACGACGCGCCATCGAAGTGGTCCAGAGTTCTTGCGCGAGCGCAAACGCGAGGACGCCTTCGATCCCTTTCGAGATGAGTCCGAGCGGTCCGAAGACGTATTCTTGGCTCACGAACGGGAGGACCGTGATCCGGGACGAGATGTACAGTCCGATCAGGCCGAGCGACCCCAAGAGCCAGGCCCAAACGATCCGCCGCGAGGCGCGCAGGATCGTGAAGCCGCCGATGAGTTCGAGGGGCGCGAGGACGAGGAAGAACCCGACAACGATTGACTCCACGTGCTCCCCGATCGCGACAATGTGGATCGCGCCGTCCGCGAAGAGGAGGAACGTCGCGAGGATGCGTCGACCGCGGACCCGGTCCCAGAGGACCTCCGGATGATCGAGCGCGTATCCGAAGAACAAGAGGCCAAGGCCCCACGGAACCGTGGACAGGCGAACGAGGTCCGTCGCGCCAAGGTAACTCGACGTGCCCAGGCCACTCGTCAACACGATCTCCGCTTCGAACGCCCCGGTCACGAAGAGGATCGCGAGCCCCGCCAAGATGAAGGCCAAGCCGGGAGTATACCGCTCCCCTCCCATGTTACGGCGTATCACGCCACGCCGCCAAGTACCTTTGCCGAAATGGACCGCTCATCGCTGCCGCATCTTCTGTTCGCGTTTCCGGCGGCGCATCCGCTTCTTGCGCCACTTCCAGCGCATCTTTCCGCGCTTCTTCCAAGCCCGCGAGGAGCGTTTCACCGGGTGACCGGGCGGCGCGTAAACCCCTGCCGAATAAGTAGTTTCCCGTCTTCGTTCCCCGGAGGCGACGCTACATTGGCAACTTTGGAGGGCACTTTCCCTGGAGAAATCGAGGACCTCGACCCGGAATCCGTTTATCCTCCACCGGGCATACGGGGCCGAGGGATTTCTATGGTCAGTTCGCAGACCTTGGCGAAAAGCATCGTGAAAGGAAGCCTTCGACCGAAACCCGACGAGGTCGTTCTGATCTCGACGTATCCGCATACGATGGAACTCGCGGAGCTGACCGCGCTGGAGTGCCAAAAAGCCGGGGCCGATCCCGCGCTCTGGCTCGAGACGGACGCGTTGTTCTATGGCAATTTCAAGAACTACTCCATCGAGAGTCTCCATCGCGTTTCAGGTCATTGCGTCGGCCTGCTCGACTATGTGAACTCGTACGTCTGGTTCTTTGGCCCCCGCAACCCTGCGGCGATGGCGACCATCCCTCGCGAGAAATTTGCGGCGATGTTCGAGGGAGAGAAGGCTCACGCGGACAAGGCGTTCGAGAAGATGCCGAAGAACGTCGCGGTGGCGATCGGAAGCGTCACCCGGGAGCGGGCCAAGACCTACGGTTTCAACTACGCGAAGTGGAAGGCGATGGTCGAGGCGGCCACCGTCGTGAATCAGGAGCGGCTTGCGGCGCTCGGCAACCTCGTCGCCGGCCTCATTTCCCGACCCGTCGATGTCCGCGTGACCGCGGACAACGGGACGAAGCTGAAGTTCCGCCTCGCCGGACCCGAACGGAAGCCGTACATCCACGACGGGGTGATCAGCGATGAGGACCTCGCCGTCGGCACGCTCGCGAGCCGGTCGGTCGACCTGCCCACGGGCGAGGTGGGCGTCGCCCCCGTGGAAGAGAGCGCGAACGGTACCTTCGTGGCGGATGTCGCGATCCCGGCGCGGGGCCGACTCATCGAAGGGCTCTCGTGGACGTTCCGGAACGGGAAGGTGACGGACTTCGCCGCGAAGAAGAACGTGCAGTTCGCGCAGACGAACTGGGCCGAGGCGACGGGCGCGAAGGACGCCTTCGGCGAAGTTGCGTTCGGGTTGAACCCGAAGGCGCTCCCCGGATTCCTGCAGAACAGCATCGTGTCCGGCACGGTGAGCATCGGCATCGGGGACAACCGCGACGCGGGCGGGAAGAACGACAGCAGCTACGGATTCGCCGCGCCGCTCGCACACGCGAACGTCGAGATCGGCGGGAAGACCGTGATCCAGGACGGGGCCTGGACGATCTAGATCCCTCGCTCAGCCGTGCGAGTACAACGTGTTCCCGGGCCCGCTATAGTCAGGCCCTTCGCCCCAGGCAATTTGCACGTTGCCCGTCGGGTCCAACGCGAGGGTGATGTAGTCACCGTACGGAAACGCGAAACCCTGTCGGGTCACGTAGGCGTAGCCGGGGCGGAACGCGGACACCTTGATCTCTGCCGACCAGGTCCGACCGCCGTCGGAGGAGCTGCGGTACCACACGTTGTAGGCGCCCGTGCGGTTGTCCATCCACGCGACCCGCACATCCCCCGTGCCGCCCGCCGCCACTCCAGGGAACACGTGGAAGGAGGATGTCGCATCCGCGCTGACCTCGATTCTCGCGGACCATGTGACCCCGCCGTCCGTTGAAGACCGATACCACACGTGCGGAGGCCCGTTATCGGTCAGGGGCGCGTTGTACGTCACGTAGACGTTCCCGGATTGATCCGTCGCGATCGCGGCCCCGGTGCCGAGGAAGTCCCATCCGCAGAGCGCGCAGTTCGGCCCGGGCGGGAGGCCCGTGTCGACGTACGAGAGCGTCCACGTGGCCCCGCGGTCCGTCGATTTCGTCACCGCAACGTCCTGAGGGCCTTGCGCTTGGCCGCTCTTGTGCACGAGTTCCCACACCATGTATACGGTCCCATCCGGCGTGGCCGTCGCCCCGCCGTTCAGCGGCCAGCCGAGCGTGTTCTGGTTCATCTGGGTCGTCGAGAAGGTGCGACCACCATCGTGCGATGCGGAGACGAAGAATTTCTGTGCGACGTCGAAGCCGACATACACGTTGTCCCCGACAACCGCGAGTCCGTCTTTGTCCGTCGGACCTTGCTTGACGTCCGCATTGACGGCGACGGGGGCAGACCAGCTGGCGCCGAGGTCCGTGGACCGCTGAACGACCGTGTCCTTTCCAAGGAGATAGCTCACGAACACGCTTCCGGCCGCGTTGATCTTCACCTGCGGATCGTATTGCGTCGCGAGGCTCACGGTCAGGGGTCGAGGCGCATCGAAGGTCCGCCCGGCATCGTGGGAGACTTGGACCACGATCGTTGGATTGGCGCAGGGACCGCATCCCGGCACGCCGCCGAAGTGGGTCGTCAGGTAGTACACGTTGCCCGCTCCGTCCGAAGCGACCGCGGGCTCCCAGTCGTCGCCTCCGGGAGGATAGCCCATCGGCATCGGGGTGGTGAATGGAGAGCCTGCGCCCGAGACGATAGACAGGACAAGAACCGCAGCGAACCCCAACGAGATAGTCCCGACGGCAGCACGAGAGACGCGGCCCGACCTCATTTCAAACCCCTGAAGGGGATTGGCTTCCGCGTTCATAACGCTCTCTGCTCGTTTCCAGTCACTCCCGCGGGTCGGTTGGGCCACGGGTGGCGGGACTCCGGCGGAGGATTCAAATGAGGACGATAGCATGGGCCGCTGATAGCCCATGTGGACTCCCACGCCGACGGTCCCGTCCGCGCCGTATTCTCCGGCACCACGAAAGCTTGGATTCCTCGACCGTCTGCGCATCGGCTGGCGACTCACCAAGGTCAGCCTCGGAGTCCTTCGTCAGGAGAAAGGGCTCATCCTCCTTCCGTTCCTGTCGCTCCTGATCAGCGGTGCCGTCTGGATCCTGTTCTTCATCACGATCTTCTTCCTCACGGCTCCCTCGGACGTGTTCGGATATTGGCTCTTCTACGTGGGCCTCGCGATCGTCTACTTCGTCACGTTCTTCGTCTCGATTTATTTCAACGCCGCGGTGATGGGCGCCGCCATGATTCGGCTCAGTGGCGGCGACCCGACGATCTCGGATGGCTTGAAGGTCGCGCGGGAGAACATCAAGCGCATCGCCGGGTGGGCGTTGGTGACCGCGACGGTCGGCCTCATCTTGCGGGCGATTGCCGAGCGATTCGGTTTCCTCGGGCGAATCATCGCGGGGGCCCTCGGAGCGGCGTGGGGCATCGTCACGTACCTCGTCGTCCCGGTGCTGATCTTCGAGAAGATCGGGCCGTGGGCTGCGGTGAAGCGGAGCGGATCTCTGTTGCGACAGACGTGGGGCGAGGCGGCGGGCGGATACTTCTCGCTGGGAGCGATCATCGTGTTGCTCGCGCTCCCCGGACTGCTGGCGCCGCTGGTCGGGTTCGCCCTCGGCGGAGTCGTTGGTCTCGCGGTCGGCTTCGGGATCGCGGTCGTCTATTGGCTGGTCCTGGGTCTGGTCGGCTCCGCTGCTCAGAGCATCCTCGTCACCGCCCTGTACCGATACGCCACGACGGGAAAGCTGGGATTCGGATTTCCTCAAGATCTTCTTGCGGCGCGCAATCCGAGCCTTCGGTGATTCATCGGACAGGCGTGCCGTCCGATTCGAAACGCGCCATTGGCATGTTGGCGAACTGCGGTCAGGTGCTCGTCCAGGTCACTCCCGAGGTCATCTGTCCGCTCGAGGTTACGAGGGAGACTTCCAGACTGAACACTGTCGAACTCGGCAACGGAGCCGAATTCCCGGTGACCCTGAACGCATCGCCCGTGCCAAAGACTCGATCGTTGTCTTCATCGAGCCAGAACATGCGCAGCGTGTAGCCTCCCACAATCAAGGCCACCGAACCGCCTGGCGGAGGCATTCCCGTCGAACTCCCAGATGAGTTCGCGGATAAGCGGACCTGGAGGCTCGAGGGATCGATCTCGCGGGAGCTCGAGACGTCAATGGTCGCGTTCCCGCCCGTCTGATCGACAAACCCGAAAGCCACGATGGGAGGTGAATTGGGACCCTGGATCAGGCCGGAGACCAGGACGTACAAGACAGCCGCGAGGACGACGGGGACCACGACGACCACGACCACGACAATCACGATGATCAGCACGAGGTTGGTCCGCTTCGGCGGAGGAGGCGGCGGATAGAACGGAGGGTACCATGACCCCGCAGGCGGAGGCCCGGCGGGAAGAACGGAGCCCGGCGGTCCGGGTGCAGGGTCCGGAGATGGCCCGCTCACGGACCACCAATTGTGACTCCGGCCGAATAGCCTTTGTGGAATTCCTCCGAGAGCCCGTGGCCGTCCGGAGCAAGTCAACCTTAAACAAGGTTAACGCGCGCAGGACAAATTGTTAAGTGCCTCGCGGTCCTTCGTTCAGATTCCCACGGAGGAACCGAGAATGGCCCGAGCCTTGTGGAGTGGCGCGATCGCATTCGGCCTGGTGAACATCCCCGTCAAATTGTACGGCGCGACGGAGACGAAGGACCTTTCCTTCACGACGCTGCATGCCACCTGCATGACCGCGTTGAAGCGGCCGTACATCTGCCCGAAAGACAACGTCCCGGTCGACTCGAAGGAGATGGTCAAGGGCTACGAGTACGCGAAAGGCCAGTACGTGATCCTGAAGGACGAGGACTTCGAGAAGATCCCCCTGGAGGCGACGAAGGCGCTCGACGTCGCGGGTTTCGTCGACGCCTCGGAGATCTCCCCGCTGTACCGGGAGCGGAATTACTACCTCGGACCGGAGGAGATCAGCCTGAAGCCGTTCGAGTTGTTCCGCCAGGCGCTCATGCGGACCGGGAAAGTCGCGCTCGCCCGCGCGGTCCTGTGGAAGAAGGAACAGCTCGTCGCGATCAGCCCCTACAACGGGAGCCTCGTCCTCACGACCCTGATGTACCAGGACGAGGTGAAGCCGCCGCCCGAGCCTCCCGCAACCCGACCCGTCGTGATCTCCGACGCGGAGATCGACCTCGCGCTCCAGCTCATCAAGACGCTCGCGACGGAGTTCGATCCGTCGAAGTTCCGGGATCGGTACCGCGACGCGTTGATGGCGCTCATCGAGGCGAAGGTCGAGGGCAAGGAACTGCCTTCGGTCACCAAGGTCGAGACGAAGCCCACGCAGGATCTCATGGCCGCGTTGAAGGCAAGCCTCGAGGCCGCGAAGGCCAGTTGAACGGATGGCGCCGTTCGACCCGTACCTCCACGTGATCAAGCCGATGCTCGCGGAGAGCCGCGAGACCCCGTTCGATTCGAAGGACCACATCTTCGAGCTGAAGTGGGACGGCACCCGGGCCCTCGCCATCGTCCGCGACGGACTCCGGTTTCAGAACCGGCGCCTGAACTACGTCGAAGCGCGGTACCCGGACCTCGCGGTCCACACGCGGAAGCCCGCGATCCTCGACGGCGAGATCGTGGTCATGAACGGGCAACTGCCGAGTTTCGAGAAACTCCAGGAGCGGGAACGGGCGAGTGGCAAGATCAAGATCGAGTATCTCGCAAAGACCCTCCCTGCAACGTACATCGTTTTCGATGTCCTGTACGTTGGGGACAAGTCCGTTATGGGCCTCTCCCAGATGGAGCGCAAGGCGATCTTGCCGGATCTCGTCGAGGTCGACGATCGGGTCGTCCTGAGCGACTACATCGAGGGCCGGGGGGTCGACTACTACAACGCGGTGATCGCGCGCGGCCTCGAGGGCATCATCGCGAAGCACAAGGAGACTCGGTACCAGGTCGGAAAGCGGAGCAAGGACTGGATCAAGATCAAGAAGAAGACGACCTTGGACGCCATCATCTGCGGGATCACCGCGGGCGAAGGCGAGCGAGAGGACACGTTCGGGTCCCTGATCCTGGGGGCGTACTTCGAGGGCGCGCTCTTCCACGTCGGCCGGGTCGGGACCGGCTTCTCCGAAAAGTTGCGGCGGACGCTGTTCGAACGGCTCCTTGCCTTGCGGCAAGACGAGTGTCCGTTCCCCGAGGTCCCCGAGATTGATGCCCACGTCGGCTTCTGGACGAAACCCGAGATTGTCGTCGAGGCGCACTTCCTCGAGTTTTCGAAGGACCGCCACATGCGCGCGCCGTCGTTCGCTCGTCTGCGGGAGGACAAGCGACCCGAGGATTGCGTCGTGACATTCTAGAAGGCGCCAAGCGCATCCCGACCCGGTTCGTCGGTGGACCGGTTCGTCCGAGTCGGACGATTCGACTCCTTTATCCGCAGCGAACGCGGTGGGGCCGCAGCGGGGAACCCCGATGGCGAAACTCCAGTTAACGGACGTCGAGATTTATGTGAAGGATTTGAAAGCGGCGCGAGCGTTCTATACCCAAAAAATCGGCCTCAAGGTGCGGTCGTCGATGCCGAAATGGGGCTACTTGGCGCTCGGGGCGACGAAAGGCGGCGAGGATGCGGCCCTCACGCCGTGGCAGCCGGTCCCGGAGTGGGGCCCGGAGATGTACGAGTCCCGCTTGAAAATGATCGGCGGGGTGACGGGAATCGGATTCCTCACCTCCGACCTGAAGCGGACCGTTGCGGCCCTCAAGAAGAAAGGCGTGAAGACGGCGGTCGACCGCGACGAGGGGACGTTCGGGCGGTTCACGGATCCGAACGGAAACGTCCTGTTCCTGGCGCAGCCCGCGAAGACGAAGGTCCACCGGGCGGGGCTGTCGGCCCTCGCGTTCGTGACGGTGGCATCGCGCGACGCGAAGAAGTCAGGCGAATTCTTCCGCAAGGCGTTCGGGATGCGCCAACAACGAGAGCGGGGCGAGGAAGGGGAGGAAGACTTCGTTTCCTATCAGCTCTCGCCGAAGAGCACCGCGATCACGCCCTTCACTCCGACGAAGGAAATGTACGACGACCCCGCGGACTACGACTCGGACATGGCCCATATCGGCGAGGAGACTGGGATCGGCTTCACGACGCCCGACATCTATCGGTTGCAGGAGCAGCTGATGGCGAAGGGCGTCCGATTCAAGGAGAAGGCCGAGGCTCAGGACTGGGGCGGTATCCGGGCGCGGTTCTTCGACCCGGACGACAACGTCTACACACTGGTCGAGTACAAGGCGTAGGCCAGCCAAGCCTCGAAGGAGGGCGCGGGCGCGAGGCCCGCCGTCCTTCCGCGGCTACGAACCCTTCGGCGGCAGATCCATGTCCAGCGGATCGGGCTCTTTCGGCGGCTGCGCCTGGGGCAAGGGGGGCATCGGCTCGGGCGGTGGGGCCGGTGGCCGAACCGACATCGACATCGGCATCGCCGCCGGCCGTGGCTCCTCCTTGCGTCTTCGGTAGAGCACCCATCCTAAGAAGGCCAGGGCGACCGCGAGGAACGCCACGATGGCCTCGAGGATTTGGATCATTCCGAGGAGATCGCTCGCTTTCGGCGAGACGGCGCGGACGGTGACCGTGAAGGTCGACGTCGCTGTGTTCCCCGCGGCGTCGCTCACCGTGACGCTGGCGCTGTAGGTGCCCGGTCTCGCGTACACGTGGCTCGCGGTGGCGGTACTCGCCGACGAGTTGTCTCCGAAGTTCCATGAATAGGCCGTCACGCCCACGTTGTCCGTCGAAGCAAACGCGTCGAAGAAGAGGGATTGTCCTTCATCGACCGTGCGGTCGCCTCCGCCCTTCGGGACAGGGGCCAGCGTGTCGAGGACAGTGATCGCGCGGGTGTCGGTCGCGGTGTTCCCGGAGGCGTCCCACACCCTCAAGGTCGCCGTGTAGTCGCCCGGCGCCGCGTAGACATGGCTCCCGGTCGGACCTGTCCCAGTCGTTCCATCGCCGAAGTCCCAGCTATAGCCGACGACGCGGAAGTTATCAGCGGACGCGGTCCCGTCAAACGCGACCGATGTTCCTTGGTCCGCGGTCACCGCGGAACCTGCGTTCGCCGTCGGGGCGACGACGTCGAGGGTGGCCGCGTACACGTCCCAGCCGATCGCGCGCGTGTCGAGGAACGCGGCGAACACATCTCCCACGGAGTCGACGGCGATGCTCGGATAGTCTTGGTAGTTGCTGAGCGAATCGTCGTTCACCTTCGTGTTCTGGCTCCATGTGGTCCCGTCTGTCGACGACGACGTGTAAATGTCGTAACTTGACGAGCCGCCGGTGCGGTAGTCGGCCCAGGCGAGCTGGATTTTGCCAGCGTTCGCCGAGATGCTCGGGTTGATCTGCGGCGCGATCCCTCGGTCGTCGTTCACCTGCACCTTCGCGGAGAACGTCGCACTCCCGCTCGACAGCCAAGCCTCCAAGATGTCCGGGGCCGTGTTCTGGTTGCGGTAGTCCGTCCAGGCGACATAGACGGTGCCGGCGGCGTCGATGGCGATCGTCGGGTTGCGCTGGTCAACATTGCCGGCGTCGCCGTTCACGTACGTGTTCAGCGACCACGTGGCACCGAAGTCAAGCGACCTTGTGTAGTAGATTTCCGGACTCCCGCGGGGGTCTCGCCAGACCGCGTACACGTTCCGATTGGGGGCGACGGCAATCGCGGGCGTGCTTTGCTCGGCGGCGCCGGGGTCATCGTTCAGTCGCACGCTCGGGTTGAAGCTCAGCCCGCCGTTCGTCGAATTCGCGTAGTAGATGTCCGGGCCCGTGATTGGTGTGCGAGTGTCCGTCCACACGACGTGGACCAAGTGCGGATTGACCGGATCGACTGCGAGGCTCGGCTCGGACTGGCTGTTTGTCGTGACGTCGTTCACGCGGACGTTCGCGGAGAAGCTCGATCCGCCGTTGATCGACTTCGAGAAGTAGATATCGTTCGTCCCGCCCCGTGTGTCCGTCCACGCGATGTAGATGTTGTTCGCCGGATCCAGGGCGAGTCGGGGTTGGGCTTGTGCAACGTTCCCGATGTCGTCGTTGACCCGGAGCGGCGTGGACCAGGTGCGGCCTCCGTCCGAGGATTTCGTGAAATAGATGTCATCGCCCCCGGTGTTGCCCGACCAGCCAGCAAAGGCCAGGTACGCGACCCCATCCGTTCCTGCGGCGATCGAGGAAGGCGGTGCGGCGAACGAGGCTCGGTACACGGGTGGCACGTCGATCTGAACGCTCGGGCCCCAATACGGGGCTGGGGGCGCGGCGGCGGCGGGCGGCGTGAGGAACGCGAACAACGAGACCGCGAGGAGGGCGGTCACGATTCCGATCGGACGCATTCGACGGACGCGGGACGAAAGACGTTCAGGCACTCTCGACATCGTGGGGGCTCCCGAGGCTCCCGCGGTTCTCGCCGGACTATTTAATCGGCGTGGGCCGGGTATCGAAATAGAAAACAAGCTCGCGTGCGCCGCGACCTGGATCGGCGCACATTGTTGGCTCTTCTCATCGGAGGGTCCGATAGCTTCATTTCGACGAGGACCTTTCCAATCGAGTCGGGAGAGGTTGTGGGAGCGCCGACGGCGTCGCGGGAGTCTATCGGTCGTTCCTCGGAGGACCTGCCGGGACCGGAGGCCCCGACGATTGCGGAGCGGTTCGTCCTCGCCTTCCGGCTTCCGTACCCGATCGGCTGCCTCCTCGTTGGGTTCTTCCTGTTCGGCGCCTTGGACGTGGCCTTCGCGACGTATGAGGAGACGACGAATGTTGCGACGACGGCTGCGAGGACCCTCGCGCCCGTTTCCTTATTGACGGATCTCCTGGTGGCTTATTCGTTCTACGCACCCCACTACATGCGCCGCAGGCTGACCGAAACGGGACGGGCGCTCTCGACGCTGCTTCCGGACCGTGAGGCGGAGTTTCGTCGAATCTTCGCGGATGTTGCGAGGCCTCGGCCCCAGCTCATCGCGTGGCTGCTGTTCCTCGTGTCGCTTCTCGTGGCGGTCAACGTAGGCGCCATCCTCGGCACTGCCCCTTCTCCGTTCGTGTTAAACACGGGCGCGGGCACAGCCCTCGAATTCGTCGCGGGGATCTACGACATCGCGTCCCTTGCGGTCGCCACCCTGGCGCTGTCCTCGGTCGTCTGGACGTTCTGGAGCATTTCGCTGGGCATCCATCGGTTCGGACAGGCCCCGCTCGCGCTGCGCCCCTATTACGAAGACCCGTTCCTCGGTTTGAAGCCGCTCGGCGCCTTGTCGCTCTCCCTCGCCTTTTCGTATTTCGGATTC
>Ga0209803_1001938_pt1 | contig 13231 bp, 12 predicted proteins | sample GraSoiAngelo_138_FD_185895 | JGI IMG/M metagenome (GOLD analysis project Ga0209803, IMG submission 185895) | Grasslands soil microbial communities from the Angelo Coastal Reserve, California, USA - 14_0929_09_40cm (SPAdes) (version 2) | ecosystem: Environmental > Terrestrial > Soil > Grasslands ... | reverse complement strand
AGCGGAACTAGCTCTTTCTTTCCTTGTGGCGAATGCTTGAACACGGGTATGTCCATTGGCTGCAAGTCTGAGCTACTATGGTAAGGGACTGAAGGTAAGGTAGGGGCATCGATGAACACATCTTCTCCAGTAATCTTTGCCTTCCTAGCAATCTCTTTTTCAAAATCAGCGCGAACCCGATCGTTTGAAATCATGTCGGACAGTTTTTCTTCAGGGGAAAAAATCGTATGTTCGTAGGCGCATTTTAGGAGTCTTCTGGTTTCGAGGTCTTTCATGATATTCCTAGACTTCTTACACTCCTTCAGCTCTGTCCACACTTTGTAATCGTCGAGTTTGAGAAAGTCCTCAGGGCTGTCAAAATCCAACAGACGGAGTTCATCTCTAGCAGCCTCGAGAGCCTTCACGATCATGATTTGAACTGCTCTGGAAGCTTTGTGGAAGTATATTGTTCGAAAGGATTCGAATCGTGCGAGCAGGAAGCTTTCAAGCGTTGCTACCGCTGCTCCATCAACTGAAAGCTTGTTTTCTACGATATCCATCGTGTATAGGAGGCGATGAACGTCGACGGAGCCGTACCCTGCTCCCGTGTGAAAGGAATCTCGAACAACATAGTCCATCTTGTCGACATCGACGCCACTGCTGATTATCTGGTCCAAGAATGGCTGCTTTCCGTCCGACAATTTTCCAATGGCCAATCTACCCAGAATCTTAGGGTTTAGGTCTGCGGACTCAAGCCTCTGGGCAATCTCCGTCTCATTCACAAGCCAGGGAACAAAATCTTCATGGTTCTTGCCTAGGTATTTCGCTAGTAGAGGCTCGAAGACATGAGAAAACGGTCCATGCCCAATGTCATGAAGCAGCGCAGCTAGGCGTAGCTGTTCCTGTTGGCGTTCAGGGACATCTATTGGCAGCGCTTGAGCCAGCGCGCCGGCCAGGTGCATCGCGCCGATGACATGCTCGAACCGGGTGTGATTCGCTGCAGGGTAGACGAATTCTGAGCCAGCAAGTTGCCGTATCCGCCTGAGCCTTTGAACCGGCCTGGTGTCTATTATTGATCTTTCAGTCTCGCTGATTCTGACATAGCCGTGAATCGGGTCCTTGATGAAGCCTCCAGACTTCTCGGTCAACTTTCTCTCCAACGTTTTCGGAGAAGCCAGCTAGTTAACTTCTCATTCATCTGATCGAAAAGTTCCTTTTTATCCAAGTTGACGCTATTCGTTCAATATGGAATCGTGCCTGGCGAATGGTCCAAGATAAGATCCTCTGCTTCGTATGTTCGGTGAAAGGTATCGAGAGGACGTTCGCAACCTATTACGAGCTGCAGGACCATCTCTACAAGGATCATGATATGACCAAGGATCCAGCCATGGAGATTTTCGCAAGATCCAAGGCCCCAATCTCAGTGGGTCCGACTGGTCAGAACTCTAGCAAATAATCTGACTGGGAATCGACCCTTGCCCAGTCTTTCGTGTATTCCCTTCGGCAGGGAATTAGTTTGGAGGAGATCAGTGCTGTATTCATCTGATAATCAGGAATTGGATCAGGGATAGGATGATTGTGCCGAGGAAGATGATTGATACTGCGCTGGTTATGAATGTCAGCAGGCTTTGCTGAGTGCTGATTCCCACCGTGTTCTTCACAGCAAACACGCTAGATATGCCTATCCAAACCGTGCTGGTCGCCCGAACGATTTCGAAAACAATGGGAATTGGAGCGGACATTAGAACGAAAAGAAGCCCTGGGGTCCAGGAGAAGAAGAACGGCCGAGTGAGGCCCCAGTAGCCAACTCTTCTCCCAAACAGCTTCGTGACGATCAGCAGGGTTGTACCTGACCAAATTATCGCGATCAGGATAGCTGCGAGTAAACCAATCAGTGTAACGATGAGGATTTCGAGCGTAGATATTCCGGCGATGAAAAAACCGAAGAGGCCTAGTCCAGCACCGTAACACAGTCCGACTATTGCTATGATAGAGACTGATTGTGCCGTGGCGCTTGGATCATCTCTCAGTTCTCTGAAGCTCTCTCCGTTGAGTCTTGCCGCTTTCAACATCCGGGATCCCATCCGTCTCAGGTTGAAGTCTTGTTTAGACCCGGAGTATGAAGTCAATTGTGTTAGTGTCCCCTCTTCCAACGTTCGTATCGTTCCGGCTCTTATCAACTCATGGGAAGATGTCTTGGAGACGAATTGCGTTGCCCAAACAGGATAGGCAACTTCCGGCAAGTTGGGCTAGAGCGAAGCCGGCTATATTGTCATCTGGATGAAGATGAGGGTTAGCAGTCCAACAACAGACGTCAGGAGCGTTCGTCGTGTATTGAAACCCATCGCACTCTTTAGGGCAACAAACTCAGCTGAGACAATCCAGGCCGAGGCGATGATTGTGGTTGCTATGATTATTGGTCTGACGGGTATCGCGATGAGGATGAAGAGTATTCCTGGGGTTGCGGAGAAGAATAGTGGTCGGGCGAGTTCCCAGAAGCCTGTTTTTCCTTGGAATAGTTTTGTTCCAACTAGGAAGACTGTTGCTGACCAGATGAAGGCGGCGAAGTCGGTGAAAATCATGTTGGCTATGGTGCCCGATATTAGCTGGTTGGGTGACAGGCTGTTTGTTTGGAGCCCTGTGAAGACGCTGTAGCCAAGTCCATAGGATAGGCCCACTAGGAGTAGGACTGCGACAGCCTGTCCTGTCGCGCTCTTGTCCTCTTTGAGTTCACGGAAGGCGTCTTTGTCAAATCTTGCGATCCGGATGATTCGGGACCATAACTCGTGAATCTTCTGTCTTGTGATCGGGCGGGCTTGTCCCGGAGTCATATCCTACGACCAGTTTCCGATCACCCTGGCCCAGCCTTATCAACTAATAGTAGGAAAATATCATCGATTACGATGGCGCCTAAGGTGTCTCAGCCCGTGTCCGCGCTGAAGGAAAAGCTTGCTGAGAAGCCGACATTCAAAGTGGTCGCGATGCCGGACTTCTACCTAGACTACATTCTCGCGTATCCGGGCAAGCTTGACGATATGGCCCAGGGCATGGTTGATGTGGCTGGAAGGGGAGGCGGGAACATTCTGGGATGGAAGCACCTCGTGGGAAGAGGAGGCAATGCGTCGAACTTCTCCGCCCAGCTCTTGAAGCTCGGAGTGAACGTATCTCCGATAATTGAAACCGACGATTTCGGAAAGCTTGCTCTCGCTCATTTTCTTAAAGACGCCGATCTATCCCGTGTAAGATCGACAGGCGCTCTGTCGAGGACTCTTGCCCTCGAGGCCGAATATTCAGGCAGACATGTCAACATCATGGCCAGTGATCCTGGTTCTCTATCGGGGTTCGGCCCTGAAAAACTCGCTGAGGAGGATAAGAAGCTGATCCGTGAGGCCGATTTTGTCTGCGTATTCAACTGGAACCAGAACCTGAAGGGGACAGAGCTGGCGGAGGCGGTGTTTCAGACTGCGAAGACAGAGGGAAAAGGGGTGACTTTCTTTGATCCAGGCGATCCTACTTCGAGGGCGAGCGAGATTTCGAAGCTCAACGAGAGGGTCCTATCCAAAGGACTCGTTGACGTTCTCAGTGTTAACGAGAACGAGCTTACCCAACTCGCCTCCGCGGTTACAGAGGAAACTGGCGAGTTTGACGGAGATGAGACGAATCCGCTATTCCAGGCCGCCAGCGTCTTCAGCATGCTCGGAAGCAGGGTCGATCTTCACACTCCCGCCTTTTCAGCCACGTTCGTTGACGGCCAGAGAGAACGAGTCCTTTGTGCAATGTCGACCCCGTTGAAGGTCACAGGGGCGGGAGATGCGTGGAATGCAGGTGACATTCTGGCTCAAGGAATCGGGCTCGACCACAGGGAACGACTGGTCTTCGCAAACGCTACGGCGGCTGCATATATGGGAAGGCCCGATCTTGATCCTTGCTCCTTGGACGAGATTCTCGAGCGGATGGGAGAGATAGAGAAGCTCAACGCTCGCTAGTCATTTCCGGATCTCTTAGATCGATGGACTGTTGATGTGGCGCGGTCGGTTCACCACTCTTAAATCGGGTATTGATTGATGAGACACGAAAGCTGGATAGTCTGTGAGCCGAGAAGTTTCTAGAGATAAACTGCGGGCTTTGAGCTGCGGGGAATGGGGGGCTCTGTAGTTGAGCAAGGTCGCGGACGGAGTCTACCGGGTGCCGGCGAGAGCGGCTAACGCATACCTCGTTGAGGCTCCAAGAGGTCTTGTGCTGGTAGACAGCGGGTTGCCAGGTAGTGAGAATGGAATTCTCAGGTCTATCGCCAAGCTTGGAATGAAACCTTCGGACTTGAAGCTCGTATTGCTGACGCATCGGCACCTGGATCATATTGGGAGCGCTGCTGCGCTGAAGAAACGGACCGGGGCGAAGCTTGCTTCACATCCGTTCGAGAAGCCCTATGCAGCTGGGACGCTCGTGATACAGGCTCCGAGCGCTTGGAGTCTCTATGGAAGAGTGATGAGAAAGCTAACGACACTTGAATATTGGACGCTGAAGTTGTTTCGGATCATCAAGTTCCAGACTGCCCATGTGGATCTTGCGGCAGACGAAGAGTCAGTATTGGAGGAGGTTGGTCTGGACGGGTCGGTTATCTGGACGCCGGGACACACCAAAGGCTCGGTTACGCTTTTTCTCAACCAGTCTAGTGTGGCTATTGTCGGGGACTTGTTGCGGGCTCGTCGGGGCCGACTTGTGGAGCCTTTGCTGATGGAGAATATTGGTCAGACTGAAGCGAGTGTAAAACGGGTCCTGGATCTCGGTCCTCAAATCATCTGTCCCGGGCATGGGAAGCCGCTGCCCGCTTCCAGGGTCAAGATTGAGAAGAGGACGGCGAAGCCTGTGGTTGTTGCGAAGAAAAAGGAAGAGGAGGAAGACTTGGAGGAGTTAGCGTCTGGCCTTTTCTAGTCTCTTTTCCACGTCGTCCCAGTTAACGACATTCCATCACGCGTGAAAGTAGTTGCGGCGATCATTCTTCTCCAGGGGTCACGCGGCGGAGAATTCTGAGATCGCATCGAATATTTTCGTTGACCAGTGCGAAAAAAGACGGCATCTTACAAGTGGGTCCGTTCTGTACTAGGTGCAATGGAACATGCAGAAGTCAGCGATATTTAGTATCCGCGTTCGAAAGAAGAAAATTCAGGGTCAGGTGACATGAGCGCTTCCTCGCAAAGAGGACAAAGCTTGGTTGGCGGGGATCATAGAAGGCGAGGGGTCAGTTCTCTGGGCAAGTTACGGGAATGACGAGTGGCGAGCGAAGATCAGCATCATAATGAATGATTTGTGCGGTGATTGCATATGCGGCGAAACTAATGGGCGCGACGCCCTTCGATAAGAAGAGGAAACGTTGGCATACTTACGCCGAAGGATTCCGAGCCATCCAAGTAGCCAAACTAACTGGTCCTCATATGCGTGGTCAGAAGAAGGAGCTGGCGTTCGCCATGGTCAATGCAGGACACGTCTTCAGGGGGACGAGAGCCGCCGTGGCGCTTCAAATTGGCCTATGACAATGACCTTCAGAAGAATGTTAGAGCCTTAGAATTGTCTTCTGTTTCCAGAACTTAACGCACAAAATCTCAGGTGACTTGAGAAGAAAAAAATGGAAGTGGTTCGAGCTTGGAGTACGCGGTTATCGTCTTGCCTTTTCAAGACGCTTTTCGACATCATCCCAATTGACAACGTTCCACCAAGCGTCGACATATGCAGCTCTGTCGTTTCGATACTGCAGGTAGTAGGCATGTTCCCAGACGTCGAGGACGAGTATGGGTACGACTCCTTGGACTGTTAGGTCGTTGTGTTTCTCGGCTTGGAGCGTGATCAACTGTTGGGTCCATGGTTCGTATGCCAGGACCGACCAGCCGCTTCCTTCGACTTGCTTGGCGGCTGTGCTGAACTGTTCTTTGAACGAGTCCCATTTGCCGAAGTCGGTGTTAATCTGGTCGGCTATCTTTCCACCGGGCTTTCCTCCGCCGTTTGGTTTCATGTTGGGCCAGAAGGTACTGTGCATTGTATGGCCCGAACCGTGAAAGGCGAGGTCTCGCTCAATTCCTTTGACGTCGACACCTGCGAATCCTGTCTCTCGGGCCTTCTGGAGCTTGTCTAGGGCGGTATTTGCGCCGTTTACGTAGGCGAGGTGGTGTTTGTCATGGTGGAGTCGCATGATTTCTTCGCTTATTGTCGGGACGAGTGCGTTGTACGCATAGGGAAGATCAGGTAGCTTGTACCTGTGATGTGGCATGCGGGCCCGGCTGTTGTTGTGTTGATAAAAAACTATGCTACAGGTTGTGCGTGATACTCGGTAGAACCACTCTCACGTCGCGGGAGCTTTTGAGCAATCTGCCTGAATTTTTTCTGAGGGGGTGTTTCTGTCCGGGCGTTGTTCGGGTTTGTTTCTTCGAGACGGGCATATTACGGGCTTGTCCGGCCTTTTTCGATCTCCGTGTTTTCTCCTGCGGTTAAGCGTGGAGAGTCGTGTTCTGGAATTCGTGGGCTTGGAATCGGGATTAGGGCTTGACATGGGCGAGTTTTTTTCTTCCATCAAACCGAGATGGCTGTGCTGGTACGAGTTGTTCTGGTTCGTATGCCATTTCGTGACCCAGGAAACGGGTATAGGATGCCTATCGCGCCCAACGTCCCACGCATATGGCTTCTTACCGGTCCTCGAATGATGTGACACTTGTGGAAGGAACGAAGTACCCCGACCAGTTCGCCGATTTCCTAGAGTTCCTATGCGAGAAATACCGTATGGATAGGAGCCGGTTGTTTGTAGAGTACAGTTCTAGACCGCCTCCCCCGCTCAAAGGTACTAGAGCAGGCTACTACGAGGGGCTGCTCTCGTATCGCGAGAAGAGTGGTCACTCCGAGTTTCTGATCACGGTCTTCAAGGCCTCTCGCGAACCTCTCCTAACCCTTGCACACGAGTTCGCTCATCTTGTCAAGAACTTGAAGTCCGGAAACTTTGACAAGCATCTAGGTCCCCCAGACGACACGGCCGAGAGAACTCTTGACAACCAGGCGATTAATGACCTAGCAGAGTTCCGAGAACTTGACCGGTTGTCGTAGGTTGGGAGTCTGAACTCTCTTCGAGTCGCACGGGGTCAAGATATCCTACCTACCTGATCACTCATGGCGTAGAGCAAGTTCTAGCCTGACCCGAGCGCCTTTCACCACCATCCTTTCTGGGCGAGGCTTTTTTACGAAACGGGCCTTAGCCGCGGAGGAATTTGGTTCTCTCCACGCCGATAGGCGTCATAGTTATCGGAGTCTTCATCGGCACCTACATTCTCATTCTCTCAGACAAATTCCACAAGCCCTCCGCAGCCGTTCTCGGGGCAACCTTGATGGTGGGAACCGGCGTTCTCACCGAATCAGATCTAGCTTCTGCGATCAACTGGCAAGCGCTCGGAGTTTTGCTTGGAATGTTCATCATCGCTTCATCACTACGCGAAGCAGGATTCTTCGAATGGGTGGGCCTACACCTCGCGAGATCTGTGGACGCCCATCCCGTCCGCATGTACGTCCTCTTGCCACTCATGACTGCGGGATTGGCTTCACTTCTCGATATCGTGACAGTTGCGCTCTTCATTGTGCCACTCACTGTCGAGGTGTTTGAGGGACTGGAGATCGACCCGGTCCCATTTGTCATTGCCGAGGTTCTCGCCGCAAACATAGGCGGCCTAGCGACAATGGTAGGAGATCCAACAAACATCATTATCGGATCCTCGCTAGGACTGACCTTCAACCAGTTTCTCCAGAACACAGCGCCAATCGCTCTCGCCGCAATTGCTGTGAACGGCGGGCTACTCTACTTGAAAAATCGGAATTTTCTCCATCGGGACGCAATGAAACGTCATCGTCAGAGACCCGTGCTCGACTTGCGTAGTCCGTCCGAGGCGGTGAAGGATCGGGGACTACTGAGGGTCAGCCTCGTATCTCTAGTCCTGGCTGTCAGTTTCCTCGTGGTTCATACCTTTCTCGGGGTTTCAGCAGCCCTGGCTACTCTTCTCCCCGCTTTCCTGATACTTGTCTATGAGTCGTCCAGGTCGAACGAGGTCCAGCACGTTCTCGCTAGGATAGACTGGCAGATATTCTTCTTCTTTGGCGGACTCTTCATACTTGTCGCCTCCCTCGGAAAGACAGGGGTTCTCTCAATGCTGGGAAACGAAATGATCCAAATCTCAGGAGGAAACCTGGCTCTTTCCGTAACCCTCGTTCTGTGGGTCACCGCACTAATATCACAAGTCGTGGACAATGTCCCCTTGGCAACAGTCTTCATACCAGTAATCGCGGCCATGGCCACCACGCTTGGAGTGCCCATCGCGCCACTTGCCTGGGCGCTTGCCGTCGGAACGGGGATAGGAGGAATGGCCACGCCCGTAGGTACGGCTTCCAACCTTGTCGCCCTAAACATTCTAAACAAGCCTAAACAACGATTGAGCTTCGCACGATTCGCAAAGAGATCCATACCTTTGACAATAATCGACCTGGCTATTGCGAATCTGATCCTACTACTTCGTCTCTAGCCCGATGGTGACTAGCGTGGTGTCAAGATGAGGGATACAGCACTCTTTTCTAGCCCTTCCAGGCTGAACTCTTAGAGCTACCTCTCTCTTTACCACTAGAGGATGATTGTTTGAACCAGGTTATTCGTCGTGTCAAGGGCTTCTTCCAACTAGGCGAGAGGGACGCTTTCACCCGAATCGACGAGCTCGCAAGCCTCGGCGAGGAATCGTTGCACCTTCTAATCAAAATACTTACCAACTCGCCCAACGGGCTATCTGACATTGAAACTTGCACTAACAGGATTAGTCTCCTGGAGAAACAGGGAGACACGATAGTCCAATCCCTCGAGGAGATGTTCGGGAAAGGCTCCATATCGGCGATTCTTATGAGAGAGTTCGAGAGACTGGCTGACTCTGTGGATAGCGTTCTTGACAGAGCCCACGCTCTTTCACGACAGATAAGGAGAGTGACCAAGAGGCCCCTTCGAGAGGCCAAAGAATTCGATGCTATTATCCGGAAAGACCAGGTTCGCCTGATAGAGATCGGACTCGTCCAGCTTCAAGGTCTTCGGAAGCTCTTCAGCGTCGCAGGCTCGGACATGAAACAATCACTTGAACTAGCTAAGAAGATTGAATCGCTGGAAGAACAGGGAGACGATGTCAAGGACAACATGCTTGACGAGATCTATGGGTCCTGGGAAGTGCTTGACTACGCTTCCTTCCACAACTATATCGAGACCACCATCGAGGCAGATGATATCCTCGATCGCTGCGAGGACGCGTCGGACCTTGTCATCGTGATAATGAAGGGTCTCGGCGCTTAGGAAAACTAGGATTGTATCTCTCTCTCGACACTCTCTCCCTTGTCCTAGCTGGGCTTTTGGGAGCGGTTGTAAGTGGGAACAATCTCTCGGCATGTTGCGGGACCATCATCGGCAGTGGAATGGTCAACCGGCGGTCAGGAATCATGATCGCAGTTGCAGGGTACCTGCTTGGATTGTCGATCGAAGGTCCCAAACTCTTCAAAGTCAGAGAGGCCTTTCTCCCGACTGAAACCAGCACAGAGATATTCTTGATACTTCTAGCCACACTGCTCATATTCGTTGGGGGAGAACTCACAAAAGTCCCGCTCTCCCTCTCAAAAGCGTTGACGGGGACAATTCTAGGTGTCAGCTTTGCAATTGGAGCGTTACAGGAAACCAGTTATTTGGTTCTCATATTGATCTTCTGGGTGAGCGCTCCTATAGTCGGGACGGCTCTTGGCCTAATCCTTGTTGCACTTGACGACAGGTATAGTCCTAGAAACCTCTGGGTGAAACTCTCACTTCTCAAGGCTGGGCTAGTGGTGATGGCCTTCCTCTCCGCATACGTTACCGGCAGCAACGCTTTGGGACTCATCGCTGGAGTCCCCTCTAATCAGTCTCAGACCGCAACCGTTGTGGTAGGTATTGCCAGCGTTCTCGGAGCGTTTGTTCTTGGTCGAGGGGCCCTACGTAGACTGACAGAGGGGATCTATAGCCTCAGATATCCTAACGCCTTCTATTCCCAGCTGCTGGGCGCGGGAACTGTCGAATTAGCGAACCAGTTTGGGGTCCCGTTGTCGACAACTGAGACTGTTTCTTCCGGAATAATCGGTTCTGGGCTAGCAAGCAAGATGCGCGTCATGAATTCTAGGAATGTATTCCTTATTATCGCAAGCTGGGTTATCTCACCTGCTCTAGGATTTGCTCTCGGATACGGGTTAACTCTGATTGTTGGGTAACCGGGGAATAGTTCTCTGGGGGTGCTGGTACCACTCGACAAATATTGTCTAGCACCCTCTACGGCTTCCTGCGTTACGGAGGAACCTTCGATCAATACGAGGTCTAGGATGTGTTCGTCTCTTGTTGTTGAGTGTCGAGATTGGGCTGGTGGTGCTGTTCGCTTTGGCTTTCGGAAATGGAGCGAACGATGTGGGTAAGAGCGTGACTGCTCTCATGATGGATCCGGAGACTGCGGCCTTCAAGCCGAGATACTCACCCCTAATCTGGGGAGGCTTGTTCAGTGGCCTTGGTAGTATCTTAGCAATCATAATCTCAGTCAGATTATTCTCTGCGTTTACTCCCCAGAGCTTTTTCCAAACAACACCAGGCATCTCCTTCATACTAGCTGCTCTGGTAGGTGCAGCAACGTGGATACTTATCGCAACTCTTCTCAGGATTCAGGTCTCGACGACACACGCAATTGTCGGGGCAATCATAGTCCAGGCCATCTATCTGCTGGGTGCATCTAGCCTAGAATGGACTTTCCTCATCTGGAGGATCCTTCTTCCTCTGGCCGCGGGGCCATTTGTCGCCTTAATCGGGGTCTACATTATCAGCAAGTTATTTCGCAAACGAGACACCGGTGTAGGTGAGAGCCTCTCCTCAAAACGTCTGGGAGCAGCCGACTGGATTTCTGCCGCTGGTGTCGCCTTCGCTAGGGGTGTGAACGATGCTCCTAAAATGGCTGCTCTCGGCGCTTTCCTGTTACTGGGCACATCAGAAGACGGTGTGTTGCTGCCCTACGTTATCGTTGGTGTTGCCGTCGTAGCAGGCTCGTTGGTGTGGGGGGATCGTGTGGCCAAGACTTTGATCCGGCACACTCCTCTCCAACGCGGGCATAGGCTGAAGGCGCATGGAGCTACCGCCGTGCTGGTTTCTGCTGGATCATACTTCGGCGATGCCTTTTCGACGACAAACGTCTCTGAGGGTGCGAACGCAGGGCATCACGGTCAGAAGGGGAGGCAGTTCCTGGGCCCGGCGTTGCGGGGAATGGCTTTGGCCTGGATGGTGACCCTGCCTACGGCAGGGCTATTGGCTATTGTCGCCTCAATCCTTGGAGCAAGGTTCTGGGGCTAGTCGACACCAGATTACGCCGTCATAGCTCAAGCATGAAGGTGTCTTGGATTCGGGGTCCCAGACGTTATCAACACGGATCCCGAACACCGGTTTGAAGGCATAGGTTTCGTCGGGGATCAATAATCAGTATTAGTCTTTTATTTTCGGGGTAATTTGACGAGAGGCGTGGACCTTCCTTCGCATCTCTCGTTCGGACTGGCCATAGGGCTTGTCTTCTTCGGAAACAGTCCTGAGATTGTATTATTGATCGGTCTGGGAACGTTGATTCCTGACCTTGACAGAGAATACTGGTACGTCAGGCAACAGGTCTTCGCTGAAGAGCAGTATCATCGTGCAAGATTCCACAATGTCTTCATGATACTCATCGGCTACTTGGTGAATCCCTTTTTCTCACTGGGGATCTTTCTGCACATGCTGCAGGATTCCTTCACCACAGCGAAGGACAGGGGTGTCGAATGGTTCTATCCTTTGACGAGGCTCGTGAAACGGGGAATGTACGACCAGACCATGAGCCAGAGGAAGCCTGATCCTAGCGTGAAAGTCTACTTCTATCAGGAGGACGTTCTCGGATACGTCAACGCTGCCGACCCTGATCTCAGGGAAGGTGACGAGCCCGTGCCTTGGAGGCGAGTCTACGGGTTCGCCCAGAACGGTCATCTTCTAGATCGTGGTTTCCTAGTCGGTTCTTTGGCGGTTATTGCGATCTGGTTGGCTTACCCGTTTGGATTTGCGCATGCGCACCAGTTCTCGGAGCTCATAGAGTCTAACCCTGTCTGGGCGATCGGCTACGTAGCGGTCGCGATCTTGTTTGCGGCAGGTGAAACTCAGAGGAGAGACAAGCTTCCCAAGCTTCCACAGTTGAAACCGTTTCAGGTTCCATTATTTGCTATCGGTATCGGTCTCCTAGCGTATTGGTTCGTATTGTTCCAGTTCGAAATACGCGCGAACTTGGAGAATATTCTCGCGGATCCGACTCCATTGCTGGCGGGCATGGTCGTAATCCCCGTTATCTCATTCATCCTCGTTAGATATTACACGCGAGGTGGAAGAAAGGCAATCGTGTAGCGGGTCGGGTCTCGAACCCCGACAAGTTAACGAAGGAACCGAAGTCTGTACCACAGGTGTTATGAGTGAGGTTGGAACATTGCTCCGTCAGGAGCGATGGAGTCGTTAGTACTTCCTCCAACCGCTGAGCCTCGAGGCTCTTCGATCGCTGGGGACGAGTTCTTTTTCGTGAAACTCTTCCTTCGATACACGATGGATTCGGCCTCGCGGGTAGGAGCGGCCCGCATTGAAACCGAACTCTTCGGAGTCGAGACCCGAGTAGAACAACCCGGTTTTTATTCCGGCCCTGCTGTTTCTCAGGTCGCTTAGTCTCAGGGCCGTCTCAAGGGCCGGCGAGCATTGTGCTTCCACGCAGGACTGCAGTGGTAACTGGGCACATGAACTCGAAACTGGGACACGAAGTTCGATAGTGCCTATACAAGAAATGCGTACTATACTAGTCTCTTGCCGAAGAACTCGCTCACAACAAAGAGTCTGGTTCTCATTCGGCAACGCGAACGGACAGTTCGGCTCGGGCCAAAAACGATCCGCCCGAGGACGTGAAAGAAAGTTGAGAATGAAAACAAGAATCGTATCGCTAGATCTGTGCCCGCAGCGCTTCGCTGTTGAATTCAAACTCGGACGTGGACCTTGAAGTTGAGAACTCACCTACTGGTTGCTTTACTGGTTATTGGGATGATAGCGGTGCCTGGTCTGCCACGTGCACATGCAGCATCCGGAACCTACTTCGACAACATCGTTGTTGTGGCGATGGAGAACCAGAATTATGCTGATGTTATGGGT
>Ga0209803_1001936_pt1 | contig 13239 bp, 14 predicted proteins | sample GraSoiAngelo_138_FD_185895 | JGI IMG/M metagenome (GOLD analysis project Ga0209803, IMG submission 185895) | Grasslands soil microbial communities from the Angelo Coastal Reserve, California, USA - 14_0929_09_40cm (SPAdes) (version 2) | ecosystem: Environmental > Terrestrial > Soil > Grasslands ... | reverse complement strand
GACGATTACTTTTCCGCTAAACGGCGAGGTGGCCGGATGAGGCAGCAGACTGAGCAGGTGCGGACATTCGGGGAGAACGACTCGCTGCCCGTGGTCACGAAGACGATCACGCAAGAGAAGATCAATCGATACGCAGACGCCAGCGGCGATCACAATCTACTGCACCTCGACCCCGCATTTGCCGCGACAACACAGTTCGGCGGCACGATCGCGCACGGCATGCTCGTGCTGGCTTACGTCTCGGAGATGATGACGACTGCGTTCGGCGAGGCGTGGCTAAAGGGCGGCTGCCTGAAGATACGCTTCCGCGGGGCGGCGCGCCCCGGCGATACGGTGACGGCGTCCGGGCGGGTCGTCCGCGTCGAAGCCGGCGAGACGAAATGCGAGGTCGAGTGCCGCAACCAGACCGGCGATGTCCTCGTTTCCGGCGACGCGGAGGTCGCGATACGCTGAGGTTGGCGCTCGCATCCGCTGCCGTCGCGCCTCTGGCGCTGGGTCTCGCCTGTGGAGGCGGTAGCGACGTGCCGGAGGACGAACGGGCGCGGCAGGTTAGCGGGGTTGCCGAACTGGCCGCCGGCGCCTATGCGGCCGTCGGTGCGGACGGTCTGTACGACTATCTAGCTCCCGAAGTCATCGCGAACTGCTCGAAGCATGGGCTGGCCACGGCGCTCGCCAGCCAGCCGGTGCCTGAGGGCTTCGTTCGCATGTCCAGCGTCAATTTTGACGGGGACAGCGCGCGCGCAAAGATCGTCCAGCGCGTGCAAGACGGGGCCGGAACGAAAGAAGTCGAGGTCGAGTGGACGTTTGTCTCAGCCGGCGATAGCTGGCGCCTGACCCACGTTCCGGGTATCGAAGGGTGCAGCCGCTGATGGTGCGCGCAGTAGTCACGGGTCTCGGCGGTGTCACCCCGATCGGACAGACCGTAGAAGAGTTCTGGTCGAACCTGGTGGCCGGCGTTTCAGGAGTTAAGCGAATCACCCTGTTTGATCCCAGCGACCAGGATTGCCAGATCGCGGCCGAAGTCAAGGGCTGGGACCCGACGTGCTACATGGAGCCGAAGGCGGCGAAACGAGCGGCACGCTTCTCGCAGTTCGCCGTCGCCGCCGCGCGGCAGGCAGTCAGCGACTCTGGGCTGGCGATCACGGACGCGACTCGAGACGACATCGCGATTGTGATGAACACAGGCGGTGGCGGCGTAGACGTGATTGCGGACGGCGAGAAGACCTACCTCGAGAAGGGCGCGGCGCGGGTCGGACCGTTCACGGTACCGGCGATGGCGCCGAACATGGCGTCATGTCAGGTGGCGATCAACCTCGGCGTGCGCGGGCCGACAATCACTTCTGTCGCGGCGTGCGCGGCCGGGATCTTCGCCTTCGTCGATGCCAAGCGCCTCCTCGACCTGGGCGAGACCGAGGTCGTGATCGCTGGTGGTGCAGAGGCGAACATTATCCCCATCTCGATCGCGGCAATGGCGAACATGCGCGCCCTCTCTACCCGCAACGACGAGCCCGAACGCGCGTGCCGCCCGTTTGACCGAGACCGCGACGGTTTCGTCTACGGCGAAGGCGCGGCGGCGATGGTCATCGAGACGCTGGAGCACGCGCAGAAGCGCGGAGCGAACATCATCGCCGAGCTGACCGGGGGTGCGGTCACGTCGGATGCGTTTCACATAACGGCGCCGGACCCGACCGGCGAGGCCGCGGCGATGGCGATAACGCGCGCGCTGAAGGCATCATCGCTTCAGCCCGACGAGGTCGATTGCGTCGTTGCCCACGGCACTGGCACACCGCTCAACGACGCGGCGGAAACAACGGCGATTAAGTGGGGTCTCGGGGAGCACGCGCGTAAGATCGCAGTCACGGGGCCGAAGTCGATGGTCGGGCACCAGCTCGGCGCGGCGGGCGCTGTTTCGGCGATGACTGGCGTCCTCGCGATCCGCGATAGCGTTGTGCCGCCGACAATCAACCTCGAGACGCCCGACCCGGAGTGCGATCTCGACTACGTCCCGCTCAAGGCACGTCAGATGCCGGTCCGAGTGGCGCTCGCTAATGGGTTCGGATTTGGTGGGCAGAACGGCGTCGTGGCGTTCCGGCGGTTCGAGGAAGCCGATGCAGGAACCAGCCGATAGCCCTCGGCGCTGGTGCTTTGGTTGCGGCGACCGCAATCCTGAAGGCCTGCATATCGACTTCGAGATCGAAGGGAGGCGCGTGAGCGGGCGTTTCCGCCCCCGTGAGGCGCACCAGGGCTGGCCGGGGCTGGCCCACGGCGGCGTGGCGGCCGCCGCGCTCGACGAGGCAATGGGCTGGGCGATGTACGCCGCCGGCGCCTGGGCGATGACCGCCCGCATGGAGGTCAAGTACCGCCGGCCGCTCCCGCTGCGTGAGGAGCTACTCGTCTCCGCCGAAGTGACGCGCGACCGGGGCCGCCGCCTGGAGGCCGAGGCGGAAGTGCGGACGCCCTCCGGAGAAGTGCTCGCGCAGGCGCACGGTCTCTTCCTGCGCGTGCCCGAAGATCGTGCCCGGGAATTGGACGCCTCCTTTCTCGGCGGAGACGGCGCTCAGGCAGGCGGTCTGGACAAGGAAGACGTCTCTTCCCATTCGTCCTGAGGCTCTCGAAGGATGAACGGAGGACGGCGCCACGACCCAGAATTCCTTGCAGAGAGCTGGCTCCCGGGCCCTTGGGGATACGTCCTCAATCGCGCCGCGGCACCTTTGGTCCCGTTCGCGCTAGCCCGAAAGATAGCGCTGCCCTGGGGCGACTTCGCCTACGCGACCCGGCGGCGGCCGCGCGAGGCCGCCCTGCGGAACTACGCGCGCGTACTCGGCCGCACGATCGATGATCCATTCGTCGAGCGAGCGGCGCGGGCATCCTTCCGGCACTTCGCGCTCTACATTGCCGAGATGCTGCACGTGCAGGGTTGGGATACACGTACGGTCCTCGAGAGGATCGAGATCGAAGGCGAAGAGCACTTCGAAGAAGCGGAGGCGCTCGGCAAGGGCGTCATCTTCGTGAGCGCGCACATGGGAAGCGCAGAAGTCGTGGCTGCTGTCGCCGTGCTGCGCGGCTACAAGATCACCGCCGTGACCGAGCGACTGCGGCCCGATTTCGTGATGGACTGGGCGATCGCCTGCCGCGCGGCAATGGGCATCCGGCTGCTTCCCGTCGAGCGCGCGGGCATCTCGCTGCTCCGCTCCCTCCGCCGCAAGGAGATGGTCGCCTTCGTGATCGACGCTGGCATCGAGCGTGGTAGTGGCGTGCCGACGACATTCTTCGGGCGCGAGACGGTGTTCCCGGATGGCCCGGCGCGGCTCGCGCGGCTGAGCGGCGCGCCGATCGTCTTCGCCGTCGCCGCGCGGCTCCCGGGCGGGCGGTTCCGTGCGCACATCGAGCCGCCGATGTGTTTCGATGGTTCGCGCTCGCCGGAAGGGGACGCGCGCTGCCTCACACAACTTGCGTCTGCATTCGAGCGCTACGTGCGGCGGTACCCCGGGCAGTGGTACGCGTTTCGGGAGATGTGGCCGGACTGAGTTGTGGTAGGCTTGCGGCAAAAAAGGACGGTAGTGAAATGCACGTGAACGCGTTCAACGACAATGTTTGCAGTCAGCAGCCCGAAAAACTCATCGAGTTCTATCGCGACGTTGTTGGTCTCCCCCCGCTGCCGCAGGTCAGCCCCGGCGCTTTCCGCACCGGCGGAGCGGCGTTTCTGGTCGATGGCCACAGCGAAGTGAAAGGCAAAGCGAAGGAACCACAGCGGATCCTACTGAGCTTCTCGGTAAGCGACGTCGCCGCTGAGCAGGAGCGACTTCAGGCGCAGGGAGTCGAGTTTGTGCGCGTTGCCACGAAGGGAGCCGTGGGGTGGCCTCGTCGCCACGTTCTTGGACCTCGACGGGAACCACTGCCAGCTTGTAGGGCCGCCGACCGGGTAATCGAACTCCTTCCGGCCGCTTGGAGCTTTGGGCCTGATGAGGCGGACTAGGGCGATAGGCAGGATTGAAATCACGGGTCCGCTGGCAGCTTCAGTTACCGGCCGAGATCCATAGTGTGGCGAGCTGCGTGACGTTACTGCGGCCGGAGCTGTCGTAACTCTTCGACGCCGGCCTTGGCTTCCGCCATCTTCCCCAGTGCCCGGCGCGCGTCCGCGATCGTAACGACATTTCCCGTCCAGCTCACCGGCTGAGCCACGATCCAGAGCGTCGCCTCCGAAGCGGCTTCGGGCTTTTCCCAGTCGCTGAAGTCCATGCCGGGGTTGCGGTACATCCAACCCTCGGTCGCGATGCTCATTTCGATGCGCAGGCAGTTCACCGGGATGCTGTGCTGCTTCAGCTCCTGCCCCGCGTACTCAGTGAGCTTTTCGAGAGCAACCTTCGAGACCGAATACGAGACCATCGGCGAGATTACTTCCTCGGCGAGAATCGACGAGATGTTGATGATGCGGCCGCTCTTGCGCTCGATCATCGAGGGCAAGAAGGCGTGCATGCACATGACGGGGCCACGAAGGTTGACGTTCATCACGAGGTCCCAGCGCTTAAGGGGTGTTTCGTGGAAGGGCGCTGGCGCGCTGATCGCCGCGTTGTTGACGAGGATGTCGCAGCGGCCGAACTCCTTTAGGGTCCGCTCCGCCATCTGCTGGATGTCGTCTTCCTTCGTGACGTCCACGGGTATCGCCAGCGCCCGCCTGCCGAGAGCCTCGACCTCGCGGGCGGTCTGCTCGATCGTGCCGGGCAGCTTCGAGGGCGCGTTCTCGGAGCTGCGGGCGGTGACGACGACGTGCGCGCCCGCCTTCGCGAAGTCGATGACGATCTGGCGGCCAATACCCCGGCTGGCGCCGGTAACGACGGCGACCTGGTCTTGCAGAGGCCCCGCCTGAGAAGTCACGCGGAAATCATGGACGCGGCGCGGCGGTGGGTCAAGCGCTGGACGCCGCGACGGCTTCGGCTGCAAGCGGGGCGGGCTCCGGCCAGGAGCGTTTTTTCTCCACCCTGACGTCGCCCCGGATGTCGAGGACGTCGGCCTGAGTGGCATCGCCCCGGCGCTTGTAGCGCAGGTCCACTTCCGCTTGGCCGACTTTCAGACGGTTCACGTGTACGCTCTCGAGCCATTGAGGCAGGCGCGGCCGGACGATATTGAGGACGCCGTTGGCGGCGTCCGGGCAGAGGCCGAGGATGGCCTGTGTGACAAGCGGGACCGCACCGGCGGCCCAGGCCTGCGGACGGCAGGCGACAGGATAAGGCACCGGCGATTGATGGACCGACCGCTCGTCTCCGCTGAAGAGCTCTGGCAGGCGGTAGTAAGGGAATGCTCGCGCGGCATCGAACAGCGCCCCGGCGAGCCTACTCAGCTGGTCCTCGAACCCGTAGCGCTTGAGGCCCATCGCGATAATCGAGTTGTCATGAGGCCAGACGGTGCCCATGTGGTATCCGAGTGGATTGTGCCTTACGGACGTCGCGCTGAGGGTACGGATACCCCAGCCGCTGAACATGTCACTCTCCATCAGCCGACGCGCCGTCCTGGCCGCGTGGCCGGCGCCGGCAATTCCCGTCCATAAAGCGTGCCCGGCGTTCGAAGCGATCGAAGCGCAGGCCTGCCCGCTGCCATCGAGGGCAAGCGCATAAAAGTCGCCGAGCCAGAAGTCGCGGTTGAACCGTCGCGCGAGTGCCGCTGCCTGGTCCTCGAGCTTCGCGGCGAGGCGGCCGTCGCCGAGGGCGGCGAAAACACGCGCGAGGCTGCGCTGGGCCGTGTAGGCGTAGCCCTGCACTTCGACCAGGGCGATTGGTGGCACACACAAGCGCCCGTCGAGGTGACAGATGGCATCGCGCGAATCCTTCCAGCCCTGGTTGACCAGGCCTCGCGACGAGCGCCGCTGGTAGCTTACGTAGCCGCCGTCTGACAACCCGCCGTATTTGCCAAGCCAGTGCAGGCCGGCACGAAGGTTGGTCTCGAGCTGGCCGAGCAGGTCGAGATCGCCGGTCCAGGCGAAATATTCGCCGGCGAGCCAGAGGAACAGCGGGGTCGAATCTACGCTGCCGTAGTACGGCGAAAACGGGAGCTCGCCGGTCAAAGTCAGCTCGCCCTGACGCAGCTCGTGGAGGATCTTCCCGGGCTCCTCGTCACGCCAGGAATCGAATTTTGTCCCCTGCCAGCGGGCGAGCGAGACAAGACAGTCGCGTGCAATGTCCGGCTTGAGTGCCAGTGTCTGGAGGCCGACAATCGCCGAGTCACGTCCGAATAGCGTGTCGTACCAGGGCGTTCCGGCCGCAGGGTATCCTGCGCCGGTAACATGACGATTCCAGAGCATCCGCAGGTCGCTGAGCGAGCGCTGGAGGACGATGTTGTAGAACTCATTGTCGGTCTTAATTTCGGTGGCCCCCGCCAGCCATTTGTCGTATTCGCGCGTGACGACACCGTATCGCTCGATGCCCTGGGCCGCTTCAATCCGGCCGTCGACTGTGATCACTAGCCTTATCGACGTGCTCTCCTGTGCGGTCAGCGAGACGTGAAAAGTCGCGAAACCAACTTCGGCGTCTGTCTGGACGGATAGCGGACGCGGATTGAACATAACCAGACTCTCCCTGCGACGGCCGTCCCTACCCTTGTATCCCATCGTCAAAGCAGCGTGGCGCCAGAGCGGCGGGTCGAGTTCTCCTCGAAACTCCGCCTCGTAGCCGCGCACCTCGAAGATGTCGGCGAAGTCCGCGGCGAAGCGAAACACGAGTTCCAGCACGACCGGGTGGCTGTTGTAGTTGGTGACGAGCAGCGTCTCTTCCATTACGTCCTCGAGCACGCGCAGACGGCGAACCTCGATAGTGCCGCTGGGAACGCGACGGCCCTCGAGGTCGGCGAGGGTAGGGTTCGTCAGGACGTGCTCCGAGCTGTAGCCGAGTTCTGCAGTCGAGAGAAGCACCATCGGTTTGGCGAGCGAGAACGAAAATTCGTAGCCGGAGAGGTAACGGGTGTCCTCGAAGTACAGCCCGTAGCCGTTGATATTCCCGCGGGGGACTTGGCCGGCGATGTCGGTCAGGAGGAAGAGGTCTCGTTCACGGATCACCAGGGCATCGCGGATGTCCTGGATGGCCATCGGCTCCGCTTCCGGCAGCAGCTCTTCATCGAGCCGCGCGTCCACGGCCGAGGCCTCCTCGGCTCGTTTCATTTGCCGTCTAATCGATCCTAGTGCCCTCTCCGAACCCCGAGGTGCGAGGAATCTTCAGACATAATGCTATGCGACGCGCGTAGGGGAAAGCTCCGCCCCACGCTCGACGGCATGCGCTCCATTGGACGAGATAGCCGCGGCAGGCTGGAGACGCCGCGCCTCGATCATCGATTCATATATCTCGAGGTAGCGCCTCGCCATGATCGGGGCATCGAACCGCTCCTCGGCGCGAGCCCGGCAGAAGTCCGGGTCGACAGTGTGCACGCGGTCCACGGCATCTACCATCTGGTCCACCGAATCGACAACGAAGCCGGTCTCGCCGTGCTCCACGATCTCCGCGGCGGCGCCTCGGTCGAAGACGATTACCGGAGTGCCGCAAGCCATCGCCTCGGGCATAACAAGGCCGAACGGCTCGTCCCATTGAATGGGCATGAGCACACACGAGGCGTCTCGGTACAGCTCTCGCTTGAGAGCAGCGTCTGCCTCTCCTCTGAAGATGATCTGCTCGCCATCGACCAGGGGCTGCACTTCACGGACAAAGTAGTCCTCGTCCTTAGCATCGACTTTGCCGGCCATAATGAGCCGCCGGCCCGTCCTGCGCGCGACCTCGATTGCGAGCGTCGGGCCCTTCTCCACCGACATGCGAGATAAGAACAAGAGGTGGTTTCGCTTTTGCCTTTGAAATGGGAAGCTGGCGACGTCTATCGCGTTGTACGCCACGCCGGCGAACCGGCCGCCGGCGATCTCCGGCATCAGGCGGCGCTGTGACCAGCTGATGTTGTTGAAGAATCCCACGTAACCGTCCCAAATACGCTTTGTATCCCGCGTAACAGCGCAATGCATGGTAGTCAACATCCGAAGGTCGGGGAGGAGATGTGAGATCGCCATCGCCTCTTCGCCCGCATGGTTATGGACGATGTCGTAGTTTTTCGCGTCCTGCAGCGCGAGAGATGCGTGCAGGGACGCATAGACGCTCTTCGAGTAAAAATCGCCCGTCCCGCGCAAGCTCCGCGGGCAGCAGGAACGGAGGTGAGCAGACGTTTTGGAGTCCCCAGACGCCCAGAGTGTGACGTCGTGACTTTGGCGGACGAGCTCCTCGACGAGCAGGTGCACAACCGCTTCGGTGCCACCGTATGCGGGCGGTGGCACAGTCTCCCACAGGGGTGCGATCTGGAGGATCTTCATCCTTACCTCCTCCGGCATCCACTAGATAATGGACGCGCGCATGCGGGCATCTCCTGCGTGCGGCCGGGTTCGGGTCTCGGCCCCGGGCGTAGGCCGGACCTGTCCTTCTAATATATCGCGTCAAGCCATAACGGTACTACTGGGGTGCCGTTGCATTTGGGTTACAGCCGCGCCGTCATGAGGGATGGCCGAATGACGGCGCGGCAGGCTATCATGATCAACGACGTATATGCCCACTCTGGACCTTCGCTTTGCCTTTGACGAGAAAGGGATCAAGAACTTCGCGCCCAGCCTTGTGGGGCAGGTGATGAGCTACTGGGAGGACGACACGAGACTCACCCGGGGGCGCGTCACCGCCGCGGAGGTCAAGCGGGACCGCTACGGCAACCCGTACATCGAGGTGGAGCTGGAACCGCTGGCTACTCCGGCCGGCGGCGGGCCAGAATCTGCCCGAGCAACCGCTAGCTGATCCGCAGAATCAGGGGCGTCAGGATCGCCAGGATCAGCAACAGTGATACTGCCACGATGATCCACTGAGGGAAGACACCTGCCCGGCGGGACGGCTGCCAGCCCGAGTAGCCCGCCGCCTCCGATAAGTCGTAATCGGGGTCGTCGGGTCCGGGGATGTAGGAGCCGTCGTCCTCCTCATCGTCGTAGTAGCCCTCGGGCGTGTCGTCTTCGAGATCTTCGGGGTTGTCCCAATCGACGAAATCACCGTGCTTCGCGCCGCTGATATCGCCGCGCCGCCGCTCCTGCATCGCACTTCCAGTCTAGCACCGCCGGTTAACGTGCACTTGGGAACGGATGCTATCTGAGGTCCTTCACCATCAGGTAACGACCGTCGATCTCGGTGTAGCGCTTATAGGCGGTATCCGTCCTCGTTTCCACGACGCGAAACCCGTGGCGCTCGTACAGCCGCCTAGCTGGGTTCGCCGTCGATGTCGTAAGCGACATTAGGCGATAGCCTCCCGCGCGCGCCTCCGCCTCGGCGTTTTCGAGGAGCGCGCCCCCGATTCCCTTATTACGACTCGCCGGGTCTACGTCAATCTCCGTGACGTGATAGGCGCCATCCGGTCTCTTCGGTTGAACGCGCACCCTAGCGCGGAGGCGGCGTAGCAGGCTAATAATGCCGAGCGGCCCGAATATCCGAAGCGCGAGGTAGACGAGCTGTGGCGTCACCCGCATATCCTTGTGGTCGCCGCCTGCCATGATGATGCCGACGACGAGGCCGTCCATCTCTGCGACGACAGTTTGGCGCCAACCCTGGGGGCTCTCGGGGAGGCGGACCATGCCCGTCCCGAAAGCGATTGCTTTTTCGCGGCTTCCGGCTATCCCGCTCGCCTCGTCGCCGGGATCGCCGGCGAACAGTTCGACGATTCGGTCGGTGTCGCTCGCGCTCGCCTTCCGTATCGTCAGTCGTTCCATGCGAAGGCAGTATACTGAGGCCGTAGCATCAGCAAATCCATGTTGCATCTTCGGCACCTCAATGGCCCGTTTTGCATTGACAGGTCGCGAGGAATTGTGCTTGAATTGGGTGTGCCCGCGAAACTTAGTGCGCGCTAAGTAACCCGATCTGGTCGGGAAGGAAGGATCCTGTCATGGCGATCGACGTCGACACCCTTCAGAAGCTCCGGACTCCTATGGAGGTACCTCCGCTAGACCTCAGTTGGCTTAACCTCAACGACGGCCATACCTATGGCCTGCGCGCCAAGCCCGGCAAGCGCGGGCTCACTCTCGACGAGATCGAGATCGGCCCGCCTGGCGAGGTCCCTGAGCAGTCCGACAACCGCTCAATCCGCGTCCGCGGCTCGCACCCGAGGCCCGAGGCGCCGCGCGTGCCTGGTTCCTACGTAGGTCGCGCCGATGTGTACTCCGAGAATGCGCGCCTCCTCTACGAGGAAGCCGTCCAGCGCCAATGGTCGTCCGCCACGGACATCCCGTGGAACGAGCTCCAACCTTTGCCGGACGACATCGAGCGCGCGATGTGCCAGCTCTGCACCTTCCTGACCGAGGTCGAATTCATCGCCGGCGACACGCCCGGGCAGTGGCTCCCCAAGATCAACAGCGAGCACCACGAGACTAAGCTCTTCCTCCTTACTCAGATCATGGACGAGGCGCGCCATCTGGACGTCTTCCGCAAGCGCGCTTTCGCCAACGGCGGCGGGCTGCTCAGCTCGCTTCCGCAGGACGGCCTGCGCGTGATCATCGAGGCGAAAGACTTCACCGAGATGTCGGCTATCATGCACGTCGCCGCGGAAGGATTCGTGCAGTCGCTCTTCCGGATGGGCGAATACATCGGCCAGAACGACGCCGAAAAGCGGATATTCCGCATGTGCGGACAGGACGAATCGCGACACCTGGGCTTCGGCGTCATGCACCTCAAGTACGTCATGGACAACGAGCCCTGGCGGCGCGAGGAGATCCATCACTACCTCGACCGCGTGGAGACGACGCTTGCGCCAGACCCGACGGACGATCCCGTCAGCTTCGCGCTCTTCGAGGCGCTCGCCATCCTGATGGGTGGTGGAATCAAGAACATCGACAGCGGCATCAACATGTCGATGCAGGTGCAGAAGAAGCGCGTGAACGAGTACATGCACCGCCTGAATGTCGCCGGCCTCGGCGACCGGCGCGAGCGCATGAACCCGATGCTGAAGCAGTTCCTGGATAACTAAGTTCGCGGGAACGCCCCGCGACGGCACGAGCGCCCCGGCCGCCCCTCCGGGGCGCGTTTGTTTCGGGCTACCTAGACTGCCTTCTCCGTCCCCTGCTACGCTAATTCGTGGAGTGTTTCGCCCCTTTGCCCTTGCAGCCTTGGCCCTGCTGCTGGGTGCGTCCTGCGGCGGGTCCGGCGGTGCCGAGCAAACTGGTGGCACCGACGGTAGCGGCCGGAGTGCCGCGCCTGATGGCCTCAGTCTCGTCGTCTACAAAGACACCGCTGCCAACGCGGCCCTCGCGGAACTCCCTCCCGGCCAGCGGTTCTGGCAGTTTACGGGAGAAACCGACAAAGACTTTCTGGTCGCTATCTCGTGCACTAAGGACGGGAAGCGCGCTGCCTACTTGATGGTAAGCACGGACGGCGCCCTTCGCCTGAAGATAAGCGACAGGTCTGAGCCGATCCCGATCTCCGGGCAATCATCTGGCATCACCTGGGCGCCGGACGGGTCGAATATAGCGTTGACGACATTCGACACGAAGACCTCGGTCAATCAGATGCAAGTCGTCGATGTGCAGACCGGGCAGGTCTCGACCGTTTCGACAGGCAAGGGCGCGATCGGCCCACCGCGTTGGTCGCCGGACGGCTCACGCATCGTATTTGATGCTTCCGACGGTACGCTGAACCAGATTTTCGTGTACAAGATCGGTGATCCCGCGGCGTCAAAGTTGAAGGAACGACCTGCAAACGCCTTCGCTCCGGACTGGTCGCCGGATGGCAGCAAGTTAGTGTTTGTCGCGCCGGGACCCGGTGAAATCCATCAGATCTACACCATGAACGCGGACGGCTCCAACGAGACGCAACTCACGGCCTCTAATGTCACGAAGGCCTTTCCACGCTGGGCGCCGGACGGCTCGCTAATCGCATTTGCTGGGACAGTGGCCGTACCCGTGGCTTCGGAGAGACCCGCGCTCGTCCACAACCTGGGCGTCTTCACGGTCAAGTCCGACGGCAGCGACGAGCGCAACCTGACCGATATCCAGAGGGATGCGCGCCTCGGTGGTTGGTGCATCAGCGGTCTGTGGCTGAACGACAACTGGAAGCCCAAATAGGCCGCAGCCGGCCTGCGCAGGCTAGGAAGCCGCCGGGGTTGACGTCGTGGCGGCCGCAAACCGTGTCTGCTCCACCACGCCCGGGTGATAACGCCGCCAGAGCGCCCCGGCAATGGCGCCGGCAACGAAGGGCAATACCACGGTTAGGAAGCGGTAGATGAGGACGGCTGCCACAACCCTCGCCTCGTCCCCGCCGAAACCGACGAGCGCCGTCGTTAGGCCTACCTCGACCACGCCGATGCCGTTAGGTAAGATGGGTATCCCGCCCAGCACCCGGATGATCGACCAGGCGGCGAACGCCTCCGCGATGCTGACTTCGTCGCCGCCGATGCCAACCGCTCTCAGGCTTACAAGCAGGACGAGGTAGACGGCCAGGTGACCGCCGTAAGTCGTCACAGTGAGCCAGTGCCAGCGCTCTCGCAGTAGACTGATCGCGTCGGCGCGAAAGCGGGCGAACTGCTCTCCGGACCAGCCCACCGGGCCACGACGCACGAGTCGCAACCCCTTTGAGGCGATCGCGGCCGCGGCGTCGCCCAGCGTTCGGGCTACAGAAGCGCTGCGAAAGACCAGAAAAACCGCCCCCACTCCGATCAGCATTAGGAGAAGGCCCGCCAGAGACAATGTCTCGAGAAACGGATCGCTCTCACCAGAAAGCCAGATTAGGACGAATGCGATCGGAGGGAAGGAGAGCGTGGCGAGCTGAGTCCACACGGTCACCAGGCCGAGCGCAAGCGTGATCCGGCTGCGGCTGAAGCCCCAGGCCCGCAGCATCAGGTATGAGATGCCTAGCCCGACCGTCGGCCCGCCGGGCGCGATCGTTGTCGAGGCCGTCGCTGCGAGGGTGGCCGCCAACGCGGCGCGATAACGGATCCCCGGCAGGGCGGCCATGAGGGACGGACCGTAACTGAGGATGTTGATGGCAGAGACGACAGCCAGGGCGCTCAACTCAAACCAGGAGAGGCTCTTCAGCACATCCCACAGATCGCCGTAGCTAACAAACCGCGGGAGGAAGAGGATCAGCGCCGCGACTACTAGAATGGTAAGCCCAATCGAGAATATGGCGGCGTAGAGCCTTGAACGACGATTCGCCGGGGTCGCGACCTGCGTGTCCGCCATACAAGACAAGTTTAATGGACTGA
>Ga0209803_1001918_pt1 | contig 13328 bp, 12 predicted proteins | sample GraSoiAngelo_138_FD_185895 | JGI IMG/M metagenome (GOLD analysis project Ga0209803, IMG submission 185895) | Grasslands soil microbial communities from the Angelo Coastal Reserve, California, USA - 14_0929_09_40cm (SPAdes) (version 2) | ecosystem: Environmental > Terrestrial > Soil > Grasslands ... | reverse complement strand
GCGCCGGCCCCACAGCCAGGCGCCGAGGCCAAGACCTCCCATGTAGGCCGCCACGACCGTCGTCACCGACTGGATGGTGGAGCCGAATGCCTGATAGAGGAGCCGCACCCACAGGAGCTCGTAGATGAGCCCCGTGGCTCCGGAAAGAAAGAAGAGGACAGTGTACGCGCGCGCGGCGCTAGAACGCATGCAGCTCGCGCATCGCCTTCACGAGGTCCTCCACCTGCGGCAGGATGAAGTCCTCGAGGTCCGGCGCGTAAGCCACGAACGTGTCTGTCGAAGCGACGCGTTTCACCGGGGCGTCGAGCCAGGGGAAGCAGGCGTCGCCGATCCGAGCCGCGATCTCCGCGCCGTAGCCCCAGGAGAGCGAGTCTTCGTAAGCCACGAGCACCTTGTTGGTCTTCTTGACCGACGCCGCTACGGCGTCCCAATCAACGGGCGAGAGGCTCCGGAGGTCGATCACCTCCACGCTCAGGCCGTCCTCGTCCTCCAGCTGCTTCGCCGCCACCAGCGAGCGCTGTACGACCGCGCCGTACGTCACAACCGTGAGATCGCGCCCTTCGCGCGCGAGTCTGGCCTTGCCGAACGGGATCATGAAGTTGGGCCCGGGGTTCGGCGCCTTGTTGTAGGTCTGGCGATACAGGTGCTTGTGCTCGAGGAACAGCACGGGGTCGTCACAGCGGATGGCCGTGCGCAGCAGGCCGTTCGCGTCGAGGGCCGTGCTCGGGCACACGACTCGCAATCCCGGGATCGCGGTGAACACCACGGCCCCGGTCTGTGAGTGGTAGATCGAGCCGCCCTTGAGATAGCCGCCGTAGGTGACCCGCACGACGGCCGGCGCGCTGAAGGCGTTGCTCGACCGCCAACGGATGGTGGCGAGCTCGTTGCGCAGCTGATGGTAGGCGGGCCAGATGTAGTCGAAGAACTGGATCTCGACCACCGGCTTCAGGCCCCGGGTGGCGAGACCGATGGCCCGGCCGACGATGTTCGCCTCAGCGAGGGGCGAGTTGTAGACCCGGTCGCTCCCGAACCGGCGCTGCAGCCCCCACGTCACCTTGAACACCCCGCCCTTCCCTTTCACCTGCTCGAGATACTGCTCGCGGCTGCAGTCCGCGACGTCCTCGCCGAACACGAGGATCCGTGGATCGCGCGCCATCTCGTCCTTGAGACACGTATTGAGCAAGTCCACCATCGTCGTGGGGTCGCCGGTGAACTGCGGGTCGTCCTCGGTGTCGAACTGCTCGGAGGCGGGATCGACGTCGGGGGAATAGACGTACAGCAGGGCGGTCTCGGGCTTGGGCTGCGGAGAGGCCAGCGCCGCCTCGACGGCGACTTCGACGTCCTCCTCCACCTGGCGACGGATCGCGTCGAGCTCCGCCTCGGTCGCGACACCCTCGCCGATCAGCCGGTTGGGGAACATCGTGAGCGGGTCGTGGCGCGCCTCCTGCTCACGCTCCTGGGGCGGCTTGTAGAGGACCTCGTCGTCCGACAGCGAGTGCGAGTACGGGCGAATGACGTGCGCGTGCACGAGGGCCGGCCCCTGGCGCCGCCGGACGTGCTCGACCGCGCGGCTCAGCACCTCGTACGAAGCAATGGGATCGCACCCGTCCACCTCTTCGACGAAGAGGTCCGGGAAGTTGCCCACGAGCTTTGAGACCGAGCCGCCGGCCGTCTGCACCTCGACCGGCACCGAAATCGCGTAGCCATTGTCCTCGATGAGAAACAGCAGCGGAAGCTTCAAGTTGCTGGCGCTGTTGAGGGCCTCCCAGAACTCGCCTTCGCTCGTCGTACCGTCCCCGGCAGAGACGTAAGCAATCTCGTCGTCCTTGATCGGCTTGCCGGCGACGGCGCCGCTGCGGTCGTAGCGGAGCCATGCCTCGGCGCAGCCGACGGCCTGGAGCAACTGCGAGCCCGTGGGACTCGACTGGCTGACGATGTTGAGCGCTCGGTGCCCCCAGTGGGACGGCATCTGCCGGCCCCCCGAGTTCGGGTCCGCCGCTGCGCCCACCGCCGAGAGCAGCATCTCCGTCGGAGTCATGCCGAGGGCCAGGCAGAGGGCTCGGTCGCGATAGTAGGGGTAGAACCAATCGTAAGCGGGGCGGAGGACCTTACCGGCGGCGACCAGGACGGCTTCGTGGCCGGCCCCGGAAATCTGAAAAAAGATCCTGTTCTGCCGCTTGAGCTGGATCTCCTTGTCATCAAGCCGGCGGGACAGCGTCATTAGCCGGTACATGTCGAGAAGATCGGCCTTCGTCAGGGCCGTCGGGGCCCAGGACGGGGCCTGGATGCGGGTCGCCATGTGAGAAAAATAGCGTGATTTTGCCAAGATGGCGGTCCCACTCCGGCCGGACCAATATTCCACGCATAAGGCAGCACCCGGCATCCGGGCGCGGCGAATGAGGGCGGGCATGAACGACGCGGCGAAGACGACCGTCTTGCAGCAGTTCCCGTACGGCCTCTACGCGGTCACGGTCAAGCACGGCGGCGAGGAGCACGGCATGACGGCGAACTGGGTTGTCCAGACTTCGTTCGAGCCCCCCATGGTCGCCGTGGCCGTCGAGAACACGTCGAGGACGATCGAGCTGATCCGCGATGCACGCCACTTCACGATCAACCTGTTTCTGCAGGGCCAGCGCGAGCTCGCCGCCAAGCTCGGCCGCTCTTCCGCCAGCGCGCCGCAAAAGCTCAGGGGGATCAAGACCAAGCCGGCGCCCGTGTCCGGGGCGCCGATCCTCGCCGACGCGCTGGGGTGGGTCGAATGTCGGGTCGTCGCCACATTGCCGTCGGGAGATCACACGCTCGTGCTGGGTCAGGTGCTCGAGGCGGGCGTCGAGCACGACGCGGCGCAGCCGCTGACGTTGCAGGAGGCGGGGCTGAAATATTCGGGATAGGCGTAAGGGGTGAGCGGTAAGCGGTACCGCTCACCGCTTACCGCTCACCCCTCACCTGGCGCCTCTCGTACACGATCTTCCCGCCCACAATCGTAACACTCACCCGCGCTGCGCTCAACGACTCGGGTGGCGTCGCGAAGAGATTGCGGTCGAGCACGACGACGTCGGCATAGTAGCCGGGTGCGAGCACGCCCCATTTCTTCTCGTTGAACGTCGCAAATGCGTTCCCGGCCGTATAGGCGCGCAGCGCTTCGGCCAGCGTGACCTTCTGCTCCGGCACCCAGCCGCCGGGATTCTTGCCGTCGAGCGTGCGTCGCGTCACCGCGGCGTACACGCCCGTGATCGGGTCGAGCGGGGCGACGGTCCAGTCGGACCCGAACGCCAGCTTCGCGCCGGTGTCGAGCAGCGTGCGGAACGCATAGGTGGTCTTGATCCGCACAGGCCCGATTCGCCGCTCCACCCAGCGCCCGTCGTCGATGGCGTGATACGGTTGCATTGAAGGGATCACGCCGAGTCGGCCGAAGCGCGGAATATCCTGGGGGCGCAGGTGCTGAGCGTGCTCGACGCGGAACCGCCGATCGCGCGGGCCGTGGGCTCTCGTCACGCTGTCGTAGATGTCCAGGATGATCGCATTCGCCCGGTCGCCGATGGCGTGCACGGCGACCTGCAGTCCCGCCGAGTCGGCGCTCCCGATCCAGGTGGCGAGGTCTTTCGGCGTGTTCTGCATCAGCCCGGAATAACCGGCGGAGTCGGCGTAGGGCTCGAAGAAGTACGCCGTGCGCGACCCGGCCGAGCCGTCGGCGTACCCTTTGAGCCCGCCGATCCGGACCCAGTCGTCTCCCCCCCCCTGCCCCGAGCGCCGAACGGTGTCGGCCACTTCGCGCCAGTGCTCGAGCGGCAGGTAGAGCGCGACGCGCAGCGTCATGCGGCCGACCTTCTCCAGCCGGCGGTAGCTCGCAAGATCCTCCCACGAGGCCGACATATGGCCGGTCGCCGTCACGCCGAGCGAGGCCGCGTGGGCGAGCGCGCGCGCCAGCGCCGAGTCGCGCCGCTCGGGGGACGGCTGCGGGATCGCGCGGCCGATGAGATCGAGCGCCTGGTCCTTGAAGATGCCGATCGGCTCGCCCGTCCTCGCATCGCGGAGGATCTCGCCGCCGGGAGGGGTCGGTGTGTTCCCGGTGATCCCGGCGGCCTGCATCGCGGCGGCGTTGGCGAGGGCCTCATGGCCATCGAGCCTGCTCAGGAACACGGGATTGTCCGGCGTGACCGAGTCGATCCACTCGTGCCGCGGCAGCGGCTGCCCGGGCCAGAGCGTGTGGTCCCAGTCACCTCCCAAGATCCACTCACCGGGGGCGAGCCGCCCGGCGTACTCCCGCAGTTGGCGGATGAACTCCCCCGGCGTGGCGGCGCGGCGCAGGTCCACCGAAGCGAGCTGGAACCCGCCGCTGATGAAGTGGGTGTGGCCGTCCGCGAACCCCGGCATGACCAGCCCACCGTTCGCCTGAACGAGCCGCGTCTTCGACCCCACGTAGCGCGCCAGCTCGGCCGAGTCCCCGACGGCGATCACCTTCCCCTGCGCCACGGCCACTGCGCCCGGCTGCGGCGCTCCGGATGTGAGCCCGGTCCACACCAGACCGCCGGTGATCACGAGGTCGGCCTTGGGCGCGCAGGCGGCGAGCGAGATGCACACCAACCCGGCCGGCAGACGTCGGGTCATGCTCTAGTCCCTCAGCGCAGTCTGGTGATGCGGCGGATCGTCTCGAGAGCGGTGATCGGGTCGGGCCCCGGATTCTTGTCCGGGCGATTCTTGCCCGGGCGTCCTTCGGTTTCCGCGGGGGGCGCGCCCAGTGCGTCACGGAGGTCGAGCAGCACCTCGAGCAGGAGTTGCTCTCGCTGATAGGCGGCGTCGAGATCGGCCATGCGCGCCTGGTCGCTCGCGGCTTTGGCGCGCTCATAGGCTTCGCGATAGATGGCTTCGAGGTTCGCGAGGATGCGCTCGCGGGGGCGAAACGCCATGGCGCAAGAATATACAGGTGACGGATCATTATGCGACGGCTGCAGGCCTGTCGCTTCAGCTTCCGTCGCGACTGCGGCCGCTCTATGTTCAACCGGTGAGCCTCAAGGGTAAGAAAGTCCTGTTCTTCGCCGGCCCGCTGTACGAGGACCTCGAGCTCTGGTATCCGAAGATCCGGCTCGAGGAAGAAGGAGCCGCCACGACCGTGGCCGGATTGGGCGAGAAGACCTACCAGGGGAAGCGGGGGTATCCCGTCGTCGTCGATGCCGACGTGGACCAGGTGGACGCCGCAGTCTTCGACGGACTGGTGATCCCGGGCGGCTTCGCGCCCGACCAGCTACGGCGCTCCGACAAAGTCCTGCGGCTCACTCGCGAGATCTACCTGGCCGGCAAGCCGCTCGCCTTCATCTGCCACGCCGGCTGGGTGCCGATCTCGGCAAAGATCCTCAAAGGCAAGCGCGCCACCAGCGTGCGGGCGATCAAGGACGACATGGAGAATGCGGGGGTGATCTGGGAGGACGCGGCCGTAGTGGTGGATGGAAACCTGATCTCGTCGCGCACACCCGCCGACCTACCGGACTTCTGCAAGGCATTGATCGCGGCGCTACGCCAGGGGCCGCAAGACTAGACCGCTCGGTACTTTCGGAACGAAGTACGTGGATTTTGGGGGCATGACGTCCCCGGCGTCCGCGACCGCGAACACCTGCTCCACCTTCGTCGGGTTCAACAGCACCGCCGCCGCTGCCTGGCCGCTCCGCACGGCATCGAACGCCGCGCGCGGATCGGGTGTGTAGGCGAGCACCGGCGTCGCGGTGCCGGCGCCGAGGATGTGCCGCACGACCAGCGCATCGATGCGCGCCACGTCGAGCGCCCGCACCGCGGGCGTCCGGCCCAGTTCCCGCACCCGGTCGAGCGGCGCGTTGGGCTTGAGCGTGAGCGACACGTCGTACACCTCGGGGAACGCGACGATGCAGGCGGTGCCGTTGCGACCGAGCTCCGCGAGACGCTCGATGCGGTCCATGCACGGCGCCACCCGTCCGACGTTGAACCACGTGCGCCACTCCTCGACCAACTTGGTCGCGGACGGCGCGGCACCGAAGATGATCCGGTGAGTGGGGAGAATCGCCAGTCCCGGATCACCGGCCGAGACGACGAAGGAGAGCACTCGGTCCGCCCGCGGGTCGTCCCCCGCGTAGGCCACGGCGGTCTCGTAACGATGGTGTCCGTCCGCGATGTACAGCGGCGCCCGGCCCGCAAGGGCCGCAAGCTCGGCTGCCTTCTCTCCTTGAACCGTCCACATCCGGATCCTCACGCCGTCGAGCTCAGCTCGGGCTGCGGGCACACGCACCGCGGTCCGGGTGAGCGCCTGCGCGAGCGCCCGGTCGGGATCGGGCGCGACCAGGAGGATAGACTCGAGGCTCGTCCGCGTCGCCCGCAGCAGCGCGAGCCGGTCGGCCTTCGGGGCGGAGTGCGTCTTCTCGTGCGGCCGCACGCGCCGCGTCGCGAAGGGCTCCGCGCGGACGGCCGCGATCATGCCGACCCGAGTGCGGACCTCGCCCGCCGGGAGCGTGTAGTCCTGCGCCACGACGTACACCGACTCGGCGGCGTCGGTCTTCAGCACTCCTTCCCCACGCCACGCGGCAAGGAGGGCGGCGGCTCGGGCGTAGCGGTCTTCGGTCGGCGGCGCTTCCGGGAGAATGAGGTGGACGATATTGTGGAGGTCCCGCGCGGCGTAGCGCGCCCGCTCCTCCGGTGAGATCACGTCGTAGGGAGGGGCGATGAGTGCGCTCAGGCGGTCCTTCGCGGCGTAGCGCTCACCGCGGAACGGCGCCACGAGCGGAGGGGTGGGCGGATCGGCGGTCACGTACCCGGAGAACCTCGGTGTCCCTACGCGAAGCTCAACAAACGGTCGATCGCTGGATCGGCCAATATAAGGAAGGATACTTCTCGCCGCTGACCAACCTCGCCCGGCTGACGGAAGAGGTGGGCGAGCTCGCCCGCGAGATCAACCATCGCTTCGGCGAGAAGACGAAGAAACTGGAAGAGGCCGAAGGGTCGCTCGCGATGGAGCTCGCCGACATCCTGTTCGTGGTGATCTGCCTCGCGAACTCCCAGGGGATCGACCTCGACCAGGCATTCGACTCCATGATACGGAAGGTCACCGCCCGCGACGCCGCCCGCTGGACCAGGAAGGAACGCTGACCTCCTCATAGATCCGTTGGTAGGAAACCAGCCGGTCGGGATCGACCTTCCCCTGCTCCGCCGCCTGCCGGACGGCGCACTGGGGTTCGCTCAGATGGCGGCAGTTGTCGAAGCGGCACTGGTCGAGGAAACGCCGAAACTCCGGGAAGCAAGCGCCGAGCGCGTCGGGGTCCACACCCCACGTTCCCGCGGCCTGCAACCCCGGCGTGTCGACCACGTACCCGCCGCCGACGAACGGCACGAGCTGGGCGGCGCGCGTGGTATGCTTGCCGGTCCCCCACCTCTCGGTCACCTCACCGATACGCAGGTCGAGGCCCGGGTGGAGGGCGTTCACCAGGCTCGACTTGCCGACGCCCGACGGGCCGGTCAGCACGGTGGCCCGGCCCCGCAGCAGGTCGCGGAGCGCGGCCAGCCCGTCGCGCACCTTCACCGACGTGGCGAGTGACTGGTAGCCTGCCGGGCTGTAGCGCTGCTGGAACGCTTCCAGCGCCGCTCGGTCGAGGTCGATCTTGTTGAGGACGATCACCGCGGGCAGCCCGTTCGCCTCGGCGATGACCAGGAAGCGGTCAATCATCCGAAAGTTCGGCGCCGGGTCCCGCGCCGCCGCGACGACGACGACCTGATCCACGTTCGCGGCGATGGGCTGCGGCCGCGGGCGCCCCTCCCCGGCCGCGCGCCGCGCGAGCACACTGCGCCGGGGGCGCACGCCGCAGATCGTGGCCGCCCCGTCCGCCTGCAGCTCCAGCTCGACCACATCCCCCGCGACGACGCGCTCGCCGCTCTGATGCTTGAGCTTCCCGCGCAGCGCCGCGATCCTCTCACCGCCCTCCGTGTGCACCCGGTAGGTCGAGCCCGTGCGTGCGAGGACGACGCCCGTGGTCACGGCCATTGCGCGTCCCCCGACTCGCGGCGCTTCACGTCGATGCAACGGTCGAGGTGCTGCTTGATCTCGTGGAGCGGGAGCGCGAGCACCGGCGCCAATGCCTCCGTCGGCGTCCCTCCCCACGACAGGTAGTCGGTCTCGAGGTGACCCACGGTGCGGTCGCCGGTCTCGGACCAGCGCACGAACAGCAGGGCGGCTCCGTACAGCCCTCTCGCGTCCGGCGTATCGTCGACGAAGGTGGCCACGGAGTAGGCGTGCCCGTCCTTGCCGCCGAACCCCGGCGCCCGCTCGTGCACCAGCTGATAGCCGCCCAGGGTATCGTCCGTCAGCTCCGCCGTAGAGACTCCTTCACCATGCTGCCGAGCAGGAACGCGATGTTCGCCGGCCGCTCGGCGAGGCGACGCAACAGGTACGGATACCAGTGGTCCCCGAACGGGACATAGACTCGCGCGTTGTAGCCTTCGCGCCGCAGCCGGTGCTGCAGGTCGCGCCGCACGCCGTACAACAACTGGAATTCGAAGCGGCCCGGGGGAATCCCCTTCTGTCGCGTGAACTCCTTCGCGTGGGCGATGATCTTCACATCGTGCGTCGCGATGCCGGGGTAGTTCCCCCCCTCGAGCAACCGGTCCATGCAGCGGACATAGCTCCGATCGACGTCGCGCTTGGCCGGGAAGGCGACGTCCGCGGGCTCTTTGTACGCCCCCTTGCAGAGCCGCACGCGCGCGCCGAGGGCGATCATGTCCTCCACGTCCCGCTCGGTGCGGCGCAGGTAGGACTGCAGGACCACGCCCACGGCGTCGCCGAACTCCGGATGGAACGCCTGCGTGAACAGCCGGAGCGTCCGGTCGACGTACGTCGACTGTTCCATGTCGATCCGCACGAACGACTCGAAGCTCCTGGCCTTCGCGATGATCGCCCGCACGTTCGCCAGGCACAGCGCCTCGTCGATGTCGAGCCCCATCTGCGTGAGCTTCAGCGAGACGTTCGCCTCCGCGCCGACGGCCCGGATCCGCTCCAGCGTCTCGAGATACGTGTCCCGTGCCGCGCGGGCCTCGGCGCGGCTCTGCACCGCCTCGCCGAGCAAGTCGAGACTCGCCGAGACCCCGGCGGCGTTCAGCCGCTGGGAGGCGCCGACCGCGTCCGCGACCGTTTCACCTGCGACGAAGCGGGACGCGAAGCGCCGCGCCAGCCCGTTGGAGCGGACGAACCCGAATATCCGCGGTTGCTCGCTAAGCCAAAGGAGGCCGGCGCGGATCATCAGGTGCCAGGTGCTAGGCGTCGGGGGGCATCAGGAATAGAACTTGCTGCCGCGGCTCGCCTGCGCCTGCAGGACCTCGCAGGGGGCGAAGCGGGTGCCGAAACGTTCGGCGAGCCGCTCCAGCTCGCCGACCACCCGCGGTGCGCCGAGGTCGTCCGCGTGGCGCAGCGGCCCGCCCCGAAACGGCGGGAACCCGAAGCCGAAGATGGCGGCGACGTCGCCGTCGCGAGGACTCCGCACGATCCCGTCCCCGAGAGCGCGCGCCGCTTCGTTGAGCATGACCAGAACGAGGCGCTGAATGATCTCCGCGGGACGCACGCCCCCGTCCGGCTCGGTGCCGATCAACTGGTACACGGCGCTGTCGACCGCGCCCTTCTTGCCACGCGCGTACCTGTAGAAGCCCTTCCCTGCCTTGCGGCCGAGCCGGCCGTCCTTCACCATCCCGGCGAACGCGGGGGCGGGCGCGAACCGCTCGCCGAAGGCGTCATGCATCACGCCCGCGACCTTCTCGGCGACATCCAGGCCGACCTCGTCGAGCAGCGTGATCGGCCCGACGGGAAAGCCCCACTCCACCATCAAACGGTCCAGCTCGTCGATCGCGACGCCCGCTTGCAGCAGTTGCCCCGCCTCGTTCATGTAGGGCGTGAGAATCCGGTTGATCCAGAAGCCGGGGTTGTCCTTCACCACGACCGGCGTCTTCCCCATGCGCCGGCCGAACGCGACGGCCGTGCTGATCACCTGCGGCGCCGTCCGCGCGCCCGGGATCACCTCGAGGAGCGGCATGCGCGGGACGGGGGAGAAGAAGTGCATCCCGATGACCTGCTCGGGGCGGGCCGACGCCTCCGCGATCTTGGCAATGGGAATCGTGGAGGTGTTCGAGGCGAACACGGCTCCCTCGGGCGTCACACTCTCGACCTCGCGCAGCACCTGCTGTTTCACCCCGAGGTCCTCGAACACGGCTTCGATGACGAGATCCGCGCGACCGAAGCCGGCGTACCTGTCGCCGCCCGACAGGAGGGCGACCAGCCGCGCGTGCTCGTACTTCGTCATGCGGCGGCGTTTGAGCCGCTCATCGATGACGTCCCGCGCCGCAGCGAGGCCTTTCGCGACGCGTGCCAGGTCGGCGTCCTTCAGGCGCACGTCCACCCCGGCGTGCAGCACGGCGGTGCCCGCGATCCCGGATCCCATGAAGCCGGCGCCCACGATGGCGAGGCGCCTCACCTCGCAGGGCGGCGGGGCGTTGGGGACGCCCAGGTCCTTCTTGAGCTGGGTCGTCGCGAAGAAGATCTGGACGAGCTTGCGGGAAACGTCGGTGACCGCGAGCTGGCCGAAGAGCCGCGATTCGCGCTTCAGGCCCTCGCCCAGCCCCCGTTTCATCCCGTGCTCCACGGCCTCGAGGGCGGCGAGGGGCGCGGGGTAATTGCCCCCCGTCTGCTTGAGCACCTGCTTCCGGGCCGTCCGGAAAACGACGCTCCTGCCGAGCGGGTTGCCGTCAAGGAGCCAACCGGCGACGCCGCCCAGGCGCTTGCGCCGCGGGCGCCAGCCGCCCGCCATCCGCTTCACCGCCGCGAGGGTGACGTCCCGCAGGATGGCCGGATGAACGAGCTCGTCCACGATGCCGAGCCGGAAGGCCCTCTGAGCAGGCTCCGTCTTGCCCGCGAGGATCAGGTCGAGCGCCGCCCGGACGCCGATCAGCCGGGGCAGCCGCTGGCAGCCACCGGCGCCCGGGAGGATTCCGAGCTGCACTTCGGGCAGCCCGAGCTGCGTCTTCGGGTGATCGGTCGCGACCCGATAGTGGCAAGCGAGGGCGAACTCGAGACCGCCGCCGAGACAGGTCCCGTGGATCCCCGCGGCGATCGGCTTTGGAAAGCGGGCCACGCGCTCGAGCATCTCCTGCCCTTCGGCCGAGAGACGCTCAGCTTCGGCCGCGGTCGTGAGCGCGACGAATTCTTCGATGTCCGCACCGGCAATGAACGTGTCGGGCTTCCCGGAAAAGAACGCCACCGCCTGGACCGCGCGGTCGCGCTCGAGCGCTTCCAGCGTGGCGAGGAAATCGTCCTTAACCGAGCGGGAGATCTTGTTGACGGGCTCGCCCTTCAAGTCGATGGTGACGAGGGCGACGCCGTCGGCGACCTCCCAGGCGAGCGCTGACCCAGGCATCAGCGCCGCTCCAGGACCATGGCGAAGCCCATGCCCCCCTGCGCGCAGATCGAGAGCAGGCCGAACTGCACCTCCCGGCGCGCCATCTCGTTCGCAAGCGTCGTGACGATCCGGCCGCCCGTGGCGCCGAACGGGTGCCCGATCGCGATCGAGCCACCCATCACGTTGATGATCTCCTCGTTCAAGTCCCACCCCTTCTCCTCGAAGCCCCGCAGGTTCGAGAGCACCTGCGCGGCGAAGGCCTCGTGGATCTCGACCAGGCCGAGGTCCTTCCACTGGATCCCGGCCCGCTCGAGGGCCTTGGGGACCGCGAAGATAGGCGCCTGGAGCAGCTGCCATCCCGGATCGACCGCCGCGACCGCGTACGACCGGATATAGGCGAGGGGGGTGTGGCCCAGCGCCTGCGCCGCCTCCTCGCTCATCAGCAGCACGGCCGAGGCACCGTCGGTGAGGGGCGACGAGTTCGCGGCCGTGACCGTCCCGTACCAGCGGTCGAAGACGGGCTTGAGCTTCGCCATCTGCTCGAGCGACGTGTCCCGCCGGACGCCGTTGTCCTGCGTGATCACCGGCTCGTCGGGCTGGACGGGGAACCAGGGAACGATCTCCGCGGCGAGCCGCCCGTCGTCGGTGGCCTGGGCGGAGAGCTGGTGGCTGCGGAGGGCCCACCGGTCCTGCGCTTCGCGCGCGATGTGGTTTTCCTTGGCCATCTTCTCGGCCGACTGCCCCATGGTCTCCCCGGTGGACGGCTCGGCGATCGCGGGCGACACCGGGACGAGGTCGCGGGCGCGGATGTGGCTGAACGCCCTGAGGCGCGCCCCCAACGTCTTCGCTTTGTTCGCCTCAACCAGGATGTCCGCGAGGCGGCGCGAGGCGAGAATAGGGATGTCGGAGAGCGACTCGACGCCCCCGGCAATCACCACGTCGGCGTTGCCGAGGGCGATCTGGTCGTGGGCGGCCGAGACGGCCTGGGCGGCCGAGGCGCAAGCGCGGTTGAGGGAGTAGGCGGGGATCTCTTTCGGGAACTGTGGCAGCAGGCTCACCTCGCGGGCGACGTTCGGCACGAGCGCGGACGGGACGACCTGTCCGAAGATGACCTCGTCCACGTCCCCGCCGTCCAGCTGCGTCCGCTCGAACAGCTCGCGCGCGACGGCGCGCGCCAGATCCACGGCGCGCGCCTCCTTGAGCGCGGTTCCCGATTTGCAGAACGGCGTCCGATAGCCGGCGACGATGGCGACCCGCCTTCCGTTGGCAGTCGACATTACATTCTCCTCCAGGATCGACGAAACCTACCACAGGGCCCGCAGAGCGGCCAAGACACCCGATGCCCACGGACACCGAATTCTCCCACCGGACCCGCGCCGCGGCGCTCCGGTCCATGAGCGAGCAGCCTGTGGACGTCCTGATCATCGGGGGCGGCATCACCGGCGCCGGGATTGCCCGCGAGGCGGCGCTGCGCGGATACCGCACCGCCCTCGTGGACAAGGGGGACTTCGGCGGCGGCACGTCGTCCCGTTCGTCGCGGCTCGTGCACGGCGGCATCCGCTATCTCGAGCAGTTCCACCTCCGGCTCGTCTATGAGGCGTCCCGCGAGCGCCGCGTGCTGCTCGACATCGCGCCTCACCTCGTGCGCCCGCTTGCCTTCCTCTTTCCCGTGTACCGCGGGGCCCGCGTGCCGCCCTGGGAGCTTCGCGCCGGGATGTGGCTCTACGATCTGCTCGCCGCCTTCCGCAACGTGCGGACGCACCGCTGGCTCCATCGCAAGGCCGTGCTGCGGCTGGAGCCGGGCCTGCGGGAGAAGGAGCTCCGGGGCGCCGCGTTGTACTACGACGCGCAAACCGACGACGCCCGATTGGTGATCGCCACGATGCGAAGCGCCGCCCGGGCGGGCGCGCTGGTGGCGAGCTATGCCGAAGCGACGAA
>Ga0209803_1001916_pt1 | contig 13339 bp, 10 predicted proteins | sample GraSoiAngelo_138_FD_185895 | JGI IMG/M metagenome (GOLD analysis project Ga0209803, IMG submission 185895) | Grasslands soil microbial communities from the Angelo Coastal Reserve, California, USA - 14_0929_09_40cm (SPAdes) (version 2) | ecosystem: Environmental > Terrestrial > Soil > Grasslands ... | reverse complement strand
CCAGACCACAGTCCCAGCCGATCCCAAGGTCCAGAGTCTCTACCAGGGACGAGGTAGGGCATTATCTATGCCCACAATGCGGAAGCTCCAGCCTAGTACGTGACGCAGAGACCGGCGAGGTCATCTGCACAAACTGTGGCTTCGTGCTCTCCGACCCGACGGAGCAATACGCCGCACCCATCCCACGGAGGACAGAAGAAGGATTGCTTGAGAGCCAGACCGGACCACCTGGAAGATTTTCAGCATTCGACAAGAACCTATCCACAATCATTTCCCGAGCACAAGCCTCCAACAGGAGCATTAGTGCAGAAGAACGCCTCCAGCTCTGGAGGCTAAGACGGACACAACTCCGCGCTGCAGCCGGCACCTCGATGGCCCGCAATCTTTCGCGGGCAATGAATCAGTTGAGAGGACTCGCTGGAAGACTGAATCTACCCGACGTCGTCACCGAACGCGCCGCCCTCATGTACCGCAGAGCCCTCAACAAAGGACTCGTCCGAGGTCGACCAATAAACGGAATGGTCGCTGCCTCGACCTATGCCGCATGCCGTCTCACTGATGTTCCCAGATCTCTAAGCGAGATCGCTAAAGCAGCAGGTATGAGCCGCAAGCTACTCGCTCATTATTACCGAGCATTGGTCCGTTCGTTGGACGTGACCATGGCGATAGAGGACCCATTGAAGCGGGTTTCCAAGATCGCTTCCCGTGCTGGAGCGGACTCAGCGACTGAGATGCTTGCGGGCAAGATACTTCGCGAAGCTATTCGCCTGAGGGTCAATGTTGGAAAGGATCCTGACGGACTCGCCGCGGCAGCATTAGATCTCGCCGCTAGAATCAGAGGCTCGACAGTAATGCAGCGTGACCTTGCTAAAGCAGCCGGAGTTAGCGAGGTAACTATCAGAAGCCGAATGCGAGATCTAAAGGTCGCCGCCAAATCGTTGGGCTTGCCTGACGTGCCCTAGAAACTGTAACTCTCAGTTCTCTTCCAAGGGTTACAATCGTCTAAACCCTAGCTCGTAGCCACTGCACGGCGAGACCACTGGAGAGTATCGAGAAAGAGCGCGGGAAAGACAGTGGAGCTCTAAAACGGTAGAGGACTGACAATAACGGGCCTTCTCATAGAGATTATTCTGGACGGATTCTCCACAATCGCCGTTTTTGGCATGATAATATCGATATTACTGAACCGTGTATCCTACTTCAAGACGTTCCGTACCTACTTCATACTAATCTACGCTGGCTTCCTCACATTCCTCGTACGAGAAGCCATACTCAATTTTGCTCCGGAGAATGTCGGTCTCATACAATCTTCGACTGAACTAATGATCACTGCCTCCCTTGGTATCGCGGTTCTTTGGGGACATCTCACCACTAGGCTTTACCTGTACCCGGAGCGATACAATATCAGGGAAGTTCTAGCTTTTTCCCGAAAGCCGGCTCATGTGCTTTACCAACTGTATCTCTGCCTCATGGCAGTCGCCGCATGGGCGACTTGGGCATTTGCCGGCATTGACACTGGTGTCATAGCGTACTATCCACTCGACGGGACGTTTTATCGTGCCGTAGGATTCCAAGCATCCTACTTGGCACTGATGGCAGGGATCGTGGTGGTCCCTTTCATTGTTTATCCTAACTTCATCCTGTTCCGACTTAGGTCGCAGTTGAAAGATAGAGAGGTCCGCTTCGCTCTTCGAACATTCGCTGTCGTTTTCGGAGCAGTGTCTGGTCTCATATTGACCTTTCACGCAATTGGAACATTAGGGACATCTCTGATAGGATTGGGTAACCTCATAGACGTGCTACTCCTCACTGTTGTAGTCCGAGCTTTCGGGAAGCCCTCTTTCCTCAAAGCGTTCTTAGGCGTTGTCCCCTCTTTCGCGGCTTCGGGGACGGCAAGAGAGGACCAGACTGTAATACTATATGGCAATCAGACGCAGAAGTATGGACCATTCTCTCGATTTATCGTTGAGGGACTAAACAGGGGCCAACAAGTTGTTTGTTTTTACCAAGGAGAAGAAGGATTTGTAAATGATTCACTTGAAAAGAACGGAGTGGCCGTCAGCAGTCAAATCCTCAGAGGCAACCTACGGCTTCTACCGCTCCACACCTTGTATCAACAACGTGGCTACTTTGACGAAAACTCTGTCCTTGGGATCATGAAGGAATTGGAGGAAGAAGCGCGTTCACAAGGCAAGGAAGGGTTACGCGTCCTCCTAGATTATGGGGATACAGTGAGGCAACCACTGAAGAGGCTTGTTGAACACCTATCAGACACTCGATGGACAAGACCCGATCATTTCCTTAACATCTTAATGGCTTTCGAAAAGGAAGCGATCACCAATCCGGAAGCATTGGCTCTTCTGAAGAAAAGTGTTCAGGTCCTAGATCTCGCGGAGACTCCGGAGGTCTTCTCTAGAACTCTTGGCCTTACTCATAGTGAGATCAGCGGCAAGAAGATCCTCCTTGAGTACGATCCATTATCGGACCTTGATAAGATGTTGAAGGCTCTAGTAGCGGAGGCTGCGTCAAACTTGGAAAGAACTGTAGTCTTCACCCGAACGGACGGTCCAGCACGGTCCCTGGCCGGTAGCCAACCGGGATTGAAGATGCTACTTCTCACCACTAAAGTTTCGAAACCGAGCATTGAAAAAGAAAACCTAGTCCTGCTACCGGCCTACGACAGTAGTCTAATCCTCGACTCGTTAGACAAGACAATAGAAACGTACGCCGCGGCCCATTTTACAGTAATATTCGACGATATTACACACATGATCTTCATGCTGGGTCAAGAGAGAGCCTACGGGTTAGTCCGACAGGCCCTTGAGTTGATGGTGTCCGACAAGGTCACAGCCATCTTCCTAATGAACCTGAAAGCTCACGATCACAAGATGATCAGCGTTTTCGAGAGTTTGTTCGACATTGAGATAGAGTCTAGGCCGGAAGCGAGGGTACCGGAAGTAAGGAAGAAAGTTTCGATGGCTAGTTGAATCCCAGACTCGTGACCGATGTTCAGGGCAGTAGGAATATTGTCGCTAGGCCCTGTCTTCCTTATTGATGACTTGGAACAGTATGCGATAGTACAATCTCATAGCATCCCGGCCCTTCGCAAGGGAGTAGTCAGTATGTTCATTATGCAAAGAAACTCCCGCAAAGTATAGCCCGGCTAGGGACGAGAAGTACTTCTCGCTACCAGTCAATCTCCTGACCAAAGCACGGTGAAACTCGATGATGTGCTTTACGAACCCGTCGTCTCTACCTGCAGCGTATCTCCAGAACTCCTCCGTCTCAACGCCGAATGAAGTAGGCAACTCTAGTATTCTACACATGTTTGCAAGTTCCGTTCTAACAAACTCCCATCTCTCATCATGCATCCTCTCAAAAGGATCGGGCCGATCATCTTTCACTTTGCTCTGAACCAATAAAGCGTTGACATAATATTGTGATGCCTTCAGCAATCTTTCACTCTCGAACTCGGGGAACATAGTTTGAAGCATGATCGAGAACTGGAGTGATGCCCCATCGAAGTCATGCCGATCTTGGGCAACGAAGCCTTCGATCGTACTATTTGCTGCTCTATCAGCAAGCTCTTCTATGTCGTACGTGTTTACGGTTTGTTTCTTGGGTACAGTCACACTACGAAGTAGCTGTGCACGTTCAGCGGTTTGAGTTGTCTCTGTGTACGTCAACTTTGCTTTCGCTAAACTCCAACTATCTCAGTGGATTATAACGGTCGCCTACTTTTCCCACGAAAAAAATTCTATGGGCCTTATATGCGGAGTTCGCGACTCCCTCATGCACGCACTCTCGCCTAGGCACTATTTCGACGAGTTAAGTGAAATGGTCTTGGCTTGACCAGAAGAGGAAGTTCTTCCGCAAACCGAGAAAAAGGAAGAATCCTCCCATAATGTCGAGAGCTCCCCCGACCGCGAAAAGACCGATTGAAAGTATATCGTTCAGGAGGAAGGTCCCGACTCCGAGACTGAAGAAGATCCCACTAAGTGAGATGTACACCCATGCTCTGGCAGCCACGCTGCTCTTGAAGAGATGGATAGTCCTGAGACTGTAATAGGATAGAGCTAGGGTGATTATCATGGAAACGCTGAGAACAAATATCGTGCTAAGGTCCAATTCGGCTTACAGTTGTCCCTTCCCGATCCTTGTATTTGTTTCACATGTAACTTAGCCTGTGCTCCCGTAAGCAAATGTCTCTTCAGTCCAAATTCTTCGGCCGAGTCTTTGTTCTGTTCTTGCCAGAGGATTACTTGAGCTTGGTCAAACCCTCGCAACTAGCGCTAGAATACCATCGGCTCTTGGAACTAGGGTTCCATATTGACGGGGTCAATCTGTTAATGCAACCCAGACCCTGATTATTGCTACGTCTGGCCCTTGGCGTCGAGCCCGGAGTTTATCCTCCTCCTTGACCTGGGTCTAACAATTCTAGCGGCACTCGGATTCGGTTTCCTGTTCTCCAAAACTAAGCTTCCAATTGTAGCGGGTCAACTCGTCGCCGGAATGCTAATTGGTCCATACGGCTTAGGTCTAATCCAAGACTTGGGGGTGATAAATCTCCTAGCATCACTAGGAATAATCCTCCTGATGTTCACGGTTGGGCTGGAGATGGATCCTCTTGACATTCGAAGACTCGGTCCGAAGATTCTCATAGTTACCATCGTCGAACTAGGCTTGACCTTCACGTCCGTCGCAATCGTCGGGTTCTGGGCAGGCTTGACGTATCTAGAAGCAATATTTGCTGCGGGGGTCGTATCGATAACCAGTACTGCCATACTGAGCAAGCTGCTTGTTGAAACCGACACGTTGCACTCGAAAGGATCGCAACTAGCCCTCACGGTATCTGTGGTCGAAGACGTCTCTTCTATACTAATACTGATTCTGCTTCCGGGACTAGTGGCGGCAGACAGACAACTCTCCATCATACAGTTCCTAATCTTTGTTGGTAAGGGCCTCCTATTACTGATCATCATTCTCGGCTTCGGATTGAAAGTGGCCCCAGTGATAATCGACCGGTTGAGTATGCATCAAGAGGAGAGCTACCGTGAAACCGCTTTCTTGGTCGCGTTATCTCTAGGTTTCGCATTCGCGATTCTCTCCTCATACTTTGGATTCTCGCCCGCGATCGGCGCGTTCCTGGCGGGATTAATGATACGTGGACGTCAGGCCAAATTCGTCATGCAGAAAATTGCCCCAGTAAAGGATCTCTTCGTTGTACTCTTTTTTGTCTCCATGGGCACACTCATCAATATCGGAGCAATCCTCACCCTTACAATTCCACTCTTCGCAATTCTCTCGACGGCAATCGTAGGTAAATTTGTTGGAAGCTGGGCAGGCGCAAGAATAACCAAGGCGAGAGATCAAGCAAACATGGTCGGGGTGGCGATGCTACCGAGAGGAGAATTCGCATTCATTATCGCCCAAGAAGGGGTCGGCCTCGGCGTCGCGGCCCAATTACTATATCCTGTAGCGGGACTGTCAATGCTAGTCACATCAGTTCTGACCTCGATCGGCCTCCGGATAATCAAGCCAAAGCTGATCACTGCGCCGATAATCGAGACAACAGCCCGAATCCCACGACCCCACGTGCACCACCGTGATCGCGGAGAGAGTACTTCCACTTGAAACCACTAATTCTCCCTCGGGGCGTTGGATTATTGCTCGTGGGCTCGGGAATCTACTGGATACTCTCGAGTCTGTTGATTGCTTCATTCACTTCTTTGGCTCCAGAACTTCTTCGCCAGGTTCCACTCGGAACCGCTCTCCTCAGTATCGTCGGTATCGTCTGTCTTCTCGCAGGTTTCCCATCGTCTTATCGAGACATTCGTCTACTGAACAGGTTGTTCTCTGAAACTAATGGATGGATCTACACCCTTCCAATAATATTGGCCTCGGCGGACATCTATCTGACACTAATCGGGCTATCCTTTGGACGGACTGAGGAATTGAACCAGTTTGTTGCATCAGCCGCGAGTGCCGGATCATCATTCATAGTTCCTTTCACGATCTCGTACGTGGCCCTGTCAGAAGGATTAGCAGTCCTGATGCTTGGATTCGGACGGCGTCTGTATGGTCCCTTGTCAGATGAACGCTATCTCCCGTTCGCTCTAATCTGTGGAGCAGCCTCCTTCGGACCCTTTAGCAATCTACTAATCCTATCCGGAGCAACGACCGGATTAACGAGCTACGCCACGGGAATCGTCGCCGCAGGCGTATTATCATTGACAGTGTATGCGACGTTGAGGCATGATCACAAATCTGCATAAAGCGTTGTCGTTTTGGTTATTGAATAGGCCTATTACCTCATCTTTCCCGAGCATATCGGCTCTCATTGGATAATAGAGAAGGTGATAGAAGATATGGCAACACCAAAGAAGCTTGCAAGGAGGAAAAATCCGCGCTTCCTGGTCCAGGAGCACGATGCCCGCAGACTTCACTGGGATTTCCGGCTTGAGCTTGACGGTGTTCTAAAGAGTTGGGCCGTGCCGAAAGGAGTCCCGACCGAACCCGGCGTTAAACGCCTGGCTGTACAGGTCCCGGATCATCCATTAAGCTACTTCGGTTTCGAAGGAGAAATACCCGAGGGACAATACGGAGCCGGCACTGTCAAGGTTTGGGACAAAGGAACCTTCGTCTTAACACTCAGAGAGCCCAGAAAATATCATTTCATCCTGAAAGGGAAGAAGTTGAAAGGTGATTATCGAATGATCAACTTCAAAGACCGAAATTGGTTGATCTATGAAGTGACCCCCGCATGATTCCCGAGACTAATCTGAAGTCAAACTGACCGCCCTTAAGTCCGGGTTTGGAATGGTGGGACAACTGAACGGTCCCGAATCAAGATTCTCGAGAGAGGGACGGAAACAAGCGCTACGGCCAGTGAGAAAATCACCACTGAATCTAGTGTTCCAGACACGTCAGCAATTAGACCGCCCACCAACGGTCCTATACCTCCACCTATACTGATTGCGGCCTCCAATAGTCCGAGCCCCTTGCCTCTATCACCGGTCGATGTGTAGTCCGAGACTAGAGCGGCGGCTGATGATTGAATGAGAGGATAGATAGGTATGATCCAGAGTAACGCGACTACGAATATGTTCTTGATGAAGTAAATTGCGATAAAGTATGCAACGTAGCCTAGTGCGCCTGCAAGAAAGACAGGCTTCCTTCCACGATTATCATTCAATGGCCCAACGAGCCTATAGGCCAGAGCCCCAAGACTCGTTGTCCCTGTTGCAGCCAGTCCCGCCATCAACTTCGATCCTCTCAACACGTCGACGAGGTAGACGGTGAAGAAAACGTTGAACGCAGAGGTTGCGAAGATGACGAGGGCCGATAGTAAGCAGAGACCTGCGATTCTCCTGTTTCTCAAGAGCCTGCCAATTCCTTGAGAATCCATAAGCACATTGAAGGCCGGTGAATAGAAGGTCTCTTTTGAGGTGAATAGAACCGCCGCGACACCTGCATAACCGAAAAGTGCGCCAAGCTCGAAGAGAGGAGTTGTGCCATACAGTTCGTAAAGTAGCCCGCCAGTTATCGTTGCGATACCGAAACCAAGTGAGGCGAAGGCCCAGAAACCCCCTATCGCTCGGCCGTAGCGTTGCGATGCCCATGTGGCGAGCGAAGCATAGACCGGCACGAAACTGGCAGAAAAGAATCCCATCACTACTACCACAGAGACGTACTGCACGGGTGTGCTCAGAAATGGAAGACAGGTAAACCCTATTGCTTGAGCCAGTGAGGAAACGAGAATGATCTCCCTACCTTTTCGAATCCGATCCAGCAATACGCCCCAGACAGGCGGGAGTAGAGAGGGTACGAAGTAGATCAGCGAGATCAGAAGGAAGGATGCATTAAGGGATCGCAAATGAATTGGCAAGAATGTCCAGATTATGCCATACGGGGCATAGGCGAGAGCGGTTGAGAGGTTTACGCGAGCCCGTGGACCGACCAATGCTCTCGTAAATTCCCTATTAGAACAGAAATCCTACCTAGGATTAGGGCTTCTTTTCAGACTGCACGCCCATTTGCCGCCGTATCTCCTCACTGATCCTCCGCCTCTCTGCCTCGTCGTGCGCCATAATCCATTGTAGCTTGAGCTTGTGCATTGTAGACTCGATGCTCACTTTGGCTCCCTGCGTCGGGGGAATTGTCTTTGTCGAGGTCAAGACGGGTCTTCTCGTAGTCGCAGCATTCAATTGGGATATAACGATTCCATCACGGGGCGGAATTTTAGGCAGTCAACTAGATTCCAAGGAGACCGCCGGCTACGAAACCGAGTATCATCAGGATTCCAAAGCTGAGATGGAGCATAATTGTCCCCGCGTTTGCGGGTATTATTGCGTGGGGGTCTTTGTAGTTCCTCCTCAAGGTTCCGATTGCCTTCGCTGCTATCGGAATGGTGAGAAAGACAAGCAGGGTGGTCGTGTAACGGAATGGTATCAAGCCGAGGAGAATGTACGCGGCTACCAATAGGTAGGATAGGACAACGAGAGAGGTGTAGACGGCAACGGATTTCGAGTATCCGAGCCTCAACACCAATGTCTTCTTACCGACAGCTCCGTCAGCCTCCATATCCGGAAACTCGTTGATCCAGAGTACTGCAGCGATCAAGAGTCCCACTGGGATCGAAGCCAGGATGGGTCGAATGTCAAGCGTCTGGGTCTGGACGTAGTAAGTGCCTAGCGTCATGATAGGGCCAAAATTCAATCCCACGATGAACTCGCCCACACCCCGATATGCCAATCGGAAAGGCGGTCCGACATAGAAGTAGGATGAGATAACTCCGATCAAACCGATCCAAAACAAGTACGGCACATTAAGCGTGAAGAGAAAATAGATACCTATCAAACAACCGACAAGCAGACTTGTTGAGGAGACTAGTAGATGGGCCCGCTGGCCGACTAAGCCCGTTGTCAGTATGCGGCCGCCGCCAGCGAAGGGGTTTTGGTGGTTCACTTTCAAATCGTTTCCGCTCTTGAAGTCGAAGTAATCGTTGAACATGTTCGTGGCCACTTGGATGAGGATTCCCCCGACGAGTGAGAGAAGGAAAAGAGTCCAATTGAACACGCCCGCTAATTGCCATGCCAATACCCCTCCTAGAACTATTGGTACGAGGCTGGCTTGCAGAAACGGGGCTCGCATTGTCCGAATCCACAGCAATGCGAACGGTGGCTTCTGGTCCGTTGCGGATACGGAGGAGGGTGATGGTGCCAAGAATGCTAAGCCTCTACCACTATATGCAGAATACGAACTTGAACGCTGGAGGTCTGCGAGAAAATATAAGGGTTAGCACTCACCAGGTCGCAAATTGACATCCCAAAAGGCTAAAGCGGACTTTCAAAGTGCAAGAGTGAGTGTTCTAGCCGATTAGGCCGGATGATTATGGGATCCATACAAGAACGAGACGTTGTGGTCGTTGGGGCTGGCATAGCCGGTTGCATGGCCGCGGCCACGATCGCGTTGAAGGGCAAAGGCGATGTTAGCGTTCTGCTTTTGGACCGTAATCCACCCCAGGACGTGGGTAAGAAGAATACGTTGGGCTGGGTCTGTGGAGACGCAGTCGGGGAACATCACATCAAGTATGTTCAAGACAGAATAGGCGCGACCTATGGAAAGCCGGAGATGGAGAACCGGGTCAGCGCGGTCTACGTCTTCTCGCCCGATATGAAGGTCCGTGTTCCCTTCGAAGGTCCGGGATACGTCTTGGATCGTCCAAAGTTTGGACGAAGATTGCTAGACGATGCGCTGAAGGCTGGAGTTGAATATCGAGGAAATGCCCAGGCCACGGAGCTCATTGCCGAGAACGGACAGATCGTCGGATTGAAAGGCCAAACAACCGGCACTTTGCCCAACTCGTATTTCGAGATTCGCTCAAAGCTCATCATCGACGCTTCCGGAATGTCGACGAAACTCCGACGGGACCTTCAGATTCCAATAATGATGGAGAAAGAGATCGATAAAGACGACGTCGAACCAACTGCACGTCTGAATGCACGATTGAAGGAAGGAATCTCGGTGGAAACGTCTCACTGCGACATCTATCTCGACCAAGAGAAGGCACCGGGCGGGTACCTCTGGCTCTTCCCGAAATCTTCCGACAAAGTGAACATAGGACTGGGAATTCAACAGCGAAGGAGTAACAGACCGTTGAATGCGTTGTTGAAGGACTGGTTGGCAACAGACGAGAGGTTCAAGGATATCCAACCATTGGCCGATGACAGCAACCTTACAGGGGCATGGCAGGTCAGCGTGCGTCACCAGAATGACTGCTTAGTAGCGAATGGTTACATGGTCTGCGGGGATGCGGCGTGGTTCCCGAATCCGATTAGTGCTGGCGGGATTGGACCAGGACTGATCGGAGGAGTGATGGCGGGTGAGACAGCGGTTTCCGCGATAGAACGCGGAGATTTTTCAGAGAAGGGATTGTGGCAATACAATGTCGACTTCGTCGATAAGTACGGCAACAAGACAGCTGCCTTGGAAGCATTTCGGGTCTACTTACAAACTCTAGACAATCGACAGATCAATTATGGAATGAGGCACTTCCTATCTCAATCGGAAGCCACAAGCATGTCTCTCGGAGAGATGCCTCATCTCTCGCCCATGCAGAAGCTGGTAAAACTGTTCGAGGGACTAGGCTCATACCGCGCGTTCAAAGGACTGATCTATACAATGGATCGCATGAAAAGATTGAACAATCTCTATGCGAACTATCCAAAGACGCCGGAAGAATTCCCAGAATGGAAAAAGCAGGCCGACAAAGCACTTGGTGAAGTCAAAGCACGATTCCACTAGCACAAGATATCCGGAAATAACCAAACCAACGATCGGTCCGTAACTAGGTCAATAAATAGCGCAGGCCGTCGAGGAACTAGTTGAGAGAATGCCCAACTCAAGCTTCGTCATTGTACCTGTTTCTCAGCCTATCGCCGGAAGCGACGACGAGCTAGTAATGGACATGCTTGCCACAGGCCGAGGCACAATCTACAGTTTCCAAGGAATGCGTCGAAAGCTAGGTTTGCACCAAGAAAAGTTGACACGCATTCTCAAGAGATTGGAGGATGACAACCTCGTTATGAAGACGGTCGAGGGATATACGGAACTGAGAAGCCCCGGTCGCAAGGGTCCAAGACACGATATTGTCTACGGGGAACCCGTGATCAGAGGTCACTTGCCGACGGGAACCAACCTGGACATGATCATGTCCCGTCTGAAGGGGCGCTGGTTCAAGAACTTCCGATGGTTGGGATACACTAGCAACGACCGGGAACAATCCATGTACTGGATAACCGAGGACGGAAGGTCACAGGTTAGAGTTGAGTTGACCCCGTTAGAAGTGCGGGTCTGGGCGGAGAATGCGACTGGAACTAAGGAGGTCTCCTCACCAGTTCCGGCTGCTTACGAGCTTTTCGACCGGATAAGCCACGTATTACCCGGTCCTGGCGAGAACAGTTAGTAGAATCCTTCTATTGACCAGATGGACGGCTCCCCAGTCAATATCCCATACCCCGATACACTAGGAGTTGTGTGAGAGAGATTGCTTAGTCAAAGAATATCCGTCAAATGGGCAATGGGGGTCAAGAGTGAGGATTGGCGTCCGATGGAGCGCCATCCCCGACCATTGAGGAGAAGGAATCCGGAAGAGATGGGATCATCTATGCACGGCCGCGCCGATCCTAGTCTCTAAGCCGGGGCCCTCTTCTCCTGATAGAACGCACAATTACTGTTCAGTGTGCATGTTGAACATTTTGGCCCGATGGGCTTGCAAATCGTCTGGCCAAACTTGACGAATACCTCGTTCAAATCCAACCAATCCCGGCGATCAGTAATACGCGTGAGTTCTATCTCGGTTTCCTCTGGCGTCTTCGTATGAACTAGTCCTAGCCGATTGGATATTCTGTGGACGTGTGTATCGACAGGAATAGCCGGCTTACCAAATCCATAAACGAGGACGCAGTTTGCAGTCTTGCGACCTACGGCTGGGAGATCCAGCAGTTCTTCCATCTTCTCTGGAACTTTCCCTCCGTGCTTGTCAAGGAGAATTCTTGAGATCTCTTTGATTCGTCTCGCCTTTGTTTTGTAGAACCCTACCGGTCGTATCAGGCGCGAAACGACTCGTGTATCAGCTTTTGCGAGTTTCTTCACATCCGGATAGCGAGAGAAGAGACGGCTCGAAGCGATAGCGGTTACGGGATCACGCGTCCGTTGGGACAGAACTGTGGCGATCAGGACGCGGAAGGGGTCGCCGTCTGTTGAATCCCCTATCTCTTGAAGGGTCGTTGGCTCTGCTTGTACTTGCTTGACAGCTAGGGCGGCGGTGGAGATTATTCGGTGAACATTCGCGGCAGTCCTACTCAAGGCAAAAGTCTGAACCAAAGCTTGATCCTATTTCCCTAGCTCACGGGTCATCTTGAGGTTCTCCTGATCATCACGTCTCTCATCAATGGGGGTTTCTAAGATCAGAGGTAGCTCCCTGACTGTTGGGTGGTGTAGCAGGGCCCTGAAGCCTTCCTCTCCGATGTAGCCCATTCCAATGTGTTCGTGACGGTCCAGGCCTGAGCCTAAACCATTCTTCGAATCATTGAGATGGATCACCTTCAACTCCTCGACACCAACAATCTCCTCGAATCTTTCCATTATTGCTTTGACGCTCTTTGAAGTGTGCAGGTCATAACCAGCGGCGTACAGATGACAGTTGTGAGTGGTAATGAAGGGTGCGGCGTATGCTCCCCTTGTTGTTGTGAGATTGAATACAGGTCCTGAGTAAGGTTCGACCTGGACGCGTTTGATCGGGACGTAGAAGCTTTCTTCAGTGCGAATGATTCTACGGGGGGCTGCGGTCGGAAAGTTGTAGTTGAAACCTAGCCTTCTTGCCTCGTTGCTGCTGACATTCACAACATACCATCCCGGGCTAACTATTTCTCTCGCTCCGATTCTGCCACGGGTAGGCCCGTGTGTGCTGAAAGTTCCGTGTATGTCTATCCTTGCTAGGAGATGTAACAATTGATAGGCCAAAGTCTTGGAAGAAGTTATGTAATGCAGTCCAAATGCGTTCTTGTGGCCGTCTCCTTTTAGGTAGGCTCTCAGAAATACCTTAACATACTCTGCAGGAGCTCGCATGATTACTTCCGGGATTTTCTTGTGACGTGCTCCATGACCAAAGTTGAGTCTGAAGTATCGCGTTAGTATGTTCGACCCCACACAGACCTTCGATGTAGTTCCACGGTCGTCGATCCAGGTCTTTAGCGAAAATATTTCTCCGATCAATTTCTCGACTCGTTCGACGAGTAATTTCTCGTGTTGCCCGAATGAAAAGTAGACTTTTCCA